>Ga0326728_10019897_pt1 | contig 12927 bp, 7 predicted proteins | sample MB3enrmetagenome_FD_207602 | JGI IMG/M metagenome (GOLD analysis project Ga0326728, IMG submission 207602) | Lab enriched peat soil microbial communities from McLean, Ithaca, NY, United States - MB31MN | ecosystem: Environmental > Terrestrial > Soil > Wetlands > Peat | place: USA: New York...
GGGGGCTGCCGACCGGTGCTGCCCGCCGTTGCCTCGACCGGCTCTCTAACCGCCTCACGAAGGTCACCGCTGAAACGCGCAAACTCCGCACATCCTGAAAATGGGCAGAGATTGGCCGGTTATGTCGCCTAAGCCGAGACGTACAGCACGCGCGGCTGCAAGGCTGCGGGTTCTCCTCGTTCCGAGGCGGGAAGCCGGGCAGTTGCAGAGAATCACCCTTGGGCCTGACACGGGCGCTGAGCGGCGGTCGGTGGCGTAGTGCGTTTCGAGGTCCCTAACTTTCCCAGGCGCCCGTAACTTGACCCCTGACGCCGGGTTCTCGCCCATTTTGTCCGCCGGCTTTTATCGCCTGCACTTTTTTCTTGACAAGCCCACCGGATTATAGTAGCCTATTATGGTTGTCGCAAGACGCCTCGGGCAAGGGGAGCGGCCCCGCGCACCGGGTGGCAAGGGAAGAGGAAACGGACTCGGCTTCCGAGGGGAAACAGGGCAGCAATGAAAAAAGATACTAAATCGTGGGAACGAACTCACCAATATATTGTAAACACAGGACTTAGTGATTTCAGAGTGCGCAAAACGAACTCGTTTTTGCTGCAAACGAACTCAAATTAGACCCCTAAAAGGGCTAAAAACTCACCAATTGTGCGGTATCGGACCCAAATCCGGGGGCATTCCGGCGCCTCAGGGCGGACGAACCGGCGGGGGCTACATGAGCTTCGAACCTTGCGCACCCTCACGTGGGTGCTGCCGCTTTCCCGCAGGCCAGCTTGCCGGTCGACGCTGGTGCTGGCTTGGCCGCGAGCAAGCTCGCTGGGTCAAAGCGGCAGCAAGCTGCCGCACTCCAAAGCGTCCGCAGCCGATCGCTATTTGAGCGTGTTGGAGGCCGCCAGGCGCTCGAGTTCCTGCCGGCCGGTGGCGAAGTGTTCGAGGAACGGCAGTTGGACGTGCCTGATGGCCACGATGCGCGAGACTTCTCAGCGCTGGGCGCTCGGGTAGGCGTGGAGTTGGGGGCCGACCAGGCTGGAGAAATTGTAATTGCCGCGGCGGTCGGCGTCGATGGTCCAGAACATGGCGCCGATCAGGCCGGGGTAACCGGAGGGCTCGCGCAGCTTATAGGCAACTCCTGGGGGAGCCTTGCCGGTGATGAGGTAGTCCATCGCCTGGCAGACGAGCGTGGGCGTTGTGTCGCCTGTGAGGAAGCCGACGGCAACCTTCTCGGCGGGCATGGGTGGGAAGAACTCTTGGGGATCACCTCCTACGTTGAAGCCTTGCAGCAGGAGTTCGGTCATGGCAGCGTGATAGTCCACTGGGCCCGGCTGGCAAATCTCGCCATCCAGGCCTTCGAGTGGCGGCGTGTTGTAGTCCTGCACGTCAATGAAGGAGAGAACATCGCGGATGGCATGTGTGAGGGGCAGGTAAGAGCCGAACTGGCCGCCATAGCTGGGGAACCCGGAGGGGATCTGCGTGCCTTCGGGCACGAGGCTGATCATGAAGCCAGGGCCGAAATGATCGCGCAACTGGCGAAGGGCCGCAATGAGATTCACGATCGATGGCGTGGTGGGATGCTTGAAGTCCGTGTCTCCGGGAGCGAGCTCGAGAGATGGGCTTTCGAAGTCGATGTCAACGCCGTCGAATCCGTACTCGGCCACGATGCTGGTGACAGAGGAAACGAAGTTCGCCACGCTCGTTTGGCCGGCGAACGGAAAGTTCACGCCGCCGCCACCAAGCGAAATCATAACCTTCTTGCCTCGGCCCCTCAGGTACGCAATGTCAGACTTGAATTGACCCGTATCGAGCCCGGCGGGCGTGCGGAATTGCATGGTCCCTTCCGGCGCATTCTCGGCCGGCGTGGCGAAGGCTACGATGATGACGTCCCATTGGGGCGAGACCGCGCGGAGCGGCAAAGCGGAACCTGCAGCGCCATAGCCCACCCAGTAGCCGATAAGCTGATGGCCGTTAGGCGAGCCGCTGGTGGGGACGGGCGCGACCGTGGGCTGCGGCGGCGGCGCGCCACCGCCTGCGCCACGACCCCTGCCGCGCGCCGGGCACGGCTTGGCGGGTTCGGTCAGGGCCGGCGCGTCCGGGAAGCTGAAGGCGCTGCCGAGTCCTCGAGTGGCGCCGGTATACCAGGGGAGCAGGGCTACGTTCTGAAGATGATAGGTGGTCCCGTCCACGTGAGCGAGGAAGGGCTTTGATGCCGGCACGTTGTTCTTGGGGTTTGTGTCCGTGGGTTCGAGAAGGAAGTACTCGGAAGCGACGCCGCTGCCGCCGCACGCGCCCTGGTCGCCCGGACGCATCGACGCGGGGCGCATCCATCTGGGGAATCTGTTTCCCGGACCGTTACGGCTGCTGCCGCCGAGCAGCGGGTCGTGCCAGGGATCGTTGATGAACTCGCCAAGCTGCTGGGTGAGCGGCTGTACGTCACTCGCTTCCACTACAGTCGGCGCGGCGCGGAGATACGAGCCGAGCACGAAGGAATTTCCTGTGGCAGAGTCCACGCCGTGCGTTCCCCAACAGCAGCACTCCGTGGCGTCGGCATCGGCGTAGTAGGTGGTGTTGTGCGTTACGGCGATAACAAGCTTGCCTTGCTGTTTGGGGAGCCGGCGGAAGAGTTCTTTTTGCAGGAACTCGACGTCCACGACGGCGAAGGCGGCCCCGCTTTTCTTTGAGGTGAGGATGTAGCCGTAGCCCACGGGCACGCTGATCTCCACCGGCATCACGTCTGGCTTGCCGAGCAGCGTATGCCAGCCGTTCGCGCCGGGGAAGGTCGTGCGCAGCATGGCATCGGCATACTGTGTTTTGCCGCCGGAAGGGAAGTCGAAGTTGGAGAAGATGGGCGAGTGGAGGATGCCGTTTACGTCCGGGCCTGCGTCCATGAGGAAGGGCTTGCCAGCCGGCTTCTTCGCCTCGAAGGCGAGCGCGATAGGAACGAGCAGCGTGGGGATGGTGGTGACGCCGCCCTGCGCAGGATCGCGTCCAACCAGAGTGTAGGAGCCCTGGCCGACGGCATGCTGGAATGTAGGCGCCGTGCCTTGCGCGTGGACAAAGCACAACGAAAGGACGAAGAGAAACAGTAGGGTGAGGAATTTGATTAGCATATGCGGATTCGCGGACGGTGCAACGCGGGCGTCTCGCCCGCGCTGCGGCATCATGAGAGCCAACAGTCTATTCCACGCCAAGCGGGGGCAGCAATAGGGAATATCATTGTTAACCTTTAACTCCCCAGTGCAGGCCGATGCCCCCGAAGACATACGGGCGCGCGTCGACCTGCGCGTATCCCATGCGCCGCAACAAGGAAGAAAAATCCGCGACGGAAATGAAACTCCGCAGCGAGTCAGGGATGTATGTGTACAGGCGGGGACGACCGTGCAACAGAAAGCCCCAGAAAGCGCCTTGGGCGTACAAATACCCAAGATAGAGCTTGCGCCAGAGCCGGTGGGTGGGAAGGAAGAAATCCAGACTTACCATCATTCCGCCCGGCCGAGTGACTCGAAGAATTTCTCGCAGCGCGGCGTTCAAGTTGGGGAAGTTGCGCAGGCCGTAGCCCACGAAAACGCAATCAAACAGGCCATCAGGGAAAGGCAGCGCCATGGCGTCGGCGCAAACCGCGCGGGTGCGGGAGCGCGCTCGCGCCATGTCAAGCATCTCGGCGGTGAGGTCAACACCGAACACCCTTGCGGCGGGCAGCCCTTCGAGGACGATGCGGGAAAAGTCGCCGGTTCCGCACGCCAGGTCCAGGACCGTCGCACCGTTTGATAAACCGGCCTTGCACACAGCGAATTGCTTCCAGCGCCGATCCATGCCGTAAGAGAATACGTGGGTGACGAAGTCGTAGCGCGGAGCAATAGCTCCGAACATTTGGCGCATCAGGCGCCAGTCCCGTTTTTCGGCAGGAGGATTCATGAGCAAGGGCAATCTTAGCACTGGCGCAACGCGGCGTCGCCCTGCTTCCCGTGACCAGTCATTCCCGCGAAGGCGGGAATCCATTGGATAGATCCCAGGAATTGGTCCGCCCGCGAACTGGACTCCCGCCTTCGCGGGAATGACTGGCGTTTCGTGAACCGCTCGTCAGTCCCTAAGGATGCGGGTGCCAGCCATGCCATGCAAAGCTTCTGAGATGTTTTCGGGGGAAGTGATGATGACCATCGTGCCCCCGCGGTCGAGGTAGGCGAGCGCAGCCTCGATCTTCGGACCCATGCTGCCGGCGGGGAACTGGCCTTCGCGCAGGTAAGCGCGAGCTTCGGTTACGCTCATGCGCTCGAGTTGCTGCTGGGCGGGCGTGCCGTAGTTCAAAGCCACCTGCGGGACGCCGGTGGAGATCAGAAACAACTCCGCTTCAAGCTCCCAGGCAAGTAAGGCCGAAGCGCGGTCCTTGTCGATCACGGCGTCGATGCCCGCCAGGCGATCGCGCCGGAAGACCACAGGGATTCCTCCCCCGCCGCAGGCAATCACCAGCGCGTCACTTTCGAGGGCCGCTTGAATGGCGGGGAGTTCCATGATTTCCCTCGGCTCTGGAGAGGGCACCACGCGGCGATACCCGAGGCACCCGTCCTGCACCATTTGCCAGCCGAGCGTGCGGTGGTGGCGCTCGGCTTCATCCTGGTTGTAGAAAGGGCCGACGGGTTTTGTGGGGTTGCGGAAGGCAGGGTCTCGCCGCGAGACGAGCACTTGCGTCACCATCGTCACCACAGGACGCCGCAGGCCATGGCGCGGCAGGGTCTCCTGGAGCGTTTGCTGCAACAGGTAACCGATGCTCCCCTGGGTTTCCGCCACGCAGGCATCCATGGGCAACTGCTCCACCTGGCCGGCAGCAAGCTCCGAGCGCAGCAGCGCGTCACCCACCTGCGGTCCGTTGCCGTGAGTGACTACTGTCCTGTAGCCGGCAGCCAGCACCGCGGCAATGCCCTCACATGTTGTCTGGAGGTTGCGTCGTTGTTCCTCGAGGGTACCCTTCTCGCCACGTCCGATCAGGGAATTACCGCCTATGGCAACGACAGCAGTGGGCATGGAGCTCTCTCAAGATAGCAGCGCCAGCAGAATCGCCTTTTGGATGTGCAAACGGTTTTCGGCTTGGTCATAGACAATGGAACGGGGTGAGTCCATGACCTCGTCTGTCACTTCCTGGCCACGGCGCGCTGGCAGGCAATGCATGAACAGAACTTGAGGTCCCGCGTTGCGCAGGAGTTCGGAGTTCACCTGGTAAGGGCGGAAGACGCGCAGGCGCGTGTCGGCTTCATCCTCCTGGCCCATGCTGATCCAAACATCGGTGTAAACGGCGTCGGCGCCGACCACTGCCTCGAGGGCATCATGGGTGAGCGCGATGTCTCCGCCCTCGCGTTTAGCGTCGGCCACCACGGAGCGGTCCGGTTCGTAGCCGGCCGGGGTGGCGATGCGCATGCGCACTCCCAGCCTTGCGGCGCCATAAATGAGGGAATGGGCAACGTTGTTGCCGTCGCCGACCCAAGCGAGCGTCTTCCCCTCCAGAGGGCCCTTGTGCTCGAGCAGCGTCAAGAAATCGCCCAGCGCCTGGCAAGGATGCTCAAAGTTGGAGAGCGCATTGATGACCGGGATCGAGGCATTCGCGGCCAGCTCCATCACGGTCTGATGAGCGAACGCGCGGACCGCCACGGCATCCACCCAGCGCGAGAGGTTCCGCGCCACGTCCTTCACTGACTCACGCTTCCCCAGGCCGACTTCCTGTGGGCCGAGATAGAGGGCCTTGCCTCCCAGTTGCTCCATGCCTACCTCGAACGTCACGCGCGTCCGCAGGCTAGGCTTCTCGAAAAGCATGGCCAGAGTCCTGCCCTCCAAAGCGCTCCTGAAGCGGCTCGGTCGGGCCTTCACGCTCTGACCCACCTTGAGCAGGAACTCAATCTCCGCAGGAACCAAGTCATGCAAAGAAATCACGTGCCGGTGGGGGAGTGTGGAAGGCCTTGAAAGGGGTGGAGTCTCCTTATCGGCCTGGGTTACAACCTTGAGTTTGCGCATGGTAAATCCTTTCTTTCTCCTTGAAACACCATGTCATTCCGAGCGAAGCGAGGAATCTCGCCCTGGTCTTTGTTCGTCACTGCTCTCGCAGCAGAGCTGGATTCCTCGCTTCGCTCGGAATGACAGGTCGCTTATATCGTTCGCGGCTGACACGGCAGGTGCCTTCATGCGGACTTCGCCTTCTTGGGCGACGCCAAGCGCGCCGTGAAGTCAGCCAGAACCTCGGCGAAGCCGGGCTTGCTCCGTTCGAAGACCTCGTAGCCTATTCGCACGCTCGGCTTGTTCAGGCGCAAGAGTCGCGCGAGATCGATTGGGGTAGCCACCAAAACGAGATCGCAGGGAGTACGGTTGATGGTTTCTTCCAGTTCCCGGCGTTGCGCTTCGCTGTACCCCATAGCAGGCAGGAGGCCTTTCAGATGGGGGAAGCGTTCGAATGTCGCGCGGATCGAGCCGACCGCGTACGGCTTGGGGTCGGCTTGGCCAGCGGCGCCGAACTGGCAGGCAGCAACCACACCGGCTCCGTAGGACATCTCACCGTGGGTGAGCGTGGGCCCGTCCTCTACCACCAGCACCCGTCGCCCCTTGATTTGTTCCGGTTCGACCGCCGTCACGCGGCATTCCGTCTCAATGATTACGGCGCTGGGATTAATCTTCTGGATATTGCTGCGTACCGCTTCGACAGCCTCCGGAGCTGCCGTATCAACCTTGTTGACAACCAGCACATGCGCTCGCCGGAAGTTCACTTCCCCCGGGTAGTAGCTTAGTTCGTGCCCGGCCCGGAGGGGATCAACAACCACAATCTCCAGATCGGAGCAATAGAAGGGAGTGTCGTTGTTGCCGCCATCCCAGAGGATCACGTCGGCTTCCTGTTCCGCTTGGCGAAGAATTGCCTCGTAATCCACGCCCGCGTAGACCACCGCGTTTTGCCGGAGGTGGGGCTCGTATTCTTCCCTCTCTTCGATGGTGCATCCACCCCTTGCCAAATCCTCCAGCGTGGCAAAGCGTTGTACCCGCTCCGCCGTGAGGTCACCATAAGGCATAGGATGGCGAACCACAACCGGCCTCAAGCCCTGCGCGCGCAGTTCCTGCACCACCCGTCGTGACACGGGACTCTTGCCGCAGCCCGTGCGGACCGCGCAAACGGAGACAACCGGAACTTGCGCCGCGAGCTGGGTGCGTTCAGTTCCCAGCAACCAGAAATCGGCGCCTGCGGCCACGGCCCGCGCCGCCAAGTGCATGACGGTTTGGTGGGAAACGTCGCTGTAAGAAAACACCACCGCGTCCACGTGATGTCTGTGAATCAATTCCTCGAGTTCAGCCTCTGGGGCTATGGGGATTCCGTCCGGGTAGAGCCTTCCAGACAACTCCGGGGGATATGCCCGGTTTTCGATGTTGGGAATTTGCGTGGCAGTAAACGCCACGACCCTGAAGTCGGGATCGTCCCGGAACACTAAGTTGAAATTGTGGAAGTCCCTGCCCGCAGCACCAAGAATAATCACCTTTTTCATCGGCTGAGCCTCAAGCGTGTCGTCCGGCGTTACATGGAGTTGGTTGTTCGAACACCGGCCTGACCGCCTTTCGTGGCATGGAACGGCCATACTATGCCATCGAGCAAGGAGCAAGAGGCGGGCCAAGTTTGCAACAATCGCCAGCGTCGTCGCTTAACCTGCTCATTTTCAAGGGGCTAAAGCCGATCGAAGAGCGAGATTCGGGCGACCCCTCTCTAAACCTGCGGGTTATTACACTGTTCGCTTGGATCTCCGGTTCGTTGGGTGCAGGCCAGAATGACCGGTGTTTAGCGGCCACTGCTGTCGTGGCTTTGCTCGGCGAAGATCCTTGCCATCGCGGGTAGTTGCTTAGCCTGAGCCTCAGGTGCGGAGGAGCGCGTCAACCACTTTTGGAAGGAGTCCAGGTAGGTATAGTAGACGGGAGTGATGTAGAGGGTGATGAGCTGGGAAACCAAGAGTCCGCCCACCACGGCGAGTCCGAGGGGGCGGCGGGACTGGGCTCCGGCGCCGAACCCGAGGGCAATGGGGAGCGTGCCCATCAGCGCTGCCATGGTAGTCATCATGATGGGACGGAAGCGGATCAGGCAACCTTGATAAATGGCGTCGAGAGGGCTCGATCCTTTGGTGCGCTCCGCTACGATGGCAAAGTCAATCATCATGATGGCGTTCTTCTTCACGATACCGATGAGCATGATGATACCGACGAAGCCGTAGAGGTTCAGGTCCAAATGGAACAGTTTCAAGGTGATCAACGCGCCCAAGGCCGCCGACGGCAAGCCGGAGAGGATAGTGAGGGGATGTATGAAACTCTCGTAGAGAATGCCCAGCACCAGGTAAATCACCAGGAGGGTGGCTAGAAGCAGAATCCCGAGACCTGTGAGCGAAGACTCATACTGCTGCGCAGCACCATGAAACGTGGCGCTGATGGTGGCCGGCAGAGTGTTGCGCGCCAAGTCCTCGACGCGCGTCACGGCGTCGCCTAACGAGAAACCCGGCTTGAGGTCAAAAGAAAGCGTGACCGACGGCAGTTGCCCCGAATGGTTCACCGCCAGAGGGCCTAAGTCCTGCGTCAGCTTCGAGACGGAAGCCAGCGGGACGAGCTGGCCGGTATTCGACTTGATATAAAGCATCGAGAGGGCTTGGGGGTCCATTTGATACTGCGGCAGGAGTTCGGCGATCACCCAGTACTCATTGTTAGGCGCGTAGATCGTGGAAATCTGGCGAGAGCTGTAGGAGGTCGAAAGCGCGTCTTCGATTTGGTATGCCGAAACGCCCAATGCCAGGGCTTTATTTCGGTCGATCACCACGTTCACCTGCGGATTGCTGACCTGCAAGTCACTGTTGACGTCCAGGAGGCCGGGCAACTGGCGCATTTTCGTTTCCAGAAGGAGTGCGTCTTTGTACAGCTCCCTGGTATCCGGGCCCTCGACTGTGAATTGATAGAGGCTCTTGGTCAGTTGGCCGCCAATCTGAATAGGCGGGGGATTCTGCATGAAGGCCATGACGCCGGGAAGCGACATCATTTTCGGGCGCAGCTCGTTGATCACGTCATCGGTGCTGATGTAGCGGAGATTGGGGTCGTGTCGGCTGCCCGGAAGGCGCAGAAAGTGCTTAAACGAATCAATCATATCCTGGCTTGCCGAGGGGCGGTCTTTTAGATGGACGAAGAAGAAGCCCGAGTTGCCGCCATAGCCGGGAAGGCCCGCACCGGCGAATGACATCACGTCCGAGACATTGGGATCATCGCTGATGATCTTGGTCACCTCGAGCTGGTGCTGTTTCATGGAATCGAAGGAAATCCCTTGCGCCGCCTGGGTAATGCCGAACATCCCACCCGAGTCTTCGCTGGGAAGAAAACCCTTGGGCATTTGCAGGAAGAGCTGGACCGTGAAGGCAACGATGACCAGTGAGGCCACAAGAGTGATGAAGCGATGGCGCAGGATGCCCCGCAGGCTCCAATCGTAAGCACGTTGAATCGACAGGAATCCTCGCTCGAAAAGGAGATAGATGTGGCCATGTCGTTGCTCTCCTGGTGGACGCAGGAAGCGGCTGGAGAGCATGGGCGTGAGGGTGAGTGAGACGATGCCGGAGACGATCACTGCGCACATGATGGTCACGGAGAATTCGTGAAGCAGGCGTCCCAACAACCCGCCCATGAAAAGAACCGGGATGAAGACAGCCGCCAGTGAAACCGTCATGGAAAGAATGGTGAAACTGATTTCACGGGAGCCGTTGAGGGCCGCTTCAAATACCCCTTCGCCCATCTCCATATGGCGCACGATGTTTTCGAGCATGACAATGGCATCGTCCACCACAAATCCCACGGAAAGCACCAGCGCCATCATGGAGAGGTTATCCACAGTGTAATTGAGCAGGTACATGACCGCGAACGTCCCGATGATGGACATGGGCAGCGCGAGGCTGGGGATCGTGGTGGCCGAGATGTTGCGCAAGAAGATGAAGATTACGAAGACCACCAGAGCCAGGGTGAGCCACAAGGTGAATTTCACGTCGTTGATCGATTCACGAATCGATATGGAGCGATCGTAGAGGGTGGCCATTTGGATCGCGGCCGGAATCTCGGCGCGGAAAGTGGGCAGCAGCGCCTTGACGTTGTTCACCACCTCGATGGTATTCGTGCCGGGCTGGCGTTGGATGGCGATCACCTGGGACGGCTTGCCGTTATACCAGTTTGCGATCTTATCGTTCTGGACGTCGTCAATTACCCTGCCCAGCATCTCGAGACGCACCGGCGAGCCATTGCGGTAAGCCACGATGAGCGGTCGGTAAGCTGCGGCGTCCATAAGCTGCCCCGTGGCCTGCACGACAAAAGACTTGTGCGTGCCGTAAAGCGTTCCCGTGGGAAGGTTGACGTTGGCCTGTTGGACCGAGGCCATAGCCTCATCAATGCCGATTTTGCGCGTGGCCAGCGCCTTGGGATCGAATTGCACACGCACGGCGTATTTCTGCGCACCAAAGACCTGGACTTGCGCCACGCCGCTGATCATCGAAATGCGCTGGGCCATGAGCGTATCGGCGTATTCGTTCACCGTCGAGGACGGGAGAGTGTCGGAATATACCGCCATATAGATGATGGGCTGATCGGCGGGGTTCACCTTCTGATACGAGGGCGGGGCGGGCATGCCGGTAGGAAGCTGGTTCTGCGCATTGGCAATCATCGCCTGCACGTCCTGCGCAGCCGCGTCGATGTTGCGGCTGGCGGCGAATTGCAGGGTGATCTGGGAGCCGCCTTGGGTGCTGGCGGAGCTCATTGACTCGAGGCCCGCGATGGTCGAGAAATGGCGCTCCAGCGGAGTTGCCACCGCAGAGGCCATCGTTTCAGGGCTGGCGCCCGGAAGGGTGGCGCTAACCTGGATGGTCGGGTAATCGACATTGGGCAGGTCGTTTACCGGAAGATACTTGTAGGCCATCACTCCGAACAACAGAATGCCCAGCATGACCAGAGTCGTCATGACGGGCCGCCGGATGAATAATTCCGCAAGATTCATAAAAGTACAGTGACGAGTGGCAAGTGACGAGTGACGAGCAGAAGTACAGGTTTCAGGTGTCAGGCATCAGGTGTCAGGGACTCCTGCTCGTCACTCGTCACTTGCCACTCGTCACTGTTTTCTGACTGCTACTTTCATGCCCGGGACGAGCCGCAACTGGCCGTCGGTCACGACGGTCTCGCCTGCCGCGAGACCTTTTTGTATTACCGTTTCATTGCCGATGCCGCTCGCGACAACAACCGGACGGTACTCAGCCGTCATGTCCTGTTTCACCACAAAAACGTACTGGCCTGCCTGTCCGGTCTGAACCGCCTGTGAGGGGACAACGACAGCGTTGGGTTGAGTTCTCAGTGTGAGCGCAACATTCACGAACTGACCGGGCCAGAGCCGGTTGTCCGGGTTTTCAAATGTCCCCTTCAACTTAATCGTGCCGGTGGTGCTATCAACGGCGTTGTCGATGAAAGTCAATACGCCGTGGGAAGGGTTCTGCTCCTGATTCGGAATGGCGGCCTCGACTCCGAGGGGGCCTATGGCTCGGTATTTCTTGATGTCCGCCAGGTGCTGTTCGGGAACCGAAAACGTGACGTAGATGGGGTGGATCTGATTCAGCACTACCAGCACCGCATCGTTATCCTTCACCAGATTTCCGGCATGGACCAGCAGGGCGCCCGTCCGGCCATCGATGGGCGATTGGATCGAGCAATAGCTCAAGTCGATCCTGGCCTTATCAATAGCCGCCTTGTCCGCGCGCGCCGAAGCGGCGAGCGCATCGGCGTTGGTGCGCATGGAATCGTACTGCTCTTTCGAGACAATGCCATCCTGGAAGAGTTGCGTATAGCGTTCGGCTTCCGCCCGGGCGTTCTCGAGTTGGGCCTGGTCCTTCGCTAAGTTAGCTTCCGCCTGCTGGAGCGCTGTATCAAAAGGGGCGCGATCCAATGTAAAGAGGAGATCGCCTTTGCGGACGTCCTGGCCTTCTGTGAAATAGGCTTTCTCAATCCTCGCCGCCACCTGCGCCTTGACAGAGACCGTTGAGTACGCTTCCACATTGCCGATGGCGTGGACCTGGACCGGTACGGTCGCCAAGCTGGCAGCGGCAATGGTTACGGGAGCTGAAAAGTCAGGCGGCATGCCGGGTGTTTCCGCTCTCTTGGCCGAGCACCCCATCCATAGTAGAACACATAGTCCAAGCAAGACAGCCACCCTGCCGGGCGCAGGCTGTCGGGCTGGCGTCTCGCCCCCTGTGGCGCGGGTATGCGGGCCGCGCGCAGCAGCGGGACGCTCCCGCCGCAGCAGGCGAGACCCCGACACGTCGGGGCAGGCGGCCCGCGATACAGCGTGAATGACCACACAGGCGGCGCTCCGGTCGCCGCGACTTTCAGAATAATCCATAGTGCGAGACTCCTCGCGCACCCTAAGGCTTGGCGCATGTCATTTGTGGGCCAGGAAAGTTCGCAGTCGCGGAAATGACTGCTGTTGGGCAGACTCCAAGGCGGACATACGCCTGTCTCCAATGGGGGGTGCAACGCCCGGCCGACAGGTGTCGTTCAGGAAAGGTGTGCGGTGATCCGGCAAACTAGTAGATCCCCGTCAGTAATCACGCTTGCGGCCCATGCGGCCGCCGCCACCCCGGTGCTGGCCGCCGCCACCACCGCCCCCGCCGAACCCGGCGCGCTGTGGCCGAGCTTCGTTCACAGTGAGGGGACGCCCTTCCAGGGTTTGTCCGTTCAGTCCCTGGATCGCGCGCTGCATGTCTTCTTCCTCGGCCAGCTCGACGAAGCCGAACCCTCTGGATTCGCCCGTCATCTTGTCTCGGATGACGGCCGCGGAAACAACTTGGAACCCAGCGTTGGTGACGAATTCACTGAGCACATTATCGGTCACACTGCGGGGAAGGTTCCCCACGAATAATCTCTGAGCCATTT
>Ga0326728_10019898_pt1 | contig 12927 bp, 11 predicted proteins | sample MB3enrmetagenome_FD_207602 | JGI IMG/M metagenome (GOLD analysis project Ga0326728, IMG submission 207602) | Lab enriched peat soil microbial communities from McLean, Ithaca, NY, United States - MB31MN | ecosystem: Environmental > Terrestrial > Soil > Wetlands > Peat | place: USA: New York...
ATTCGGTGTTTCCCCTAAGTGTCCATCTGACAGGAATGGTGGCTGAGGCACTGTTGGCGGCAGAGCAGGGCGTCAAGAGCATCATCCCGAGATCGCAGTTGTTAGGCCACCTCGGGCAGGACCTCGCCTGGGCGAGATTGGCCAGACGCCTGGTCAGGGAGTATCTGGACAAGTTCGGCTTCGCGGACGTCGCGACGCCGGCCCTCTTCATCGATCAGATCCCTCTCTTCCCTTATCCTCGGGATTTGGGTTTTTCCTTCGCCTTCATAAATTACAGCGCCATGGCGGCTGCGATGGCGCAAGCAGAGGGGGTTGCCATAAGGACTGTTGACGAATCGGCTGGCATTCCGACCAGGGAGGTTCATGCCCTGAGCCACAGGTCGGCGAAATGGATCTTCGATGTGGTGAGGCAACAGAAGATAGACTTCGATCTTGAAGAAGTCCGCACCGAAGAGAGGATTACGGAAATGGAAATCCGCGCGCTCCTCGACAAGATCCTCGAAGTGGGGGAGGAGGACACGGCAGTAGGTCTGCAGAAGGCGTATGACGCCGGTTTTATGGATAGTCCCTTCTCTTCGAATATCCATGTCCGGGGGAGGGCCATGGGCGTTCGCGACCTGAAAGGGGCGTGCCGTTATCTCGACTTCGGGAGCCTTCCTTTGCCTGAGGAGGCAAAAGAGTACCACCGGGAGAAGATCGCCGAGCGCGAGAAGGCCCGGGGGAAGAAGCTCGACTACCACACCGTTGTGCAGGAATTCTGGTCGTTGAGCAAGGGGCGCCTGACAGACGACTAGCCCCTGTTTTGCCCTTGACAGGGTTTGCATGAAGTGAAATACTGTTCACTTTCAGAGGGGTGCAGAGTCAATTCACAGGAGGAAGAAAGTGGCGAGCCCGTGTCAAGATAAGCGGATTGACGAGGAAGAGTTTTCGAAGGAGCGGCAAAAGGTGCTGTCCATGTGGCCTACGGGGAAGGAAGTCGAATTCGAGGAGGCGATCGCCTATCACAAGAGCCTCCCCGACCATAAGGACTTCGGCAAGGTCACGGCGCGGCTTCACAGAGAAGGGAAGACCGTCGTTTTTCCCAGGGCGGGGACTCCTATCCTGGAACAGGAAATCGAGTTGAACAAGACCCTCTATGATTCCGGATTGCCCCTCATACCGGTAACGCTCGACAGCTATTGCCGCCTCCTCAGATTCGACAAGGCAAGACAGGGGCTCGAGGACAGCATCAAGTCCGGCACGCCCAAGCTTAACGGCTTCCCGACCGTCGTCCACGGGGTGAAAACGACGAGAAAGGTGGTGGAAAGCACGGAAGCCGCTCTGAACCAGCGTATGACCAATCTGGACAAGAGGCTTACCGCCGAGATCGCTTTTGCTGCCGGTATGACCGCGGGCTTACAGGACTTTTTGCAGGACTTCGCGTGCTATGAGAAGAAGACGACCCTTGGGGACAACATAAGGAGTTGCCAATACGTCTACCGCCTTATCGGGCGGTACGCCGAGCAGGGCGTTATTCTTACGGTGGACCTGGACGGCACGATGCCCCATTCGGTTTTCCCCTTGAGCGTCAGCATCGCCGGGTTGATTGCCGCCGCCCTCATCGCGGCGAAACAGGGGGTGCGCAGCATCATTCCCTGGTCGTTCATGATGGGCTATCTGCCTCAGGACATCGCGTGGTCGAGATTGACCAGAAGGCTCGTCAGGGAGTACCTGGACAAATTCGGCTACCAGGATACGAAGCTGCCGGGTCAGTTCATCTCTCAGATCCCTCTCTTTCCCTACCCTCAGGACATGGGTTGGGCTTTCGGCTTCCTCAACTACAGTGCGATGGTTGCTGCCATGGCTGAGGCGGAGGGGGTCTATCTGCGGACGATCGACGAAGGGGCAGGGATTCCGACCAAGGAGGCCCACGCGGTCTCCTACAGATCGGCCAAATGGATCTTCGATGTCGTGAGGCAGCAGAAGATCGTCTTTCGGCTCGATGAGGTCAGTCGGGAAGAGAGGATCGCAGAGATCGAAGCCCGGGCGCTGATCGAGAAGGTACTTGAAGTGGGAGATGGGGACGTGGCTATTGGCCTTCAGAGGGCCTTTGACGCGGGGTTCATGGACACCCCGTTCTCCTCGAACATTCATGTGCACGGAAAGGCCATGGGGATTCGGGACGCGAGGGGCGCCTGCAGGTATCTCGATTTTGGAAATCTGCCTTTGCCTGAGGAGGCGAAGGAGTACAACCGGGAGAAGATCGCAGAGAGGGAAAAGGCCCTGGGAAAGAAACTCGACTATCATGCGGTGGTGGATGAATTCTGGACCTTCAGCAAGGGCAGCCTCGTCGGTGCCTGAGCCTGAAACACAAAGAACGCGAAAGAGCGTAGGGAGGATGACAAATGGCAAAAGCTCCAACGATAATCACCGGAACGGTGGGCGAGGATTCGCATTCCATCGGGTCGAGGCTGTTGTCGCGGGTGCTCAGGGATAACGGGTACAGCGTGGTGGAGCTCGGCGGGCTCACGCCGGTTGAAGAATTCATTGATGCGGCGAGGGAGACGGACGCGAGCGCCATTCTCATGAGCTCCCTTTACGGGATGGCGGAGATCGACCTCGCCGGGTTCAAAGAGAAGTGCGTCGAAGCCGGACTCGAGAATGTTCTCCTCTACCTGGGCGGCTACCTCATGGTGGGAAGGCACGATTGGGCTGAGGCGGAGCGGCGCTTCAAGGCCTTCGGATTCGACCGCGTCTACCCTCCGGAAGTTGACCTGGACCGGGCCCTCGAAGATCTCAAGAACGACCTGAAGGCAAAAGGAAGGCTCTAAACGCACGTTGTCGCTCATCGGCGTTAGGGCCTGAAACGAGTATAGGACTGTATCGGAGGATCGGCATGACGGAGACAAAGGTTGAGCTGGCCGAGGGCCGCATTACCGATGAAATGCTTGAGGAAATGCGTGCCTACAAAGGCGTGAAGCTTAGGATCGCGCACGCGATCAGCAACGAAGAAGCGACGAAGGTGGCGATAACGAAGTTCGCTAACGGCATCGGGGACGGCAACCCGCTGTGGAGCGATGAGGAATATGCGGCCACGACGAGATATGGAACGCTTGTCGCTCCGCCGGCATGGATTTTCAGCGTCTTCGCAGGCGTTCAATACGGTTGGCGCGGCTTGAGCGGTTTCCATAACGCGAGCAGCATCGACTTCTATCTTCCGATTTTGAGAAACGATAAGATCACGCCTGAGATGATATGTACCGGTTTTGATGGACCGAAGCAGAGCAACTTCGCCCAGAAAATGGTTGTGGAATTAAACGAAACCCTCTACAGGAACCAGAGAGACGAACTGGTCGCGAAGAACACCTGGGAAGTCACGCATACGGAAAGGGCAGAGGCGAGAAAAAAAGGAAAGTACCATAACATCCAGCTTCCTCACCCATGGACGGAAGAAGAGCTGAAGAGGGTCGAAGAAGAGGTGCTCGCGGAAGAGCGAAACGGGGCGGCGACGCCCTGCTGGGACGACGTGGAAGCGGGGCAGGAGCTGAAGCCGGTCGTGAAAGGCCCGTTGACCCTGACCGATGAGATTGCCTACCTTATCGGCGGCGGTGCCCCCATACCCAGGATCATGGCTCACGGACTGGCGCTCAGATTCTATCGCCGCCATCCCAAGTGGGCTTTCCGAGATCCGAACAGCTGCGGGCTCGAGCCGAACTACGCAGTCCATTACAACAAAGAAGCGGCTCGGGCTCAAGGATTGCCGTATCAGTACGACGTGGGATACCAGAGACATGCCTGGCAAATACACCTGCTGACGAACTACGCGGGAGACGAGGGCTGGGTCAAGAAGAGCTCCTGCCAGTACAGAAGGTTCGTGTATTTCTCCGACGTGATCTGGCTGACAGGGAAAGTCCTCGAGAAGTTCATCGACGAGGAGGGGGAATGCTGCGTAAGGATCGAGACCCGTGCCGTAAACCAGCGGGGAGAAGAGGTGATGCCGGGATACGGCATCGTCGCCTTGCCATCGCGGAAGCAGGGCTTCGCCCCGCTCGATAGAAGACTCAAGAAGCATTAAGACGCAAGAAAGAGGGGCTCTTCGGGCGTTGTTTTGCTCGTTTGATCCGGACGGTGCGGCTCCTTTGAGCGGACGTTAGGAAAACATCGAGGAGGAAAAGCAATGAGACTGCCGAACAGGGTTGCACTTATCACAGGAGCGGCATCAGGGATAGGCCGGGCGAGCGCCATTCTTTTCGCGAAGGAAGGGGCGAAGGTTGTGGTGGCGGATATCGACGAGACAGGCGGCCGACAGACCGTCGATTTGATCGCGCGCGAGGGCGGGAGCGCGGTCTTCGTCAAGGCCGACGTGACAAAGGCCGGCGACGTGGAAAGGATGATCAAGGCATCGGTCGATCAGTTCGGCAAGCTCGATATTCTATTCAATAACGCAGGGGTCGGCACTGCCTTCACTCCCCTCGAACAGGTTGACGAGGCTCTGTGGGACCGGGTTATGGCGATTAACGTAAAGAGCATATTCCTGGGCTGCAAGTATGCAGCGCCGGTGATGAAGGCGCAAGGGGGCGGCGTCATCATCAACACCGCCTCTATCTCGGGTGTTCGGCCGAGACCCGGCCTCACCGTTTACGCTGCCTCAAAAGGGGCGGTCATCGTTTTCACGAAAGCGATCGCCATTGAGTTCGCTCCGTACAAGATCCGGGTGAATTGTATCAATCCGGTCGTTACCGATACCGCCTTCATCACGAAGACTATCGAGGCGAGCCAGATAGATGCCGCGAAAAAAGGGATGCTCTCGACCATCCCCTTGGGCAGACTGGGCGAGCCCGAAGACATGGCATTTGCCGCCCTCTACCTTGCCTCCGACGAGGCTGGCCTCGTCACGGGCGTCAGCCTGGACGTGGACGGCGGCAGGGCGATATAGGATCGGACAGCCGCCAGGCGAAAGGCGCGAATGGATGCGGGCCGCGCGCCTTTCTCGGTTTGAGCCGCTTGAAGCTTGCAAGAATTGAGGAGAACCAATGGACAGCGCCCTTGAATCGAACAAACGGACTGCGATGGCCTTTTTGAAGATGGCTTTCCTGGAGAGGAACCCCGAGGAAGCGATCCGTCTCTATGTGGGCGAATACTACAGACAGCACAACCCCGGCGTGCCTGACGGCAAAGAGGCAGTCATCGCCTACGCGAAACAACGGGCAGGCGACAATCCGAACAGGACGATGAATTTCGTCCGGGTGGTGGCCGAAGGGGATTACGTGGTCCTACACATCCAACACATTTTTGCGGCGACCGACAAAGCATATGCGGACGCGCCGCAGGGCTTGGCGAGCGTCGATATCTTCCGGTTCGAGAATGGGAAGATAGTGGAACACTGGGATGTGCTTCAGGCCGTGCCTGCCAAGGCCGCTCATAGTAACACGATGTTTTGAACATAGCCGGCCCATCTCCTTTTTTTCAGCGTGGTCTACAATCCAAGGAAGGGGGGAACCATGAGTGCTAGCGACACGTATCAAAAACTGCTCTCGCCCGGCTACATCGGGTCCGTGAAAACGCGGAACCGCATCATCAAGTCGGGGTCCGGCCTGGTCATGGTGCATGAAGACGACGTGCACATGAGCGAAGAGATGAAGGCCCTTTACGAAAGCATGGCCGTCGGCGGCGTCGGCCCCATCGTCGCGGAGGCTCCCACCATCGATTACCCCTGGGGCGTGAGGCTCCGCAACCGGTACCGGGTTGACGACGACAAGTATATTGAGGGCCTCAAGGAGTTGGTCGACGTTATTCATAACCACGATTGTCCGACTTTCATGCAGATGAACCACGACGGTCCTTGGCAGACGAACCTTGACCCGAACCCCGTATACGGGGGACCACCGGTTGCTGCCTCGGCCGTGTCCATAAAGAACAAGAACGACTTCCACAACGAAATGCCGAGGGCCTTGACGATCCCCGAGATACAGGAGATAGTCAACAAGTTCGGCAACGCGGCGGAGAGGGCGGGGAAGGCGGGCTTTGACGGAGCGGACATCAATGCAGGGAGCACCCATCTTTTTCACAGCTTCTTCTCTCCCTTTATGGAACAAACGGGAAGACATTTACGGAGGCAGCCTGGAGAACCGCGCCCGCCTGCGCGCACCTTATGGCCTGGTTTGAGAAGAAGGGCGTCGCCATCATCCGGGGCGTCAAAGAATACGTGGAAGTAACTGAGAAAGGGTTGGTTGTCATTACCAGGGAGGGAAAGAAGGAACTCATCGAAGCGGACACGATTGTGCCCGCCCTGCCCCTGGCTGCCAATACGAAAATGATCGACGATTTGAAGAAGAAAGTCCCCGAGGTCTATGCGATCAGCGATTGCCTGCAGCCTGGGCTGATAGTGGATGCCATAGGCACAGCCCTGAGGACGGCAAGGACAGCATGAGCTGAAACCGCTTGCAGCCGCCGGTCCTGGACCGGGGCGGGCGGGAGTGACGTACAGGGGACTTGCCTTTCCGGATTTGACATGATTTGCCATAGGTGAAATAATGTTTACCCATGGAAGGTGCCGCCGTTTGGCGCCGGTTGAGCTCAAAACCCCTGCCGTGATCCGACGCACATACGCTTCATTCGATCAGCCCGGAAATCGGGACAGGGCGGGTAACTAAGAGAAGGGACTATGTCAGACAACGCTCTCCGGTTTCTCATAGATTTCGGGAGTACTTTTACCAAGCTGGTCGTGGTTGATCTCGACCGGGAACGGATCGTATGCAGGCATCAAACGCCGTCTACTGTGGAGACGGACGTCACAGTGGCCCTGCGCCTTCTCCTCGAGAGGGTGCGGAAGGAGAAGGGTCTTACGCCGAACGGCAAGGGCGCCCTGGTTGCGTGCAGCAGCGCCGCGGGAGGCCTGAGGATGGTGACGGTCGGTCTCGTTCCCTCCCTTTCCTCTGAAGCAGGCGTGAGAGCCGCCCTGGGTGCGGGGGCGAAGGTCGTCAAGAGCTTCTCGTTCAATCTGAGCCTTTCGGACGTAAGAGAGATCGCCGCCATCTCGCCTGATGTCATCCTCCTCATAGGGGGCACGGACGGTGGGGACAAGAAAGTCATTATCCACAATGCGGGCATGCTCTTGGGCCTTCCCGTCCAATGCCCGATAGTCGTTGCCGGAAATCATGACGCGGTCGATGAAATCGAGGGTATTTTTGCGAACTCCGGGCGCACGGTCGTCTTTGCCGCCAATGTCATGCCTGAGATAGGAACGCTGAGCGTCGATTCCTGCCGGGAGGCAATACGGCGGATTTTCGTGTCTCACATTATCAAGGCGAAGGGCATAGACAAGGCGCTGACCCTCGTCGACGAGACGATCATACCCACTCCTTCGGCCGTCCTTAAGGCAGCCTCTCTTTTGGCCGATGGAGTGCCGGGTGAAGAGGGACTGGGCGAGTTGATGGTCATCGACGTCGGGGGGGCAACGACGGACGTTTACTCAATCGCGAAAGGGTATCCCACCAGAGGGGACGTGATGACCCACGGACTGCCCGAGCCCTATGCAAAAAGGACCGTGGAAGGCGACTTAGGCGTTCGCCACAACATCGATACCCTTCTGGAGATGGGAGAGGCGAGGGGCGTCTTTCGGGACAGCCGGCCGGAAGCGGTAAAAGAGTGTTTTGCCGTCCCGTCGAAGCTGCCGGCCAATGATTTCGAGTTTGGCTGCGACGCCCTACTCGCCGCCGTCTGCGTGGACGTGGCGGGAGAACGCCACTGCGGAAAGCTCAAGATCGTCCTCGGCCCCATGGGAGAGATATGCATCCAGGAGGGCAAGGACCTTTCCGACGTGCGATGCGTGATAGGAACAGGCGGCCCCTTGGTCTTCGCCAGGGATCCTGCGGCCATTCTCGACAAGATCCTTTTCAGGGCTAGTGCTCCTCACACGCTCAGGCCAAAGGAGGCCGCCTTAAGGCTCGACGTCGGCTACGTGCTTTACGCCATGGGTCTGCTTTCGGCCAGTGAGCCCAAAAGCGCCCTAAGGATGATGAAGCAAGCGATAAGGCCCCTCTAAGGGTCGCGCTTTAAGCAGCTCCTTGCCAGAAGGAGCGCAGTGATAGTCCAAACAAAAGAAGCAAAAATATTCTTCTTAACATAAGGGAGCAGACTATGGCGCTGGATTATCGTTCGTACGAGGAAGCAAAGGAGAAGTTTCGGTGGAGCGAGCGCTGGGCGCTCTACGACGGGACGAAGGAGCGGTTCAATATCGCCCACGAGTGCATAGACAGGCACCCGCCTGAAGAGATTGCCATCCGCATCAAGTTCGGCGACGGACACGCGGAGATGTATACGTTTGGCCAGTTCAGCGACTACACCAAGCGGTTCGCCAACTACCTGGAGCGTCTCGGGATCGGCTTCGAGGAGCGCGTTGCGATCCTGCTTTTCCCGTCGATAGAGCTCTATGTTTCGATGATGGGCACGTTCAGAAGGGGCGCCGCCGCGGTCATGTGCTTTCCCCTTTTCGGACCGGAGGCCATCAACTTCAGGCTGGAGAAGTCTCAGGCAAAGGCGATCGTGACTATGAAGTCCATGGAGAGTCTCATCGACCCGGAGCTTGCGAAAAGGCTCGGTCTGAAAGTGATCTATGCGGACGACCTGCTCGAGCGGCTGCAGGCTGAGAGCCCCCGCTACGACTGGAAGACGAATGCCCAGACTCTGTGCATGATGCAGTTTTCGAGCGGTACGACGGGCGCGCCTAAATCGGTCCTGTACCGCCACGGAGCGATCACTCTGGCCGGCGTTATCATGAAGCTCGGCAACGGGCTCAAACCGAGCGACACGTACTTCTGTCCTTCATCACCCGGATGGGGCCACGGTATTTGGTACGGCACGATTGCCCCCCTCATACTCGGCAAGGCGGTCGGCACGTTTTCCGGCAAGTTCGATGCAGTAAAAGTCCTGGAAGCCCTCCGGGATTGGGGTGTGACGAACATGGCGGCCATCTCTTCCCACTACCGCCTCATCATGGACGTGCCGAACGTCGAATCGTACAAGCTGAAAATCGAGAAGATAAACTACACCGGCGAGGCGATGAGCAAAGCGCTCATAGAGAAAATCTACCGCGTATGGGGCATCTACCCCTACGTTCAATACGGCACGACCGAGGCGGGACCTATCTCTATGGACTTTGCGGGATTCGACGATTACGTCGTGAAGCCGGGAAGCCTTGGAAAGCCGATGATCGGAGGCGTGCGAGCCGCGATCATTGACGAAAACGAAAAAGAAGTCCCCGCGGGGACGATAGGGCAGGTCGCCCAGTGGAAGGGCGATAAGTGGATGAAGATCGGGGACAGCGCATACGCCGATGAGGATGGCTATTTGTGGTACGTATCGAGGATTGACGACGTGATCATCTCCGCGGGGTACACTATCGGCCCCGTGGAAGTGGAGGGTGCCGTGAACCAACACCCGTGTGTGGAGGAGAGCGCGGTTGTGGCGAGCCCAGACAAAGACAGGGGGGATTTGGTAAAGGCCCTCGTCGTGCTCAAACCCGGCTGCCGGCCGGCCGATGCGCTCGTGGACGAGATCAAGGCTCTTGTCAGGACCAAGCTGAGCAAACACGAGTATCCCCGGGAGATCGAGTTCATCGACGCATTGCCGAAGACCCCTGACGGGAAGATCAAGAGGAAAGAACTAAAAGAGAGGGAAAGGCGGATCAAGGGAGTTCAGTCCTAGAAAGGCGCCTGTGGCTACTTTCGCAAGGAGGTGCGAGTGATAGCGAAAAGGACAGCCGATTTCATTGACGGGGCGCGACTGGGCGACATGCCGCAGGCCGTCCTCGATCAGGCCAAGATGGCGATCCTCGACTGGTTCGCCGCGTTTCTCCTCGCCTTCGCCGAAGATCGAGCATCGATCGAGCCCCTTCTGAAGACGATGAAGCGGCTTGGGGGGAAACGGACTGCATCGATAATCGGCAGCCGAATCAGGACGAGTCCTGCGTGGGCAGCACTTGTGAACGGATATGCGGGACACCTTCTGGATTACGATGAGACGACGCCTCCCGTCCGGAGTCACCTGACTGCTGTCGTCCTTCCTGCTGTCATTGCTATGAGTGAGGAGAACGGATCAACGGGTGCCGACCTTCTGGAAGCGTATGTTATCGGCTACGAGGTGGCCCTCCGACTGGGAGAGGCGATGACCCCGGGCTGGATGCAGGAAGGATGGCACGGCACTCCGATGTTTGGCATATTTGGGGCGGCGGCCGGCTGCGGAAAGATAGAGAGACTCTCTGCTGACGCGTTGGAATGGGTCCTAGGCATCGTGTCGTCACTGGCCAGTGGGATCGTGACGAACTTCGGCACCATGACGAAACCGCTTCATGCGGGGCATGCGGCGAAGAACGCCGTTATCGCGACACTCTTGGCGGAACAAGGTGTTACGGCGAGCGCTACTGCGATAGAAGGTTTTTTTCACAGCCACTCGTGGTCGAAGCCTGCAAAGGCTGAATCGTTCCAGAGGCTGGGCGACCCGTGGGCCCTGGAGACAAAGGGGACGATAAACCCCAAGCTCTATCCGTGCTGTCACGGGCTGGCTACGACGATTGAATACGGCCTCATCTTCAGGGAGAAGCATGGACTGATGGCCGACCAGATCGAAGAGATCGAGGTGTACGCTTCCCCCAAGGCGCTGAGCGCGATGCATTCGAGACGCTACGTGGACACCGGGAAGGATCTCGAATGGGATTATGAGGGGCCGCCCAGACAGCTTGCGCCGGGCATTCCCTCCACCGGCAAAGAAGCCAAGTTTTCGAAGGAGTACGGCTTTGCAACAGCCTTCCTCCGCGGAAGTCCGGAGAGCAGGGACTTCACCGACGAGGCGGTGGCAAAAGCAGACGTGCAGGACCTGATGAAGAAAGTGAAGATCTTCCATGACTGCGAGCTCGACAAGATATCCTACCAGTACCCGGAAGGGGATTGGCCCTACGGAGAACGATTCGTGCTGCGGTTGAAAGACGGAAGGACCATCAGGGAGGAGCAGCTATTCGTCCTCGGCGCCGCTCGCCGGCCGCTTTCCATGACCCACGTGGAGAAGAAGTTCCGGGTCTGCGCCTCGTCGTCGGGGTTCCCGAGCGATCGGACCGAGGAGCTCATCGATATTGTCGAGAAGATCGAGTTGATCGGCAGCGTCTCCGAGATGTTAGGAAGGTTTCTCCTGGACCGCGCCGCAGTGCGAACGAAGCGAACGCGGCGGTAAGGAAGAGATGGGAAGCGGAAAGCTGACCCCGTCCCCTGCCGGCGATGAGTTTCTCCTTCGTGAATACGGTATCCACGTGGTGCGCTGCAGCCTCCCCATACCGGGGACGATAAACGTCTATTTCGTCAAGGACCCCTTGCCCACAATCATCGATGTTCCAGCGCAGGGCGCGAAGTACGTCGATGAGCTTGACCGGGGCCTCCGTGCCGCGGGAAGCTCTCTTCGCGACATAAGACGGATCATCATAACCCATCCCCATTTTGACCATTTTGGGTCGGCCCGGGAGATCATCGACCGGAACGGAGCGGAACTGTGGGTTTTTAAGGAAGGCGCATCCTGGATCGAGCAGTGCAGGAAGGAGCTTGACCGCCAGGATAGCCACAGACAAAGGCTCCTCACGGAGGCGGGGGCGCCTCCATCGGATGTGGAGCTTGTGACCGGATACTACAGGGAAGCGACCCGTTTCGCTGCGGAAGCAAGGGCATCGAGGCTTCTTTCAGCAGGCGACGCCCTCGAGCTTGGCGACGCCGCTCTTACCGTTGTCCCCGTGCCTGGTCATACCCCGTTCTGCATCCTCCTCCTTGACGCGGACAATCGGATGGCCTTCACCGGTGATTTCCTTCCCATCTTTATTCCTGCGAATCCCCTTGTTCAATGGAAGGATACGCGCTCCCCGACATACAAGACAACCATGTCCTATGTTTCGTCTCTCACGAAGGCGAGGGCGATGAACCTTAAGCTCGCCCTGCCGGGCCATGGGCCGTTGATCGAGGACCCCACCAAAAGAGTAGATCGCCTGCTCGCCTCAATTGAGAAGAGAAGAGCGGACGTTCTGAAGGCGCTTGAAGAAGGGGGCAAGACGCCTTTCGAGATCGCCCGTGAAGTCTTCCCGGAAGCCCCCCGGGAGAGCCTGTTCCGCACTGTCTCCGACGTGATGGGCCAGCTTGAGATGTTGGAGTACGAGGCCGTTGTGAGAAGAAGTGAAACGATGCCGATTGTGTTTGCCCTTACGTAAGCGAGGCCGGTAAGGTTAGGATCGGCCATTCTGGGGAGAGCGACCAGCCGATCGGCCCTCGCGCCTTTTGTGCAAGCCGGTCTTGCCCTCAGTCGACGTGAAAACGACGAGGATCCTCGCCGGCTTTGCCCCTATGCGCCTCCCCTTGTAGGGCTTAGTTGCGTCGAAGTAATAGGCGTCGCCCTCGTGCATCAAGTGGCTTTTCCCATCGTACACGAATTCGTGCGTTCCCTCGAGCACGAAAGTAAACTCCTGTCCTTGCCATGGTTTCGTGTTCTGCGGGAAGTCCGGTCCCATCTCAACGATATAGGCATCCATGAGCCGATCATGCTTCTTGTACGCGAGCGATTCGTACTTGAGCCCCCTTAGACGGAATGCGTCCGGCATCACCTTGCGCTCGTCGGCCCTTACGACCGTGAATTCCTTACCCTCGGCCTCCTGTTGAAGACCGGAGATGAGAAACAAGGCGTCGATGCTCATCGCATAGGCAATCTTAGTGAGGGTTCCGATCGTCGGCTCCCGTTTCATGTTTTCTATCTGGGACAGATAGCTCTTGGAAAAACCTGTCCTTTGAGCGAGAATGTCGAGGGTGATGTCGTTCTCTTTTCTCGCCCTTCGCATTCTTTCACCGATGGCGCTGCAAATCTGCTTTCTTTCCTGCTCGGACTCGTCAATCATCTGAACACCGAACATATTGGTCTGCTCCTGGT
>Ga0326728_10019899_pt1 | contig 12927 bp, 15 predicted proteins | sample MB3enrmetagenome_FD_207602 | JGI IMG/M metagenome (GOLD analysis project Ga0326728, IMG submission 207602) | Lab enriched peat soil microbial communities from McLean, Ithaca, NY, United States - MB31MN | ecosystem: Environmental > Terrestrial > Soil > Wetlands > Peat | place: USA: New York...
CTTCCTCCCAACACTCGCGTGCGGCTGACGATTGAAAGCCTGCCCACACAAGGGGAGGCGGGTTCGTTCTTGCGCGCTGCCCGTTCTCTGGGGCTAACTGGGCCTCCTGATTGGTCGTCCAACCTCGAAGCTTACCTGTATGGCAAAAACGCGGATTCAAGGCGGTAGCGTCTTTCTCGACACTGCCTACGCCATCGCGCTGGCTTCCACCACCGACGCATTTCATGATCAGGCACTGGCCCTGGCTGACGAATTAGAAGTCAGCGGGACCCACTTGGTCACGACATGGGCGGTGCTGCTGGAGATTGGCAACGCTCTATCAAAGGTCCAGTATCGACCGGCAGCTCTGCAACTGCTTTCCTACCTCCAAAGCGACTCCACCGTGGAAATTGTCACGCTGGCAAGACCGCTGCTTGAGCAGGCAGTGAAGCTCTTTTCTGAGCGTCCCGACAAGGAATGGGGCCTTACAGACTGCGCGTCCTTTGTGGTCATGGAGGCGCGAGGGATCACGGACGCTCTCACCGCCGACGAACATTTCCGGCAGGCAGGATTCAGGGCGCTGTTGCGTGAAGCCACGACGAGGTAAAGCCTTAGCGTACAATCCAGCGCCTCATTCAGGACCCGCTAGCCATGAAGCTGCTGGACGGAGAAGTAGCCCCCGGCGACGCGCTCAGTATCGATGCCGACATGAAGAAGGGCACGATGACCTTCACGCCATCCAAGGCGAAGGCTGCAAAGCAAGCCTAATAGAAACGTGGCGCGGACCCCCGTTTTTGGGGTCCGCGGTTCTTGACGTGAATTCTAGGCATGCCTCGCAGGCGGCCGGTTTGTGGTTTTTGCACGGTAAGAGCTGCCAGCGTAATTGTCCGCCAGAAGCCGGAAAACCGCTCTTATCGTGTTCCGTAGAAGCGTATGATAAAGGACGATTTCAACCGCATGGAGGAACTTTGTGCTGGAACTTGCGCAAGCCATCCCGGACGTCGAGGTCCTCCTTACCCTGGAGCCCGAGGAGTTAGGCGCGAAGCTTCTTTTTTGCCTCCGCAAGAGAAGCCTTCCACAAGACATGTTCCATCCTTCTAGCCTGAACAATGAGCTCTGGGGACAATCGTTCGTGCCCGGTCACCAGACCCCCTATCCGAGACAGAAGCGGGCCGCGATCGAACTCGCCTTGGTTGAAGCTTGGGCTTGGTTGGAGGCACAAGGACTTGTAGTCCCCGATCTTGACGCCACCAATGCAAGCAATGGCTGGCGGCGGCTCAGCCGCCGAGCCAAGCGCTTCGAAAGCGAAACCGATTTCGCTCATTACGCAGTTGCCCGCATGCTTCCGAAGGAAGTCCTCCATCCCAAGATCTCCAAAACGGTATGGATGGCATTCATGCGCGGCGAATTCGATGTTGCGGTCTTTCAAGCCATGAAAGTGGTCGAAGTATCAGTGCGCGATGCCGCAGGCTTCGGAAACGACCAGATCGGCGTTACCCTCATGCGTGCCGCATTTGCCCCGGATAAGGGTCCGCTCACTGATCCGAACACGGAGCGAGGCGAGCAGATCGCACGCATGGAACTTTTTGCCGGCGCAGTCGGCTCATACAAGAATCCGCATTCTCACCGGCACGTGGACCTCGATGATCCCGTTGAGGCCATCGAAATCATTCTCTTGGCCAATCATCTGCTGCGGATTGTCGATGCCTGTTCAAAGGGCCCGCAGCGCGCACTTGCTCCGTGAGGTCCGCGCCCTTTGGGGGCGAGAAAGCGCGAACAACTGCCGTGCGGCAGGTCGCGAGTCGAACCTGTCGCCAGACGCGGTTCGCTAGCGGCCCGCGAAAGAACCCTGCCGCGCTTTGTGCCCCGCCTGTCGAGACCCCTGCTGAGGCAGGCGTACCGATTCGGTCAGCCTCAGGAGGGCGCGGAGGGCGGCATTGACGGCGGCCTCGGTGGGAAATGCCTTGGCCAGTTCGGGGTCGAGGAGAATGAGGTTGGTGCCGGCGCGATATCGCTTCGCGTACTTGCCACGGACTCCGCCCTTCATCGAGGCGAAATCGTACTCCGGGCGCATGCCGTTTACAGTTTTTCGATTAGCCTTCTTCATAGAATCTTTGTTCCTGGCGCGTGGCGCGCCTGCGCTACCTTGCTTACACCTTTTGGAATACGGCAGGGGGATGGAATTGGTTTAAGAATCGCGAAATAGAGCCCTGAAACCTTCCTGCTCAAAATGCCGATCATTGGTAAGAACTTCGGTCAACCCTTGCTTGCGCATTGTCTGCATGGAGATGCAATCCGTCAGGCTGTAGCCTTTGTCAGGCCGCGCTGCGTAGAGAGCCATGCCGGAGAGAAACGATTCCCGACTCTGCGGAACGACCTGGACGCCAGAGTCTTCGAGAATGCGTTGCGCGTTGGTAACAGCTTTGCGGCGCATCGGCTCGGGAGCCGTCGCAAAAAAAGTGAGATACTCGGCTAACACCTCATCCGTGGTGATTATGGGAGAGTCTGCTCGCTCGAAGGTAAGGGCTAAAGCGCGCGGGTGGGCGCTGTCTGTGAAATTGACCAGGGCGATCCAATAGAACGTATCGGCGAAAAGTGCGGTCATGCCTCTTTCTTGGGCCATCCGTAAATGTAATGATCGTGCTGGCTGGCACCGTCTTCGGGCATGCGGGCCATGATTTCAGGCGGCACATCCTGCATGTTCTCAATGATCACGTCAGCAATGTGCCGGTGCGGGCGGGTGGCCGGACGTTCCTGTTCAGCGAGCTTCTGGAGCCACGCTTCAAGAGAAAGACCCTCCGCAGCGGCTTTCGCTTTCAATGCTGCCGCCTGTTCATCGGGAAGCTCGATCACCGTCATAAGAAATCTCCCCACCCCTTCTGATAGCGCCGATATTACCCCATTTGAGGGGATTTGTCACTCGCAAGGGAAAAGCGCAGAGGCATTCGGCTGCGAGACGGATTACTCCGCGCTTTTAAGATGCAGTTGCGACTGGGTTTACGGTAAACTTCTGAGGAGTGGAGTAAACCGACCATGGGCAATGTACTTACGCTGCCGGAACAGAGAGTGGTCCTCGAAGACGTAAGCTGGGCCACCTATGAGCATCTCCTTTCCGACCACTTGGATAAGTCCGTGCCCCGTTTCACTTTTGACCGGGGGAGGCTGGAGATCATGCGCCCCTCTTCGGAACACGAAGAGTACAAGCAGGCCTTGACCATGCTGGTTGTGATGCTGGCCGACGGACTCGGAATCGATATCCGCAATCTTGGCTCGACGACTTTCAAACGCAGCGAGCTTGAGCGCGGATTCGAGGCCGACGTCTGTTTTTATGTGCAAAGCGCCGCGCGGATGCGCGGTAAAATCCACATCGACCCCGCCGTCGATCCGGCTCCGGATTTGGTGATCGAGATCGAGGTCACGGCCCCCGCCCTCAATAAGCTGCCCATCTATGCGGAATTCCAGGTTCCCGAGGTCTGGCGGTACGATGGCACGCGCCTGGTGATTCTGCAATTGGCCGGTACTGAATATATCGAGAGTGACAAGAGCCTGGCCTTTCCCCAAGCCGCTGCCCGTGATATCCCCCGCCTGGTTCGACAGGGCGTGTCCTTGAGGAGCACCGAATGGCTGGCCGAGCTTCGGAATTGGGTGCGAGACCTGAAATGAAATAAGCCTCGCCGACTGCATTGCAATACCGTAATTCTTTTTTTTAACAAGAATTCCGATGCCCGGTGTAGGGCCGAACGGCGTTCGGCCTCTTATGTAGCGCTGACCTTGAGGTCAGCACGTGCTGACCTCAAGGTCAGCGCTACAATTTCCTTGCGGCTCCGCCGCGCTGCGCCACCCAGGTTAAGATCATTACGTTCACATACGATCCTCGCGCCGGGCCTCGGCTTCCGCCAGCCAGCCGCGCTTCAAATCTGCCTCGGGTACGTTGCTCAGATAGGGCTTGATGTCGAGGATGGGCGTGCCGTCCAGCATGTCCACACCCCGCACGTGGAGCCGGTTGCCTTCCCGGCCGAGCAGTCGCACCACCGTCAGACCGAGGGGATTCGGGCGACGGGGGGAGCGCGAGGCAAACACGCCGTGAGCGTGCGTATCACAGGGCGGCGTGCCTACCAATTCGTAACCCTGGCTGCGATCGAAGACCCATAAAACGTAGAAATGAGAAAAACCTTCCACGTCTTGCAAGCCCGCCACGAATTCCGGAAGGATCTCCAGCCAACCCTCTTCCTCGTGCTTCGCCCCCAGCCCACGCGGAATCTGGTCCGCCTGGGAAAAAGGGCTATGAACGAACCCAATGGGCCGCATCGTCAAGTTTTGCATGGTCTCCTACACGCTACCAGGAAGCGCGGAAGCAGAGTCCCTCGGGAGCACCGTGCCAGCCGGCGGCGGTTGGGGGGTGCGCACCACGTCAGACATGCCATCGCGCAAAGTCCCGAAGATCCTGTCAAACGGCACGGTGGATTCTCCATAGTTACATTCAAAGTACCGGTGATGCAGGTAGTGGAAGTAGGAGCCTCCGGGCAATTTTCCATCCAGGAGCGGTCCCTCGAAGCCCAGGTGGCCGTAAGCCGGCGTGAGGGCCGCGTGCTGGGCGTCGAGAATGAAGTGAATGGGATGAGAGGGCACAACGAAATGGATCAGCACGCAGGTGAAATAGAGGAGGTGCTCCACCGGATGCATCGAGAGACCTGACCAGGGGCCGGGCTGAACGTTCTTGTGGTGCAGGTAGTGGACGTACTTATACATCGGCTTCCAATGAATGGCGCGGTGGACCCAGTAGAAATGGAACTCCCGCCAGATGGGAATCAGGAGCAGCAGGAAGGCGCAGTAAATGGGGTGCTGACTCCAGCTCACGTAGGGAACATGATGGTTGGCCGCCGCCCAGAAGTAGAGCACCTCGTAGGCCGTCCAGATCGTGCAGCCGCTCACGCAACTCCAGAAGATGTTGTCGTAAAGCTGATTGCGGAAGAGGAAATTGGGGTCGTTTACGCGCAACCAGTGGGTGGAATACCGGCGCTCCGTGCCCTGTGCCTTGAAGGTGTAAAGCAACAGGTGCCAGCCGCCGGTGATGATCCAGAGCAGAATGAAATTGCGCAGGAAGATCTGGCCAATCCAGCCCGCCTGTAATTGCACGCAATGAGCCAGGGGCGGCTGCAACCAGAGCCACGTGGCCGTGGCGAGCGCGAAATAAATGATGTTCCACGGCCAGAGGTAACCTCCCCAGCGGAAAAGCCATTTCAGCGTATCCACCGGCCGCGGAGGCCAACTGAACAAGGGGGCGTAACTCACCGGATAGGGCGGCCGCCACTCCCCTTTTGCCGTGCGAAAGCCATACTCAGGCTGCGTCGTTTCCGTCGTGGAAGTAGCCATGGTTATTCCTTTGCTGGTGTGCTCAAGCCCTCAAGCTGGAATTCCCGTTTTTGATATGCACCCGGCGAAAAATGTACACCCGTTTGCCCTGAACTTCAAGCGGCGTTGGCCCTAAGGTCAGCAGGCCGTAGCGGCGGCTTCACGATTGACTGTGGCTGCTGACTCTTAACATGATAATCTGGAATGGTTAATAGACATTTAAGGGCGAATGGCCGCGGAGCAATTCCGCTGAGAGCGGAATAATTCTGCGCCTGACCAGGCATCGAAAAGCGAGAAGTAAAGCGCCAAAGCTATGAAAGTGCGCAAACCATGAAAGTGCTGATCCTGTTTCTCTTAATCGTTGTGGTTTACTTTCTTGTCCAGGAATTTGGCCGGAAGGGGCGCTGACCCATCGTCTATGAAAATGCCCGTTCTTTTCGTTGGCCACGGATCGCCGATGAATGCTATTGAGCAGAGCCGTTTTACCGAAACGCTCGGGGGGCTCGCCGCGCGGCTGCCGCGTCCGCAAGCGGTGTGCGTGGTTTCGGCGCATTGGGTGACGCGCGGCTCGGAAGTTCTGGCCGTACCCAAGCCCCGCACGATTCATGACTTTTACGGTTTCCCGGCGCCGCTTTATCAAGTGGAGTATCCCGCGCCCGGCGCGCCCGCGGAAGCCCAACGCGTGGCGCGCGAACTCGCCATCCGGCCGGATGAAACATGGGGATTCGATCATGGCGCGTGGAGCGTCCTGCGGCATCTGTATCCCCAAGCCGACGTGCCGGTGTTTCAGGTCAGCCTGGACCAAGGCCGCAGCCTCGCACGCCACCTCGAACTGGGCAGCGAACTTGCCGGCCTGCGCCGCCGCGGCGTGCTGATCGTGGGGAGCGGCAACATCGTGCACAATTTGCGCCGCCTGCAAGACGATAAGGATGCCCCGCCCTATCCCTGGACCCTGGAATTTGACGGGCGGGTGAAGAAGGCCATCGAAAATCGCGACGTCGCCGCGCTCGCCGCCCCCGAGTCGTGGGGCAGGTCGCTCGAGGCGCTCGCCCATCCCACCCTCGAACATTACGTGCCGCTGCTTTACTGCATGGGAAGCACCACTCAAGACGACGCGGTGAGCTATCCCTACGAAGGCTTTGAGTACGGCAGCCTTTCGATGCGCATGGTCCTGTTCGGGGAGGGGGGTGATATGGAGAAACCGCGAACCTACTAAACAACCTCGTGCTTCGGCGCCGCAGGAAGTGACCCGCACGGCCTCGCCTGCATCTAATGTAGTGTAGAGACCAAAGGGAAAAACAATCATGTGGAACAATCTTAAAACAACCATCCTACTTGCGGCCATGACCGGCCTGGTGCTGGCCATCGGCGAGTTGTGGGGAGGCCAGAATGGGCTGATCTTCGCCCTGGTGCTCGCCGCGGTGATGAATCTGGGCAGTTATTTCTTCTCCGATAAAATCGCGCTGGCCTCTGCGGGCGCCCAGCCGATTTCCCGCGAAGACGGCCCGCGCATCTACCAGATTGTCGAGCGTCTGGCGGCCAAGGCCAACATTCCGGTTCCCAAGATTTATTTTATTCCCACCGATTCGCCTAATGCTTTTGCCACGGGCCGGAATCCCAACCACGCCGCCGTGGCAGTGACGCGCGGGATTCTGGACATCTGCGACGATGAGGAAATCGAAGGGGTCCTGGCGCACGAACTCGGGCACGTCAAAAATCGCGATATCCTTACCAGCGCCGTGGTGGCCACGCTGGCCGGCGCCATCACCCTGATCGGACGGATGCTCTGGTACGCCGAGCTGTTCGGAGGTTTTGGGGGCGGCGGTGGCGGCCGAGGCGACGACCGCCGGGGCGGAGCGCTATCTGCCCTTGCCATGATGATTCTGGCGCCGCTCGCGGCCACGCTTATCCAGTTGGCGATTTCCCGCTCGCGCGAATATGAAGCGGACGCGACCGGCGCGCGCATCACCGGCAATCCCCAGGGTCTCGCCCGCGCCCTCGACAAAATCGACAAATGGTCCAAGCGAATTCCCATGCAGGTGGCGCCCTCCATAGCGCACCTATACATTCTCCAGCCGCTCACCACCGGGGCAATCTTTTCCAGTCTTTTCTCCACTCACCCGCCCATCCGCAAGCGCATTGAGCGCCTGATCGGGCGAGATTTCGTTTAAGCTCCGCGGATGCACGGAGCGAAGCTTTGGAGTGCGGCAGCTTGGTGCCGCTTTGTCATCAGCCAGCTTGCTGGCGGGTCTCGAGTTCCAACATTGGCCCGGCTGTGCTTTCGTCTGAAATCCCCGCGAGCAAGCTCGCGGGGGAGGAAAGCGGCAGCAAGCTGCCGCACTCCAAAGCTTCGCTCCATATCCTCGCACCAGTTGGAAAGGCCGCGGAACTCGCCGGGCGCTTGCCTGAGCGCCTCGAATCACGTTACGATGGAGATGTTCCTCCGCTGGTTGATGTCTTCAGGGCGAGTGGCAGGACACTAAAACTCTTCACCCGGCATGCCGGGCGGGGGTTTCTGAACGCCGAATGCACGGGATCGAAATCCGGCGGTCAGAGACCGCCGCTACAAACGGGTACGGCACTAACATGCTGCACGATAAATTCGGACGCGAAATTCACGACCTGCGCATTTCGGTGACCGACCGGTGCAACTTCAGTTGCGTTTACTGCAAGTCTGCCGACCCGAAAAACTACTTTCCGCATCGCGACCTGCTGACCTGGGAGGAATTCCTGCGTCTCAGCCGCGTCGTGGTGGGCCTGGGGATACGCAAGATTCGCGTGACTGGGGGCGAACCTTTGCTGCGCGAGGGGGTGGTAAACTTCATCGCGCGCCTTCGCCAAATCGACGGGCTGGAGGATGTGGCGCTGACCACCAACGGCTACCTGCTCCCGGAGATGGCGCGGGAGCTGGCCGCCGCCGGCGCGCCGCGCGTCACCGTCAGCCTGGATTCCACCAACCCGGAAAAGTTCACCCGCATCACGCGCACGCCGCGCTCCTACGAAAAGGTGATGGCGGGCATTGACGCCGCTCTGGAAGCGGGCCTGCGCCCGGTGAAGGTCAACATCGTTCTGGTGCGTGGCTTCAACGATGATGAGATTGTGGATTTCGCGCGCCTGGCCCGCCGCCGCGACATCGTGGTGCGCTTCATCGAGTTTATGCCGCTCGACGCCGACCACGCCTGGAAGCGCGAGCTGGTGGTGACGGCAAAGGAAATTGTGGACGCCATCCAGCCGGTGTTTCCACTCGAGGAAATCCCCCGCCATGCGCCCAGTGAAACGGCGCTCCGCTATCGCTTTGCGGACGGCCAGGGCGAGCTCGGCATCATTGCCCCGGTTTCCATCCCCTTTTGCGGCCAGTGCAGCCGCATTCGGGTGACGGCGGACGGCAAATTGCGCACCTGCCTGTTCTCACTGACCGAGCACGACGTGCGCCACCTGGTTCGCAACGGCGCCGATGACCACCAGATCGCCCGATTCATGGAAAAGGTGGTGCACCAGAAGGAACCCGGTCATCGCATCAACGAGCCGGATTTCGTTCAGCCTTCGCGGACCATGGTCTACATCGGGGGTTAGGGGTTAGGGGTCAGGGATTAGGGGTTAGGGAAAAACGGGTTCGAATCCCCAACCCCTAATCCCTAGCCCCTAAATCCGGTTCTTGGGCTAAAATAGCATCAGGGTCATTATGGCAACGGCAACCATCGATATGCTCCTGGCCAATTACGCGAATCTACCGGCGCAGGAGCTGGACGAACGCATTGCGCGCGCCAAGCAGGAGCTTGGCGCGCGGCTGGTGATCCTCGGCCATCATTACCAGCGCGATGAGGTGGTGAAGTTCGCCGACCATCGCGGCGATTCCCTGCGCCTGTCACAGCTTGCCGCGCGCCGCCCCGAGGCGGAGTACATCGTTTTCTGCGGCGTGCACTTCATGGCGGAAAGCGCCGACATCCTGAGCGGCGATCATCAGGTGGTGATTCTCCCGGACCTACACGCCGGCTGCTCCATGGCGGATATGGCCGATCTTGAGCAGGTGGAGGTTTGCTGGGAAGCGCTTACGGCGGCGAATGACGGCAAGATTGTGCCCATCACTTACATCAATTCCACGGCGGCCATCAAGGCCTTTGTGGGCAGGAACGGGGGCGCCGTTTGCACCTCTTCGAACGCCCGCAAGGTCATGGAGTGGGCGCTCGCCCGCGGCCAGAAAGCCTTGTTCATGCCGGATGAGCACCTGGGCCGCAACACCGCCTACGGATTGGGAATTGCGCTCGACGAGATGGCGGTATGGAATCCGCGTGAAGAGGACGGGGGGCTCACCGACCGCCAGATGGCGGACGCCAGGATTTACTTGTGGAAGGGCCACTGCTCCGTCCACATGCGTTTTCGCCCCGAGCACGTGGAGCGCGCGCGCCAGGCCCATCCCGGCATTCGGGTGATCGCGCACCCGGAGTGCTCCTGGGAGGTTTGCCAGGCCGCCGATGAGGTGGGTTCGACCGAATACATCATCCGGCGGATCGTGGAGGCTCCCCCGGGAAGCGCGTGGGCGGTGGGCACGGAAATTCACATGATTCGCCGCCTGGCCCGCGAACACCCGGACCGGTTCGTGGTATCGCTCGACGACTGCGTTTGCATGTGCAGCACCATGTTCCGGATTTCGCCCCAGCACCTTTGCTGGACGCTGGAAAGTCTGCGCTCCGGCCAGGTGGTGAACCGCATCAGCGTGGATCCTGAGACCAAACGCTGGGCGCGGGTGGCGCTCGACCGGATGCTGGAGATCAGGTAAAAAGTTGAAAGTTGACAGGTGAAGGCAGAATTTCCTGCTCGATCTTTTCCGCTCTTGACTTTCGGCTCTTGACTATCAACTATAGACTTCACTTATGGCCGACAAATATTTTGATCGTCGAGAAGCGGAAGAACTTCTGATCACGCTCACTCCCTGGCTGGAGGAAGCGCGGGGCGAGAACCAGAAAATCGAGGCCTTCAAGACCGAACTCGCCCAGGTGGCCTCACGCATCATGGTGCTGGGAGGAACTTCCCCGCCACTGGCTGATTTGTTGCGCAAGAAAACCGAGCACGACGAGGCGGCTGAGCACCTGATGGAGATCATTCAGCGCATTCAGGAAACCGGCGTTCTGGTGAAGGATGTGGATGTCGGTTTGATTGATTTCCCCAGCCTGCTGGAAGGCGAAGAGGTTTACCTCTGCTGGAAACTCGGCGAAGATCACATCGCCTTCTGGCATGGAATTGACGAGGGTTTTACGGGCCGCAAGCCGATCGATGATCCCGGCGCAGGGCGCACACCGCCGCAGGGACCCCGGCTGCAGTAATCACGACACAACCCATGAGTCTTGAGAACCCCGCAAACGAACTGGCGAAAGCCGCGAGCTCCTATCTGCGCTCCGCCGCGCATCAACCGGTGCTTTGGCGCGAATGGAACGGCGACGCTTTCGCCCTGGCCACCGCGCAGGACAAGCCCATCCTGCTCGACATTGGCGCCGTGTGGTGCCACTGGTGCCACGTGATGGACCGCGAAAGCTACGAAAATGCCGAGGTGGCGCGCATCATCAACGAGTCGTTCATCCCCGTAAAAGTTGACCGCGATGAGCGCCCCGACATTGACGCGCGCTACCAGGTGGCGATCAGCGCCTTGACGGGCCAGGGAGGCTGGCCGCTCACGGCTTTTCTCACTCCCGACGGGCGGCCGTTCTTTGGCGGCACGTACTTCCCCCCCGATGACCGCGGCGGCCGCCCAGGCATGAAGCGCGTGCTGGAAGCCATCGCCCACAATTACCGTACGCAGCGCGGCCATATCCACGAGAGCGCCGCCAAGATTGCCGAGGCTTTGCGCGAGGTGGACCACTTCCAGGGGGGCCAGGAAGCGGCCGACGATCTGATTGTGAAAGCCATCGTCGAAAACATCGCCCGCATGTTCGATGAGCAAAACGGCGGATTCGGCAGCGCCCCCAAGTTTCCCCATCCCACCGCCATCGACCTGCTGCTGGAGGTTTATCTGGAGACCCGCGAGGAATGGCCGCTCGAAATCGTCACCGTCACCCTCGAACACATGGGGCGGGGCGGGGTGTATGACCAGATTGGCGGGGGCTTCCACCGCTACTCGGTGGACGAGCGATGGATTGTCCCCCACTTCGAGAAAATGTCCTATGACAACGCCGGCCTGCTGGGAAATTACCTGCGCGCCTACCAGCTCACCGGCAATAAATTCTTTCGCGAAATCGCCTTGGGAATTCTTGGGTTTCTTGAAAACGTGCTGTCGCATCCCGATGCCGGCTTCTACGCGAGCCAGGACGCGGACATCAACCTTGACGACGACGGCGACTACTTCACGTGGACTCTGGACGAACTGAACGCGGTGCTCGCGGGGTCAGAGGCGCGCGTTGCCGCCCTCTACTACCACATCGAAGCCCAGGGCGAGATGCATCACAACCCCGCGAAAAACGTGCTGTTCATTGACCAGCCGCTTGATGCCATCGCCGCGCGCCTGGAAATGGACGAAGCGCAAGTGGCGGAGGTTCTGGCCAGCGCCCGGCGTAAAATGGCGGAAGCGCGCGCCCGGCGGCAGACCCCCTTCATCGATAAGTCGATTTATACAAGCTGGAACGGCATGCTGATTTCCGCGCTGCTCGAGGCATATCGAGTTTTGGGCGCGGCGGGCGAGCGCGACCGCGCCCTGGCGACTCTTGACCTGCTGATGAGCAAAGCTTACGGCCGTGAAAAGGGCATGTACCACACCCTGGTGGAGGGCGCGCCGCGCATCGAGGGCTTGCTGGAAGACCAGGTGTTCATCATTGCCGCGCTGCTCGACGCCTACGAGGTTACCGGAACCCGCGCTTACTTCGACCGCGCATTGGAGCTGATGGAAACCACCGTGCGCCGCTTCTGGGACGAGAAGGAGGGAGGATTCTTCGACACCGCCCAGGACTTGACCGACCGCCACGGCAGCCTGACCAGCCCGCGCAAGCCGTTCCAGGATTCGCCCACCCCGGCGCCCAATGCGGTGGCTGTACTGGTGCTCGACCGCCTGGATGGGCTCGCCGACCGCGCAGATTTCGGCGAAAAGGCGGCCGCCACCCTCGGGCTGTTTGCGTCCAAGGCGGGGCAGTACGGGATGTTCGCCGCAACCTACGGACTGGCGCTGCTTCATCACCTGCGCGCGCCGACTGACGTGGTGGTGGTGGGCCGCGCCGGCGATGAACGCACCACCAAACTTCTGCGCGCCGCTTATGACGCGCCGCACGCCGCGAAACACGTCTTTGCTTTCGACCCCGCCACCGTGCAGGCCCGCGACCTGCCCGCTGGCTTGGTTTCGACCCTGCCGCAGTTGCCCTTCGATGGCATTCCGGTGGCCCTGGTGTGCGAAGGCTCCGTCTGCCACCCGCCCGTGCAAACCCCGGAAGCCCTGCGCGAATTGCTTGTCCCCGCCAAACCCGCCTGAAGGCGAGGGACCCTGAAAACCCGAACATGACGTAGGGGCAGGGCTTGCCCTGCCCCTGGAGTTTCTACATTTTCACGCGTCGGCGGCCTGGGTGAGGGCGCGGTCGGTGAGTTGGAAGGCGGGGGATTGGGGGCTTTCGGGATGGTCGA
>Ga0326728_10019901_pt1 | contig 12925 bp, 8 predicted proteins | sample MB3enrmetagenome_FD_207602 | JGI IMG/M metagenome (GOLD analysis project Ga0326728, IMG submission 207602) | Lab enriched peat soil microbial communities from McLean, Ithaca, NY, United States - MB31MN | ecosystem: Environmental > Terrestrial > Soil > Wetlands > Peat | place: USA: New York...
GAAGTTCATGTTGGAAAAACTCGCGGGGCCCAGGGGGCCGGCCGCCACATTGCCATAGCCTAGGATGTTATAGCCAAACAGATTCGTAGCCGTGGGCGGATTCCCGCTGAAGCCTCCTGCATTCTGGAGCGGATTGCCGTTGTCCCAGGTCAGAGCGTAGCCGCCACGTATCGCGGTGGTGCCGTGTCCAGACGGGTCCCAAGAGAATCCCAAGCGTGGTGAAACGGTGCCGCGGAAGGACTTGTAGCAGCCTACCGGCACTCCTCCTGTGCCGCACTCGACCAGTCCGTTGCCGTAGTTCAGGTAGTTAGCGCCGGTGCCGGGAATCAAGTAGCCGCTGCTGTCCAGTTGCGCCTCGTTGGCCGGGTTGTAAAGCGACGGTACGAAGAGAGAATCGTTGGTTGGCTTCGTCACATCGTGAAAAGAAGTCAACCAATAGTAGCGCACGCCCAAGTTCAGCGTGAGATGGGAAGTCACGTGCCAGTCGTCCTGAAGATAAGGTTCGAAGTCCCACTGGCGATAGTGGCCCAGTTCCGCGCCTCCCAGCAGTTTTCCATTCACCACCCTGCCATACTCCTGGTAGTTGGCGATGCGCCCGAGGAACATGTCCGCCAGTGCGTTTCCTGTGCTGATGCTAGACCCGTTGCCGGTGCCGAACGAAATGAACCCCCTCGAATCGTTGACGATATTGCTTGTCTGGTTGTCGTGGTTAGAGAGGAGAAAGAAGCCCATTTTGAGCGAGTGCGCGCCGCGGGTCCAGACCAAGTTATCCTTGATCGAAGTTTGAGGATCCCAGAAGAAATAGTCGAAACCAGTGGCTTGCAGAAATGGAGAAGGGATGCCCCCATTGACAGAAATTCCTGGCAGTATCGGATCGCTCTGATTGGCTGGGAAGATGGTCTTAAGCTGAAAACCGGATGGCTTGTCGATCGATCCAGCCGGCGAGCCGAACCCGGTGTAATTGGTGGTGTTCCACTTGTCATCCGAATAGCTTGCGATGAACTCATTGAGAAGGTTAGACGTGAAGGTCTGAGTCAGGTGAATAACCACCGACTTGGCCGGAATGGCAAGTCTCGTTTCGACGGTACCGAAATTCGAGCCTGACCACACCGTGGGGACGATATCCTGTTCATTAGTGTCTTGCGTGTACCGGATGAACAACCGGACGTTGTCTGTGATGTTGTGATCGATCTTGAACATGTCCTCGCGGAAATTCGTAGGGATGGTAGGCGCCGCCGTATAGAAGTTGATGCCGTTGTTGGGCAGCGGCACCAGGCCGTTGAGCAGTGCTGCGCCCGTCGGGTCCATCGGGACGACATCGTTCTGGAAGGGCGTGTTCGTGGCGGGGTTGGTGGGAACCACACATCCGGAGGCCACGACCGGATTGTAATTGGACGAGGTCGCATCGCATTCGCTGAAATCACCCTGGTGCATCCGAAGGGTCGGGACATTTTGACTAATCACCGTGCCCTCCCGGTTCCGGCGCCACTCCTCAGAAACGAAGAAGAAGGTCTTGTTTCTGGAGGTATTGTAATGGCCGGGGATGAAGACCGGACCGCCTAACGTGAAGCCAAAGTTGTTCCTTTTGAGCGGCGTTTTCGGTGCTGAACCCCCGGTCGGGTCGATCGTGCGATTGATGAACCAGTCGTTGGCGTCGAAATGGTCGTTACGAACAAACTCAAACATTGTTCCATGAAAATCCTTGGAGCCGGATTTGGTAACCACCTCGATATTGGCGCCTCCCGATTTGCCGTATTCCGCGCTGTAATTTGCAGTCGAAACGCGGAATTCGGCGATCGAATCGATGCTGGGAAAAGTCTGGAGCGAACCGCTGCCGGAGCCTTGGTCAACATTGTTGGTGCTATCCACCTCCCAGTTCTCGATGTTGACGGGAAGACCGTTGAAAGAGATCCCTGTATTGGCCATAGGGCCAACGTGCGAGGTGTCAAAGCCGGTTGCCACCGTGGCAGCGCCCGGAACCAGCGTGGCCAAGTTGGCGAAGTTCCGCGCATTCAGGTTGAGCTGGCTGACCTGCGAGCCAGTTACCACGTCGGAGACGGCGGACGTTTCGGTTTCCACGTGAGTGACGGTTGCATTCACGGACACCTCCTGGGAGGTGGAGCCCACTTGGAGTTGCAGGTCCACGCGCAGCGTTTGCCCGACCTGCAGCGTGATGCCACCACGCACCAGCTTCTGAAAGCCCGTCTTTTCTAGTGCAATGACGTAGCTTCCGATAGGAACGCGGGGCGCCGTGTATTCCCCAGCCGAGTCGGACTCGACCTTTCGAGTGAATCCCCTGTCGGCATTGGTGACCGTCACCTCAACACCGGGAATGACCGCGCCGGTTGCGTCGGTTATTGTCCCGACGATGTTTGCGAGATCCTGGGCGCTGGCACGAAAAGATGCCAGAAAAATCATCACGCCTGCTAGCGCAACTAGTCTTCTCATGGTAATGCTCCTTTCCCTCGGCCACACTTGTCCCAATAGGCGGTGAGCGTACCCCGATCGCCTAAGACGGTCTATCAAGATTCACGCTTTCTTTGTTAAAAGACCATAACCCCGATGGTTTGGACGGATGATGATAGGATGGGCTTAACGATCCGCAGGGACGCCCTGAGGGGAGCGCCCTGTCCCCCCTTGATAGGCGATCAGGGCTTCGCGGCCGGCAGTGGCGGAGACGGCATTTTTCCAGACACCTGCCTTTCTTGCTTCTCACGAGCATCCGCCTGGAGTTTCGCTGCCGTCGCCATTTCCTTTTCGCCCTCCGCCCGCCGGCCGGCCTTCAGGTAAGCTCGGCCCAACTGGTAATGGTAACTTGCAATCCCTGGCTCGATGGCAACGGCCTCCTTCAAGTAACGGATACCCTGGGCAGTAGCACCCGTCCCAAGGTAGGCTTTTCCCAGCCCCGCGAGCGATTTAGGTAACTGCGGCTGGCGCGCCAGTGCCTCACGATAGAACTTGATGGCGTCCTCCGTTTGGCCTAGGGCGAGGCAAACCTCACCGCGGTTCTCATAACTCCACGGTTCTTGGGGGGTGATAGTCATCTCGGTGTCAAACTCCTTGCCAGCCTCTTGGAGCATTCCCAGGCGCTGATAAGCCACGCCTAGATTGAAGTGCGCAAACCCAAGTTTGGGGTCGAGTGCAATACTCCTCTGAAGTTCCGTCATGGCATGCTGGTTTATATAGAGATCAAGATACGCGTTTCCCAGGAGGAAATGCAGGTGAGCAGTGTCACCGCCCACCCGCACTAACTGGTCGAAAGCTTTTTCGGATTCCTCCTCGCGTTTCAATTTCCCGTAGCTGATGCCCTGTACGAAAAGGAAGTCTAGATTCTCCTTCTCACCACTGGCCAAGGGTTCGAGCGCCTCAATAGCATGCTGGTAATCGTCTTCCATGAAGTAGCTCATTCCCAGCAGGTAGCGAGCCTGGTAATGGTCCGCTTGGGATTGGAGTACTTGTGAGAACTCCGGAATAGCCTTGGCGAATTCTTGCTTATGATAGTAGGCCAAGCCCAAGTTCAGATCGATTCCGGGCATTCCCGGGGCCCGCTTCTTGGCTTCCAGGAGAGCCCGAATGGCAGAGTCGAACCTCTCAGTTCGCATGTACAGAACGCCCAGATTGGAGTAAGCGGCCGCGGAGTGCGGATCGAGCCGCAGGACTTCCTGAAACCCCTTTTCAGCAGTGGCATAGTCCCTGTTGAGTAAGGCATTCTGCGCGCTCTGGAAGACGACGCGAGGATCCTGAGCCGGGGTTGGCTGACCAGGCGCTTGCGGGAGAAGTAGAGCCAGCAGTATAGGGAATAGCACAGCAGTTCTCATCTTACCCACGCGCTGCTACTCAGGCAGGTTCATCTTAACCTGGGGCGTTGCGGGATGGCAATAATTCCCCGGGCTCGGCGATTCCTTGTCGGTTCCAGTGTTCTGGGTACATGCTACCTGTGGATCGCCATTACAACATCGGACGGGAATGGAACTCGAACCTTTCATTAATCGAGCGTAGCATCAGGATTGGTGCTGGAGGGGGGAGTTGAACCCCCATGCCGGGTGACCGGCGGCAGATTTTGAGTCTGCTGCGTCTGCCAATTCCGCCACTCCAGCTTATCGTTCAAAGCCGGCTTCGCGAAAGCCGCACCGAAGCGATTATAGCAGGATTGGGCGGAATTGGGTTCATCAAGAACGGCAAGAACGGCGAACTGACTCGAGTTGGGTGGTCGAGGCCCAGAGCAGTCGCTCATGCCGCCAGCGGCACCCAGAAACCATGAAAATGCGCCTGCGGCGCAACTATTTTCGAAGCAGAAGGACGGGATCAATCAGTTTTTGCGATTCGCACCCGTGGACCAGATACGCGCGGAGCAACTTCATATTGTCCTCGACCGCCGGTGCAAATTGATAGTTACGGGGCGCGCTTGCCGCGGCAATCGCGGCCAGCACGGCCCCGTAGTATTGTGAGTCTCCCTCCCAAAGATGTGGCCCGCCGGTGACACGGAACGCGGTACACTATTCAACATGAGCATCAAAACCCTGAGCAGCCGCCAAGTGTACAGTAACCCATGGCTGCGGGTGCGCGAGGACCAGGTCGAGCGCAGCAACGGCGTACGCGGCATTTACGGCGTGGTGGACAAGGACGACTGCGCGATCATAATACCCATCCAAGGCGAGGCCATCTATCTCATCGAGCAGTTCCGCTACACCGTGCAGCAGCGTTGCCTCGAGCTGCCCCAAGGGGGTTGGGAAACTGCGGGGGTCGATCCCGAGGAACTGGCGCGGGGGGAACTGCGGGAAGAGACGGGCCTCGTTGCGGCCAGCATGACATACCTCGGTGCACTTTGGATCGCGTACGGCTTTGCCAATCAAAATCAGCATGTGTACCTTGCTACGGGCCTGGCGCCCGCCCGCCCCGACCCTGACCCGGAAGAGCACGATCTGGTTCTGCGAGCCGTCTCAATCGACCAATTCGAGAAGATGCTTGTCAACGGAACCATCCGCGACTGCAGCACTCTCGCCGCCTGGGGCCTCTACAGACTCTGGAAAGAGCGGCGGGCGTTCGCACCGTAACCTGACCGCGATGTTGTGGTTGCCCAATCGCCGCCCCCGGGCTGATGGTTGCAGGGGGCGACCCTCGTGGTTGCCCACCACCCTTGGGGACGTAGCACACTCGAGCAACAAGGGCAGCCACAAGGGCTGCCCGTACTCACTTTTTCAGGTCCTCAGGCGTGTCGACCAGGCGGCCAAGCAGTTCGTAAGTGCGTACCAAAGCGTGATCGACCATGCGTTCGCCCGCCCCCACTTCGATCCAGGTAGTGGCGCCGGCGGCGCCGTAGCCGCCTTCGGTTGCGGCCTTCAAAGTAGGGAAGTAGCCATAGTAACCGTTGGCATACCCCAAAAAGAAAGCGTCCGGGACGGGACAACGGTCGCGCCAATTGATCTGGAAATCTACAAATGGCTCGCCTGGCATGGTCATCATCGCGAGCCGCTTGTTAATGAGTACTGTCGCCACGGGAAGTTGCCAATCGGCGCGAATCTGGGGTGCAAAGGTCTTGAGGAAGTCCGCGCCGAAAATGGTAAGAAGCCCCTGCCGAAATTTCTCCAGGTTCCAGCGCAAATGGAAGGGAAGCGTATCTTCCACGAAATCGAGCGAAGGCTCCGCCACGGCTTCCGTCTTAATGGACTTGGCGACCCGCGCCGCCTCTTCGCCCAGATGTCGGCCGCTCCAGTCGCGCTTGGCTACCGCGTCTTCCTTGAGCGGCGTGGTGGCGTCGTAGACATTGATGTCGCCGGGCGCGCCCTGGAGAAAGAAACAAAGCGGGGGGCTCGAGCCGAAGGCTTGCTCAACCGTCTTGGTCATCACGCCAGGAAAGTCTGCGGAGAATTGCAGATTATCGGGGCCGAAAACCACCGGGTGACAGGAGTAGTTCACGAGCACCGCCAGTGGCGCGCCTTCCGCCGTATCGATGCGCAAGACAGAGACGGTTGGATCAACAGGCGCGGTCGGCACGCGGGTCTGGTTGCGCCAGAACATGGTGACCGTACCGTCCGGGTTCAGTCGCCGACGGTTGTAACCGATGTAGGCTTCGCCGTACCCCGTGCCAAGCCGTGCCTCGACGGCGTGCTGGTGAGCTTCCTGGATGGCCTTTCCAATCTTCTCGATGGCGGCCGACTCCCAGGCGGGAGGATTTGACGCGTACTCGTCCATGATCACCGGACCGGCGTGCGTGTGCGTGGCCTGGACGAGCACATAAGAAATCCCGCTCGACTCTCGCGCGGAGTCGCGGATGCGCTGGATCGACGCGGTGCCGAAGGTGCGCCCGTAATCCAGGTCCACCAGCGCCAACCGCTTCTCTTCCATCTCCAACACCAGAACGCGCGCGTAAAGAGGGTCGAGCGTTCCCTGTGCGCCCGTTAGCCGATCGAAATAGCCCCACATCTGCACGCCCGCGGGCGGAGTGATATCCACCTTGGCCACCCCGGCCTTCGTCACTGCGGCTCGCGCGCCAAGAAGCGCGCTCACGACCATTACGATCAGAATCAGAGTCATCTTCAGTGCTCGCGCCATGTTTCCTCCTGGAGAAAGATGAGGGGCGGCGAAGGCTATCACGCCTCGTTCTCGGGCATGAAATTGACGCACCTTTTGGAGTAAATGTCAATTCGAGCGTATCGACGGCCTTGAAGTGCGGCAGCGGAGCTTGCGTAGCTGCCGCCGTGAGCTTTGCTCGGGAGACCTCGCGAAGGCGGCAGCTACGCAAGCTCCGCTGCCGCACTCCAAGGCATGGTTTTTCCCTATCCAGGAGAGTCCCAACAGAGGTATTCTCTTCTGTTTTATCCAATTTCTTAGAATGGTCTCCAGGGGGTGACGAATGCCTTACGGTTTCAACCGCAGAGATTTTCTGAAGGCGGGGAGTGTGATGACCGCCGGAACGCTTATCGCCGATGGTCTTAAGACGCATGTGCTCGCGGCCCAGGAGCAACCTGCCGCGGCGCATTCCGCGAACGATCAGATTCATCTTGCGCTCATTGGTGCGGGCGGCCAGGGGATGGGCGACACCAAGACGGCTCTCCTGGTGCCGGGGGTGAAGCTGGTGGCGGTGGCCGATTGTTACGATGGCCGCCTGGCGCGTGCCAAGGAGCTCTGGGGCGACGAGATTTTCACCACGCGCGACTACAAGGAGATTCTCTCCCGCTCGGACGTGGACGCCATCCTGATCGGCACACCGGACCACTGGCACAAACAGGCGGCAGTTGACGCCATGAATGCGGGCAAGGACGTTTACTGCGAAAAGCCCATGATTCACGCCTACCCGGAGGGCCCGGAGATTATCGCCACGGCGAAGAAGACGCAGCGCATTATTCAGATCGGCAGCCAGCGCGTCAGCTCCCTCATTTACAAAAAGGCGCAGGAGATCGTACAGTCGGGCAGCCTTGGCCAGATTACCGCCATCAGTGCCTGGTGGGACCGTAATTCAGCCATCGGCGCTTGGGATTACTCCGTCGCCCTCGACGCTTCCGAGCAGACCATTGACTGGCCGCGATTCCTCGGCACGGCGCCCAAGATTCCCTTCAATGCAGAGCACTTTTTCCAATGGCGAAAGTGGAAGGCCTATGGCACCGGCGTGGCAGGCGACCTTTTCGTTCACCTCTTTAGCGGGACGCATTTCGTTACCCAGACGACCGGTCCCAACCGCGCCACGGCCACGGGTGGTCTCCGCTTCTGGAAGGATGGCCGCGACGTTCCCGACGTGCTTCTGGGGTTATTCGATTACCCGCAGGGATTCAACCTGACCCTGCGAGTGAACTTTGCCTGCGGAGGCAGCGAGAGCGAAGGTTTCGTGTTCAACGGCTCGGAGGGTTCCATGACGATCGCTGGTGACGGGGTCACCCTCTACCGGGTGCCACGCGAGACCGAGCCCGGTTACAACATCGAAACTTTCACTGCCGCGATGCAGGACAAATTCCTTCTCGAGTACCGCAAGAAGTATCCCCTGACTCAGCCCTCGGCCGGATATGCCGCCGTGGAGAAATTCTCCGTCCCCGACGAGTACAGCGATAGCTACGATCACTTCAAGAACTTCTTCGCGGCGGTGCGTTCACGCCAGCCCGTGGTGGAAGACGCCGTCTTCGGATTCCGCGCCGCCGGCGCCGCGTTGCTGAGCAACCTGAGCTACGAGCGCGGCGCGGTGGTGCGCTGGGACCCGGACGCGATGAAGCTGCTGTGATTTCTGATCGTCGATCGTCGATTGCCGATTGCGGGTGGGCCATCGACGGACACCAAAGCCGGAACGGTAACACGAAGGCGGACCGACCCTGAAAGGGTCCGAGAAACGGCACTATAAGCGCCATGCGCGGCTTCAGCACCTTGATTATTCGACCCTTTCAGGGTCGGGTTGGTAGGCGCACGCTTCCGGGGGCGTTGCCCCCGGCTACTTTATGGATCCCCTTCGGGGATTCTCATGGCATGGACTATTACATAGGCTCCATACGTAGACTACTAAGGATCGGTGATCGTCACTGCCTGGCTGAGAGGCGTGTCCTGCGACGACCCACCCACGAATATCTCGTACTCGCCAGGCAGAAGTTCCCAATCCCCCTTTCTGACATTGAAGATCGACAAGTACTGGGGATCGACAGTTAAGCTCACCGTCTTGGATTCACCGGGCGCCAGAGGAATCTTCTCCCAACCTATCAGCCGCTTGAAAGGTTCGCCCGCGCTCGAAGGCAAAGTCGCGTAGACCTGCGCAACCTCCTCCCCCGCACGCGAACCGGTGTTGGTGACGCTGAAGCTCACCCTTAATGCCTCTCCCTGCGTCACCTCGAGTGTGGAGTAAGCGAAGGTGGTGTAGGAAAGGCCGAAGCCGAATGGGAAAAGAGGTCCTTTGCCTTCCGCCTCGAACCACTTGTATCCAACCTTCAAGCTTTCTGTGTAATTGATATCAAAGGGTGTGGTCTGCTGCTTCGGCTGCCCGCTCCCCGTCATCAGCATTCCCGCCACGTGCGCGTGGGGGAGGTCGGCCTCACTCTTCGGGAACGTAACGGGCAGCTTGCCGGAAGGGTTCACGTCGCCGAAGAGAACGCGGGCAATGGCCTCGCCGCCGCGAATCCCCGGATACCACGCCTCGAGAATCGCGCTCACTTTATCGAGCCAGGGCATGATTACCGGGCCGCCGGTTTCCAGCACCACAACGGTGTGCGGATTCGCCGCCGCCACTTGACTCACCAGTTCATCCTGGTGATCGGGCAGGGAAAGGTTCGGCACGTCGCGACCTTCGGACGTATGTTGCCAGACGAAGACGATCGCGGCCTCGGAAGCTCGGGCCAATTTCGCTGCCGCCGCAGGGTCAGTTCCGGGATCGAAGGTCACTTGGGAGTTGGGCGCCCAGGCCCGCAGCGCACGCAGCGGAGAAGAGGGGTGCCAAACCATGCGAGGGTTTCCGGGCACTGCATTCCCGCCCGCCGCATCGACTTGATCCGAACCCGCGCCCGAGAGCACGGCGACATCCGAGTGCGCGCCGATGACTGCGATGGATTTGACACTCGAGGCATCCAGAGGCAACTGCGCGTTGTCGTTCTTGAGCAACACAATGCCGCGCTCCGCCGCGCGCTCGGCCACGTCCGCTCCGGTGAAAGGATTAACCGGACGGGCGACGGGCGGATTGTCGATGATGCCGAGAGCGAATTCAGTCCTCAGGATGCGATGCACCATGTTGTCGAGACGCGACACGGGCACCTCTCCCTTTTCCACCGCTGCCTTGAGCGGGTCGCCGAAGTAGCGACCGGTGGGCATTTCCTGATCCATACCGGCGAGCGCGGATTTGACAGCACTGTGCGCGGCGCCCCAGTCCGTCATCACCCAGCCCTTGTAGTCCCAAGCTTTTTCCAGGACGTCGGTCAGCAGATAGGGATTCTCGCAGGCATACGTGCCGTTGACGCGATTATAGGCGCACATCACGGTGCCCACATCCGATTCCTTGATGGCGATTTGAAAGGCCAGCAGGTCAGTCTCCTGCATGGCGCGCTTATCGATAATGGCGCTGCCGACGAAGCGCCCCGTTTCCTGATCGTTTACCGCATAGCGGTTGATGTTGGCAACCACCTGTTGGTCTTGGGTGCCTTTAAGTTCGCGGCCAAGCATCTTTCCAATCAGGAGAGCGTCCTCGCCTAGACATTCGAAGTTCCGCCCGTTGCGCGGCTCGCGAATGATGTTCGCGGTGCCGCCCAACGAAACGTTGAAGCCGATATCGCGGACTTCCTTGCCCAGTTGCGCGCCGTACTCATACGACCCCTTGAGGTCCCAACTCGCCGCGTTGGCCAGCGCGCAAGGTAATGCAGTGGCGTAAATACCCCGCGATCCAATGTTCGCGACGCCCGATCGGCCGTCGGTCATCTGTAGGGAAGGGAGTCCGAGTCGCGGGATTCCCGGCACGTAGCCGGCGCCGCCCAGGGAATGCTGCTGTGCCAGTTGTCCTTCCACCCCGTGAACCAGAGTAATCTTCTCATCTAGCGTCATCTGCCCGATCACCAGGTCGGCCCGCTTGTCGGGCGACAAGCTCTTGTCCAACCAGGGGCCTTTCACCGCTTGCTTGGCCGCTTCGTTCGGACTCTGCCCGGAAGCTGTCCCTAGAACAGTCATCATTAATGCGACCGAGATCGCGAATTTTCCGAGTGCACTTAAGATAACGTTGTGTTCCCGAGCCTTGGTCATTTCGTGCTCCTTTACTGAATCAAGCTCCCCCCTCCCCACCGGAGGAAGGGAGTTTGGATTTCCCCTCCACCTCCTGTCAAGGGAAAAGCGATTGCTGATTGCCGATTGCCGATTGCCGATTGTCGACTGATGAACCGTCCTTTGTTTTCAATGACATTCCAGCTTCGTTCCTTCAGTTTCTGTACGATTTCGGGATTAAAACGGGGGACGTATTCTGGAAGGGGCGTCGAGGGATCGAGGGCCTTGCTCGGTCGCGAACCGACCCCTCACCCGTCACGCTCCGGCTGATGAAAGCGCCGGAGCGTGCCACCCTCTCCCCAAGGGAGAGGGCTGTTGTCCCATCTCCCTGTCCCCAAGGGAGAGGGCTGTTATTCTCTTTCCTTTCCCCTAAGAGAGAGGGCTGGCATCGTGTTCCCTCTCCCCACGGGCTGAGCTCTGCCGCCCGCGCCGTGACAGAGCCTTTAGACTTCATCCTTTACCCTTTACCCTTCATCCTTCACCCTCTCACCTTTATCGATTGACCAGCCGTCCTTTGTTTTCATAGACATTCCAGCTTCGTTCCTTCGCTTTTTTGTGTTGCGGGTGATCATGCTGACGGCGAGGTGAACTCGCTGCTACGGTTCGGGGAGGGAAGGTGGATTCCCAGCATATTGTTGATGCTCTCCGCGAACGTCTCCTCCTTCTGATCTGGCTGGTCTGGGGGAGCGGCCGATATGTCCGGATCGTCGCGGTACGCTTTGCGCATGGCCAGGAGTATTTTCACCTTGCGATCAATGGAGCGGTCCAGGGCGGCTTCGAGGCGTACCAGGGTGCGCCAGTCGTCCCCCACCGGGGCCAGGCAGGCATCCCGGTCCACCGCAGCCTTCTCCTCATTCACCTTTTCCGCGTACTCGAACTGTTCCCCGACGCGGGCGATTTCCTCATCCAGCAGAATTGGCCAAGTCCTCGATCTGCTGCCAGAGCGGGTCTCCGGGACCATAGGAACACATCAGCTCCTTTTTCAAATACTCGAATTCTTGCGGGTCTTCGCCGAGCGCCCGCATGACCTGGTAATGGTTTTCGGGCGCCGCGCAGGCGCCGTGCTTGACGCCGTTGAATTTGGAGTTTTGCTTCCCGGCTGGGGTGCGCGGTCCGGTGGATTTCTGGGCATTGGACTGCTTGACGGCGAGCAGCTCGGGGGTAAGTTGAGGGGATTTACGTAAAGACATAGTAACTCCTGTGACGGGAAATGGGAATGCCGGGGAAAGGGCTTCCCCGGGGGATCAAGGTTCGCACAGAGATAGGCTACTATAAGAGGCGCGGCCTGTCAAGATGGCAAAGTGTCCGAACATGGGTTTATTTTGGTAGGCCAGAAAGGGCAGGTGTCAGGGGTCGGGTGTCAGGGGTCAGGGTTCAGGTTGCCGATTTCAGATTACAGATCTCAGATTTCAGATTCCAGATTACAGATCTCAGATTCCAGATTCCAGATTACAGATCTCAGATTCCAGATTTCAGATTACAGATCTCAGATTCCAGATTTCAGATCGCAGGATTTCAGATCTCAGGGGGATGGCGCGGACTCTGTTTTGTCGGAGATGTCCCTGTGATATCACAGACGCAACGCAGGCTTGAGGTCTCATCCGGCCCACGACGGCTGGTGAAGTGGCACAGGCACTCTTGCCTGTGTTTACTGGTTCGCCTCGATGGCCACTTCGATCACGTGTGCGAGGTGGTCGTGGGGACGCCGTGATCCCGAAGGCCGCAAATGATCCACGAAACACATGCAGCGCTCATCGCAAGCGTAACGATCCCCGAGGAGAACGATGAAGTTCTGCCTAATGCCGGTCTGCCGGCAGCGTTCAACTTAGCGCAGGCAGAGCTCCATGGTCTCGTCCGAGCCCCGCCTCGTCGCCCACACGCCAGTGCAGGTCAATGGCTTGGAATCGCGCCTTTTGTTCTTCACAGAGCTTGCCCAGGTTCGGGAAAAACATCATGCCAGAGAGCGTCGCGCTGGGCCTTTAAGTCTTCGAAGGCAGAACTGACCAAGTTAGCATTGGGCAGCGCTACATTGACAGCGTGTCGAGTTTTCAACAAAGCGTTCTGTATGGTATAACAGCTTATGAATCCACATGCTGGGTGGGCCGCGCTACGGCGCCCATCCTTTTATTTTCGGGTTGAGCGACACTTCAACGGTGAATAGAATGAAGATTACAAACCGCCAAATAGAGGGCGCCATCGCCGCGATGTGTCATGC
>Ga0326728_10019902_pt1 | contig 12925 bp, 25 predicted proteins | sample MB3enrmetagenome_FD_207602 | JGI IMG/M metagenome (GOLD analysis project Ga0326728, IMG submission 207602) | Lab enriched peat soil microbial communities from McLean, Ithaca, NY, United States - MB31MN | ecosystem: Environmental > Terrestrial > Soil > Wetlands > Peat | place: USA: New York...
TAAACGCAACGCGGCGGCCCGGCGCCTGGCGAAGCAGCAGGACGCCGAACTGGGCCGGCAATGGCGTTCATCCTCGACCGATCTGACAGGAATATAGCCCCAAAACAGGCCTTTTTGCCCGTACATGGCAGAAAACAGGCAAAATCGTTTACTACTTGGTAAACGCTCGGCCCTTTGTTTGCAACACGGAGTCACCGAAAATCCCGGCAAAACACTTTCGCGCAAGTGGGCACAAATTGTTTACCACTCAGTAACGGCAGTGCGCCGACGCATCCGGATAAAATCGACAGCCTCTTGCCGCGTCGAACACGGACCGACGCCTGCTCGCAAAGAGGAGCTCGCAACCAGGCCCGGCAAACGCTTCAGGGTACCCCATCGGAAAACGTCGAGCCACCCCGCTCTTTCTGGGAGCGCGGGTAATTTCTATTGCAAGGCCTCCGTAAACTTCTGGGGCGTGGAAATTTGGTACATTATCCAAAAAAAGATTGACAGGGGGGGAGAAGAGGGATAAGGTGTGGGGCGGAGGGGTGGCGGAGTGGAGACGGTGTACGGGAAGTTGTTCAGCGGTAGGGTGGAAAGGCAGGTGATGCCCGATGAGACCGGGCCGACCGCAGATGCTGGTCCAGAGATCATGGCATTAATGTCTCGGTTTGGAGGATTTCTCTCTGGCGGGGCCGTGACCAGCGTTTTATCATCGGCGAGGATCAATGAAGATTTTGAATTATCTCTGCTATCTAAAAGACGTGATTCATCTTCCAAGTGATTTGGATTGTGGGAAACCGATTCCTGTTAGCAAAGGCGGTCTGAAGCGGTGGATTCAGGACAGGCATGTGCGAGTAAATGGCGCCGTTGCGAACTTGAACACGGAGGTAAGTTTCCCGGTGTGGGATCTCGTATTTTTCCCGGGTTCGAAGCGCCAATGCACGATGGCGATGCCGGAACTGTTTGGAATCGGAGCTTTAACGCCTAAAGCCTGGGCAGACCACACCTTTGAGTGGATATGGCAAGCAAGAAACAAAAATCATAACAACCTAAGGAGTTAAACAAATGAAGATAAAGTATTTGGCGGTTTTGATGCTGGCGGTAGTGAGTGTCGGGATGGCACAAAAGCCTGTAGTTCTGCCGGATTTGAGTGTGCGGACGATCCGGGAAGCGTACAAGGATGCGGTGATTGCCCAGCAGAGTTTCCAGGCGGCGCAGTCACTGGTAGAGCAGTCCAAACAGGCATTGAACAAGGCTGTGGCCGACTACCATGCCCTTGAGGCAGTGGAGGCGAAAAAGAACGGGCTGCCGGAAGGGACGACGTTCACGGTCGATACGGTGGCTGGGACGGTAACGCCGGTATTGCCGGAGAAGAAAAAAGACCCACAGAAAGAGGATAAGAAATGACTAAAAAGCAGCAAGAGGAAAGCGCTTTACTTCGATCTCTCTTTCAAAGGAACGTTGCGGCAATTGAGAGTCTGGACAAGACTTTCCAAGAGATGCGTGGGCATGTCGTTCACATTGACATGCTAACTGGTTCCATAGCTGACTTGCGCGACACCATAGGCAGTTCTCCGATACGTATCTTGGAACAATCAAAAGCACTCAGAAAGTTAGCTGGAGTTTCGAGAAAGGAGATGTTGAATGCTGCGGCCACTGTTATTCGTCGAGGAGTTAAGAATCTTTGATCGTCAAGGTCATGGCCCCGGTGTGGCGCTGCACGTGCTGCGGGCATGAGTTTTTCCCTCGCAAGGATGATCCAAAGGAGCTGCGCTGCCCGAACCGGAAGTGCAGGAAACTTTGGAACTACAGCGGGGCAGTGAAGGTGCCAGATGGCAAGAGACCGTAAGCCCTACGAAGCACTGATGGCCGACCGGCCAGAGAAGTTCGATCCCGAGGATGTGAACTACCGCGAGGCAGACTCCAGACAGAGATGCTGGAACTGCCTGCACTTCTACGTGCGCCGGATCGATGAGTTCGGAGTTTGCGAGATCATGAGGCCGCAAGACGATGGATCGGTTGAACCGGATTACGTCTGCGACTACTTTACGAAAGACGGAGAAACTTTTCCGTTGCTGCCATGAACATTCCGCGATGTCCTAACAACGCGAAGTCCACCGCGATCTGCGAGCAGAGCAAACTGCGTCTTCTGGGAGAGACTGACACTTCTTTCCTCTTTACCTGCGCGTGCTGCGGGCTTCTGTGGTCGATCTCAAAGCCGAAGACGAAGGCGGCTGCCCGCTGGGAGAATCAAGTTAGGAAAGTTCAAGAGGCGAGCAATATTGAACGGCAAAGGTCGCAGCGAAGACTATACTCGTTCCCGAAGGGGTAAACAATGGCTCACGCCAAAGAATGCCGCTGCTACGATTGCAAGATCGAACATGTCGAGCGACAGATCCACGAGCTCTTCAAGCTCGTATATCACATCCTCAACCTGATCGGTAAAACCCAACACGGTTTCAAAATCACCCAACTGTTTGAAGGAGATAACATGATCACAGGAGTAGTTGTCGGCGCCACTGGCGTCTTTCAAGAAACCCCCACCCCGGCAGGAGCAGTCATTCCTGTTGGAACCATTCCAGTATGGTCCACCGATGCGGCAGCGACCGATGTAGTGCTGACCCCGAGTGCCGATGGCACCCAGGTGTCGGCGGCAGTCGCAGCCACTTCAACTCTCACCACTTTCAATCTGATAGTAGCAAATCAGGATGGCAGCTTCCCCACCACGGTCGCGGTCCCGGTTCTTCCGGCCGCTCCGCCGGCTCAGACTGGATTTGCGATCAACCAGTTGAGTTAGGTTTCCTCCTGACAGCAGGGGCGTGGCGGCATATTGCTGCGCCCCATTTTTGAAAGGAAGCACATGGTTTGGACCGATGCAATGAGAGCGAAGGCGGCTGCCACTCGTGCCGAGACGAAGAGGAAGAAGGAAGAACGCCTCGCGAGGAAACTTGAGCGGGATAAGAAGTCATCCGACAGTAAAGTATTCACAATAGATCCAGACAGAGACACTCCGCCTGATGAAGTGATTGAAATTGCAGACGGGAAAATAGTCTCACACGAAGTCATTGCTTTCGACTGGGAGGAAGCGCCGCTTGCGCAGTGCATCACCAAAGCAGCGGACATGAAGCGCGAGTACGAACGAGTTGCGGCCATCATCGTCAAGCGCCAGAACCCAACTCGAAACCAATGGACTTGCTGGACCTACGAGAACAAGGACAACCCCGCAGTTGTGATCCCCGCCTCAGTCAGAAAACAGTGCCTGAAACGAGGCGACGATGGCCGGTGGAAGTTCCGGGACGATGGGCGGTTTGTCGTGGAGAGCGGAGTGCGGACCTTGCGGCCGGCGTTCTGCTGCAACAACTTCTGCTACATGCTATACCAGAGTTACCGAGTTCGGCAAAAACTGGAGCAGAGAGCGTGAACCTGGATCGCGCCAGAGTGCTTCTATCGAAACTCGTCATCAAAGATCGCGACCTCAATACCTCTGTCCCGTTCCGTTTGAATCCGAACCAACTGAAGTGCCACGAGATCATCAAGACGCACTACGCGAAGCATGGCTCCGTCCGCGTGATCATTGTCAAAGCCCGCCGCGTGGGAATGTCGAGTTACATTGACGGACTTGCTACCATGCACTGCCTTGCTCGTCCCCAGGCGCACGCGATGATCGTGGCTCACTTGAAGGATGTGGCCGATAAAGGATTATTCCGTGTCCCTCGTGACCTCGCGCTGTCGTTGAATGATCGGATGCCGGGATCGGTCGAAGTCCAGACTCGAAGCCTGAAATTTCCGCACACGCTTGGAACTTCCAACCTCGATATCGCCACCGCTGGAAGCGTCGGAGCAGGCCGCGGACTTACGCTGACATTCCTACATCTTTCCGAGGCCGCACAGTATCCCGGCCAAGGTTCGTTCCTATCGATTCTGCCAGCAGTGTCGAAGGCTCCCGATACGGTCATTGCCCTGGAGTCCACTGCCTACGGACGAACCGGAATCGGCGAGACGTTTTACGAATACTGGCAGAGCGCGAACACCAGTGGGGCAAAGTGGAACGGGTTCACTCCCGTGTTCCTGTCGTGGCTCGACGATCCTGCCTGCCACCGTCCTGCCCACGAAGCGGAGGATGCTGGGTCAACCGATTTGGAAAAGGAGTTGATGGGAAAACCGTTCAACGCCAGTGCCTCGCAGATTGCTTGGATGAGGATGGTGCTTGAAGGCGAGTGCCGTGGCTCGGAGTTAATGTTTGGCCAAGAGTATCCGTGGGAGCCATCGGTAGCCTTCGTCGCGACCGGAGATCCCGCATTCACGTCTTCCGAGATCAGATACGCCTTCTCAACCAAGAAGGCGCCACTCATGAAGGGAAGTTTCCATTGCGAGGGAAAAAGCTCGACATTCCTCAAGAACCCTCGCGGAAAGGTTCATTTGTATGAAGAAGTCAAGCCGAAAGCGCACTACTACATCGGTGTTGACTGCGCTCGGGGAATCGAACAAGAAACTGGTCGAGCGTCTGGTGACTTTGCCGCCTACATCGTTCTCAATGGTTCAACGGGTGATATTGCGGCTCGCTTCTGCGACTGGGTTAACCCAATTGATATGGCTTCTGATGTTAATGCGGCAGGACGTTATTTTAACAACGCAATGATGAACATCGAGTTGACCGGCAACCTCGGCCTCTGGTGCCAGCAGGTCTTGCGCGACCAGTATATGTATCCGAACTGGTACATCTGGAAAGGCAAAGATGACAAGATGCCGGGAAAGTCGAAGTCGCACGCGATGGGCTTCGAGACTCAGGGTCGATCTCGTGATCTCCTCCTCGCAACCTTTCGAGGGAAACTGCATGACGGAATGAAAAACATTCCCGGTGGCCTCGCCTTGATGGACGAGGAACTGATCCGCCAGATGGACTTGATGACAATGGCAACCGGGATGCGCTGGGAGATCGAGCACGGTCACGATGACGTTTTCATGGCGTGCTGCTTTGCGGTGATCGCGTGTGTTCAGTATCCTCCGCCGAACATCGTGAATTTCAAGGGAAACTATGCGGACAAGGATCAGTCAGGGAATGCGGCCCTGAACCAACTGAAGCCGCAGCCGGAATTGAAGTACGCGCTGATCCGGGATCAGGCGATGATTTTGAAAGGTCAGGAACGTAAGATGTGTCGCGCTGCCATGCAGCCAATGTGAGGACTATGAATCAAAAAATAATCGACTGCCTTAATAATCAAATGGTACTCGACCAGTGTGGTCGTTGCGGAAAAGAATTCGTGTGGATAGTTGGGTGTGGACCTTGGTGTCTGTGCCCGTACTGCGGAATTATGGGATCTCGCCTTTTGCCTGAAATCCACGAGTTGATGGAGAAAACAAAAAATGCCACCAGTTGATACCGCCCCCGCGTCCGTCAATCGCTACCTCACCCGCTTGCTTGCAGCAATGTGTTTGCAGGCGGGTGGGGAACTGCGGATACCATTGAAGGCGATTCGCGCTGTTGCAGAAGAGGATGCGCGTCAAGCCTTGCTCGAAGATACGGATACCAAAAAAGATGAGTTGGTGTTACGATTCGGCTCAAAGCACTCTGCCGTGTATCCGGTAGAGGCTGACAACGTATGCCCCGCTTCTCCGAAAGCCCCGTCGTCGATTCCGCCATCATCCCCAACCCAATCCGGGAGACCGGAACCATCCCCAGTCTCCCGCCCGCCCCTATCCCTGGAGGAATTGGGGAGACTGGAAAGGGTGATCAAGGCAAAGCGAGCGAGAGCGAGTCTCCAAAGAGAACAGCAGCAGCAAGACTTATTGAGTCAATTGGAGCAGAATTCTCCCGGCTGAGGAAGGCGGGCCGGAGTGGAGCGTGGGCCGATCTTGAGGACAAAGTGGCACAGTCTGGACACTTGCTGACCGATAGTGGCATGATGTCGGTAAAGGACTGGGTAGGGATGATGATCGACATTGAGCAGTTCCGCAAAGCGGAAGGCGGAAACGCAGAAGTCCCCGGCGACGCCTTGGCGAAGTGGCTGTCTGAGGGAGCCGATCATATCGCTGAAATAGCGGAGAAGCCGAAGAAGGCGAGAAAGGCCAAGGTCCAGTAATGCCAGCATTTGTCGGTCACGACATCATCACGGAAAAGAAGTCATCCACTTCCTATCAGAATCCCGACCGGATGGTGACGCGGCAACTTGATGAACTGGAACGCATTTCGGTTCAGGAACGAGATAAGCACCTTGGCAAAGACTACTTCCGCGACATCAAAGAATTCTACGCACTTGAGGACAACCGGCCTCAACTGAATTTTCGGCCCGCAGTCCAAATTCCCCAACTCCAGACCTTAGTGCTGAACGAAGCCACCGACATCACCGACGCATCGATCAAGGTCTACATCACAAACGAAGGGAGGCGCGACGAAGACAGAGAAAAATACTATCAGGCCAACTGGCGCCAGGGTTGCTACAACAACCGGATTCTGGAATCTCTGATCTGGGCAATGTTGAGCAACCTTGGCTTCCTTCAGGTAGGTTTTTCTCCATCGGCTCGTAGAGGCAAGGGAGTTACATGGCTGGAGTCTAGAGACCCCGAAACTGTTCTGCCCGATCCCTTTTGTAAGTCCGATGCAGATTGGTCGTGGGTCCAGTGGTACGACTGGATGTACATCGATGACGTGAGGCGGCGGTGGCCGGATCGAGGGCGACTGGTTCGACCCAAGGCATACTCTGGCAGCGCAGATCCCTATGGAACGAACGACTCAGTTCTTGATTACCCTGAATATTCTCCGATGAGCAATCAGGGTAACGAGCCGAGTCGAAGGATTTTCCGAGATAACCGGGTGCGAGTACGCAACACGTTCCTGTTCGACAACACGAAAGAGAAGGTGCAGGATTTTGCTGGTAGTGGCTCTGAAGCTCTTGGTTTGGTTCATCCTCGTTTTGGCTATAAGTTTCCCGATGGCCGATGGCTGACCGACACGGAAGATGTAGTCCTAGCCGATGGGAACAACTGGTGTCCGCAACTTCCAGATGACGAACGTGGAACTTTCCCCATAGTACGCATAGCAGCTATGCCAACGATTGCGAACTTCTGGGGACCGCCTCCGATCAAACTGTCGCGTAGCCTCCAGAATTTGTCGGAGCGGCTCTATACTCAGATGTTCGAGAACGTTGTGCGGACCAACAATTCAGTAATCGTCATCGATCAAAGGACGGGTCTAGATCCAAACAACATCGGTTGGTTGCCGGGAGAAGTCTTGGTCATTAATCAAGGCGCTCCTCCTCCAACTGTGGTCCAGGTATCTCCACTGCCGCAGCACATGATGAATCTTCCGGCGTCGTTGCTTTCCTTGCAGAAAGAACTACAGGGCTTCTCGGATGCTCGCCAAGGTCAGTCGGGCGGCGGCAACGTATCCTCCGATCTGTTTGATGCGACCCTTTGGCAGAGCCATTACCAGACTCGACTACGCGGTCGGCTGCTCGCCGAATCGCTTCAAAGGCTGGCGCAAATCGTTTGGTATGTGGATGCCCGCTACAAGAACATTGCCGATCGCGTGTTCGTGCCAAACGAAGGCAAAGGCGAAGCATCCGTGGCCGAGTGGCAGCCGATTGATCAAGACAACCTCGATAACTACGATGCTCATCTTGATCCAGGGAGTTTGAAGATTGTCAGCGCAGGCGCGATGCGGTCAGTTGTGCAAGCATTGTCGAAGACTGGAATCATTCCGACCAAGACAGTCTTAGAGACGTTCGACATCCCCGGCGCAGCGGAAATGGCCGAGGAGAACATGGCCGAGAAGGGTCTAGCGGCCCTTGGGCGCCTGAAACGGCCTAGGTGAAAAGTCCGAGTTAATATATAATGTCTTCATGCCATCAAAATACGTTTACAAGCGGACTCCAGAGCAACGAGCCAAGCACGCTGAGTACATGCGCAAGTACTATGAAGCTCACCCTGGATATAAGGCAGAAGCGGACAAGAAGCACCGCCAGAAATACATCAAAAAACTGCGAAGTTATGACAAGTGGAGGAATCAGACTCCGGAAAGAAAGGCTCAACGCATTGCTCAGCAGATGAAGCGATATGCTGAGAAAAAAGAAGAAATACTCGCGTACGGGAGAACCTACTACCGAGCCAATAAGGATAAATGGGCGGAGAGAAGAAAAAACCCGAAAGCCAAAGAGTACATGAAGGCTTATGCTCGTCCATACGGACTAAAAAGGCGTCACGGCATGACGATTGAGCAGTACGATGCTATGCTTGCCGCTCAGCACGGGGTATGTGCGATCTGTGGTGAGCCTCCCACGGTTGGCTTCAATAAACGTCTCCACGTTGACCACGACCACAAGACGGAAGTGAGGCGCGGACTTCTCTGTATGCACTGCAATCACGCTATCGAGCGCATGGATAAATATCCTGACTGGGCATCACGAGCAGAAAATTATCTGAAGAGGCCACGATGACCCTATGGGAACGTTTTTTGCGCTACCTTAAGAATCGTAAGAGCGAATGGTATTGGAGACTAACGCGGTGAGATACGACGTTCACTATCGACAAGACATTGAGAAATTCTACGAACTAGAAGGAATCGCTCCGCAAGATCGGGTGTGCCTTGTGGACAGTAGGGGGAACGAAGAGGAGAGGTGGTTTGTTCACAGAAATTCTTACGGCCATTTGTACTTGAGCCCAGAGCCGGACCCTAATTGGAAGGCGTGCAGGATGTATCCCCGATGACCGAGACCCTTATCTGGCTACCGATTTCAGCGATTGCTCGTGAGTACCAGAAGACTCCGCAGATGATCCGCAACTGGGTTAAGAGCGGGTTCATTTTGGAGATAGGATACGCTGTCCGTCGCGACGTAACGGGTCATTTCATCATTGGCGTGCCAGTTCATCTGTATGCAAACTTCACAAACAATCAAATCCAACCTGTTGTAAATCAAACACAATCCGTTTAATTGTTGTGCCGTGGAAGGCGCAAATTATCCCGAGCTGGCAGGACATCGGTTCGAGATCCTACGCCTCGAATCCTTGGGCGATATGTGGTACGCACAATTTGCGGTAGACGGTCGTCCGTACCCGCCATTCTTCGAGCCGAAGAGCAACGTCCACTACATGCCCGAGGATGAGTTTTTGGCCTACATGAAGTGTCAATCTTTAACGATGGTCTGCTACGTTCAACAAAACATGGGAGCGCAGTCATGAAGCGGCAAATGACGAAAGAGATGGACCCAGGCGTAGAAGATCTGAAGAAAATGAAGCGCGGCGGGAAGCGCGGTAAGCGCCGGTCGCGTAAGAGTTCGCGGTACTGAACGCGAAAAGCGCCATTGCAATGCTCTGTGGCCGAAAGGCTTAACGTGGCGATGGCAGAAGGGAGCTAAAACCAATGTTCGAGCTGACTGAAGTGAAGAATCGGCGCGGTGGGCGTCACGGCCGCAAGGGCAAACGCAAGTAGATTCGGCACGACCAACCGAACTGGGGCGGCACGATCCGGGGGCGGAAAGTCCGCCCAGTTCTTTTCGAGGAAGCATGGCAAAGAATCCGCAGAACTTGGACAACGACAGCCCAATTGAATCCGATGAGCGGTTCACGCTGCTGAGTCCCGCGATGGCAAGTTACGACAGCGACTATGCGGGATTCTTTGAAACACCCCCGGACCCAGTAGGATTCGTTCCATCGCAAGAGAAACCTGGAAAGAGAGGTTCCAAATGAAGTCAGGTTGGCCCCAAGAGTATGGGAAGGAAACTTCCGCGTTGCCGGACATCAAAGGTCCGTTGAATATCGATCAGCAAGGCGACTCGCTGGTACCGTCGAACGACATGGCGGGAGTGGCGCCGGGTTGGGTGACAGGCAAGGAATCGAAAGACCCTCTCGGGATTGTGATCAAAGGCGGAAAGTAAATGGCCGCTGGACCTGGCGGGATCGGGCAACTGATCATGAGCGCACTGCAAGCTCGCACGGCGGGCGGTGGCGGCGGGATGCCAGGTGGAATGCCCGGAGCGCCGGGAGCGGGGGGTGATCAAGGTGGAGGCGACCCAACCGCGCAGTACGCGCAGCAGGTTGCCCAACTGAAGGGTGCTGACCCCAGTATGCTTCTCCGAGAAATAACGGAGATGAAGAAAAAGTGTGCGGTGATGATGGTGCAAAATCTTGAGCGTCTCCCGAATGTCAGTGGAACGCTTTCCAAACTCATCCCGCAGTTTGATCGCGTAATCAAGGAAATTCAGCAGGCTTCAAATGTAAACTCGGCAGTCCGTCCGCCAATCGGGATGGGTGCCGCACAGCCGCCCCAAGATGGGCAAGCCCCCGGAGGCATGTGATGACGCTGCAAGACATTCTGAACGACAAAAATACGTTCGCCGACAACATCGAGTTGACCATCGGCACGGAGAAAGTAACCCTTGGCGGATTGCGTGAACTATCCGCAACCCAGCAGAGACAGTTGTCAGAAAAGATGGCTGGAGCCGATCAGCGCGAGAAGGCCGCGCAAGAGACGGCGATGACAGCCGCGAACCTTTTGGCCGAACTGGAAACGGCTAAGCAAACCCTGACGGCGCAGAAGACGACCACGACGACCGAAGACGATTTTGACAAGGAAGAGTTCTGGGGTCCAGTGAGAAAACGCCTCAGCGAGCGAGACAAGAAGATTGACGAAGCCCTAGCGAAACTCGATGCCTTGAGCAAGTCCGTTACCCAGGCGGCAACCGTTTGGGCAGAGGACCGATGGCAGAGCCAGTTTGAAAAGACTGCTTCCCGGCTCCGCAAGGTGGACAAGTACAAAGACTGGGACTACACAAAGGTCCGCGATTACGCCGCGACGAACAAGATCCTCGATGCGCATGGCCTGCCATCGGTCGAAAAGGCGGTGGCGGAGTTGACAAAGGAAAGCGATCTCGAACTCGCCAAGAAGGAAGCCTACGAAAAAGGTCTGAAGGAAGGCAAGACCAATGCTCGGCTGGAGTCTATGCCGCGTCCTTCTTCGGCTTCCGGGGGCAAGGTTGCGAAGGGCAAGAGTTCGGTGGAAGAGAACGGTCTGGAAGGTCTGGGCGATGACGTGATGGAAGATCCCGAGTTGATGGATATGATTTCTCAGCTAGGCAACATTCAGTAAGGAGAGACTTTTTTCTGTGACTGTGGTTTGCTAACAACGATGGTGCCGCACATCGGAAAGTGTGCGGAACAGGCCAGCCGTTTTATCGCTGGCTTCGTCGGAACGGTTTTCCTAAAGACAGATTTAGGTTGCTTTGCATGAATTGCAATTTCTCGTATGGACGATTCAACTACTGTCCCCACGAGAAAAAATGATTAGGAGAAGGCCATGCAGCTGTTACGTTGGTTGTTCAATTTTTGGGTAATTCAGATACTGAACGCTATCTGCCCGCAAGCCCTGCAATACGGAGGGGTGGTGGGTACAGGCATCAGTTCGCCGAGCGCTCTCATACAAAATACGCTCGACGCCTTGGTCAGCAAGAAAATTGCCCCATACTTGAGCGACATCGTGAACAAGCCCTCCCCTGTGCATTGGGCTTTGCAGCGGTCGGGCAAGCACGTCACGGGCGGCGAACTTGTGTTTCCGCTGCTCTCTGCCGAAGATCCCACGGGCGGCGCGTTTTACGGAGACCAACTGCTGAACACGGGCACCATCGACAACGTGATTCCGGCGAACCAGGTATGGCGCTTCTACTACCAGAACGTAGCGATTGCCACGACAGACATCATCATGGCGTCCGGTGGGGCGTCTGCAATCGACTTGGTGAAAGCGAAGATGCAGATCGCCGCCGCATCGCTCTTGCCGAAGCTGGCACGCGCCAATTGGGGCATCTATCCGCAGAATAGCAGTATCGACATCGACAACATTCCCAATTGGATTGGAACGCAGAACAACACGATTGCCGGGATCAACCGCGCCACCACCACGGCATGGAATCCGGCTGCGGCAGTGTCCAATGGTTCGGGAGCCTTGACGGTCCCTAACTTCGAGCAGGCATATCAGTCAGTCGTCTACGGCTACGACGAGCCGGACACTTGCGTTCTGAATAATTACGACTATGGGAAGTTCAAAACGCAGTTCACGAATGCCGGGACTTCGCCGGGCACCGTGATTCGGATGAACGACGACATCACCGACAAGCAGCCTGTCCAGCTTTCTCTGCGGTATCACTTCCGGGTGGACAACGCCGTGATTCTGGCAGATCAGTATTTGCCGGCAGGTACGGCCTATCTGTGGAACTCCAAGTACATGTGGATGAACTACCACAAGAACGGCTACTACATCGTTCGCCCGTGGCTGATGTCGAGCAATCAGGAAGTCATCGCCAGCAGAATCGTGGTGTGCGAGCAGTTGACAAACGTAAACCCGCGCACAGCAGTTCCGATCACAAATCTTTCGTAGGAGAACAGGTATGGCTTGGATTAATCGCCTCTTTTCGCTGCTACCGAGCTTTGGCAGCCCGGTTGTTAATGACACAATCTATCAGTCGGTAGGGAACGCGCTGACGACCGCAAACACGACTTCCTTGGGGGCTTCCACTGCCTTGTCGCCGACGATTTCCAAGGGCTATGTACGAGTCAAGATTTACGGCGCCTCGGGGACGACTCCGAGCCTGTTGACCATGTACATTGCGCTTTCCGATGGCAAGGAGTTCGTCCAGATTTACAACTGGGCTCCAGGCGTGGCAATGAGCCTCGACCTGACTCCGGCTGGAACCCAGCTTGCGACCGATGGCGCAATGTCTGCCACCGGAGTCAAAATCCTAACCTCTGCGACCGGCGCATTCACTCCGGCAATGGTTGGAGCGACGATTGCGGTTTCGACGGCAGGCAATGCCGGTGGAACTCTGCCGCTCTACACGACCATCGCCAGTTACCAGAGTGCGACTCAGGTGACTTTGGCGGCCGGTTCGGTGAAGACGGCGGCGGTATCTGGTGCGACGATCACGCTGACCGAATCCTATTTGAACGGTGGGTCCGCCGC
>Ga0326728_10019903_pt1 | contig 12925 bp, 10 predicted proteins | sample MB3enrmetagenome_FD_207602 | JGI IMG/M metagenome (GOLD analysis project Ga0326728, IMG submission 207602) | Lab enriched peat soil microbial communities from McLean, Ithaca, NY, United States - MB31MN | ecosystem: Environmental > Terrestrial > Soil > Wetlands > Peat | place: USA: New York...
ATCCAGTCGAAGTTCATGCCGAAGAAGCCGGTGATCGCCGTCATCGGCAGGAAGATCAGCGACACCAGGGTCAGGCGGTTGATCTGCTCGCCCTGACGCTGGGCGATTGCCGTGGCGTAGTCCTGCGTCATGTCGGTCATCCATTGGCGGCGGACGAACAGCTGCTGCTCGATGTCCTCCACCTGGTCGGCATAGTCGTCCAGCTCGTCGGCCGCGCGCGCGTCCATCCCTTCGACCGCCTCGACGCCGATGAGGGCCGAGCGCACCGCGCTGCTGTAGCGATTGAAGGCGGCGACGACCGATTGCAGCTTCTGCAGCCCGAGCGTGAAGCGGGCGACGTCGGTCGCTCCCGCCGGCTGGCCGAGACGCAGGCGCAGCTCGTCGAGCCTGCGATCGAGATCGCCGATCGCCCGGTCGAGCGTGCCGAGCAGCAGTTGCAGCAGAATCGCGCCCGCATAGAACGGACTGCCGTCGACCCCGCAGGCCCGCTCGGCGAATTGCTGGCGGATTTCATCGATCGTGCTCGGATCGCCCGACCAGACGGTCAGGATGCTGTGGCGGCGGCACAGCACATGGATCTCGATCAGGCGTCCGCTCGGCGGCGCGAGCCAAGTCGACGCCCGCAACCGCCCTCTCGCCACATTCATTCGGCCGCCTTGGCCGAAGCGCAGCGCCCAGGCGACGTCGCCCGCCTCGAAGCCGAGCTTTTCCAGGGGAAGCGCCTGCGCCGCCGCTTCGCCGGCGCTGACGTCGAGCCAGACGATGCGCCCGGCCTCGGCGAGCGCCGCCAGCTCGTCGGCGCCGCCCGCCGGGCGCGCCCCAAGCGAATCGACGATGATGGCCGTCATGTTCGTTTCCCCAAGGCGCTTGCGGCGGCCGAAGGGCGCCGTCGCGGCTGGGAGCGACTATAGCCGATGGCGGCGCATCGCCGCTGGCGCGCCGCGCGGCTTGCCCTTTTTCGCTCAAATGGCGCATTAAGGCGCGGCCGGCGGCCGGCCGCCGCCCAAGCGATTCGCGTTTTCAGAACCGTCGAGACCCGTCCATGCGCCTCTCCCGCTATTTCCTGCCCATGCTCAAGGAAACGCCGAAGGAGGCCGAAATCGCCTCGCACCGGTTGATGCTGCGCGCCGGCATGATCCGTCAGGAGGGCGCGGGCATCTACGCCTGGCTGCCGCTCGGGCTTCGCGTGCTGCACAAGATCTGCGCGATCGTGCGCGAGGAGCAGAACCGCGCCGGCGCGATCGAGCTTCTGATGCCGACGCTGCAGTCGGCCGAGCTGTGGCGCGAATCCGGCCGCTACGACGACTACGGCAAGGAGATGTTGCGCATCCGCGATCGCCACGAGCGCGACCTGCTCTACGGTCCGACCAACGAGGAGATGATCACCGAGATCTTCCGCGCCAGCGTGCGCTCGTACAAGGACCTGCCGCTCAACCTCTACCACATCCAGTGGAAGTTCCGCGACGAGGTGCGGCCGCGCTTCGGCGTCATGCGCTCGCGCGAGTTCCTGATGAAGGACGCCTATTCCTTCGACCTCGAGGCGGCGGGCGCGCGCCATTCCTACAACAAGATGTTCGCCGCCTACCTGCGCACCTTCTCGCGCTTCGGCTTGACCGCGATTCCGATGATGGCCGACACCGGGCCGATCGGCGGCGACCTGTCGCACGAATTCATCATCCTCGCCGACACCGGCGAGAGCGAAGTGTTCTGCCACCGCGATTATCTCGGCTTCGAGCCGCCGCCGGCGACGATCGACTTCGACGACGTCGGCGCGATGCAGGCGGTGTTCGACCAGTGGACGTCGCTCTACGCCGCGACCTCGGAGAAGCACGACGCGGCGGCGTTCGCCGCGCTGCCGGAGAAATCGCGCATTTCGGCGCGCGGCATCGAGGTCGGCCATATTTTCTACTTCGGCACGAAGTACTCCGCTCCGATGAAGGGCGTCGTCAACGGCCCGGACGGCAAGGAGCGCAGCGTGCACATGGGGTCCTACGGCATCGGCCCGAGCCGCCTCGCGGCGGCGCTGATCGAGGCCAACCACGACGAAGCGGGCATGATCTGGCCGGAGGCGGCGGCGCCGTTCTCGGTCGGCCTCGCCAACCTCAAGGTCGGCGATTCGTCGTGCGACGCCGCCTGCGCGCGGCTGTACGCCGAGCTCGGCAAGCGCGGCGTCGACGTGCTCTACGACGATCGCGAGGAGCGGCCGGGCGCGAAGTTCGCCACCCTCGACCTCATCGGCCTGCCGCGCCAGGTGCTGGTCGGGCCGAAGGGCCTCGCCGAAGGCAAGGTCGAGCTCAAGCATCGCCGCAGCGGCGAGCGCGAGCTCGTCAGCCTCGAGGCGGCGATCGACAAGCTGGGCGGGAAGGCGTGAATCACCCTCACCCCAACCCTCTCCCGCAAGCGGGAGAGGGGGAGAACCCTTCTCCCGCTTGCGGGAGAAGGTGGCGCGAAGCGCCGGATGAGGGACTCCGATGACCGCCTCCACGCTCGAAGCCGCCCCTGCAGTCGAGCCGCCGGCGGCGACGCGGCCGTTCTCGGCCTTCGAATGGATGATCGCCTTCCGCTATCTGCGCGCGCGCCGGGCGCAGGGCTCGGTGTCGGTGATCGCCGGCTTTTCCTTCGCCGGCATCGTGCTCGGCGTCATGGCGCTGATCGTCGTCATGTCGGTGATGAACGGCTTTCATCACGACCTGATGGAGAAGATGATCGGCCTCAACGGCCACATCTTCCTGCAGGGCGTGGAGACGCCGCTGACCGACTACGACGCGGTGACCGGCCGCGTCGCCAAAGTTCCCGGCGTCGCGCTGGCGGCGCCGCTGGTCGAGGGTCAGGCCTTCGCCACCTCGCCCTACAATTCCGGGCCGGCGCTGGTGCGCGGCATCCGCGAGGCCGACCTCAAGCGCCTGCCCGGCATCGAGGGCCACGTCACCCAGGGGACGCTCGACGGCTTCGACGGCGGGCAGGGCGTCGCGGTCGGCGCGCGGCTCGCCGAGCACCTGAGCCTGAGGGTCGGCGACAAGATCACCCTGATCGCGCCGCGCGGCGCGCAGACGCCGTTCGGCGTCACGCCGCGGGTCAAGAGCTATGTCGTCGCGGCGATCTTCCAGATCGGCATGGCGACGTTCGACAACACCTTCGTCTTCATGCCGCTCGCCGAGGCGCAGGCCTATTTCAACCTCGACGGCCAAGCCAACGTGATCGAGGTTTATCTCGACGATCCCGACCGCATCGACGCGATGCGCGACCGCATCGCCGCCGCCGAACAGCGGCCGATGATCGACACCGACTGGCGCCAGCTCAACAAGAGCTTCTTCGACGTGCTGACGGTCGAAGCCAACGTGATGTTCGCCATCCTGACGCTGATCGTGCTGGTCGCGGCGCTCAACATCGTCTCCGGCCTGATCATGCTGGTGCAGGACAAGGCGCGCGCGATCGCCGTGCTGCGCACGATGGGCGCGACGCGCGGCGCGATCATGCGCATCTTCCTCATCACCGGGGCGACGATCGGATTCGTCGGCACCGCCTGCGGCCTCGTGCTCGGCCTGATCGTCGCCGAGAACGTCGAGCCGATCCGCAAAGGCTTGAGTTGGCTGACCGGGCGCAATCTGTTCCCGGCCGAATTCTACTACCTGTCGCAATTGCCCTCGCGCGTCGACGCGCGCGACGTGATCGCGGTCGCCGCCCTCGCGCTCGTTCTGTCGCTGGCGGCGACGATCTATCCGTCGTGGCGGGCGGCGCGGCTCGATCCGGTCGAGGCGCTGCGCTATGAATGACGAAGCGGTGCTGCGGCTCGAGCGAATCGAGCGCCGTTACGGCCGCGGCGAGACGACGATCGAGGTGCTCGCCGGCGCCGAGCTGTCGCTCAAGGCCGGCGAGTCGGTGGCGCTGATCGCGCCGTCCGGCGCCGGCAAGTCGACGCTGCTGCATGTCGCCGGCCTGCTCGAGCGGCCCGACGCCGGCGAGGTTCATGTCGGCGGCCGTCCGACTTCAGAAATGAACGACGACCGACGCACCGCCATTCGTCGATCGCAGATCGGCTTCGTCTATCAGTTTCATCATCTGCTGCCGGAGTTCTCGGCGCTGGAGAACGTCGTCCTGCCGCAGATGATCGCGGGCCTGAAGCGCGCCGAAGCGACGGCGCGCGCGCGCGAGCTGCTCGGCTTCCTCGGCCTCGCCGCGCGCGAGAGCCACCGCCCGGCGGAGCTCTCGGGCGGCGAGCAGCAGCGCGTCGCCATCGCCCGCGCGGTGGCCAACGCGCCCCGCGTCGTGCTCGCCGACGAGCCGACCGGCAACCTCGACCCCAAGACCGCCGATCACGTGTTCGACACCCTCGCCGCCCTGGTCAAGGCGAGCCGGGTGGCGGCGCTGGTGGCGACCCACAACCTGGATTTGGCGGCGCGGATGGACCGGCGCGTGACGCTGAGGGACGGGCGGGTGGAGGAGATGGGGTGAAGATCCTCCCACGCGAAGCGGGGGAGGGGGACCGCGCGCAGCGCGGTGGAGGGGGTTCTCGCCGGAAGGTTCAACGCGCCGCGGGGAATGGGCTCGGTGACCGCAGCCGCCCCTTCCACCGCGCTCACGCGCGGTCCCCCTTCCCCGCTGCGCGGGGAAGGATTAGCGCCCGCGCCTTACGCCGGCTCGACCGACTTCACCTGCTCGGGCAGGAAGTGCTTGAGCAGGTTTTCGATGCCGTGCCGTAGCGTCGCGGTGGAGGACGGGCAGCCGGAGCAGGCGCCCTTCATCGTCAAATAGACGATCCCGTCGCGGAAGCCCTTGAACACGATGTCGCCGCCGTCGCCGGCGACTGCCGGGCGGACCCGCGTCTCGATCAGTTCCTTGATCGTCGCGACCGTCTCTGCGTCTTCGGCGTGGAAGAACTCGTCCTCCGACGCCGCGACCGCGCCGGACAGGATCGGCGCGCCGGAGAGGAAGAACTCGGTGACGACGCCGAGCACCGCCGGCTTGAGGTGGCTCCACTCGCCCTCGCTCTTGGTCACCGAGATGAAGTCGGGAGCGAAGAACACGCCGCCGACTCCGGGCAACTCCATCAACGCCTTGGCGAGCGGCGAGACCTCCGCTTCGGCCGCGTCGCGCGCCTCGAAGGTGCCGGATTCGAGCACCGGGCGGCCCGGCAGGAATTTGAGCGTCGCCGGGTTGGGCGTCGCCTCGGTCTGGATGAACACGGGCCGGCTCCTGGAGAAAGAGATATGCCGCCCGTGAGATAGGCGCGCCGAAGCGGGAGCGCAAGCGCAAGCGCGCGACGATGCGCCGCAAGCGCCGATTCCCAATTTCCTCGGCCGGGGCGTAGGGTTAGATAGGAACGCGCCAACGCGGGGAAATTCATGGCCGACGCTCGGCAGGTCGAGGCTGCTGCGCCGGGCGCGCGGCGATGAGCGGCGCCTTCCGGCTGGCCGAGGGCGGGCGGATCGATCGCGCCCGATCGTTGCGTTTCGTCTTCGACGGCGCGTCTTACGTCGGCTGCGCCGGCGACACGCTCGCTTCGGCGCTAATCGCCAACGGCGTCCATCTCATCGGCCGCTCGTTCAAGCTCCACCGGCCGCGCGGCGTTCTTTCGCTCGGGCCGGAGGAGCCCAACGCGATCGTCGCGCTCGACGCCGGCCGGGGCCGCGTCACGCCCAACCTGCGCGCCGCGCAGATCGAGCTCTACGAGGGGCTGAAGGCCAAGAGCCAGAATGCCTGGCCGTCGCGCGAATGGGACGCCCTTTCGCTCGTCGGCCTGTTCGCCGATTTCATGCCGGCCGGCTTCTACTACAAGACCTTCATGCAGCCGCGGGGCGCCTGGGCGCGGCTCTACGAGCCGGCGATCCGCTGGGCGGCCGGCCTCGGCGTCGCGCCCAAAGAGCCCGATCCGGACCATTACGCGTTCGAATACGCCCATTGCGACGTCGCGGTGATCGGCGGCGGACCGGCCGGCCTCGCCGCGGCCCTCGCCGCCGCGCGCGCCGGCGCGCGCGTGGTCGTGTTCGACGATCAGGCCGAGCTCGGCGGCTCGCTGCTCGCCGAGACCAAGGCGCGCATCGACGGCGCCGACGCCTCCGTCTGGCTCGCCGCCACGGTCGCCGAGCTCGCCGCTTCGCCGCGCGTGACTTTGCTGCCGCGCGCGCAGGCGTTCGGACTTTACGCGCAGACTTTCATCGGCGCGCTGCAACGGCTGACCGACCATCTCGCGGCGCCCGATCCTGGGCTGCCTCGCGAGCGGCTGTGGCAGGTGCGCGCCAAGCGCGTCGTGCTGGCGACCGGCGCGTTCGAGCGCCCGCTCGTCTTCCCCGACAACGACCGGCCGGGGATCATGCTCGCCGAGGCGGCGCGGACGCTCGCGACGCGCTACGGCGTCAAGCCGGGCTCGCGCGTGGTCGTCGCGACGGCGCACGATTCGGCCTATCGCGCCGCGCTCGACCTTGCCGCGGCGGGAATCGAGATCGCGATGATCGCCGATCTCAGGCCGAGCGCCGACGGCGCGCTGCCGCAGGCGGCGCGCTACGCCGGGCTCAGGGTCGAGACGAATTCTGCGATCGTCGGCTCGTATGGCGTGCGTCGCGTCACCCACGCGGTGATCGCCAAGCGTTGGGCCGACGGCGCGCCGAGCGCCGGCGAGCCGATCGCTTGCGACTGCGTCGCAATGAGCGGAGGCTGGACGGCGAACGTCGCGCTGCACGCGCAAGCGCGCGGCCGGATCGCGTTCGACGAGACCGCGCAGTGTTTCCTGCCGGCGAGCCGGGTCGGGAGCCGCCGCTCGGCCGGCGCCTGCCGCGGCGCCTTCGGGCTCGCCGACGCGCTGGCCGACGGCTTCGCGGCGGGCGCGGAGGCGGTCGGCGAAGCGCCGCCACAGCCGCCGCGGGTCGAAGGCGCGGCCACGGCTTCGGGCGGCGCGCTGGCGCTCGCCGTCGGCGGAGCGGCCAAGCGCCCCGGCAAAGCCTTCGTCGACTTCCACAATGATGTCACCGCGCGCGACATCGCTCTCGCCACGCGCGAGGGCATGCGCTCGATCGAACACATCAAGCGCTACACCACCGCCGGCATGGGCGCCGATCAGGGCAAGGCGACCAATCTCAACGCGCTGGCCGTCGCCGCCGGCGCGCTCGGCAAGCCGATCGCCGAGGTCGGGCTGACCACATTCCGTCCGCCCTACGCGCCGGTGAGCTTCGGCGCTTTCGCCGGCCTTTCGCGCGGCGACCTGTTCGATCCGATCCGCGAGACGCCGCTGCACGGCTGGTCGGCGCGGCGCGGCGCGGTGTTCGAGGACGCCGGCCTTTGGAAGCGCGCTTCGCGCTTCCCGCAGCCCGGCGAGACGGCGGAAGCGACGCTCCGGCGCGAATGCTTGGCGACGCGCGCCGCCGCCGGCATCCAGGACGCTTCGACGCTCGGCAAGATCGAGGTCGTCGGCCCCGACGCGGCCGAGTTCCTCAATCGCCTCTACGTCAATTCGTTCTCCAAGCTGCTGGTCGGGCGCTGCCGCTACGCGCTGATGCTCGGCGAGGACGGCTACGTGATCGACGACGGCGTCGTCATGCGGCTCGCCGAAGACCGCTTCCACCTCACCACGACGACCGGCGGCGCGGGTCGTGTCTTCGCCGTGATGGAGGACTACCGGCAGACCGAATGGCCCGACCTCAAGGTCTGGGCGACGTCGATCACCGAGCAATACGCGACGATCGCGATCAACGGCCCGAAAGCGCGCGAGATCCTGGCGCCGCTGGCCGAGGGGATCGACCTTTCGCCCGCCGCTTTCCCGCATATGAGCGTGCGCGAAGGCCGCGTCGCCGGCGCGCCCGCGCGGCTGGCGCGGGTGAGCTTCACCGGCGAAACCGGGTTCGAGGTCAACATTCCCGCCGATACTGGCGAGAGCGTGCTGGAGGCGATCTGGGCCGAGGGCGAGAAGGTCGGCGCGGTCGCCTACGGGCTCGACGCGCTATACCTGCTGCGCGCCGAGAAGGGCTACATGATCGTTGGCCAGGAGACCGACGGCTCGGTGACGCCGGACGATCTCGGCCTCGCGCGCATGGTCGCGGCGGCCAAGCCCAATTTCATCGGCAAGCGCTCGCTTGCGCTCGCCGATCTCGCGCGCGCCGGGCGCCGCCAGCTCGTCGGGCTCTTGCCCGAAGACCCCGCCTTCGTCCCCGACGAAGGCGCGCAGATCGTCGCCGAGGCGGCGCCGCCGAAGGGCTCGTCCGCGCAAGGCTGGGTGACCTCGGCCTATCTGAGCCCGACGCTCGGCCGCAGCTTCGCGCTGGCGCTCGTCGCCGACGGCCGCAACCGGCTCGGCGAGACATTGTTCGCCACGACGATGGAGGCGGCGAAGCCGGTCAAGCTGGTCGAGCCGATTTTCTATGACAAAGAGGGGCGCCGCCTTGAGCTCTGACGCCACTCTATCCGCTGAACGCCGCTCGATCCTCAGCGGCCGCGCGCTGCCCGACGGCGATCGCGTCAAGGCGATCGTCGCGCCGTTCGCCGCGCGCTGGATCCTGCGCGGCGGACCGGAGGTCAGCGCGCCGACGGGCGCCGTCTTCGGCGCGACGCCGCCGCTCGAGCCGTTGCGCGCGACGGCTGAGGACAAGCGCGCCGCGCTGTGGCTCGGCCCCGACGAATGGCTGCTGATCGCCGAGGACGAGGCGGCTGCGGACGAGGCGGCTGCGCTCGGCGGCGCCATAGAGGCGGCGCTCGCCGGGGTCCCGCATTCGCTCGTCGACGTTTCGCACCGGCAATGCGCGATCGAGCTTGCCGGCCCGGGCGCGGCGCGGCTCATCAACGCCGGCGTCGCGCTCGACCTCGATCCTGCCGCTTTTCCCGTCGGCATGGCGACGCGCACGCTGCTGCTGAAGGCCGAGATCACGCTATGGCGGCGCGAGGCGGAGCGCTTCCGCCTCGAGGTCGCGCGCTCCTTCGCCCCTTACGTCGCCGCGGTCCTTAGCGCCTCGGCGCGCGACCAGGCGGCGGGGTGACCTCACAAGCAGGTGTTGCGCGCGGCGGCGCGCGGCGGCAATCTCGCCGCTTCGGCGACCTAGCCGCGGGCCCCCTTTGATCAGCGTCTTCGACCTCTTCAAGATCGGCCTCGGGCCGTCGTCGTCGCACACCGTCGGGCCGATGAAGGCGGCGGCGGCTTTCGCCGACGCGCTCGCCGCCGGCGGCGCGCTCGCGCGGGTCGAGGGCGTGCGCGTGACGCTCTACGGCTCGCTCGCCTTCACCGGCAAAGGTCACGCCACCGACAAGGCGACGATCCTCGGCCTCAGCGGCGAGCGGCCGGAAAGCGTCAATCCCGACCGCGCCGAAGCGTTGGTCGTCGAAGTCGCCCAGCGCAAGACGCTGCGTCTCGCAGGCCGCAAGCCGATCGCTTTCGATCCCGCCGCCGACATCGTGTTCGACGTCGTCAATCCGCCGCCGCGACACCCCAACACGCTCGCGTTCTCAGCGCGCGACGTCGTCGGCGCGATCGTCGCCGAGGAGCGTTGGCTGTCGATCGGCGGCGGCTTCGTCCAGCGCGAGGACGAAGAGTCGGCGACTGCGACCGCCGAGGCGGCGACGCCGTACGGGTTCGCCAATGCGGCGGAGCTCTTGAAGCGCGCCGGCGCGGCCGGCATGACGATCGCCGAGCTCATGCGCACGAACGAGCGCGCGGTGAGCGGCGCGGTGAACCTCAATCCTCGGCTCGATCGGATGATCGCCGCGATGCTCGGCGCGATCGATCGCGGCCTGACGCGCGAGGGGCCGTTGCCGGGCGGGCTCAACGTCAATCGGCGCGCCAAGGCGATCCACGACAAGCTCGTCGCCGACGCCGGCCGCAACGCGCGCGCCGCGCACGAGATCATGGATTACGTCGCGGTCTACGCGATGGCGGTCAACGAGGAGAACGCCGCCGGCGGCCGCGTCGTCACCGCGCCGACCAACGGCGCCGCGGGCGTGATGCCCGCCGTGTTGCGCTACTATCGCGACCATTGCGCCGGCGCCACGCCCGAGGGCTTGCGCGTCATGCTGCTGACGGCCGCGGCGATCGGCGCGCTGTTCAAGCTCAACGCGTCGATCTCCGGCGCCGAGGTCGGTTGTCAGGGCGAGGTCGGCGTCGCCTCGTCGATGGCGGCGGCGGGTCTTTGCGCCGCGCTCGGCGGCGCCAACGGGCAGATCGAGAACGCCGCCGAGATCGCGATGGAGCATCACCTCGGCATGACCTGCGATCCGATCGGCGGCCTGGTGCAGATTCCCTGCATCGAGCGCAACGCCTTCGGCGCGATCAAGGCGATCGCCGCCGCCTCGCTCGCCTTGCGCGGCGACGGCCGCCACAAGGTGTCGCTCGACAGCGTCATCGCGACCATGCGTCAGACCGGCGCCGACATGCAGTCGAAATACAAGGAGACCTCGCTCGGCGGGCTGGCGGTGAACTTCGTCGAGTGCTGAAACCGGCCGGTTTGAAGATGCTTCGGCGCACGGGCCAATGACGAGAAGACTCCTTCTGACGCTGGCGGTCGTAACGTCGTGCTACGCATCCGGCAGCGCGTTCGTGCTGAATCAGGCCATATTCCTGACGGCGGAGCATCTGCCGGTCAGCGCGGTCAATGTGTTGGGCGGATTGTATCCGGATAGCCCCAGCGCATCGCAATGGGCGATCGACTTGATCGGGGGAATTTTGGCGCTCGCGCCGGCGGCGCTGTGCTTGGCTGTCGGTAAAACGGCGGCGTCTTCCTTCACCCGCGGCACAATCGCCTTGCTCGCCACGCTGTGCGCGTGGCGCTTCACCTTTGACATCGCCTCTGCGGCCGGCGCCTCGCCCGGAAAGTGGCCTCCTCGAGACCTCGGCCTTTTCGCCGCCGCCTGGGAACTCGTCGCCCTTGTCAGCGCAGCCGTTCTTGTCGCGATCGCCCTCTACAGGCTTGTCGCCGCGTTGATCGGATGGCTCGTCAGCCGCCGCGCCACTCGCGATCGACCCTGACCCAGCCGTTCAGCCCCAGCCGTTCCTGCGGCAGGTAGGCCGCCTTGTAGGCCATCTTGCGCGAACCTTCGACCCAGTAGCCGAGATAGACGTGCGGCAGGCCGAGCGCGCGCGCCCGCGCGATGGCGTCGAGAATCATGTAGGCGCCCAGCGAGCGCTTCGACTCCTCGGGCGCATAGAAGGAATAGACGAGCGACAGGCCGTCGGCGAGCTTGTCGGTCAGGCACGCGCCGACCAGCCGTCCCGACGCTCCGTCGAGGCGGTATTCGGTCAGCGACGTGTCGATGTGGCTGTCCTCGATCATCATCGAATAGTCGAGCATCGACATGTCGGCCATGCCGCCGTCGGGATGACGCGAGTCGAGGTAACGGCGGAACAACGCGTATTGCTCGCCCGACGGCTTGTTGGGCGCTGCGTCGCCGACGATGTCGGAATTGGCGCGCAGCACCCGCTGCTGGCTGGCGCTGGCGCGGAAGTCCTCGACCAGCACCCGGACCGAAACGCAGGCGCGGCAGTTCTCGCAGGCCGGCCGGTAGGCGATGGTTTGCGAGCGGCGGAAGCCGGTCTGAGTCAGCGCGTCGTTGAGCCCCGTCGCGCGGCGCCCGACGAGATGGGTGAAAACCTTCCGCTCCTGCATGCCCGGCAGATAGGGACACGGCGAAGGGGCGGTGAGATAGAACTGGGGGGCGTCCCGCATTTCGCGAGTCACGCTGTCGCCCTCCTGCAAGCGTCGCACGACGCGGCAAGGCTAGAACGGATTGCGCCGAAGAGGAATACGCCCAAAGGAATTTTAGCGGTCCAATTTCACATGCGCCGGACCACCGTCACGCCGGCGAGCATGTCGTGCAGGCAGCGTTTCTCGGCGTCGACCAACGAAACCAGGAAAATCGGCGGAAAGAACCAGCTCACATAGAAAAACAGCGCGTGGGCGGCGGCGTTGACGAACGGCGCGCGCGCGCCGTCCTCGTGCATGCGAATCTCCACCCCCAGCGCGCGCATGCCGGGGGTCGCCATCTTCCGCCCGGAAACGGTGAGACCGTTGTAGAAGAACGCGACCAGCGGATAGAGCGGCGGCAGCAGCAGCAGCGACAGGCCGAGGGTGAGAATCAGCAGCGCGATCCAGATCGCCGTCACGAGAATCGAAACCAGGACGAGATCGAGCGCCAGCGCGACGATGCGGCGGGTGCGCACGCCGGCGAGCGGATCGGAACCGAGCGTCGCCGCGCTCGCGAAGTGGGCCACGTGAGCCTCCCTCGGCCAGGGCGGCCGATCAGCCGCAATGTGGGGGGCAGGGGACGCGAGTCAAGGGCGCACGCCGAGGATGCCGCCGGGCCTCAGCGCCAGCGTGATCGCCAGCAGGCTGAAGACGGCGACGTCGCGATAGTCGGCCGAGAAGCAGACCTGCCAGACGGCCTCGAAGGCGCCGACCAGGAAGCCGCCGAGGAAGGCGCCGGGGATCGAGCCGACGCCGCCGAGAATGGCGGCGACCAGCGCCTTGAGGCCGAGGCCGGTCGCGGCGGCGTAGCCGACCGAACCGTAGTACATCGTCATCACGAACCCGGAGAGGCCGGCGAGCGCGCCGGCCAGCGCGAAGGTCTGGGCGAGGATGGCGCGCGGGCTGACCCCGAACAGCTCAGCGGCGAGCGGGTCGTCGGCGTAGGCGCGCCAGCGGCGGCCGAAGCGGGTGAACCGCATCGCCGCGAGCAGCGTCAGGCCGGCGACAATCGCGAAGCCGCCGGCGAGCAGCGAGTCGACCGCGGAGGTGACGACGAAGTCGCCGGCGCGCGCGAGTCCGAACGGCGCGTTGAGCATCGGGCTCACCCACACCGGGCGGTTGCCCTGGCTGAGGCGCAGGAACTCGTCGATGGCCATCGCCAGACCGACGCTCGCCACCAGCGCCTGCTGGCCGGTGGCGCCGCGCAGCGGATGGAAGACCCAGCGGCCGGTCGCGATCCCCGCCACAGCCGCCGCAGCGCCGCCGAGCGT
>Ga0326728_10019906_pt1 | contig 12924 bp, 14 predicted proteins | sample MB3enrmetagenome_FD_207602 | JGI IMG/M metagenome (GOLD analysis project Ga0326728, IMG submission 207602) | Lab enriched peat soil microbial communities from McLean, Ithaca, NY, United States - MB31MN | ecosystem: Environmental > Terrestrial > Soil > Wetlands > Peat | place: USA: New York...
TTAGGGAAAGCGCGGAAAGACGAATTGGAGAAGGTGTCGCGGTACATTGACAACCAGGAGACGCATCATCGCTTGGGAAAACTGTCGGACGTACTGGAGAGAACCGACGGCGAGGAAGACCAGCCGGGCGCTGAGATCGCGCCCCCTAAAGGGGGCTAAAAGGAAGAACCGAAAGGCCCGAGGTCGCTCCCAGCCCCAGACGTGAACGTCTGGGCTAGAGAAAAGTGCAGACTTTAGCATTGTTACCGGGTTCAATCGTGAAAACCGCGAGGAATCGCTGGCAGCGGATGGCCGCCATGGCCGACAACGCGAGGAGGGCACAGGCGTGTTCCACCTATTCCGCGAGGAGCTTGATGCCGCGTTTCAGGAGGATAGGAAGCTCCGTTGGAAGTTGCTCGCTGGCGTCGTGGTGGGCCTCGTTCTCGGAATCAAACTGACCGCGAAATTCTGGTTTGCGCCGGAGGAGGATCAACACGGGGCGACTCCGCTGGTATCGGCCTGCGCTACAGGTGCCCTGGCCGTGCTATGCGTTGTCCTTGTCTTGGCACTGTCGTTGAAGGACATCGTAAAGCGCCGCGTTTGCCAGCAGCAGCCAGTCAGTTTCCTGCTCCGATGTTATCTGGCGTACGGATTCCTGTCCTTAGCACTGTGGGTGGTGACTGCGATTGGCGGGACTATTTTGGCGACGGTCTGCTGGGCATCCTGGTTTGGATAGTGTGACGAAAGAAGACGGGAACAACTGGTGAATTGAGGTCCGCCATGCGTAGTCTTTCTGCGGCGGTCGTGTTCCTGGCGCTCGGGGGCACTGCGGTCCGGGCGGAAGATGCAATCCCGCCTGAAGTGCTGGAAGCCATCAAGGCCGCGACGGTCTTCGTCAAGGTCGAGGTCGAGGGCCTTTCGGCCAGCGGGTCCGGCTTCGTGATCAAGGCCGACGGCCAGGGCGCGCTGGTGGTGACCAATCACCACGTCGTCGAGCCCAAGGTGGAGACGATGGTCGTGGTGCCCGACAGGAGGCCCAGCCGGCCGGTGCCGCCGCGGCCGTTCGGTCCGCATCCGTCGTACCGCCCGCCCATGCCTGCGCCCGGCGTTCCCACTTACACGCCGCGGCTGATGGTGCGGACCTTCAAGAACGCGGTGGTCAGCGTGGTCTTCCGCAGCGGCACGAAGCAGGAGGAAGCGGTTCCCGCCCAGGTGCTGGCGGCCGACCCCGAGCAGGACCTGGCCGTGCTGAAGGTCAGTGGCGTCCACGAGCGGCCCAAGCCGATCGATTACCTGCACGACCCCAAGCTCTCGGAAACCATGCCGGTCTACATCTTCGGGTTCCCCTTCGGCAAGGTGCTGGCCACGAGCAAGGGCAGCCCGGCGATCACGGTGGGCAAAGGCTCCATCTCCAGCCTGCGGCTGAACGACGACGGCGAGCTGGCCCTGGTGCAGATCGACGGGGCGCTGAACCCCGGCAACAGCGGTGGGCCGGTGGTCGATACGCAAGGCCGGCTGGTCGGCGTGGCGGTGGCCACCATCAAGAACAGCAGCGGCATCGGCCTGGCCATCCCCTCGCGCGAGCTCTCGGCGATGCTCCGCGGCCGGCTGGGCAAGGTCTACCTGCACGCTTCCCAGGACGGCGAAGGCCCGCCGACCGTACACGTCGAGGTCGGCCTGATCGACCCCTTGCACAGGATCAAGTCGGTGGCCCTGCACTATCTGTTGGCCAGCAAGGTGCCGGAGAAGATCAAGCCGAGCGATCCGCTGGGCTCGCTGCTGGGCTGCCGCAAGCTGCCGCTGCGGATCGACAACCAGTTGGCCACGGGCGAGTTCACCTTGAAGAAGGGCGTGCCCGAGGTGGCCCTGCGGTACCAGGCCGCCTACGTCGACAGCGACAACAAGCGGGGTGTGACCGGCAGCGTGGCGGAAACCGTCAAGCCCAAGGGCGCGGAAGTGGCCAAGAAGACGGCCGAGCCCAAGAAGACCGCCGAACCCAAGGAGGCGGGCGAAGCCAAGGAGGCGGGCGGGGCCAAGGAGACTATCCAGCCCAAGCCCGTGGAGACGGCCCGCAAGCCCCCCGTTCCACGCGAGCCGCCCGCGGCAAAGGATACGGAGACCCTGGTGGCCGACCTGGAATCGGGCGACATGGGCCGGATCATCCGTGCGACCCACCAATTGATCCAGACGCGGCCGAAGGGGCCCAACCCGGCGGTGGCGAAGGCCCTGGAAACGGTGCTGGCGGAAAGCGGCCTGGACCCGCTGCGGAGCAATGCGGCCCGCGCCCTGCAGAACTGGGGCACGCTGGAGAACATTCCCGCGCTGGAGAAGGCGGCGGCCAAAGACCCCAGCTCCATCGTCCAAAGGACCGCCAAAGAGGCGATTCGGCGGATCAAGCTCGCTGCGGAGGAGTGACGAATCCGCCTCGTGCCCATGCTCCGCGTGGGCACGCACTGAACGGCCGCTCCGCGGCCACGATACAGAAAGCAAGCACTTGGCCTGCTGGGCCGCTTCGATGTCCGTAATCCGGGATCTCCTCCGACAGTACTGGACCCACAGCCTGGCGATCGTGGTTTTCCTGTGCGCTGCAGTCCGTTATTGGCAGCTCGGAAACTACTTGGACGAAGACCACTTGCAACCGTTTCTTTTCACCGTCGCGGGCCTTACTCTGGTAGCTCTCGGAGACGAGTGGACTGCAATGCCCAGCGGCCCGGAGGACAACCCCATGGCCGACGCTGATTGGCCCGCGCGCCGGTCCTTCACCTATCATACTTGGCTCGGGCCCGTGCTAGGCGGGATTGCGCTGACTTGGGGCACGGTTGCCTTGTACCGCTTATGAAGACCTCCTTCAGCATGCGGCGCGTCGCACTGGCCAGCCTGGCGGCGGCCGCCGTGGTGCTGGCCGTCTTCTGGTACTACGGCATGTTCGCGCCGTTCATGCCGTACCGGCCGGCCAACTCGATCATGGTCATTGCCCCTTACCGCTACAACGGCACCTGGGTTTTCGACGATCCCAGGGCGGGGCTGGTCCGCGAGCCCTTCGTCGGCGGCATGCCGGAGATGATCGACCTGTTGGTGGCCGATATTCCCGCTGCGGACAAGGGTTTCCGGCTGACCTTCTCCGCCCGCGAATTCCCCGGTTACCAACGCAAGCTGACCTGGGTCCGCGGCGATTCCACGGGCAACTGGTATCGGCTGGAGCAGCCGCCCATGGAAGGTTGGCTCTGCCCGGCGCTCTTCAAGTATTATCGCGAGGCGCCGAAAGAGCTTTACGTGAGGGCCGATCCAAGGGGGTGAGCAAGCAAAGGGGTGCGCAAGCGGAACGCACGGCCCCCGACGTGCGACGGCCACCGAGGTTTCCTGCGATGCGCGATAACAGTGGAACACGGGCCGGCCGGTTTGAGCCGCTGCTGTTTGCCGCGGCAGTGGCAGTCGCTACAATTCTCTATCTCACCACGAAGAGTCCCGTGGTCTCGGCGATCCTGCCGTGCGTGCATGGCGGATGGAACAGTTTTCGCACGGGGCTGTGGCTGTTGCGGTCGGATCCCTGTCGGTCTCGGGCGCGCACGTGCTTTGCCTTCTACGTCGCGGCCGCATGCTGGAACGCCGCGGTGGCCGCACTGGTCACAGGGTGTGCTTTCTGTGCGGCGCAAGATATAGTCGGCCTTCGGCCGAACGGGGACGTGCTTACCGCGATAACGCTCGTAATGGCCGGCGGCATAGCGATCAACGCTCTTGTCGGGCCCGGCGCAATCTGTGCCGCGCTGCGCTGCCACGTCCGCGTTTGGGTACACCCGCGCCTCCGCACTGCGCTGCACGGTGACCTCGGTTCGGTAACTGAGATCGACGTATCCCAGGCTGGCTTCAATCATGCGGTCCTTGTGGTTGCGACCGCGCTCGCGTTTCCGGCGCTGGCCGGCGGTGCGATTGGGCTCATCGCCCTGACAGCCGGCAAGGCCCCTGACGAGATCGACACGGCCGCCACCGTGGTCCTTATGCTCGTGGCCTTCGTCGGCGGCCCCGTCGCCACGATCGCATGCTATGCCTGGCTGTCATCGCGGGTCATCGCTCGGAGCCCGCGAGAGTGCTGGCCGCCGGAGACGCTTGATTATCGCGGCGATAGCACGGACGCAGAATGCAGTGACGATCCATGAAGTGTCGCAGCGGACGCGGTCTTTAGTGACGGAGCGCGATATCGCCGCAATCATTGACGGCGCGCGGCGCGGGTCTCCGACCTCGCCGACATAACGCCGAAGGTCTCCGAGATCCGCGGGGGACCCGCGGTCGGCCCGCGGCTCGGCCAGGAGACCGGCCACAGCGCCGCGGGGACCGCTTATGGCGCCGGACAGCAACCGCCCGACCTCCTGATCTTGGCGGCCCGGGCGGCGTCCGCCTGAAGCGCGGGCACTTCGGTAAAGCACTTTGCGAGGCACTCCAGCAGCTTGCGGTGGAAGGGCGTCTTGGCGGGGGCCAAAGAGTAATGGCTCCAAAGGCCCGTCTTACGGACCAGAACCAGGTGGGCCTTCCGCAGATAGGCCAGGTGACGCGAGATGCGCGGCTGCGGCGCCCGCAGACACGCTACAATATCGCCCACGCACAGCTCGCCGCCTTGCAGGACGTTGAGGATCCGCAGCCGGGTCCGGTCGGAAAACGCCCGGAACATCAGGTCAACCGTGTCCTGCCCCTCGCTCTCGACGGCCTTCGCCAGAGAAGAAGCGGCGGAACTGGGGCTACAGCAGCGTGCCTTGGCACTCATCGTATCCATACTCTAAATCAGCAGAGAGGTTGCCGTCAAGGGGGCAGCACTGCCTCCGCTTTCCGGCGGTTGCCGGTGCCCTTGCCGCACTCAGAAAATTACGCCACGGCACTATCGGGCTGCCAGCCGGCCTGCTCGCCGGCGCTCTGGCAGGTAATCGCCCCGTCTAGCAGCCGCAGGGTTCGCTTGGCACGCTTGGCGGCGCGGGGGTCGTGCGTCACCATGACGATGGTCTTTCCCTCCGCGTTGAACTCCTCCAGGAAGCCGATGATCTGCTGGCTGGTGTCCGGGTCGAGATTGCCGGTGGGCTCGTCGGCCAGAATGACCGCGGGATCGTTGGCCAGCATCCGGGCCAGGGCCACGCGCTGTTGCTGGCCGACGCTCAACTCGCCCGGCTTGTGATCGAGCCGGTCGGCCAATCCCACGCGTTCCAGCAGGGCGGTGGCGCGGTCCTGCTGGGCCTTCTCACCCATCTTGGCCAGGAAGAGCGGAACCTGGACGTTCTCCAGTGCCGACAGGTACGGCACCAAGTTGAATGTCTGGAACACAAACCCGACCTTCTCTCTCCGCATCTTCGCTCTCTCGCTGGGGCTCAAGTCGTAAACCGAGGCGGCCTCCAGCAGCACGCGACCGTCGGAGGGCGAGAGCATTCCGCCGAGCATCAGCAGCAGCGTGCTCTTGCCGCTGCCGCTCGGTCCGACGACGGAGACGAAATCGCCGCCCGCAATATGCAGTGTTGCCCCGTCGAGGGCCTTGACCACATGCCCGCGATGACGGTAAGTCTTGCTGACGTTTTCCATCCTCAACATGGATCAAACCTCCTGGAAGGTGGCGCACGGGTCGAGCCGGGCGGCACGCCGGGCGGGAAAGTAACTGGCCGCCAGCGCCAGCCCCACGGAAATACCCACCGCCAGCAGGGCCAGCAGGGGCATCGGCAGGACGACGACGCCCGCCAGTTTGGGGCCGAGCGTCACGGCCAGGATGGTGCCCAGCACGTAGCCGCCGATCCCGCCCGCCAGCCCCAGGATCAGGGCCTTGAGCAGGAAGATTCGCAGCACCAGGCCCGAATTGGCCCCCAGGGCCATCAAGGTGCCGATCTCCCGCCGCCGCTCGAAGACGTTGGCGTACATGTAATTGGCGATGCTCGCCCCGCCCACGAAGACGATGATCACCAGGAACATCAGCGACAGGTTCGCCATCATGCGGTTGACATTGATCTGCGAAGCCGCGATCTGCGCAACGGTGACCACCTTGGCGTCGGGCAGGAGGTGGTTGATCTTCTCCACCAGGCCCTTGGAAATCTCCTGGCAGCAGCCGACCACTTCGATGGCGTTGATCACCGGCCCCTTGTGCGACAGGTCCTGAACCACGTGCAGGTGGGCGAAGATGCGGGAATCGTCCACGGTGCCGGTCTGCGGCAACACGGCGGTGACGCTGAAGGTCTTGCCCAGCACGTCCAACTTGTCGGCGTCCTTCAGCCCGAGCGTGGCGGCCACGTCGGCGCCCACCAGGACTTCGTTGTCTTCGAGGGTCTCGATGACCCGTTTGCGGGCCAGCGTTTTCTTGTCGTCCGATCCCATCATGCCCACCGAGGCACCGCAGCCGATGGGCCGCGAGAAGATGCCCGCGCCCTGCCAGGCGGCCTTGGCCTGGAACTCGCTCTTGGGCAGGATGCCCGTGAGCGTGAACGTCTTGCCGCCCAACTCGACCGGCAGCGACAACTTCGGCGAGATGTTGTCCAGGCCGGCCAGGTCCGACATGGCCAGGGTGGTAACGTATTCCTCGGGGATCGTCTCGCCCTGCATGTCGGCCGCGTAGTAGTCTTGCAGCGTGGCCGATTTGGGCAGCACGAGCACGTTGGCCCCCAGGGAATCCATCTCCCGGGCGACCGCCATTTCGGAATAATGGGAGATGTTCTTGATCGACACGATCACCGTGATCCCCAGCAGGATCGCCAGGAAGCTGGTCAAGAGTTGGCTCCTGCGCTCGAAAATCTCGCGCAAGACGAGCGTGCGTAATCGCATGATTTCGGCCTCCTAGTAGTCCGACATACCTTATTTGTGGAGTAGGGTGCCACTGCTGGCTTGTCCAGCAGTGCGGAAGACACGGTTGGGCAAGCCAACCGTGGCACCCGACAGTTTAGCTGCGTCGGCCTCCTAGTGGTGGCAAGCGCAATTCGGGCCGCAACTCGAGGCCGACTTGAGCTTGGCGATCATTTCCTCTTTGCTGACATCGCCGGCGAACGTGCCGACGACCGAGCCGGGCGGGCACATCAGAACCGTGACCGGAGTGGTTGTCGCCGGATCGACTTGCAGGGCCTTGAGGAACGCGGCCTCGGCCGGATCGTTGGCGTTGAGGGTCACCACCTTGCTGTTGGGCCCGTAGGTCGCGTCCGTGGCGAAGTCCCGCACGCCCTTCTGCAGCGACACGGCATGGACCTGCGGCGCTGGACGGTCCACGCACAGCAGCACGAGCTTGCGATCCTGCAAGGCCTTCATGCACTCCGCCGTGCAGGGGCTGACCAGTGCCTGGCGGATTTGGCTCTCATCGAAGCGGGTGGGGAGGCCCTTGGTCATGGCGCCGTTGGGGGCAATCGCCAGCACGAACGGCATCGGGGCGCGGCCGACGCCGTAGCGGGTCACGACTGGCTGCTCGGCCGGATCGCCCGTCTGGATCTCGACGGACTGGGCCGAGTCGGTCAGTTTCGCCATGGCGGCCTGGAACACGCCCCGCATCACGCGGCTCGACTGCGTATCGTCCTTCCAGAAGAAGATGAACAGGTACTTGCTGTCCTTGGCGGCCTTCTCGATGGCGGCGGCTCCGGGGCTGGCCGCGACCGGCGCGGCCCCGGCGGCCGGCGCGGCCCCGGCGGCCGGCGCGGCGGCGCGTGCGGCCGGGCCCGCCGTCCACAGCGCCACGGCGACGGCCAGCGACAACAGAACCGACCCCTGCACGAGCGTTCTCTTCCGCGACATTTCTCGTTCTCCTCGAACTTGGGTGGGATGCAGGAACACGTTCGTAGACCGGTTTATAGCAGATATGCGGATGCGCGTATACAGAGGCAGCGGCGGAATCGCCGGATTTTTTTGGAGAGCACGGCCGGCAATCCGTGGGGGGTACGCTTTCCGTAATCGTTGCTGATCGACACTTATGAGAGCCATCAGCGAAGGTTAGCGAACATCAGTGTTCCTCGGTTGCCTCGGCACTCCTGGAAACGTGATCAAGTTGTCTTGACGCGGAACCTAACTGGAAATGGCCGCTTCCAGGGCCGACCTTCCCGTGCAGAGCTTGTAGCAGTGGTCGAACTCGGGGCACGCGAAGCGGTCGTCCCACTCGGCCATGTCGACCGCCACCCTGCGCTGGGAAACACAGGTCCCGCCGGCCCTGCGCAGCTCGTAGGAGAACACCTTCCCCGCCACCGGCCGGTCGGCCTCGGGCGGCAGAATGGAGGGGAACATCGTGCCGTAGCATCTCTTGTGAGCGTGCCCACACACGGCGATTATCCTTGCTGAGGCTCCTTGTGCTCGTCCAGGCTGCGCAGCCAGTCACGCAGCCGGGCGTCGATCTGGTCCCGCACGTGGCGGAACGCCTGCAGTTGCAGCTCCTCGGTGCCCGCCACGCTCGCCGGGTCCTCGAAAGGCCAGAACAGCCGCTCGCCCAGCCCGGGAAACATCCTCGGACAATTCTTCTCCGCGTCCGCGCAAACGATGATGAGGTAATGCGCGGTGAGCCGGCCGAGATACACTTGCAGGCCCTTCGATTGCTGCCCGGACACGTCGAGTCCGATCTCCCGCATGACCGGCGCGACCAGCGGATGGATCCGCTCGGGACTCAAGCCGGCGCTATGCACGTTGAAGCGGTCGCCGGCATGTTTGCGGAGCAGGGCCTCGGCCATCTGGCTTCGCGCCGAGTTCCGCGTGCAGAGGATCAACACGTTCTTGCGGTTATCCATCAGTGGCCTGCTCCCCATTACTTTCCAACCATTTCCGGCACTTGCACCCCCTGCGGCGCACGCTCATCGGCGAAAACACGCTTCTGCAGGTAGAGCGACACGTTGACCAGGCCGATCATCACCGGCACCTCGACCAGGGGACCGATGACCGCCGCAAAGGCCGCCCCGTGATGGATCGTAAACACGGCCACCGCCACGGCGATCGCCAGCTCGAAGTTGTTGCTGGCGGCGGTGAAGGACAACGTGGCCGTCTGGGCATAGTTGGCCCCGACCTTCCGTCCCATGTAAAAGCTGACCAGGAACATCACGATGAAGTAGATCAACAGCGGCACCGCGATTCCTAGCACGTGCAGCGGCCGCTCCACGATCTTCTCGCCTTGCAGGCTGAACATCACCAGAATCGTGAACAGCAGGGCGATCAGGGTGACGGGGCTGATCCTGGGGATGAACTCTCGCTCGTACCACGTTCGCCCCCTGGCCTTAACGAGCACGAACCGCGTTATCATGCCTGCCAGCAAGGGGATGCCCAGGTAGATGAAGACGCTCTTGGTGATCTGGCCGATCGTCACCTGGACCACGACCCCCTTCAGCCCGATCAAAGGCGGCAACACGGTGATGAAGATGTAGGCATAGAGGCTGTAGAACAACACCTGGAAAATGCTGTTGAAGGCCACCAGCCCGGCGGCGTACTCCGTGTCGCCCTTGGCCAGGTCGTTCCACACGATCACCATCGCAATGCAGCGGGCCAGGCCGATCAGGATCAATCCGACAAGGTACTCCGCAAATATGGGTTCGTTGGGCTGCAAGGCGGGAAAGACGAGCCCCATGAACACGATCGCCAATACGAACATGAGGATCGGGCCGATGATCCAGTTCTGCACTAGGGACAACCCCAACACCTTCCAGTTCCGGAACACGTCGCCCAGTTCTTCATACTTCACCTTCGCCAGCGGCGGATACATCATCAGGATCAGGCCCAGCGCGATAGGGATGCTGGTCGTCTCATCCAGTTTGAAGCTGTCCACCAGCGACGCCACGCCGGGGGCCAGCCGGCCCAGCGCTACGCCGGCCGCCATCGCCAGGAAGATCCAAACCGTCAGGTAGCGATCCAGGAAAGAAAGCCTGCCGCTGGGCGTTGCTGCTCTGTTCATTTGGTGCTCCGTGCCGTTGTCTTCGTAGTGTTTCCTCGCGCCGCACAATCCATGGTTTCGCTTCACGGCGCCTGGATGGCCTGTAAAGCCTTCTCGGCCGCCCGCACAACGTGCGGGGCCAAGCGGACATTGCCCGCCCCCTCACTGAAATCCTGGCCGCTCGTCAGGCACCATCCGATGAAGTCCTTGACGGCCTGCGCCTTGGTCGGATCGCTGTACTGCCGGTAAACCAAGGCCCAGGTGAAGGTGACGATGGGGTAGGAGTACTCTCCGCCAGGGTCGGGGAAGTACGCGCGGAGGTCGGGCGGCATCTCCGCGTTGAGCAGCGTTTCCAGCCCGCTGGTGCCCGATGGTTGGACGTACTTGCCGGCCTTGTTCTCCAGCGCCGCCATCCCCAGGTTGACCTCACGGGCCGCGCCATACTGCACGTAGCCCAGGGAATAAGGCGCCCGTTGAATTCCACTCGCGACGCCGGAATTGCCGGGCTCTCTCATGGCCGCTCCGGGCCAGTCGAGATTCTTCACGCCCAGGTCCGTCTTGCCGTGGGCCTCTTTGTTTCCGAACCTTTCCCGCCACTCCTGGCTGATCGCCGCCAGATGATTGGTGAAGGCATAGGTCGTGCCGCTGCTGTCCTGCCGCACGATCAAGGCGATCGGCCTGTCCGGCAGACTTTTTCCCGGGTTGGCCTGCTGAATGCGCTCGTCGTTCCAGCGCACTTCTTTGCCCAGAAAGGCATCGGCGTAAACGGCGCGCGGCAGTTTCAGGTTAGCCGGGAGGCCCTCGGGATTGTACGCCAGGACGATGATTCCCGCGGTAATGGGCACCTGGACCGCTCCGCGTGCCACCGTACCCAGGGTTGCGCTGGAGAGTCCCGCATCCGTGCCGCCGAAATCGCCCTTCTCCTTCAAGAACCGCGACTCGCCCTCGCCGCTGCCGACGGCCTCGTAGGTTACGGCAACCTGGGGATTTCGCTTGTGATACTCCTTTGCCCATCTGTCAATCAGCGGGGCGGCGAAGGTCGAGCCCGCGCCTTCGATCTTCGTCTGCGGATCGGCGACGCCGGGTTGCCTGCCGCACCCCACTGCAAGGCACATGCCTGCCAGGACCACGGCCAGGAACATGGCTGGCTTCATATCACGAACCCCCTTTCCGCTGGTGGAAGAATGCCCTCGGATCGTTGGTACATTTTGGCCCCCCGGCGACTGCTACTGGTGCCGGCCGCGCACGTCGAGCGAGCCCGGCAGCGTCTCCACAAACGCCCGGATTTCGTCCCGCACCCGGCGGTACGGAGCCAAGCGCTCATCTTCTGTCGCGGCGCCGGCCGCCAAACGCGGCGGATCGTCGAACCCTACGTGGACGACCTTGGCCTTTCCGGGAAACAGCGGGCAGGACTCGCGGGCGTTATCGCAAACGGTTACCACATAATCGAAATCGACGCCCCGCAGTTCGTCCACGTGCTTGCATCGCTGAGCGGAGATGTCCACGCCCGCCTCGGCCATCACCCGCACGGCATCCGGGTTAAGGCCGTGCATTTCAATCCCGGCGGAGTAGGGTTCGACAGTGTCGTTCAGCAGCGCGCGTGCCCAGCCCTCCGCCAGGATCTTCGTTTTCCGTGGTGTGCCCATGTCACGAGTCCGCGACGCTCGAGCCGGCCTTAGGGTTTCTGGCTCCTTGATATATTCGCTTATGTGAATATATCGGTTGCCCGGCGGCGGGTCAACAGGCAATTCGGGCGGAGGCCGAAACCGGGCGTGGCAACGGGTTTGCGGCGGCCTGCGGGTCCCAGACCCCGGCCGGCCTGCCGCCGCCGAACAGGGTTCAGTGGCTGGAGCAGGCCAGACGCGGGCGTGCCCCGCGGGCGTTTTCTCCGGCAGTCAGGCGCGGGCCCGCTTCCGCCGTGGCCGCACGAAGCCGAGAATCCCGATGGCAGCGGCAGCCAGCAGAACGAGCCCGGAGGGCTCGGGCACGAGAACCAGGTCCAGTTCCGTGGCCTTGTATTGCAGGCGATAGCCGGCGGGCAGGCCGCTGACCGTCGCGAAGCTGCCGGTCTCCGAGCTGTAGGCCAACAGCTCGATCGGCGAGCCGGCGGCGGTGCCGCTGATGTTCAGTGCGCCGCCGAGGCTGGCCGGGCCGCTGCTGGTCAACAGATTGCCGATGCCGACCTCCAGCCCGCCGCCGCTGCTGACGGTGAGCGACTTGATCGCATTGGCGAAGGCCAGGGCGGCCAGCGTGCCGCCGCTGACGGTCATGTCGGAATAGGGCGACAGGGCGCCGGCGGCCCAGGCCGCGAGCATGCCGCCGCTCAGCGTGGTCGTGCCCGAATAACTGTTGCTTGCCGCGAGCGTGAGGGTGCCGCTGCCGACTTTGACCAGGCTGCCGGAGCCGGAAAGCGATCCGTTGAAGGTCGTGCTGGCGCTGTTGTTGCCCACGCTGAGCACGAAGGGCAAGGCGATGGTGTTGCTCAGCGCCAGCCCGCCGCTGCCGGTCAAGCCGCCCAAGGTCGCGGCCGCCAGCGCGCCGAAGCTGACGTTGCCGGCGCCGCTGGTATTCAGCGTGCTCTGCTGCAAGGCCGCCGAATTGGTCAGGGTGAGCGTGCCGCCGCTGATCAAGGTGCCGCCGGTGAACAGGTTGGCAGCGGCGAGCGTGACCCTTCCGCCGCAGGCAATGGTGAGGGCGGACGGGCCGCCCGCGTTATCCTGGATCGTAGCTCCAACGGTCACGTCGCCCGGCCCGGTCAGTACCAGTTCCCGGGTGCTGCCGATGATTAGGTTTCCGCCGTTAATCGTGGTGGTCCCCGAGCCGGTGTTCATGATGCCGTTCAGGCTGAGCGAGTTGGCACTGGAGGCGGTGATCGTGCTGGCAGCGCCGGTGAATTGCAGGGTATTGGCGCTGACGGCGGCCGTAAGAGTCCCCCCGCCGCCGGACAGCGTATAGTTGACCGCCCCGGTGGTATCGGTCAGCCCTGTCACTCCGGAAGTAATGCCCGTGGCGCCGGTGTACGCCGCGATCGTGTGTGGCGCGCTCCCGCCAGTTGCCGTGGCGTACTTCATCGACGTGCCGGTGCCGTAGGTGGCCCAGGGGCCGAG
>Ga0326728_10019907_pt1 | contig 12923 bp, 9 predicted proteins | sample MB3enrmetagenome_FD_207602 | JGI IMG/M metagenome (GOLD analysis project Ga0326728, IMG submission 207602) | Lab enriched peat soil microbial communities from McLean, Ithaca, NY, United States - MB31MN | ecosystem: Environmental > Terrestrial > Soil > Wetlands > Peat | place: USA: New York...
AAGGTGAACCGTGCAGCAGATTGGCTAAGGATGGACAGCCGGGAACTGATGGCCTATGCAAAACAAATCCTGGAGTGGTGCCGAAGTCAGATTCCTTGACTATGATGAAATCCTTCGCGACCTGCGGCAGGCCGTGGGCGAGGCCAAGGCCGCGCATCCGGAGATTATCAAGGTCTTGCTTTTTGGCTCGCTCGCGCAAGGGAATTGGACGGCGGATAGCGATGCGGACCTGATTGTCGTGGTGCGGAGGGAATTCCCGGATTTCGTCAGGAGCCGCGCCCCTTACCAGATCTTCAGCCGCTCGATTCCAACCGATTCGCTCATCTATTCCGAGACCGAGTTCCAGAGGTTGTCCTGCGATCCCGAGAGCTTTCTTGCCCAAAATCTGCCCACCGCTGTGGAGCTTTAGCTCAGATTAGGCCAACCCCGAAAAACACATATCTCTTTCGCTCAATGTCGCGACGGGCGCTATTGGTCCTGGCCGCCCGCTGCGATACAATCACCCACCCTTGGAGGTGGCGCGACATGACGCGGTTTACTGAGAGGCTGTACGAGGAGCTCATTTGGAAGCTCCGCGAGGTTCGGCCTGCCCAGAGGGTCACTGCCTTAAAGACGCGGAGAGCGCCGTACGGCAGGATTTGGGTCTCCCTCGCGGCCATCTTGCTTTGGTTGATTTCCTCTTCGCCTGCCTTGCCCCGCGCTGCACAGTCCGAGGTCTTGCCCGGCACTGGCCAGTGCAGGACCTGCGCCGCCGACGAATGGCCACGGCCTCAACTTGTTCCCCCTCCCGTGCAAGTCCAGGGAGTGTCGAAGGCTGTGCTGAGCTTGAACGGGACCTGGAAGTTCACCCTCTCACCTCCAAACGAATTCTGGTCGAACAGCGCAGACCCCAACACCTGGCAGGACGTGAGCGTGCCGGGGGAGCTGGTGATGCAGGGTTTCGCGATCAGCCGCGACGTGGAATACGCGTACAAGCGGCCGGTTTTGATTCCTTCCGACTTTAAGGGCAAGCGGATTAGCTTGCGATTCGACGGCGTTTACAGCTACGCCCGGGTCTGGGTGAACGGAGTCTTGCTGCGCGAACACCATGGCGGCTTCACTTCCTGGGAGTGCGATATAACGAGCGAGGTGACTCCCGGCCAGGCCGCGTGGATCACCGTGGGGGTTGCGGACCGCTCGGATGAAATCTCTTACGGCAGCAATTACGCCAAGCACTACATGGGCGGGATTCTGCGCGACGTGAAACTCGTCGCCCTGCCTTCGAGCCACGCCACCCGCTTGCATGTGGAAACCGATCTGGACTCGGCCTATCGCGATGCCACACTCGAGGTGACTGCCGCGATCGCCTTGCGTGGCGCCCGCAAGGCCGAAATGAGCTTTCAACTTAAAGACCCTGATAACCGCCAGGTAAGCCTGCGGCCCGGCTCGATGAGCTTCACGGCGGAGAGAACAGAAGCCCGTCTCGACATTCCCGTGCCCGCCCCCAGGAAATGGGACGCCGAGCATCCCAACCTTTACACGCTCGAAGCCACTGTGGTGGTGGATGGCGAGGCGGTGGAAACCTTGGAAAGGAAGATCGGCTTTCGCAAAATCGAGGTGCGGGGGAACAAGCTCGAGGTCAACGGGCAGGAAGTGAAGCTGCGCGGCGCTTGCCGGCACGATATCCACCCCCTGCGAGGCAGGTCCACCACCGCCGAACTCGATGAGCGTGATGCGCTCCTCTTCCGCGATGCCAACCTGAATTTCGTGCGAACTTCCCACTACCCGCCTTCGGAGAAGTTTCTCGAGGCCTGCGACCGCTACGGCGTCTACGTCGAAGAAGAGACTGCGGTCTGCTTCGTGAATGCAGATTGGAATGTGTCGCGGGTCGGGAGCCAATCCGATCCGGAATTTCTTTCGAGATACATGACACAGTTCTCGGAGATGATCGAGCGGGACCGGAGCCACCCCTCGGTGCTCATGTGGTCGCTGGGGAATGAAAGCCGCTGGGGAACAAACATCGCGGCAGAGTACGCCTATGCGAAGCGCGAGGACACAAGCCGGCCGGTGATTTTCAGTTATCCGGGAACAGTGCCCTCGGGAACCGCCGGCTACGACATCTGGAGCGAGCACTATCCCAAAGTCGATGGCGATCTGAAGAGCGCCACCGTGCCGAAATTGAACGACGAGTATGGACACGTCGCCTGCTACAACCTGGAGACCTTGAAGCGGGACCCCGGGGTGCGGGATTTCTGGGGCTCGAGCATCCGGCGCTTCTGGGATAACTGCTTCGCCTCCGAGGGTTGTCTGGGGGGCGCCATCTGGGGAGCGATTGACGAGGTCTTCATGCTGCCGGACTCGCCCGTGGGCTACGGCGAATGGGGCCTGGTGGATGGATGGAGGAGGCCCAAGCCGGAATACTGGCTTGCCAAGAAAGCCTATTCGCCCATCCATCTCAGCGATGGTCCGGTCGCGAGTCCCGGACCCGGCCACCCGCTAAGCCTGCCCATCCAGAACCGCTTCGACCATACGGATTTGAATGAGCTCACGATCAACTGGAGCGTGGGAGGTGATTCCGGGCTGGTCACCCCTGCGAGCCTCCCTCCCCACAAATCGGGAACGCTCACCATCCCGGCGCGCGCTTGGCGGAGTGGAGACGCGCTGAACCTGAAGTTCTATCGTCCGGGTGGGCTGCTGGTAGATGAGTTCAATCTGACGCTTGGCAGGCCGGCCGCGGCTTTCCCCAAAGTTCAGGGGCCCGCTCCCGCGGTGATCGCTGAGACCAACACACTCCGCGTCGTCGGCTCGGACTTCGCCATTACCTTCAGCAGGCAGACGGGCCTGATCAGCGGGGGGATCTTCCGAGGACGCAGGCTTCTCGAGGGCGGGCCGCATCTGAACTTGGGCGCGGTGAGCCTGCCCGGTTGGTGGCTGACCAAACTCAGCTATTCCACCACTCCTGAAGAGGCTGTCGTCGATATCGCCGGGCGATATATGTCCGTTCACGGTAATGCTGAGAGAGGTAATGCCGAGTTTCAAGTCAGAATTGATGGCGCGGGGCTAATCACCACGCGCTATACGGCTTTCGATTTGCCCCAGGACGCCACTGAAGTCGGCGTTTCTTATGAACTCTCGAGCGACGTGGACCGCCTCACGTGGCGGAGAAATTCACTTTGGTCGGTCTACCCTGCCGACCACATTGGCAGGCCTCGCGGCGTTGCCATGAAGCTGACCGGCGCCACTGAGAGTTACCGAGTGCAGCCGGCGCATCCCTGGGCGGAAGACTCGAGCGATTTCTTCCTTTTTGGAAGCCACGACGCGGGCGGGCGCGGGAGCGACGATTTTAGGAGCCTGAAGGCCGATGTCTTCTACGCTTCCTGTGTCTTGTTCGGAACAAACCTCCGCCTGAGAGCGGAAGCCGATGGCGCGCTTGCTGTGCGCGCGCAGCTTGGGGCGGAGGGCAAAGTCGAGTTCAGTCTTGATAACCTCTGGGGCTATCCTGATCTTGCCTGGGGGACCCTGGCTCGTCCACTCAGCCTTCCGAAGACTTATACGGATTCGGTGCGAATGCGATTGACGGATAATGACGACGTTCCCATGACCATCGAGAACGTGGCGCCTGAAGCCGCTCCATGAGCGGCTGACCTGGCGAGTAGGCGTCACCGTAAGTGTAAAGAACAAGTCAAAAGGCAAATCGCAAAACGCAAATGGCAAAACCAGGGTAAGGGCCGCAATGATCCACGCTCTGCTCAGCGTGACAGTGTGAGCGTGCTAAGTGGAATCAACGGGAGCACTGACGGGTTTTTACTTTTGCGATTTGCATTTTGCGATTTGCCTTTTGGCTTGTTCATCCGTATTTTCGAGCGCCAGGACCAGCCCGTCTTCTCGCGGATTGCTGTAGTAATCTTTTCGCCGGGAGCGCATGGCAAACCCTGCGGAGTAGTAGAGCTGCTGTGCTGCGACATTCGAGGCGCGCACCTCGAGATAAATCTGCCTGACACCCTGCTCCAGCAGCCGCCTCCGTGCTTCGGCAAGGAGTTCCCGTCCCACGCCTTGCCGCTGATGCGCTGGGGCGACGGCCATGTTCCTGAGCTCTGCCTCGTCCATGACGTGATGGAACGCCGCGAATCCCGCAATCGAGGGCGGACTCGTGGTGTCGAGTTCCGCGACCAGGATTAATCCCAAAGGGTCGCCGGCCAAGCTTGCGTAGTCTGCCTGAGTCCATTGGGCGGCTTGGGGGGTTTCGCGCTGAATCCTGGCGATAGCTTCAAGATCGTCACCAGAGGCTTTACGGATTCGCATGGCCGGCTCGATATTCGAAACTCGAAAAGTGAAACTCGAAATTCGAAATTAGAACACGCAATTCTCGAATTTCGATTTTCGAATTTCGATTTTCGACGACGTCACCCCTTCCAATACATCTCCGCATCCGGCCGCCGAATATAACAGGCATCAAGGTCGCCTGGGGCCTGCGGTTTTCCTGCCTGGTAGTCACGTAGAGCGAGGCGTGCTACGGGCTCGACCAGCGTCCCCGCAACCGTCTGCCACTGGAACGAGTTGGAAAGGTTGCCACAAAGGGCCAGAGCTGCCCGATCGTGCTCTCTGACCACGCATGTTGCCCCAGTTCCTTCGGACAGATGGCGGGTGAGTAAGTGACCGAGCTCTTCAGGTCGCAGCAACCAGCCTTCGGCAGCGGGCACGTAGGATGATTGGCAACCCGCGCCCCCCTCAGGCTCGCGGCGGAAGAGGCCTGCGAAGAACTCTCCCCGGCGCGCATCCAGGATGGGCGCGGCCCAGTCCGTCCGTATTTGAGCCGCTTCGACAAGGGCTGCGAGCACCGAGACCCCGCGGACCGGCAAGCCGAATGCCTTGGCCCAACCCTGTGCTGCGGCCAGACCCACGCGGATTCCAGTGAAAGACCCCGGCCCGGTGGCGACCGCGATCAGCCCCATGTCGGCCAGCCCTCGCACAGGCACGCAATGCCGCGCCTTAGCTTCTTCGATCGCCTGCTCCACCATGTAGAACAGGCTGACGGAGTAGCGGTTCGCAGGACCGTCGGTCGCGACACGCGCCAGACATTCATGGTCGCGAAAAATGCCCACGCCTCCGACTTCGCTTGTGGTATCAAACGCCAGCATCAACATCGCAAGTCATTATACGTTGGCCATGTGGCCGAAGTCGGAAAATCAGCCCTCTCCCTTGGGGAGAGGGCTGTCCTCTTCCTCAAATGTTGAAGAGGGCCGGGAGTGGTTGGATGCGAACGTCCCAAACGGAAGCGTATGCTACAATGGCCTTCCAGTGTGAAGTTCATGCGCGAAAGCAGGGAGCCGGCTGCTCTCCCGGAGGTCGGTTCCCAAATCGTTGGCATTTGACCAACCATCTGCTGCCTTTGGTTTTTATGGCTGAAGCAACCCAATCCGCTTCCCGGCCTCTCGAGTTGACGGAGCTCCTGACCTTGATGGTGGAGGTGAGCGAGCGGATTAACTCCACCCTGGACCTCGACGAGCTGATGGCCCGCATCGCCGAGATCGTCAAGCGCGCCATCGACTACGAGGTCTTCGCCATCCTTCTGCTCAACGAAAAAACTCAGGAGTTGCACGTTCGCTTCAGCATCGGCCACCCGGACGAGCTGGTGCGGAACCTGCGAATCAAGGTCGGAGAGGGGATCGTGGGGCGCGCGGCCGAGACCCGCCGATCAATCCTGGTTAATGACGTGCTGAAAGAGCCCGGTTATATTCAGTCCTTGTCCCCGATCCGCTCGGAATTGGCGGTCCCGCTGATTACCAAAAACCGGCTTATTGGGGTGATCGATCTGGAAGCCCCCTGGTCAGATTTCTTCAACGATTCGCACGTCAACCTTCTGGAACTCCTTGCCAGCCGTATGGCCATGGCGCTCGAAAATGCCCGGCTCTATCGCCGCAGCGTGCGGCAGGCTCGGACTCTCCAGTTGCTCAACGAGATCAGCCGGGAAATGAGTTCCGTCCTTGTCTTGAGCGAACTCTTGCGGAAGATCGGAACGTTGACCAAACGCTTGATTGATTATCACCGCTTCAGCATCCTGTTGGCCGACGAGCAAGCCCAGACTTTCAATGCCGTGATCTCTCTGAAACAGGATGAGCACCAGCCTGAGAAAGGCATAATCCACTTCGGGCAGGGAATTGTGGGCGCGGCCGCCGAGCTCCGCCAGACAGTGGTAGTTCCCGATGTCTCTAAAGATCCCCGCTATGTCCTCCTCAATCCCGAAGCACGCTCGGAGATGGCGATCCCGCTCATCTATCGTGGCCGCGTTATTGGCGTGGTGGATCTCGAGAGCCTGCAATTGAACTACTTCACCGAAGAGCACGTTCGCATTTTCTCCACTCTCGCTCCGCAAATTGCCATTGCCATTGAGAACGCCCGCCTCTACGAACGGGTGGCGCGAAGCGAGGCGCGCCTGGAACGCGACCTTCAGCGCGCCCAGGAAATCCAGATGCACCTCATGCCGGGGACTGCGCCCAACATCCCCGGTTTGGAAGTGGCGCTGCGCTTCCACCCGGCGCGGGAATTGGGGGGCGACCTTTACGATTTTCTGACTTATGGGAAGGAGCGCCCGGTGCTCGCGGTCGGTGATGTGAGCGGCAAAGGCGCTCCTGCGGCCTTATACGGGGCTATGGCCAGCGGTATCCTGCGCAGCCTGGCCCCCCAAAAGCTCTCCCCGCCTGATTTATTGAAGAGGCTCAGCCTGGTTCTTCTCGAGCGCAAGATCGAAGGTCACTTCATTACCCTGACTTACGCCCTCTGGGAGCCGCGCACCAAGACGCTGCGCCTCGCCAATGCCGGAATGCCCCTACCCCTGCTGGTGAGAAAGGGTCAATGCCGCCCCATTCACGCGGAGGGGATCCCCTTGGGCCTGCTTGAGCACGCCGAGTACCAGGAGGTGTCGGTAAGGCTGAAGTCCGGGGATTTGTTCGCGATGTTTTCAGACGGCATCGTCGAGGCGGCGAACAGCAAGCACGAGGAGTTCGGGCCACGACGCCTGGAGAACGTACTGCGCCGGAATTCCCATCGCTCCCCCCAGGAGATCATCGATAGTCTTTTCGAAGAAGTGCGAGAGTTTGAGCAAGGCCGCCCACCTCGCGACGATCAGACGATTGTCCTGCTCAGGGTCCGGTAGCGGACGGAGGGGGGAAGGCGGAAAGCAGTAGGCAGTGGGCAGAAGGCAGAAAGCAGTAGGCAGCGAGGGGAAATTCAAGAATCTAAGATTCGAGATTCAAGATTTCTGCCGACTGACAACGGACCACTCACTGCCAACGATGAACGACGGACAACTGACAGCGGACCACGGACGCCTCCTGACAACTAGAGACGAACGACTGACAACTGACAACGGACCACGGACGACATACAACCATGGACGCTTTTCGCTACGAATCCGGCCAACTACAGTGTGAGGATGTTTCCCTCGAATCGCTTGCCGAGCGCTTTGGGACGCCGGCCTATGTTTACAGCCAAGCCGCCATCTTGGGCAATTTCTCACGCCTGAAGCAAGGCCTGGCGCTAGTGCCCAACCTCATCTGTTATTCCGTAAAGGCTAATTCCAATCTGAGGATTCTGAACCTGCTCCGCCAGGCGGGAGTGGGTTTTGACGTTGTTTCAGGCGGGGAACTGGCGCGTGCTTTACGCGTCGGAGCAATCGCTGACCAAATCGTTTTTTCCGGAGTGGGGAAGACCGAGGCGGAAATTGACGCCGGGCTTGCGGCCGGCATCGGGATGTTCAACGTCGAGTCGGCCGGCGAGCTCGAATTGATCGACCGCCGTGCCCGCTCGCTGGGGAGGCCCGCCCGCATCGCCATCCGCGTCAACCCCGAGGTCGAGGCGCGAACGCACCCCTATATTTCCACCGGCCAGATCATTCACAAGTTTGGCGTGCCGAAGGACGAAGCCCTGGACCTTTACCGCCGTGCCGCTCGCTCGAGCCATCTGAAGATACGGGGCGTGGCTTGCCACATCGGATCACAAATCCTCGAAGTTGAGTCCTTCCTCCAGGCCCTGGACGAAATCCTGACCCTGGCGGCGCAACTTCAGGCCGCAGGCATACGCGTCGAATGCCTCGACCTCGGCGGCGGATACGGAATCCGGTACGCGGATGAGCAACCCCTCGACTTCGACGCGCTGGGGCGCGGGCTCGAGGAGCGTCTGCGAGCTGCCCACTACCGCCTGATCCTCGAGCCGGGCCGCGCCCTGGTGGGCAACGCGGGCATCCTGCTGACCCGCGTCCTTTACGTAAAGCGAAACCGGCAGAAGAACTTCATCGTGGTGGACGCCGGAATGAATGACTTGATGCGCCCCGCGCTCTACGGTTCTTATCACGAGATTATTCCTGTTCACGACCATTCTGGGGACAGGTTGCAGGCCGACGTGGTGGGTCCGCTGTGCGAGACGGGCGATTTTTTCGCCCAGGATCGTGAAATGCCCGATGCCGAGCCCGGCGAGTTGCTGGCCATCCTCGGCGCCGGCGCTTACGGCTTCGTGCTCTCCTCCAATTACAACACTCGCCCCCGCCCCGCCGAAGTCCTTGTGCACGGCAGCGAGGCAGAATTGATCCGGGCGCGTGAAAGCTTGGAAGGTTTGATGTCAGGCGAAGCCCTCTAGTATGATGACCCCTGACGCTCGCTGAGCGGACTTGAACATGTGTGAGCGATTTTCCGTACGAGTGCCGGCAACCTGCGCGAATCTGGGTTGCCTTTTCGATTGCGCCGCGCTGGCATTGAGCCTCCACCTCGATCTGCACGTCAGCCCGCGCAGCGATGGGAAAGTCTCCTTCCACTATATAGGGACAAATCCCGAGCGGATTGCCTGCGACTCGAACAACCTCGTCGTCCGCGTCATCCGGGAGAGTCTGGAAGGCTGGGGCAAAAGTCGGGGCTTTGACCTCGAGATTCACAACCAGATCCCGGTGGGTGTGGGCCTCGGTTCGAGCGCGGCGGCAATTGTGGGCGCCCTGGTGGCCTCCCATTGGCTTGCGGGCCGGGCGATGTTTGACGAAGAGTTAGTGACCCATGCCACCCTTCGCGAAGGGCATCCTGACAACGTCGCGGCGGCGTGGCACGGTGGGTTCACGGTGGCGGTCAACGAAGGGGAACGGGTGATCGCCTATTCGTGCCCGGTCCCCGAGGACCTTCAGTTTGTCCTGGTCGTACCGAACTACGCGCTGGCGACGAAAGAGGCTCGAGCGGTCTTGCCCAGCCAATATTCGCGCGCGGATGCGATTCATAACCTGCAGCGCGCGACGGTTGTAGCCGCGCAGTTCTTTTCTGGCAAGACGGATTTCCACGCTGGGCTCTTTGAAGATCGCTGGCATCAACCCTATCGGGCGTCGTTAGTGCCTGGCTTGGCTGAGGTGCTCAGCACCAGGCACCCTGACGTTCTGGGAATATGCCTGAGTGGCGCGGGACCTTCCATCCTGGCTTTTGTGCGCGCCAATGCTGACACGGTCGGCGAACTTATCCGGCAAACCCTCGCCCAACGTGGGGTCGAGGCCCAACCCTACGTTCTCGCTGCCGATAACCGGGGAGCTAAGGGTTGGAGCCTGCCAGCCTAGACTAGAACTGGGGCGTCCGAACCTGCTCCCTTTCTGTCGATAATAATGTCCACTTAGTTACCCCTACCCCCATGAATGGGTCAATTTCCCCGAAGGGTAATATCCCCAAGCGACTCTGCACGCCCGTGTAATGCTTGACGCGAGCCTCCCTAGAGGCGATAATGTTGTAGCATATAAGGAAGTAAGGAGTTGAGTTTCGTCAATTCGCTGCTTTTGCATTTTGCGAAAGATAACTGTCTTCTGCGTCGCGGTGTGAAAACTCATGTAAGTCTCCCAGATGTTTCGTTAGCGGTGTCACTCGGCATCTTCGAAGCGAGTCATTAGCAATGTCCAGTGACCATGCGTGGGTACAGTCCCGACGCGAGGGCCCGGAACGAGAAAGTTTCCTGGGCATCGCTTGTGCTTTCCTCGCAGCCATATGCATCGCTGCGGCTTTCCTCGACCCAAGGCTTCTAGGTCCTCACGTCAACCTCACCCGAGGGCTGCTTTTTGCTTACTTCACATACAGCTTCGTGAATCTGGTGATGGGGCGAGTTCACGCGCGTCACAATTGGGGGTGGCGTTTGTGCGTGCATGCCACGGGGGTAGTCTCGGCCTCCCTGGTTACGATTTCCACGGGGGGAGCGCACAGCCCATTTCTTATAGTTTATCTCTTGGCGCTCCTGACCGGCGCAGACCTCTGGGGAATGAAAGGACCCATTGTAACGGCGGGCGCCTGTGTGGTTCTTTTCCTCGTGCCATCAATTGCGTCCACCTCATTGCAGGATAAAGTCCAGCGCTTGAACGGAGGAGGCGGCTCTGTGGAGGGCACTGTCGCCTTATCCGTGAGCCTGATTGTAGCGGGCTACCTCCTCGGCCACCTGGCGGAAGAAGACAAAAGACGACGCGCTAACGCGCTCATTATTAGCCGACTCATCGGAAATTCCCTGCCGGAAGTCGGATTAAAGGCCACCATAAAGGGCCTCATGCATTCAGTACGCAACTACTTTGACGCAGATCAGGTCAGACTCGTGTTACGGAAGGTGGGAGGAGAGGAGGCCTTTCTTTGGGAAGCGAAGCGCCCGAGTAAGAATGAGGAAGAGTCGGTTCGGTTCTCGAAGCTCTCGGATGCCGAGCGGAGAGCTTATTTTGCCACTCTACCGGAAGCAGTTTGGCGCTCCGTTCAACGGCGTCGTCCTCGCGCCCAGGATCCCCAAGGGGTGGCGGCCTCGTCGGAGCGGGACGGCGGACCGCAAAGTATCCCCTCTTCGACATTCAGGCGAAGGGGCGTCCTGAACGATTTTGGCGAGGACCCCTATGATATGCGCGTGGTGGGCGAGCGCCACACGCTCTTTGTCGACTTCAGTTCACTCCTCGCGGTCTCGTTCTCATATCAAGGGAAATGGTTGGGCCGCCTTATGGTTTACAACTCCGCCCCGGGGGCCTTCCGCAAAGGTGACGCGCGGTTTCTCGAGGCTTTAGTTCGCGAAGTAGCCCCGGCCGTCTATTATATGCACAATCTCAGTCGCTTGCGCTCGCGGGCCCGAGCCGCGGAGCGATTCCGCATCGCGCACGAGCTTCACGACCGGGTTATTCAATCGCTCATGGGAATGGAAATGCAAACCGACGCTGTGCGGCGGCAGGCAGCAGGCGACGCCTCACGTTTCCTTAAGGAGATCAATCGTCTCCAGGAACTCCTTCGAAAGGAGATCCTGGATCTTCGCGAGAGGATGCAGTTACTCAAGCCGATTGAAGTTGAGCCCGCCCAATTGGTGCGCTCCCTGGCCGAGACGGTCGATAGATTTCGGCGCGACCAGTCCATCTCTGCTAGCTTCGTCTCCGACTCCCAAGAAGTTTTTTTGCCCCCTCATGTTTGCTCTGAACTGGTCCGTATCCTGCAAGAGGCGTTGGTGAATATCCGAAAACACAGCGGGGCGCGCAAGGTGCTGGTGCGCTTCGGTCGGGAAAACGCAACGTGCAAGCTGCTCGTCGAAGACGACGGTTGCGGCTTCGGATTTACTGGTCGACTTTCGCTGGCAGAACTCGAGAATGCCTTTACAGGCCCTCTAGTGATCAGGGAACGGGCGCGCTCGATCGGCGCTCAACTCGTGATCGATTCGGTTCCTGGGCGCGGGGCGCGCCTGGAGATTTCGCTGCCACCGGGGGCTTATGAAAAAGCAGCGTAAAGAGATCGGTATTCTCATCGCCGATGACCACCCCATGTTCCGCGATGGTTTGCGGAAGGTACTGGAAGCTGAGCCGGGCTTTCGTGTGCTGGGTGAAGCCGCTGACGGCGAGCAAACCCTGGAGCTGGCGCGCCGACTCAAACCGAAGGTCCTTCTCCTGGACATCAGAATGCCCAAGTTGTCCGGCCTCGAGGTCCTGCGTGAGCTGCAGACGGCGCGGATTCCTGTGCGCACGCTGGTGCTGACCGCCACTCTCGAAAGAGACCAGATCGTCGAGGCCCTGCGCCTGGGCGCCCGCGGCATCGTCTTGAAACACGCCCGTATCGAGGTGCTATTCGAGGGTATTCGTCGTGTGAGGGCTGGGCACTATTGGGCCTGCGACGAAAGCGTTTCGGGCCTTGTGGAGGCGCTTCTCGAACTCAAGCCACGCCCAAAGGCCACCGCGGCCCACCAGAAGTTTGGTATGAGCCGGCGCGAAACGGAAGTCGTTGCCCTAATCGTTCACGGTTATACCAATAAAGAGATTGCCAAGAAAATTGCCGCCAGCGAGCAGACCGTCGCGCATCACCTTGCCCGCATTTTCAACAGGCTGGGAGTCGCAAACCGCTTGGAACTGATACTCTTCGCCCTCAATCATCACCTGACCGATAACGTCGAGAAGAGCCCGAACTAGCTCCCCGCCAAGAGCAAGCCGTCGTTTGCCAAGTCCCAAGTAAAAGGCGCCAGGGCGCCCAGTGCGTGCCCACCCCGGTGGTACTACATGAGTAGTACTCTCGTCCCATTGATGGATTCTTGGAAATCTATAATCTTATACTCGCAGTCTGTGCGGGAACCGGGGCCGGTTCTCGCCTCAGACGATCCGATGAGCATCTTACGAAGCACATCGAGGCTCGTGACGGGAGGTCGTTTTGAGTGCCAAGAACCGTGCTCAGCGTTTTGGAATCCGAATCCGCCTGCGTTATCGACTAGACGGAGATAGCAAGTGGTGGAAGGGCACGACCGAAAACATTAGCCGCTCAGGAGTGCTGTTCCGGGGAGAGGAATTTGCCGAGCCGAATACGCCCATCGAAATGAGCTTCGTGCTGCCCGAGGAGGTCTTTGGAGTGCGACGCGCCGAAATCGTTTGTAAGGGGACCGTAATATGGTCCGAGCGCCCAAAAAGTGAAGGGGTTTTGCCGGCTGTCGCCAGTTCGATTTCA
>Ga0326728_10019909_pt1 | contig 12921 bp, 11 predicted proteins | sample MB3enrmetagenome_FD_207602 | JGI IMG/M metagenome (GOLD analysis project Ga0326728, IMG submission 207602) | Lab enriched peat soil microbial communities from McLean, Ithaca, NY, United States - MB31MN | ecosystem: Environmental > Terrestrial > Soil > Wetlands > Peat | place: USA: New York...
CAAAGTACCTCCTTCCACACGCATCTCCCTGAATCTCGCCTCGTCGTTCCGGATCTCGGCAAAAACGGGACCTACCAACATTGGTCCGAGATCCCTCTCGACGACTCGACCGTCGGTCAGTGTAAGCTGTACGCGGTAATCGTCCAGCGGCTTCGCTTCCCGGATACGAACGAGTCTCATGTCTCCTCCTCAATCTAGTGGGGCGATCGATTCCAAAGGCGTTCCACTACGAGCCCTTTCCCAGTCCGCTCTCAATTCCGGGCGATGAAGGGCTGCCCATTCGAGTACCAACGCCATGGCCCTCCTCGGGAGGTCTCCCCTCAGGATGGAGAGCGTCTCTATCTCAACGAGGGCCTCGTATTCGCCATATTCGGCATAGAAATGCGCGGGGCTGTGGTCGCTGAAGTACATTCGAATCACAATCCTAAAGAATCGCGTCACCTCGGGCATTCTTTCTTCGATCTTACTCCGTTTACGTTACGTTCGGAGCGGCAGGGTCCGGCGGCAGCACGGGTGTTTGGCGACCAAGGTGCCGGGATCGGCGTTTCTCAGGATCAATCCGGTTATTGGACCGAGGGCTGTTCTCGCCAGTAAATTAGGTGCCGTGGCGCCCAGCCCGGGACTCCACCTCAAAGACTTTCTTACCAGCCTGAAATACAAATGCTGTGCACCAATTCGCTTACCACAACCCTGCGAGGACTTCTTTGTATGCAGATCCCGTGCCGGCGCTCCAGTCAGTACGCACGTCCGTTACTAAAGTGACGTCCATCAACGGAGGGTCCGTCTCTAAGGGTCGCAGCGTCCATCTGAAGAGCCAAGGCGCTGCCAGTTCTTCGGGAAGAGACTCTTTCAGCAGCGCAATTCCCTGTTGGACGACTACCTGTCTGCTCAGAGTTTGCGTCCTGAAGGTCATTCCGCCACCGGCATCGCATGTAATGTCACTCACCGAGGCAGAAACATTGAAGGATCCAGAATAAGCCTGCTCCGGCTGATTGCTATCAAGATTTTCCCAATGGAGGATCAGCTTTCCGACCAATAAACCTGCTCCAGCGTGTCCAGAAGGCGGTATTTGAAGAAGAAGGTCAGCATTAAGCGCCGCTACACTTCCACCAGTGACGGACACAGTGCGCCACTTATCGAAATTCAAGACCGCTCTCCAGCGTCCGCTATAGCCGTGCAGAACATCCGCGCATGACACAGAGTTTAGTATCGCCGGTATGGGTTTTGCCCAGCCGGTCAGCCGCTCGATTGCGGCATCCTTAGTGGGTAGAGTTCTGTCCATGTCTATCCGAGTCACTGCAAGAAGATCCGACGGCAGAGTGACCTCGCCACAGACGCACAAGGCCACTCTACTTCGACCCATTCTGCCGGCCACCAAACCCAATTCGATCATGACATTCTCATTCGGGTGTCCGTTCTCACCCGGGCTGACAATGAAAACCGCTCCCACGCAGCGGCGGAGCATTCTCTCGAGCGCCTCAAACGTCAAAAGTCCCAAAGGGAACGATTCGGTCCAGCACTCGCCCAATACACCGTTTGTAGCTAGTCGCTCGGCCACGTGTGCCGCGAGTGCCATATCCAATGATGAAGATCCGACGAAGATTCGTTTCATGCTGTCAGTCCTCCTTCATACTGTCACGTCTAAAGATACATCTTTCGCCCCATTTTGACGATGATTTGTCTTGGTTCGAAGCACCAAAGCACAGTATGGCAACTTCGTGATGTGCGGTCGTGGTGAGTGCCACAGAGGCAATGCGTCAGCTTTGGCGGATCAGAAAGGTCTACTCCATCCTAAAGGATTCCTGTCGGGAAATCCCCATGTACTGAAGAATGACGTGCTCATCAGCCGCAACCGACTGATTCAGCAAGTGTTACCTCAGATTCTCGGGATCAGTCCTGGTAAGTCCCCGTCACATCAACCGGCCGAAGCACCCATTGCTGATATGTGCCAGCCCAACCCATCGATCTCCCCTGACGCCGAAGATTTCCCAGCCGTCTCTGAATCGCACCCGCTGGGCAGGCTTTTTGGCCGGTCGGCGCTATACTGAAAGCGGGCTCGGCCATGGGCAAGGAATACATTGAGCAGCGCAACGGCGGTTATTTCGTCAAGGGCACCCGTGTCTCTTTGGACTCGGTGGTTTGCGCTTTCTTGAGGGGAGAGTCAACCGAGGGAATTGCTTGTTCCTTCCCCGCGCTGACGCTCGAGCAGATTTTCGGCGCTCTCGCCTTCTATATGGCGAATCGGGAAATGGTGGATGGATACCTGAGTGAAGGCCGCCGAGAGTTTGAGGCCCTGCGTCAGCAGGCCCGGCGGGATAATCCGGCGCTCTACGCGAAGCTCGCCGAAGCACGCAAGAGAACCCCTACGCCCACCGCATGAGGCCGCGATTTCTCGCGGACGCCGACTTCAACCAGAAGATCGTGCGTGGCCTTCGCCGGAGGGAACCCTCGGTCGATATCCTGGAGGATCGTCAAGGTGGCGTTGTCGGCGTTCGCGATCCCGACGTGCTCGGAATCGCGGCAGAATCCGCGCGGATTCTGATTTCCCATGATCGCAGGACCATGCCGGCTCATTTCGCCCGGTTCCGCGAGGAGCGATCGAGTCCGGGCCTCATTATCGTGTCTCAGAACCTCGACATAGGCGCCGCCGTCGACGATCTATTGTTGATCTGGACAGCCACCGACGCCGGCGAATGGGTCGATCACATCGGCTTCGTGCCAGTTTGAGCGATTACTCCCGCCTGACGCCGCAGTGTTTAGCCGCGTGCGGAGGGATGGCGGCGGAAGCGGGGTATGGGCGGCAAGAACGACCCGTGTGGATCCGGTGGAAGCGCTGCGGGCATAAAGGGCCGGAACAACCAGGCTCACCGCCGAAACGCCGGGCGCCGAGGAAAAGAAAGTCCAAAGCGGAGAGCGCCGAGTTGGCAGAGGACGCTGAGGCGTGCCGGTGGCGAGAGTTGGTGGCGCTCGCGGCCGTACCCAGCAAGCTTTGGAAGGTGGCCCGGATGGTAAGATCGTACTCGTGCCTGATCCCGCGACCGTTCCCGAACCCTGGCTGCGAGGACCAATCCCGGGTGTGAACCCGCTGACCGCCCCTATTCTGTATGCCTTTCAGCAGGCGCGTGAAGACTTGACGCGAGCGACCGGGGGACTCACTGAGCAGCAGATTTGGGCGACCCCGCATGGTTTCGGGTCGGTGGGCTTCCACATGCGGCATATTGCCGGCAGCACCGACAGGCTCATGACGTACCTCGCTGGGGGCACGCTGAACGAGGAGCAACTGGCGGCGCTCGCCTCCGAGCATGAAGCTGCCGGAGCGGGCCGGGACGAACTGCTGGCGTTGGTGGATCGTGCCTTTCGCGAGGCCGAATCGGCGGTGCGGGCCATCCACCCGGCCACCCTCGCGGAACCGCGCACGGTGGGGCGCAAACAGTTGCCGACCACCGTGATCGGGCTGCTGACCCATATCGCCGAACATGCGCAGAGGCACGTGGGGCAGGCGATCAGCGCGGCAAAACTCGCGGCCCGAGCCTGACCGGGCGCGTGCCACTCAACCCGTTCAGGCGCCGTACAACCAATCTATTCAGCAGTTTAATGGCAATCGATGGTCCCCCTCCAGGGACCTTCCCTATACTTTGGACAAGCGCACGTCTCTCGGGAGGCGGTGCCGTTTCACTGAAAACTGGGTACGTCGAGGGAGCCGGAACATCATGCATAAGCCTGTTAAGTATGTGGAGAAAGCCCTGACCTGTGCCGCCGGGGCGGCCTGGGTGGTCTTCGATAAGCTCAATCAGATCAGCCGGAATCCGGGCTTTGTGCCGCCATGGTCGGACAAGCCGCTGCTGAAATCGTGGGAAAAGATGAAGCCTCCGCTGGGCTGGCCGCGCGAGACCGATTCGCTGTGCCCGCGCTGCGTGCCGGAAATCCGCCAGCAGATTCTGGACGGAAAGACTCCGCTGGACGTGCTGTATCACGGCAAGCCAGGTGAGATCAAGGCCCAGGTGATCGAACGCGACGGAAAGATCCTGATGGTGAAGGATTGCCCGATTCACGGCCATTTCGAGGACGTGATGGCCATCGACACGGCGTTCTTCAAGCACCTGGAGGACGTTTTCCCGGGACGCGATATCCGCGCGCACAACGATGCGCGGCTGCACAAGCACGGATCGAGCACCATCACCCACGGGCGCGGATCGGTGCTGACGGTGGACCTGACGAACCGCTGCAACATGATGTGCGACCCCTGTTTTATGGATGCGAACCAGGTCGGGTTCGTGCACGAGCTGAGCTGGGAAGATATCAAGACGCTGCTGGACAACGCCATCACGATCAAGCCCAAGCGGCAGATGTCGGTGCAGTTTTCGGGCGGCGAGCCGACCATTTCGCCGTTCTTCCTGGACGCCGTGCGGTACGCACGGGAAGTGGGCTACACCTCGGTGCAGGCGGCCACCAACGGGATTGAATTCGCCAAGAGCCCCGCGTTTTGCCGTCAGGCGGCGGAGGCGGGACTGCGGTACGCGTATTTGCAGTTCGACGGCATCGGCAACGCGGCCAACTCGCACCGCAAGGTGGGGAACCTGTTCGACGTCAAGCTGCGAGCCATCGAGAATCTCTACGCGAACGGCGTGGACATCATCCCGGTGATCACCATCATCAACGGGATCAATAACGAGCAGGTGGGGCGCATCGTGCAGTTCGCGCTGGATAATCCCAAGAAGATTCCGTTTCTGTCGTTCCAGCCGGTGTCGTTCACGGGCCGCGACGAGGCGGTGACCGACGAGCGGCGGGCGGCCCAGCGGTATACGCTGTCGCACCTGGCGCACGACGTAAAGAACCAGACGGGGCTGGGCGAACCGGCGCGCGACTGGTTCCCGATTTCGTTTATCTCGACCTTTTCGGACTGGAGCGACCTGGTGCACGGTCCGCAGTATAGCTGGGGACAGTTGAGCTGCGGCTGCCACCCCAACTGCGGCGTGGGAATGGCGGTGATGGTGGACAAGGAAACCAGGGAAGCCAAGCCGGTGACGGCGTTCTGGAATGCCGGCCAACTGGCTCGCGACGTGGCGCGGATCAACGACGCGGCGCGCGGCAAGTGGCTTTCGATTATCGGGATGGCGCTGGCGGCGGCGCGGAATTACGATCCCTTCCAGGCGCCCACGCATTTCAAGCTGAGCGACCTCTTCAAAAAGCTGGACAAGACCTTCGGCGCTACCGGCAAGAGCTACGGCAAAGTGGGCAAGGACCGCACCATGGACGACATCGAGAAGCGGCGGCGCGACCGCTGGAATTTCCTGTTCATCGCGGGCATGTGGTTCCAGGACCTGTTCAACTACGATTTCCGGCGGACCGAGCAGTGCATCATCCCGTATGCCACGCAGGAGGGCGAGATTTCCTTCTGCGCCTACAACACCGGCGTGGGTTGGCGCAACATCATCGAGAAGATGCACATGACGGCGACGCTGACCAAGTGGTACGAAGAGCACGGGCGGCACGACATTTTCGCGGGCGGCAAATCGGTGCCGCTTCCCAGCAAGGATCACTCGCTGGTGCTGCGCGAAGAGATCGTGACCAACGAAGAGCAGCACGATCTCGACCGGCTGGGCATCGCCAAGAATGCGCGCGAGGAGAAGATTCGCGCCCGCGACGCACGGATGAAGCAGCAGGCGGAGAACGAGCGGATGATGAAGCTGTACCGCGAGCACGTGCTCAAGGAACAGCCCAGCCCGGAACTGGTGCAGATTGGCGGCATGCCGCCGGCGCCTGCCGCGAAGCAGGTCGAGGAGCGCGAGGAAGTGGGCAGTTTCGGAGATTGAGATAGCCAAGGCACGATGCCCCATCGGCCGCCGGGTTCGCCCGGCGGCTTTTTTGTGGGGTGCGGGCGCTGCGGGTCAAGCGCCGAAGTCCGGCTCGATGACTGAACACAGGAGGTGCAAGATGAGAAGCGGACTCATGATCGGAAATGGTATGTGGGCGTCGCCCTTCCTTGCACCGAGCCGCAAATGGAGTGGCGGAGCGTCAGTGGGATGGATCAGCCGCTGGGCGGTCGCCAGGACCAAGGCGTTTTCGACAACTGCCAGTGGCACACCGCGTTGATGCAGTTGCGCCGCCAGAAGGCGATCTCTTCCTGGTTGTCGAGGCCTTGCTTCACCGTTTTTCCTTCAGCCTTGGGGTTCACGCAGCGACGGCCCCTCTATGAGCACCGTGTGGCAGTAGTGCCGCAAGCGGCTCAGCGGCGCCTCCACCATTGGGCGGTTGGCAGGAAGTTAAGCCACCTCGTCATACCCCAAATTCGTTGTAATGATGGTTGAATGCTGGCCGAAGAATGGCCGGAATTGGTCGGCACTATCGCTGGCTACGACAGTATTCTGATGATTACTCCCGACAGCCAGACCGGCGAGGCGATTCAGGAGAAGCTGGTGGAATCTGGTGGAAAAGGGCTAGGTGGGGCGGAAGCCCACGTCCGCGGCCGACCCCTGGTCGGCCTTTTCGCGATGCCAGTCGCTTGATTCTTCGAATCCGCCCCACCTAAGCCTGCAGCGCCTGCAATCTCTGCGGCAGTGGGAGCGCTACCTCGATCAGCGTTCCTTTTCCCGGGCCAGAGGTAATTTTCACCGACCCGCCGAGACTTTCGGCGCGCTCGTGCATTCCCATCAGTCCCAGGCCGTGATTCCGTCCTTGCTGAAAACCGCGGCCGTCGTCCTGCACGGTGACCGACAGCCAGGAATCGGAAGCGCGGACTGTGATTTCCACGGCATTCGCGTTGGCGTGTTTCTGAATGTTGTGTAGCGCTTCCTGCACGATGCGAAAGACGCACGTCTTATGCTCGTCAGGCAGATCGGGCGGCAGGTCGTCGGCCTGCACCTGAATGTGGAGTCCGGTGAGGCGGGAAATTTCGCGCGCCAGCCAGCCGAGGGCCGCCGCCAATCCGAGATCGTCCAACATCGCCGGACGTAGCAGCAGGGCCATATTGCGAATCACCGCCAGGGAACTCTCCACCAGCTCGCGGACATGATCGACGCGCTCTCGCAGATCCTTCTGGTAGGGCCGGAGCGCGACGGCCAGATCGTGCAGCTCGAATTGCACCGCCGACATCGATTGTCCCACCGCATCGTGCAAATCCCGCGAGATGCTCTTGCGTTCGTTTTCCTGGGTAGCTACAAGCTTGGCGGAGAGATCCTTCAATTCCTGGCGTGCCTCCGTGACTTCCTGCAGATGCTTCAGCGTCTGCCTTTCCAGGCGCAATAAGTGCGAGGTGCTGAAATACGCCTGCCCCATGCCCACCAGCAGCATTACCAGGAGCGACACGACCACTTGGCCGCGGACGCCGAAGAACTGCGACCGGAGCTCTTCATCGCGGCGCATCAACTGCTGTTGATCGAGCGACCGGATGTTGTCGGCGATCGCCAGGGTGTTCGACCGCCTCGGAAAAACTTCGTCGCGGAGAAATCGGTACCCCTCCCTGCTCCGCTGTTCCGGGGTCCACGAAAGCACCGGCTCCATGGTCTGCCAGTAATCCCTAAGCTCCCGCTTCAACGTCGCGAACATCTCCTGGTCGCCCGCTCCGGAGAGCGATCCGTTGTCGGCCAGCAGCGATTGAATGCGGGCGTTCGCGTCGAGGAGTTCGCTGCGGCTCTGTTCGGCTTTGGCCCGGTTCGGTTCCAGCAGATAGTCGCGCAGATAGGTGCCGGAAAGATATACCGCGCTGCGGATTTCGTCGAGTTGCTGGTTCTTGGCAAGAAACTGCCGCAGACTGACCTCGTTCGCGTTCTGGACTTCGGAGAGTGCCCGCAAGGCGCTCCATCCCGATAGAATCAGCAGGATCAGCAGGACGCCGAAACCCAGCACCAGTCCGCCCCGCATGGTCAGCAGACGGACGGCGGCCGGCGGTTCGCTAGCCGATGACGCGGCTGCTTTGGGGTGAAATAATACCTTTTCGGACGGCATACAGAATCAGGTCCGCCAGGCTGTGCAGATTGAGCTTCTGAAAAATGTGCTGGCGATGGCAGATGACAGTCGTCGGGCTCAGGTCGAGCGTACTGGCGATGTCTTTATTGGAAGCGCCCTCGGCCAGAAGTTGGAGGATCTCGCGCTCACGATTGGTGAGCAGTTCATAGGCGTCGGTGGCTTGCTCACGCTGTAAGTATCGCGTGTAGTCGTCCGCCAGAATGCGGCTCACTTTGGGACTGAAGAACGCTTTCCCCTGGGATACCGCCCGCACGGCATCCACCACTTCGGATTCCGCAGAGCTTTTTAGTACGTATCCGCGCGCGCCGGCCTTGAGGGCGCTCAGCAGGTAAGCTTCGTCAGCTTGTACCGTCAGGATGACGATTTGGGTGTCGGGGAGAATCTCGGCGATCTGGCGGCCAGCTTCGATTCCGTTGAGGTTCGGCATGGCGATATCGAGAATCACCACGTGCGGCCGTTCCCGCCGCGCCAGGGCGATCGCCTCGCGTCCATCGCAAGCCTCGGCGACTACCTGCAGACCCGGTTCGTGTTCCAGAAGAGTTCGCAAGCCGCGCCGTATGATGGCGTGATCGTCGGCGATTAGAATTCGAACGGAGCTCATAGGTAGACGACCGGCGTCGATTTCATGGTACGCCATCCTCAATTCCCATTGAATACTCTGAGTAGAGTATTTTCAATGGTGTTTTCTAGCTACATCGATTTTGGCTGGAATCTCCTCCGCCGACGGTATGGGCTGAAAACTGCATGCGAGGCTACGATTGAGGTGCAAGCAATCCAGCTATGCCACCCACCAACGGTGACCTTTCGCGCGAAGCCCTGGAACAACTTCGCCAGTTCGACACCTGCACCGTCTCCAACGCCTTCGAACGGCTAAATTTCCGACCCCGTAATGAAGGATTCATTTCGTACGGGGTGACCTGCCGATTTCCGCGATTGGAACCGGTCATCGGCTATGCAGTTACGGCGCGTATGCGGTCATCCGGAACGCCGGTCAACGGCAAGTATTACTACGCCCACCCGGAGTTCTGGGATTATCTTGCCAGTTTCAAAGGCCCGCGAATTCTGGTGATCCTCGATAGCGACCAAGAGCCCGGAATGGGCGCCCTGGTCGGCGAAGCGTACGCTCGCATTTCGCGCGCATTTGGATGCGTAGGTTGCGTAACCAACGGCGCCGCTCGCGATCTGCCGGGAATCGAGGAGTTGGGGTACCGGGTCTTCTCCGGCAGCGTGACGGTCTCGCATGCCTATGCGCATGTGGTGGACTTCGGCGATCCCGTGGAGATTGGCGGGCTGCGGATCTCGAATGGCGACCTGCTGCACGGCGATCTGCACGGCGTCCACATGGTTCCGCGGGAAGCCGCGGGGCGTGTGGCCGCGCTCGCGGCGCAAGTTCGGCGGGAAGATCGCGAGCTATTCGAACTGACCGAGCGGAAAGATTTTTCCGCGGCCACATTGTCGGCCAAGCTTGCAGAGGTAATGAAACGGAACCTATGAAACTGAGAATTTCCGCGCTTGTAGTGTTGGTGGCCGGGGTGTGGGTGCTCGACTCGTGTTCGAATAGCGCGCCCGTACAGGCCAAAGAGGGCCCTGAACCGGCGAACATCCCCAATGTCGGATTTACCACGGTCACGCGGCAGCCGCTGATGCGGCAACTGACGGTTTCCTCGGAACTGGTGCCGTACCAGGAGACTGATGTTTGGGCCAAGGAATCGGGGTACGTGACCGATCTGCGGGTGGACTACGGATCGCGGGTGAAGAAGGGCGACCTGATGGCGACCCTCGAAATTCCCGAGTTGGAGGCGCAACTGAAACAGGACGAGGCCGCCATCAAGAATGCGCAGGAGGCGGTGAATCGCGCGCAGCACGTGGTGGATCAAGTGGAAGCGCAGCGCAAGCCGATTCATGAGAACGCCGATCGTCTGGCGAACGTCAGCAAAGACCATCCCGGCCTGGTGGCGCAGCAGGAAATCGACAACGCAGAGGGTCAGGATCTGGCGCTGGCATCGCAGGTGGAGGCGGGGAGGGCCGCGGTGCAGTCCGCCAAGAGCAACCTGGATGAGTCGAGCGCCCATCTGGAGCGGGACAGAGCGCTGTTTGCCTATGCCAGAATCACGGCTCCGTTCGACGGAGTGGTTACCCAGAGGTACGCCAACCTGGGGGCCCTGATGCAAGCCGGCACGACCTCTCCCACGGCGACTCCGCTGGTTCGTCTTTCCGAGGATGACGTTTTTCGGTTGGTCATACCGGTGGCTGAGTCCTATGTAAGGTACATCAAGATCGACGATCCGGTGAAGGTGAAGATTACCTCGATGGACCGGAACTTTACCGGGACGGTGAAGCGCTTTTCCAACGACGTCGCCGCGGAGACGCGGACGATGCACACCGAAGTCGAATTGCGCAATCCGGATCACGTGCTGATGCCGGGGTTGTACGCCGAGGCCACGCTCACGCTGGATCGCAAGAACAACGCCCTCGCGCTACCCCTGCAAGCCGTGAGCCAGGCCAACGGGCAAGCATCGGTATTCGTGGTGACTCCCGATAACACCATTGAGGAACGCCAAATCGAAGTTGGCCTGCAAACCGAGAACTATATCGAAATCGTGAGGGGGCTGAAAGAAGGCGACCGCGTCGTGGTGAGCGATCGCAGCAGCCTGAAGAACGGCATGCAGGTCAAACCACAGCAGGTGGACGTCGAACAGTTCCAAGCCACACAGCAGTAACACCCCATGCCACGATTTTCGATTCGCAACCCATATTTCATTGTCGTTTGCTGTCTCGCCCTGGCGGTGTTAGCGGTAACCAGCTACACCAAGATGCCGGTGGATCTTTTCCCGCCCATCAATCTGCCGGAAGTCATCGTCGCGACCTTTTACAACGGCATGCCGCCGATCGATATCGAGACGGATATTACCAATCCTCTGGAGCGATTTTTCACGTTGGCCTCGAGCGTGGAGCACTCGGAATCGCGGTCGTTGCTGGGAGTAAGCATCATCAAAGTGTACTTCGACCCTTCGAGCAGCGCCGATGCCGACGTGACTCAACTTTCCAACCTGGCATTAGCCGACTTGAAGCGGCTGCCGCCCGGCACTTTACCGCCGGTGGTGCTGAAGTTCGACGCCTCGAGCATGCCGGTATGCCTGGTGACCGTGAAGGGCGAAGGCCTCAACGAGACGCAGCTTCATGATCTGGCGCAATTCCAGATTCGCAATCAAATCGCGGTGGTGAATGGCGCGGAGATCCCCGCCGTGTTCGGCGGTAAGTACCGCCAGGCAATGGTGTATGTCGATCCGTATAAGTTGTTCTCGCGGCATTTGAGCGTGATGGATGTGGTGAACGCGGTCAACAGCAGCAACTTGATTTTGCCGGCGGGCGACGTCAAGATCGGGCCGAACGATTACTACATCTATTCCAACAGCCTGGTAAAGAACGTCAAAGACATCAATGACCTGCCCCTCAAGACCGTGGGCACGAAGTGGGTCTCGGTGGGTGACGTCGGCGACGCGCAGGATGCCAGCCAACTGCAGTACAACATCGTGCGCATCGACGGGCAGAAATCCGCCTATATCCCCATCATGAAGCAGGGCGGTAATACAAACACGATCCAGGTAGTCGACGACGTCAAAGCTCTCACCGCCAAGTTGTTCGATCTGCCCAAACAATTGAAGACGGCCATCGTGTTCGACCAGTCTGTCTTCGTCAAGCAAGCCCTGAAAACCGTGATGCACGAGGGCTTGATGGGCCTGTTTCTCACCAGCGCGATGATCCTGATCTTCCTGGGCAGCGGGCGGGCGACATTCGCGGTGTTGCTCTCGATCCCCATCTCCGCCATGGCGACGATCGTGGTGTTGAATCTGATGAACAGCACCATCAACACCATGATTCTAGGGGGATTGGCGCTGGCATTTTCGCGCGTCATCGACAATTCGGTAATTTCACTGGAGAACATCTATCGCCACCTGGAATTGGGCGAAGTGCCCACGGTGGCTGCCGAGCAGGGAGGCGCGGAAGTGAATCTCGCGGTGCTGTCCGCCACCCTGGTGGATGTGGTCGACTTCTTTCCGGTAATGCTCTTGCTCGGCGTCAGCAAGTTTCTGTTTACGTCGCTGGCCCTGGCATTTTGCCTGTCCCTGCTGGCGTCGTTCGTGGTGGCGATGACCGTGATTCCGCTATTCTGCTCGCGCTTCCTGCGGGTGATCCCCCACCAACACGCCGCGGGCGCCACCGAACAGGGCCCCACCGAGCGCGGCTTCAACGCCTGGTTCAACCGGGGGTTCAATCACGTTCTCGATTTCTATGAGCGCTCGGTACGGCGGGCCCTGCGACGGCCGGCGCTTACGGTGACCGCTCTGATGTGCCTTTTCTTCGCAAGCCTGGCCATCTATCCGTTCCTGGGCCGCGCCTTCTTCCCTCAAACGGACGCCGGGCAGTTCACCATGAATGTGAAAGTCCCTACCGGTACCCGCATCGAAAACACCAACCGGTACGTTGCCAAAATCGAGGACCTGGTGCGGCACGATATTCCGGACTCCGACCTGGACATGGTTGTTTCCAATATCGGCGTGGTGAACGACTTTTCCTCGCTCTACACCTCGAACGCCGGAATGTACACGGCCACTATTCAGACGGCGCTGAAGGAAGGCCACAAAGGGGCGAGCCTCGATTACATGGAGAAGGTGAAGAACGACCTGGCGGCCAAATTCCCAGATGTTCGCGCCTTCTTCCAAAGCGGTTCGATGGTGGACGCCATTCTCAATTCCGGTATGCCAGCCCCCATCGACGTGCAGGTGAATACGCGCGATCTCGACCTCACATACCGCACAGCTCAGGATCTGGCGCGGCGCATCTCGGACCTGCCCGGCGTCGGCCAGATCTATATTCCGCAGGACATGAACTATCCGGCCATTCGTTTGAATATCGACCGCGTTCACGCCGGCGAACTGGGGCTGACGCAACAGG
>Ga0326728_10019910_pt1 | contig 12920 bp, 11 predicted proteins | sample MB3enrmetagenome_FD_207602 | JGI IMG/M metagenome (GOLD analysis project Ga0326728, IMG submission 207602) | Lab enriched peat soil microbial communities from McLean, Ithaca, NY, United States - MB31MN | ecosystem: Environmental > Terrestrial > Soil > Wetlands > Peat | place: USA: New York...
CGGTAACAGGAGCTCGGCGACTCTGTAGGCCTCTTCGGGGTGGGGGAACCCGGAGGCGATGACGGCCTCGATTCCGAGCGCCTGGTATTCGCGCCGCCGCGCCGCCCCCGTCCTGGGGTCGCCGACCATCGCAGAGCTGGAGGCGCGTCGCACTCGGCCGATCCTGGCCCAGAAATTGGCGGCGATCTGCTTGAGATAGGAGAAAACGACCGGCCGCACGCCCTTGTTGCTGCCGAGATCGGCGCCGTCGCCACTGACAGGAATGAACCAGAACACGTCCAGCGGCTTGTTCGCTTCGCTCATGACTTGGCCTCGCGTGTCTCGTGGCGTTCAGGCGCTCTGTTTCCAGAACCAGACGATGTCGCGCACGACGATCGGCGCCGGGATCAGGCCGAGCCGCTGGAAGCGGTCGGCGACCGCCTGCTGCTGCGCGATGACCGCGTCGGTCAGCGGCCCGAAGCTGAATTCGGCGCGATCGACCGCGCGCTTTTGCGCCGCCAGATCGACGCCGCTCGCTTCCGCGAACAACGCCGCCACTTCGTCGCGATGGTCGCCCGCCCATGTCGTCGCCTTGGCGATTTCTTCGTTGACGTCGGCGACGACGTCGGCGTGCTTGGCGAGGAAATCGCGGTTGGCGAGGAAGAAACTGTTCTGCACCGTCGCCTTGGGGTCGATCGGCAGCGCCCGCGCTTTCTGTTTCAGTTCGGCGATGGCGTAGAACGGGTCCCAGATCGACCACGCGTCAATCGCGCCGCGCGAGAACGCCGAGGCGGCGTCGGCGGGCGCGAGATAGACCGGCTCGATGTCGGTCCAGGCGATTGTCTCGCTTTCGAGCGCCGAGACGAGCAGATTGTGGGCGCTCGAACCCTTGGCGACGCCAATCTTCTTGCCCTTGAGATCGGCGAGAGTCTTGGCCGGCGAATCGGCGGGGACGACGATCGCCTGGCCGTAACCACGCGCCGGGATGACGGCGACATACGCGATCGCGGCATGGGCGGCCTGGGCGAAGATCGGCGGCGCGTCGCCGGTGTAGCCATAGTCGACGGCGCCAGCGTTGACCGCTTCGAGCAGCGGCGGGCCGAAAGCGAATTCGACCCATTTGACCGTCACGCCTTGCGGTTCGAAGCGCTGCTCGAGGCGCCTCTGCGCCTTCACCACCAGCGGGATCGCCGTCTTCTGGTAGCCGATCCTCAGTTCGCGCGGCGCGTCGGCGCGGGCTGGCGCGACACCGGCGACCGCCAGCGCAGCGGTCGAGATCAGAAACGTTCTCCGATTCATCGCAAACCCCTTGTATTTCAAGTGGCCCCGCCATTCGGCGCTTGTCTTGCGTTGAGTAATGCAGTATCTCTATCAAAATTGTCAACTAACAAATTCGAGGCTGCCCATGACTCGAAATCACGACGCCCTTTCACCGACGCTCGGATGGTTCTCTCGCTTACGCGCCGCGTCCGGCGCGGCGTGGCGGCGCTTCGGCGCCTGGGGCGCAAACCTCGTCGCCGCGTTGCGCGATCCCCAACCTCAGTCGCCGGAGGACTACGAGCGCGAATTGCGCGAGCGCGTCTTCCTTCCTCCGCAGCCGTGAAATCGCCGAGCGCGCAAGGCCGACAGACGAATGACGAGGAACTCTCCCGTGACAGCACTGCCTGCAATTGAAGGGTTTCGCCGGGCTTCTGCGAACGGTCCCGCATTTGTCGAGGCTGACAGCTCCGTGTTTCGCGCCGCCATGCGCCAACTCGCGAGCGGCGTTTGTCTCGTTACCCACAGTGTCGGCGGCGAGCGAGCTGGCATGACGGCGACTGCGGTCGCGTCGCTGTCGCTCGACCCGCCGACGCTGATCGTCTGCGTCAATCGCGCGGCGTCGACCTATTCCGGCCTGACGCTCGGCGCCGCTTTCGGCGTCAGCGTGCTTGGCGCGGATCATCTCGAGTTCGCCGAGCGCTTTGCCGGTCGAACCGGCGAAGAGGGCGCCGATCGTTTTCGCGAGGGTCGCTGGATGACCGCGCCGAACGGCACGCCGCTGCTCTGGGATGCGCTCGCTGCGTTCGCGTGCGAAGTCGACGACATCGTCGAGCGCAACACCCACGCGATCGTCGTTGGTCGCGTCAAACACGCCGCGGCCGCCTCGGACGGCGGCGCGCTCGTCTACTGGCGCGGCGGCTACGATCAGCTGGGTTGGAGCGACGACGAGTTGGCGCGCGCTACAGGCCTTTCGCCGCAAAGCGCGCGACGCCGGGACGATGCGCGGTAGCTCGCCGCGGAGCCGCCAGGCGCACTGGAATCCGTCTGCCGCACGCGGACTCGATGATGGCGCGGTGGCTGTCGTAGGACCGCGGGGACGCGATCATTTCGACGCCAAAATCGAGCAAGCCCGAGAACGCATCGGCGAATGCCGGAAATACAAGAACCGGACGCGCCGATCGGCATTGAGACCGCCCGCCGAAGTACATTCAAGGGGCCGAGCGCTATCATCTGGGGCGCTGGCTCACCCTGCGCTCGGGAAACGCACTAAGAATTCGGGCGGCGAGCGCCGCTGTTTGCAACCGAATATCGGGAACGGCGGTGATTTCCCAGAATGCCGCCTGACTCATCGGACCGATAGCGAACAGACTCCGGGAAGGGCGCCCCTCCTGGGTGACAACGGAGCAATCGGGGGCGACCTCAATCCCGATGCATAGCGGGTCAGCACGCGCCAGTCCGTTGGCAAAAAGCGATGCTACTAGAGGATTTGTGCTTCGGCCCGGGCTGCCGGTTACGCCCTTGCAGGAAATGATACCCGCGACGGAGAGAGTTTCGACGCTCTGCGACCCGCGCCGCCGCAAGGTGACCTCGGCGCCCTCGCCATTCGGCACGACGTCGACGATTTTTCCTGCGACGATTTCAATCTGTCCGCTGGCGATCATCGCGACGATGCGGGCCGCTACTTCCGGCGCCATACGATGGCGGTGAACGTCCCACCAAGGCCGCGCATGCTCGAGAAATCGCGCGCGACGCCGCGGCGTCATCGCGCGCCAAATCGCCTGTGTGTGCGGACGAAGGCCGTCGACGATGCTGCGCCAATCGCCGCCCTGCGCCTCGTGTTCACGCGCTAAGCCTCTGAGCCAATGGAGCTGCGTCGAGAGATTCTGATCGAGCGGCGCGGCGTTGGCGTCGACAAACAATGGCTCAACGGCGCGATGCGCGTGCGGGAGCAAGCCTCGTCGCGACAATGCGACGATCCGCCCTCGGTGGCCCTGCTCCCTCAATGCCAGGGCTGTATCGACCATTGTCAGTCCGGTTCCCAGAACCAAAAGCGTCGAGTGGCGTGGAGCGCCCGCGCCGACTGGTTCGGCCCAAGGGCTGGTGTAAAGCGGACCCTCGTCGACCACGCTTTCATGGCCGCATGCCAATATTGCGAGGTCGATGCGCAGCGGCGGCCCATCGTTCAGGGCGATCTCTAGGCCTCTCGCGTTCACCGTCACGCCGCGCGCGGTATTGCGCAACACCGTCAACGCTCGCTGCTCTACCGGACCGGACAAATGTTCGACGACCAGGCTCTCGAGATAGCAGCCATAGAGGCCGCGCGAGACAAAGCGAAACCCGAGGTCGCCCGCAACCTCTGGCGCTTCCGTCTGCCTCGACAGCCAACGCGCGAAGTGACCGGGATCGTCCGCAAACGCGCTCATGTTGGCCGCGCGCACGTTCAAGAGGTGGCTCGGGTTCGCGGTGGCGTAGGCCAACCCGCGCCCGATCCGCTCCCGCGTCTCAATAATCGTCACTTTGAGGTTCTTCGGTTTGCGCCGTAGTAGATGGGCCGCCATCAGCGCCCCGCTTGCTCCGCCACCAATGATCGCGATCCGTGTGGGAGCCAATATGGCCTTGGGCCGCCGGCCGAAATGAGAGGGAAGCCCTGAACAATTTTCCATAGCGAGGCGATTTTGGATTGATAACACGATAAATTCAATGGATATTGTTATTTGTTTCAACCTTCGAGACGACGCGCCGCGGCTCGCCCTGCGGCCCGCAAAGAGAGTGACGAACGATGAGCGCTAACCAACTTGCGCCAAACGCGGATCGATCGCCCTCGCTGACCGCGGGATGGCGGGAACTCTGGCTCAAGGAGGATTGGTGGGCCGTCTGGCTCGGGCTGGGGATTGTAGTCATCGGCTATATTCTGTTCGCCAACGGCGCCAGCCTCAAATGGATCGCCGTGACGCCGGAGAAATGGTCGAGCCTCGGCCAACTCGGAGCCCACTTTGCCGCGAACTGGCTACGCTATTTCGCGCAGTTTGCTTCCTGGCTCGTGCTTTTCTCGGTCGCATTGACGGCGCTCGGGTATGGGCCACGCGACTTCATTCCGTCGTTCGTATTTCTGTATGCGTTCTCGGTTTTGATCTTCGTCCTCGGCCAGTGGACTCAGGCAAATTACTACAATCTGGAGCCGCCGCTCGTGGCGCTGCTGCTGGGATTGTTGATATCGAACCTCATCGGGTTGCCGCGTTCGATGGACGCGGGTTTTCGCGTCGAGTTCTACGTCAAGACCGGCATCGTACTGCTCGGCGCAACGCTGCCGTTCTCACTCATCGCCTGGGCGGGGCCGATTGCTATTTTCCAGGCCTCGCTCGTCTCCTTGGCGACCTTCTTCGTCATCTTCTTCGCCGCACGGAAATTGGGGCTCGACCGCCAATTGTCGGCAGTGCTCGGCGCGGGCGGCGCTGTCTGCGGCGTTTCGGCGTCGATCGCCATCGCCGGCGCTGTCGGGGCCAAGAAGGAATACGCGCCCATCGCCATCACTGTGGTGATCTTCTGGGCGATTGTGATGATTTTCGTACTCCCAATCGTATCGCTGTGGCTGCATTTGCCGTCCGGTGTTGCCGGAGCCTGGATTGGCACGTCCGAATTTGCCGACGCCGCTGGCTTCGCCGCCGCGCAAACATATGGCGGATACGCAGGTTCGGCCTCAGGGGTTGCGGGCACAGCGGATCAAGCCGTTTGGGCTTTCACACTGATGAAAGTGGTTGGCCGCGACGTCTGGATCGGCGTCTGGGCGCTGGCGCTGGCGATCGTCTCGACGACGCGCTGGGAGCCGAGCAAGGCCGGCAGCAAGCCCGATGCGGGCGAAATTTGGCGCCGCTTCCCCAAATTCGTCATCGGCTTCCTCGTCGCTTCGCTAATTGTCACCTGGGCTTCGCGGGGCTATGCGCTGGGGGACTTCAACAAGGCGGTCAGCCCGACGCTGGTCGCGCCGATCAAGGATCTGCGCACTTGGGCCTTCATCTTCTGCTTCTTCAGCATCGGGCTGACGACGCGCATTAGCGAACTAGCGAAGGCGGGAAAGAAGCCGTTCGCCGCTTTCAGTGCGGGCGTGGTCGTGAACGTCCTGCTCGGTTTCATCCTCTCCGTCTTCGTTTTCGCCTCCTATTGGGCGAACTTGGCGCGATGAATCGATGAGGTTGCTGAGGGACTTTCCATACCTCTTGGGTTGGAGCGCGCGCCTGGCGACGGACGCGCGCGGCACGGGGGCGGCCAGAGGCTCGTGCGGATCGTGCCGCCATTTTGAAAACAGCGCCGCCTATTTGGAAGCTGCGATTCCCGGCCTAGCGAGCCTGAGTTCTGGCGCGGCGTCGGTGCGCGCCGATGATGGCCTTTGCCTGCTCCACGATCGCTATCTCGGAGCCCGCGCTTCCTGCGCCGACTTCGCTGCGCCACAAAGCGCGAATCAGGCGCCGCGCCGACATTCGCCTGAGAAGAACAATTGATTGAGGCACTTTTGTTTAATTGTTGCGCCGGCGCCCGCGCCCCTAAGCACGTTGACGGTTCGCGCTTTGTCTCAGGGGACAAATTGACTGTCAGCAAACCTGGCGGGCCTGGATTTTCCCCCGAGAGAGCCGAGCGTGTCCGCGCCGACGACATCGGAAGATGATGTGCTCGCGTTGTCTGACGCTACGGCAGCCGGTTGGCGTTATTGGCGAAAGTACGGCGTCGGCACCGTGCGCCGAATAACAGTCTGGTCTTGCGAAAACTCACCGAAAATCGCAAGTTGAGTTTGAACCGGTGGCTATGTGGGGGCTGCCGGTGGATTACTTCGCTATCGATCGCAATGACGGCCGAAGCCGCGGCAATCCGATGATAACTTGCTCTAGAGGGCATAGGCTGTGTCGCTGCTGACCAACAAGGGCAAGTACGGATTGAAGGCGATGGTCCATCTTGCCGGCAAGCCGCCCGGCCAACCGTCCCTGGTCGCCGACATCGCCGCCGCCAATAACATTCCCAAGAAGTTCCTCGACGCGATCCTTGGCGAATTGCGCTCTGCCCGTCTGGTCCATTCAAAGAAGGGGCGGGGCGGCGGCTACGTTTTGGCCAAGAGCCCTTCAGAAATCATGGTCGGCGACATCGTCCGCGCGCTCGACGGCCCGTTGGCGCCAATCGCCTGCGCCAGCCGCAATTTCTACCGCCGCTGCGAGGACTGCTCGAGCGAGAAGGCCTGCCGTGTCAGGTTGATGATGCTCGAAGTGCGCGCGGCGATCGCCGATGTGCTCGACCACCGTTCGCTCGCGGCGATGCGCGACCTCACCGAGGCAAAGGGCGAACTGACGTACGACATCTGAGCGCCGGCTTAGCCACGATCTGTTTAGACATGGCTTCAGGTGAATGGTCGAAATTGCGCGGCGAGCGGCATGCTCCTCGACTCGTGCGGCAATGGCTTCTCCGCCATCGGCGAAGATCGGCAACCCAAGCGCTCCTTGCGTCGGCTTCGCGGGCGACGCGCTTTTGGCGCGTCGATGAATGCAATGAACTCGATCTGTTGCGCCGGCTAGCCGGACATGGCGATAGTCGTGTCTCGCAACTATCAATCGCGCGCCGAGAAGCGCGATTCGATCCTCCGATGCGAGGGCGATTTCGTTGGCGCCTAACTCAACACCATCTGAGCTTCGCCGAGGTCGCCGAATCGTGCAGCTTCGCGGTCGTCGTCGCGACGACGCCCGCTGTTCTGAGCGAAGCATCCGCAAGTCGTGCGAAGGCCAAGAGCGTAGCGTCACCACCTTTTTCGAAGCGCTGCTCAGCAAGGTACTCGGCGAGTTGTTTCGCCACGACGCAATGAACGCGCTGATCGTTGTCGCCAGTGTGAGCCGCGGGAAAAGTCGTCCACAGAATTGAGACTACCGCGAGCCGCCATGGGCGCGCACGGCGATGCGACGCACCGCGGCGAGCAGCGCCTCGACGTCCTCGAGCGTGTTGTAGAGCGCGAACGACGGCCGGACCGTCGCCTCGACGCCGAAGCGGCGCAGGATCGGCTGGGCGCAATGATGGCCCGCCCGCACCGCGATGCCTTCCGCGTCGAGCGCCTTCCCCACGTCTTCAGCCCGTTGGCCGTCGAGCAGAAACGACACGACGCCGGCGCGCTCGCGCGGCGCGCCGATCAGACGCACGCCGGGAACGTCGGCGAGCCCTGCGACCGTGCATTCGATGAGGTCGTGCTCGTGGCGCTCGATCGCCGTCAGGCCGATGCGCTCGATATAGTCGATCGCCGCGCCGAGGCCGACGGCGTCGGCGATGTTGCCGGTGCCGGCCTCGAACCGCTGCGGCGCCGCCTGGTAGAGGGTGCGTTCGAAGGTCACGTCGGCGATCATGTTGCCGCCGCCCTGCCACGGCGGCGTCGCGTCGAGGATCGCCTGCTTGCCGTAGACGACGCCGATCCCGGTTGGCGCGAACATCTTGTGGCCGGAGAAGACGAAGAAGTCGGCGTCGAGCGCCTGGACATCGGTGCGGCGGTGCGAGACCGACTGGGCGCCGTCGACCAGCGCCAGCGCGCCGTGGCGGTGGGCCATAGCGATCATTTCTGCCGCTGGCGTCACCGTGCCGAGCGCATTGGAGACCGACGTCAGCGCGACGATGCGGGTGCGCGGGCCAAGCAGCTTTTCGTATTCGTCGAGCTTGACGTCGCCGCGGTCGTCAACCGGCGCGACCCTGAGCTTGGCGCCGGTTACGGCGCAGAGTTGCTGCCAGGGGACGATATTGGCGTGGTGCTCGAGCCAGGTGACGACGATTTCGTCGCCCTCGCGCACATTGCGACGGCCCCAGCTTTGCGCAACGAGATTGATCCCCTCGGTCGCGCCGCGCACGAACACGATCTCTTTAGTCGATGACGCGTTGACGAAGCGGCGAACCTTGTCGCGCGCCGCCTCGTAGGCGTCGGTCGAGCGGGCAGCGAGCGTGTGCGCGCCGCGATGGACGTTGGAATTCTCGTGCGCGTAGTACAACGCCAGGCGATCGATCACCGCCTGCGGCTTCTGCGTCGTTGCGCCGTTGTCGAGCCAGATCAGCCGATGGCCATGGACCTTCTCTTGCAGGATCGGGAAATCGTTGCGGATCGAGGCGGCGTCGAAAACGCGCGGGCCGGCGCCGGCGTCGGCGAGCTGCGGCGCGATCGCCTGCGTCGCCGGGGCGAGCGCCGTCGGCGCGGCGGGCGCAGCGGCGCCGTCGGGAAAGTCGGCGGCGGGCGCGGCCGCCGGAGATTTCGCTTCGCTCCAGGCGCGCGGCGGCGCAGCGGATTCGGGCGCCGACAGCGGATGATGGCCGGGGAGGCCGGCCCGCAGCGTCGCCAGCGCGGCGCGGAAGTCGATCTCGGCGGCGAACGGCGAGGCCGACGTTGCGTCGACAGGCGAGTCGATCGCAATCGTCGGGTCGACGCGCGGCCGCGTCACCAGCGTCTGCCCGACGGCGGGCGGCCCAACGTGCCCCGCCTGCGTCGTGGCGGGAGTCGCCGAGCCGGCGGACGCCCCGCCGAACGAGCGCGCCGGCGCCGAGGCCGGCAGCGAGCTCGCTGGCGGATCGATGACGCCAAACGGCGGCTGGACCGGAACGACCTGCCCAATCGCGCTCGCCGTCGGCGGCGACGGCGGCGACCACGGCGCAGGCGCCGAGGTCGGGATCGCCGGTTGGCCGATCGGCGCGCCGCCCGTCACGCCCTTGAAGATGGCGTTGGCGAGCCGCTCGATGATCGCCGCGTCAGGCAGGAACGAACCGCCCTTCGCCTGCGGATCGGCCGCGCCGGCCAGGCCGGCGGCGTCCGTCTCAGGCGTAGGCATGCGTGTATTCCGGATAGCGGCCAATCTCGACGTCGTCGAGCACCGCCACCGCGTCCTCGGTCAGCACGGCGAGCGAGCAGTAGAGCGAGATCAGGTAGGAGGCGATCGCCTTGCGGTTGATGCCCATGAAGCGAACCGACAGGCTCGGCGCAATCTCGCCGGGAACGCCGGGCTGGAACAGGCCGACTGCGCCCTGTTTCTTCTCGCCGGTGCGCACCAGCAGGATCGAGGTCTTCTCGCTCCCTTTCGCGCCGGCTCTAATCTGGACCTTGTCGGAGGGCACCAGCGGAATGCCGCGCCAGGTGATGAATTGGGCGCCGAACAGGCTGACGGTCGGCGGCGGCACGCCGCGGCGCGTGCATTCGCGGCCGAAGGCGGCGATGGCGCGCGGATGGGCGAGGAAGAAGCTCGGCTCCTTCCACACTTTGGTCAGCAGCTCGTCGAGATCGTCGGGCGTCGGCGGGCCCTTGCGCGTCTTGATCCGCTGCGTCGGCGCGGCGCTCGCCAGCAGGCCGTATTCGGCATTGTTGATCAGCTCGCCTTCCTGACGCTCTTTCACCCGTTCAATCAGCAGGCGAAGCTGTTCCTGAACCTGGTCGAAGGGCTGGCTGTAGAGGTCGGAGACGCGCGTCTGCACGTCGAGAACGGTGGTGACCGCCTTGAGGAAATATTCGCGCGGATTGGGATCGTAGTCGACGAAGGTTTCCGGCAGATCGGGGTTGCGGTCGCGCGGCGGGCTGCACTCGACCTCAGCCGTGGGGACCTCCTTCTCCTTGACGCGGTTGAGACGGAAGATGCCCGCTTCGACCGGCGTCCAAGCGAGGAAGTTGACCAGCCAGCGCGGAGAAATGCCGCTCCATTGCGCGCGCGTCTTGGTCGCGTTGGCGAGCTGGCGCGCCGCCCCTTCGCTCAGCGTCCTGCGGGTTTCTACCTCGTCAGCCATACCTTTTGCCCCTTTTGCAATTTGGCTCTGGGTTCGCCGCGACCGCGAGCGCTCCCTGGCGCCGGAAGGCGCCCGTGCGCCCCGCTGAAATGTTCTCGTCGGAATGTTCCCGAACGCTGCGATGCGGCTTAGCGCAACGCGCCAGGCGCCGCAAACCTAAATCCCGTCCCCTCCGACGAAGGTCTCGTGGCGGGCCTTGGCCTGCGTCACCCGACTTGCAGGGGGAACGCTGTGCGTGAGCCACACGTTGCCGCCGATCGTCGATCCCTTGCCGATGACGATGCGACCGAGAAGCGTCGCGCCGGCGTAGATGACAACGTCGTCCTCGACGATCGGATGGCGGGGGTAATTCTTGCGTAGGCCGCCGGTCGTCTCGTCGGTTTCGAACCGGACCGCGCCGAGTGTGACCGCTTGATAGATGCGGACGTTGCGGCCGACAATCGCCGTCTCGCCGATCACCACGCCGGTGCCGTGGTCGATGAAGAACCGTTCGCCGATCTCGGCGCCGGGGTGAATGTCGATGCCGGTGCGCGAGTGCGCGTCTTCGGCGACGATGCGCGCCAGCATCGGCGCGCCGGAACCGTAGAGGCGGTGGGCGATGCGGTGACGCAGGACCGCCGCCGCGCCGGGAAAGCTGAAGATGATTTCGTCGACGCTCGCCGCCGAAGGATCGCCGTCGAGCCCCGCGCGGACGTCAGTGTCGACCAGCGCGCGCACGTGCGGCAGCGAAGCGGCGAATTCGGCGACGATCTCCCCGGCCCTGGCGGGATCGCCGTCGGCTGCGCCGACGCCTTCGGCGCCGAGCGCCAGCTCGAGCGCGATCTGGCGCTCAAGCATCGGCAGCGCGCCGCCCAGCGAGCGGGCGACGAACGTGTCGACCTCCCGCGCGCTCAGACCTTGCGGCCCGAAATGGCGCGGATAGAGTGCCTGGACGACGGCGTCGACGACTTCGATCGTCGCTTCGCGCGACGGCAGTTGCGGCGTCGCGCCGCGATAGCGTCGCCGCTGCGATGCGGCGCGCAGGCGTCGCAACTGGTCGACGACGTCCGAGACCTTGAATTGATCGTCGTCGTTAGCCCATTCGTCAGTCTGAGCGCTCAAGCAGCCAGCCCCGTGGCGTCGAACACGCCTTCGAACAACACCGTGCTGAGGTACCGCTCGCCGGAGTCGGGCAGGATGACGACAATCGTCTTGCCGGCGTTCTCGGGCCGCTTGGCGAGACGCACGGCGACGGCGACGGCGGCGCCGCTCGAAATGCCCGAGAGAATACCCTCCTGGGCGGTGAGACGGCGTGCGTAGAGGACGGCTTCCTCATTGCTGACCTGTTCGACCGCGTCGACCAGCGACAGGTCGAGCACGCCGGGCACGAAGCCGGCGCCGATGCCCTGGATCTTGTGCGGCCCGGGCTTCAGCGGCTCGCCGGCTAGCTTTTGCGTCAAGATCGGGCTCGCCGCCGGCTCGACAGCGACCGAGGCGATCGCCTTGCCCTTGGTCCGCTTGATATAGCGCGAGACGCCGGTGATCGTGCCCCCAGTGCCGACGCCGGAGACGACGATGTCGACCTTGCCGTCGGTGTCGTCCCAGATTTCCGGGCCGGTCGTCTTCTCGTGAATGGCAGGATTGGCCGGGTTCTTGAACTGCTGCAGCAGGACGTAGCGCTTGGAATCGGAGGCGGCGATCTCCTCCGCCTTGGCGACGGCGCCGTTCATGCCCTTCGGCCCCTCAGTGAGGACGAGCTTGGCGCCGTAAGCGATCAGTAACTTACGTCGCTCGATGCTCATCGTCTCGGGCATGGTCAAGGTAAGCGGATAGCCGCGCGCGGCGGCGACATAGGCAAGCGCGATGCCGGTGTTGCCCGAGGTCGGCTCGACGATTTCCTTGCCCGGGCCGAGCAGGCCACGCTCTTCGGCGTCTGCGATCAACGCCGTGCCGATGCGGTCCTTGACCGAATAGGCGGGGTTGCGTCCCTCGATCTTGGCCAGAACCGTCGCAGCCGCGCCCTCGGTGACGCGGTTGAGGCGGATGAGCGGCGTGTGACCGATTGAAAGCGAATTGTCTTCGTACCAGCGGGTCATGTGCAGCCTCTAAATTCCCTTAGTCCATCGAATTTATATCTATATTCCCAAATTGACCTCCAGGCAAGAAGGCTACAAGGCCCCGCTGTGAATCGGTCTGACGATTGAACTCGCGGACCCGCCTAAGGCGAATGCCGCTGCGTGGCGCGCTGGGCGGACGAGGTTGGCAAGACCAGAACGGCCTTTTTCCAGACGCGCGAGACTAGCACAGCAAATGTCCGAAACTTCGTTCTCGGGCGAGAGACCGATCATTCTCCTTTCGGCCAATCGCAGTAGTTTCGCGCGTGCGACCTCGTTGGGAGACGTCAGTTCTGAGTTGTGCTGTGGCGTTGAAATCGAGCGACCCGGTTCTCAACTCGTCGGGCCTATGACCAACTGTCGGGTCTGAGTCTTCCAGCTGCCTCGTGAAGAGCCACCGCGAAAAGATCGATGTCGGCTTTCGTCGTTCGGTGATTGACGATTGCCGCGCGTATGACGGGGCGTCCCAACACATTTGTCATCGAAGGAGCGGCCAGGCCGCGCTCTTGCAGATCGATGACGATCGCTTGATTGGCCTGATCGGGCCAGCCGGCCTTGAGCGCGAAGCAAACGATATTGAGGCTTACGGGAGCGCGAAGTTCGAAGATCTTGGAACGGGAGAGCGAGTCTGCAAGGTAGCAGGCGTTATCGCAGGACGCCTCGATGGCGGCGCCCAATCTGTCGGCTCCATGGACCTGGAACGTGAACCAGGTTTTCAGCGCGCGAAATCCGCGAGACAAATCAGGACCGAGATCGCAGGGCCAGACGTCACCAGCGGCAAGGCCCCGCGGAGCGCGCTGGAGATAGGCAGCGGCGCTC
>Ga0326728_10019913_pt1 | contig 12919 bp, 9 predicted proteins | sample MB3enrmetagenome_FD_207602 | JGI IMG/M metagenome (GOLD analysis project Ga0326728, IMG submission 207602) | Lab enriched peat soil microbial communities from McLean, Ithaca, NY, United States - MB31MN | ecosystem: Environmental > Terrestrial > Soil > Wetlands > Peat | place: USA: New York...
AGCGAGAAGTTTTTTACAAGAGAAAGCTACAACGACGCTGTGGTCAATATCTTTACACGTCTTAACTCCGCGGGACGAGTGCTAACACGAGAGGATATTACATTTGCCTGGCTCAAGGTTGGCTGGAATCCAACTCTGACAGGGAACAAGGGCGCTGGAAAATGCTTCGAGGGATTGGATGAAGAACTTCAGCAATATACGCTCTGTCTCTCTACGGAAGAAATCATTTCTGGCGTCTCGTTTATTTGGTCGGTAGTCCATGGAAACGGCAGACTGCTCAATAACAACGATCTCCTTCGGGGAGAAACTATCCGTCCGATGGCTGGGGACCTCTCAGGCAACTGGAATACGATCGTTGGCGCGATTTTAAACGTATCGGCGATTGTCCGTGATCGGGATTTCGTTTACGAACAGCAGTATCAGTCGCTTAACTCTCTCATCGTGCTGTGGGCCTGGTGTTATGTCGCCGATCGATGGCTTGCTGCCCACCCGCAAAAGGAGCTTGCGAATGACGCGTTCACTAAGAGAAAAGAGGAATTGCTGAATGAATTCGTTGATCGATGGCTCATTTGTTCGCAATGGGCTGGTCGCTGGACCTCGTCGACTGCTGAGACAATTGCCGGCTATGCCAAGCGGCTGGCGGAATGTGCTCAAGCTGTGAATGTAGAGAATGACCGTGAAACGGTCCTGCTATTACTACGTGGTTTCCTTGAGAGCGAAGTCAAATCGCTCGAATCGGATGCCGTGAACGGACTGAAGGTATTGCAGGTTTCTAGACGCGAATTGGTTCGAGGGTATTTCACGGCGTTGTGGATATGGCATCGACTCGATGCAGAACGATGGAAAATGTCGCGAATTCAACTGAAGTCAAAGGCACGCAAGAAGGTCAGTCTTGAAGTCGATCACGCTGTGGCATTCGCACTCTGGGAGAAGAAACTGGAGAGCAGCTTGCCGATGGGAATTACCGAAATCGACGAGGCTCTGCAGATAGTGAACCGCCTAGGGAACTGCTCTCTTCTTGAGAAGAACTTCAATATCTCAAGGAGCGACCGGTCATTGAAGTCCTTTTTGCAGGAAGTACATGAATTCAAGACAGGGGCTGAGGATCTAAATGCTTGGGCCCATTCTCTGTTGGTAACTGAAAGTATGCTCGATTCATCAACTGCAGATGTGGATTCACTTGTCAAAGCGATCGATGAGAGAGATAAGGCCATTCGGGATGAGCTGAACGACTTTGTGAAGGGCACGAAAGCGCGCGTAGATGTCTAGTCAGTGCCCCTAAGCACTTCTCAATGGTCTATGGACTCCCAGAAATCGACACAGGCAAGGAGATAGTGCGGCGCACCAGGAAGAAAGAAGGTAAGCAATGCCAGCAAATGTTCAGACGATGGCATATTACGGCGAAGTGCCCTGGCATGGTCTCGGAATGGAAGTGCCTAAGGACTTGAGGGCCGAAGAGATGATCTGGGCCGCAGGCCTGGATTGGAAAGTGGAGCTTCGACCGGCCCGCGGTGCGAAGAAGATCAACAAGAAGCCAGAATTCTCCCGTTACGAGATCGTGCGACTGCCGCGCGCCAACACCGAGGAGAATGAAGTGCTGTTTGGTGTCGTCAGCCGCCGGTATAAGCCGCTTCAGAACGTTGAAGCGTTTGCATTCTTTGATCCCATTGTTGGAGAGGGTAAGGCTTACTTTGAAACCGCTGGCGCTTTGGGCGAGGGTGAGCGCATCTGGGTGATGGCCAAAATGCCAGAGGTGATGGAGATCGTCCCCGGCGACGAATGCTTCAAGTACCTGTTGCTGTCGAACAATCACTCCGGCGACGGCTCGGTGATTGTGAAGTTCACGACGGTGCGCGTGGTTTGCCAGAACACGCTGATGCTGGCGATGGAAGACGGACAGAAGGCCTACCACGTGCGACACAGCAAACAGATGCAGTTCAAGCTGGAAGAACTCGCTGACTTCCTGGCGATCACGCAAGAAGTCTTCCTGAATGCGGAAAAGCTATTCAAGCAACTGGCTAAGATCCAGATGAAGGATGGTCGACTAGAGCACTATCTTGAAGCGGTCTATCCGCAGAGCGCCTCTCAGAAGCAGAGAGGCGAAAAGCCAACGAGATGGCGGTTCTTACGTGAGATCTTCGAGGCAGAAGATGACCTTCAACTACCTGGGGTACGCGGCACGCTCTGGGGAGCCTATAACGCCATCACGCGATTTGAAGACTACAAACAACCGAAACAGGAAGAACAGCCGGACCAGCGGCTTGAGCGGACATGGTTTGGTGACGGCGCGGACAGAAAACTGAAAGCGCTTGTCAAAGCTGCAGAATTAGCCAACTCGTGGAACTAAAACAAAGATGAACACCGACACAAAATCACGCTCTACGTTGCTTGAAACCATCCGGACGTCTCTTGCACACGCCGTGCGGTACAACTCTGGCGACGTCGTTAGTCCGCCGGCGGTATTGTGGACCGATGCGGACGGCCAGTGGCGGCCCGTGGTCGAGCAACTGCGGCCGTTGATGCCGGAACTCTTAACACTCGGCGATTACAGCCCGGCAAGGCGGACCGGGCCGGCGATCTGGCTGCGCTGTGTGATCGAGCCGGCGGTACGGTCCGACAAGTTTCCTGACCTTGCTTGGCCAGAGGGCACGGTGCCTGTGATCTACTTACCGGGCGTGAGCCGGCAAACACTTCGTGCGGTCGAGGAATGTCCAGACCTCCTCAAGCCGCTGGTCGAGCTTCAATACCGCGGGACGGTTTGGATGCAGAAAAACGGTAAAGACTGGACCGTCCGGGCGTTTCTGGTGAACGACGAAGATGGTTTGGGCTTGGACGTGGCCGAAGACATGACAACACTCCAGGCAATGCAGGGGGCTCTGTCTCAATTGGCGGTAACGCCGGTGGCTCGTCTTCGCACGAAGCGGCTAGAAGCCGAGGACTTTGACAAGCTGATGATTGGCGATACACCGCGCGATCTACTGCTGTGGCTCGGCGACCCGGATGGAACCCGCGGTCAGTGGGATGAAGGAAAGTGGTCGGCGTTCCGAAACCGCTGCCGGCAGGACTACGGCTTCGATCCGGAGACTGATGGGGAAATCGTCGGCGGTGAGAAGCTCGGGCAACGCAAGGACATCTGGTACGGCGTGTGGGAGCGATTCGAACAGTCGCCGACGTTGTATCCCGGAGTACCTGACCTTTTGCGTCGCGCCAAGCCGAAAGGAACACTAATTTTCGAGAAGGAACCTTGGCCGGACGAGAACGACTCGATGGAAGATGCTCTGCGGTCGGCACTAGTAGAGATCGGGTCGATAAATCCGGTGGAAGCAAGGCATCGACTGGAGCAGTTGGAGACCGAACACGGTCCAAGGCGCAAATGGGTATGGGAACTGTTAGGGAGATGCTTTCTAGCGAACGCCTTAAGGCATCTGGCGATGCTTGGCAAGCAAACCGCAGCGACCTTGGGTGGTGATTCTGCTGATGCGATGGCTAAGCTCTACACCGAAGGTGCGTACCTGGCTGACGACGCCGCGATCCGGGCGGTGGCGTGCGTGAAGACTGCAGAAGACGCCGCGGCCGTCCAGGCGGCAGTGCGGTGCGTGTACTTGCCGTGGTTGGAAGACACCGCAAGACACTTCCAGAACTGCCTGTTGGTGAAGAGCCTGCCCACTGTGGCGCAACAGGAAGGCGTCACCGCCGAGGCGGAGGTGTGCATCTTGTTCGTCGACGGGCTGCGGTTCGATATCGGCCAAAGGCTTGCGGCACTGGCTGGTGAACGGCACTTAGAGGTGTCTGCAAATTGGCGCTGGGCCGCACTGCCGACGGTGACAGCGACGGCCAAACCTGCCGCGTCGCCGGTTTCAGGAAAGGTGCGCGGTGGTCGCCTGGAGGCCGATTTCTGTCCGGAGACGGCCGACGTCGGCGTATCTCTGACAACCGAGCGCTTCCGCAAGTTGCTTTTTGCGGAGGGCTTCCAAGTGATCGCACCGGCAGAGATTGGAGACCCGGTGGCCAAGAATGCCCGTGGCTGGGCCGAGACTGGTGAGTTCGATAAGCTCGGACATGCTCTTCAAGGAAAGTTGGCAGCGCGGATCGAAGACCAATTAGAACTTCTACTGGAGCGAGTGCAGGGGTTGCTTGAAGCCGGGTGGAAGCGTGTACGCGTGGTGACTGATCATGGCTGGTTACTGGTGCCGGGCGGATTGCCAAAGGTCCAATTACCAAAATATTTGGCCGAAAGCCGTTGGTCTCGCTGCGCGTCGATCAAGGACGGTGCCCACCTAGAGGTGCCTATCGCCGCCTGGTTCTGGAACCCGCGGGAGCGGTTCGCCTACGCGCCGGGGGCGCATTGCTTCGTGGCAGGACAGGAGTATGCCCACGGGGGCGCAAGCTTGCAGGAGTGCGTAATTCCGGTCCTCACCTTCGTTTCTACGGGTGCGCCGGTCGGCGTGGTCACAGTCAGCGAGGTTCGGTGGGTGGGCATGCGCTGCCGGGTGAGTGTACAGCCTGCATCCGAAGGGCTGTTGGCCGATCTACGCACAAAGCCCAACGTCCCGAACTCAAGCATTACTGAACCCAAGGCATTGGACGCCGAAGGGCGAGCAGCGCTTTTGGTCGCTGACGATTCTCTACAAGGAACAATGGCCAGTCTCGTGATTGTCGATGCGTCTGGACGCGTGGTCAGCAAGGAGCCCACCACTGTTGGAGGTGACAACTAACATGGAACTCGACCATCTGGATCAACTCGCAGCATCGGCCTTCGATGGCTATCTCGTTCGCAAAGACCTGGTGCGGAGGTATAGCCGACAGTATCCAGTGCCCACTTACGTCGTCGAGTTTCTACTCGGGCGGTACTGCGCAACTGTGAACGAACAGGAGATCGAAGAGGGCTTAAAGATCGTCGAGCGACAGCTACAAGATCGAACTGTTCGCACAAGCGACCAAGAACTTTTCAAAGCCAACGCCCGCCGGAAAGGCTCGGTGAAGCTCATCGATCTATTGAGAGCTCGCTTGGAACCGAAGACCGACTCGTTCCTTGTGGAGCTATCGAGTTTGGGGCTGAAGGATGTGCGGATCGCCGACACCCTTGTTCACGAGCACGAGCGAATGCTTACTGACGGCTTCTATGCGGAGGTAACCCTGACCTATGATGCTACCGTCGCGGAGGAGAAGCACGGCCGGCCATTCGCCATCGAGAGCCTGCGGGCGATCCAGCTCTCCAAATCGGACGTGTTGGTGACTCTTATGAAAGGACGAGAGCGGTTCACAACATCCGAGTGGAAGGACTTTCTTCTTCGATCGGTTGGCATGGAGCCTCAGTCCATGTCGGATCGGGCTAAGATGGTGATGCTTCTGCGAATGATTCCGTTTGTAGAGCGGAACTACAACCTCGTTGAACTCGGCCCTCGCGGTACGGGCAAGAGCCACCTTTACCAGCAGATTTCTCCGTACTCACACTTGATATCTGGCGGCAAGGCAACAGTCGCCAAGATGTTCGTGAACATGTCCAGCGGACAGCGGGGATTGGTATGCCTCTATGACGTAGTGTGCTTCGATGAGGTGTCGGGCATTTCGTTCGACCAGAAGGATGGTGTGAATATCCTCAAAGGTTACATGGCCGCAGGTGAGTTTTCGCGTGGCAAGGACAGCATCCGGGCGTCAGGCTGCATTGTGATGGTGGGCAACTTCGACGTAGACGTGGAACAGCAACAGCGAATTGGTCATCTGCTGAGCCCGTTGCCTCCGGAGATGCGCAACGACACGGCTTTCATGGACCGCATTCATGCCTACGTACCTGGCTGGGATTTCCCGAAGCTAAAGGCGGATGACCATCTGACGGACCACTTCGGCTTGGTGACTGATTACCTGTCCGAGTGCTGGACAAAGTTGCGCGATGGAACTCGGATATCGGCACTGCAAGGGCGAGCGCACTGGGGAGGTGCATTGAGCGGTCGAGATATTGAAGCGGTGAGCAAAAGCGTTAGTGGCTTGCTCAAACTGCTATTTCCCGACCCCGATATGCAGATTCCCGATCAGGAACTTGAGGCGGTCTTGCGGATCGCCTTGGAAGCGCGCCGGCGGGTGAAGGAACAACAAAAGCGATGCCTGAAGACGGAATTCCGCAACACCCATTTCAGCTACTTCATGGGCTTGGATGGAGTCGAGCAGTTCGTCTCGACGCCGGAGTTGCACAGTGACGAAGCCATCGAAGCCGATCCGCTGCCGCCTGGTCAAGTTTGGGCTATAAGTCCCGGCGGGCAAGATGCGGCTCCATCGCTCTATCGCATCGAAGCGACGAGCGGACCGGGTAGCGGCGTGAAGATTCTCAATGCACCCGTTCCTCCGGCGTTCCGAGAGAGCGTCCGGTACGGGGAACAGAATCTCTATTCCCAAGCTAGGGAACTGGTCGGGGACCGCGATCCCCGCAGCCACGAGTTTTCGGTACAGTTGCGGGCGATGGATTCGGATCGGTCCGGAAATGGCCTCGGACTCCCGGTGTTGCTCGCCCTCTGTGGATGCCTCATGGAACGAAGCACGAAGGGCGGATTGATTGTTATCGGATCGCTCAACTTGGGTGGCTCAGTGGAGATGGTTCCAAATCCCGTGGCCGTCGCAGAGTTGGCTGTCGAGAAAGGAGCCGCTCAGCTTCTCATGCCGATCTCGGCACGAAGGCGGCTTCTCGAACTGCCGGACGAAATGGCGACAAAGGTAAACATCGTGTTTTATGCAGACACGGCGGACGCATTTCTGAAGGCGATTCTCGAATGAGTCCGCATGCCTCTGTGTTGGCCGAGTTTCCCGAAGCATCCAGAGGCAAACCGCTACGGCCTAATCCGATTAAAGGTGACAATCTCTCCAGGCAGGTCCACGGACGCAACCTTCCAACCAACTCCGAGCCAGGATGACGCCTGGACATGCCGCCCGCGCTCGTTGGCCCACCATGGACGGTGCTTCCGAGCCGACGAAGGCAACTGATCGGCAATTGCCTTTTCAAGTTGGGCAAACGTAAAGCGCGCAGACGGGCCGCTTTCTTTGAGGAGTATGCACGCGATGGGAAGGTACTTCCGTGTGCTGACCATGGTTTCAAGGTCCTCAAGATTGACCGTGGCAGCAGCAGCCTCGCCCTTACGTTCCCGCGACATTTGCATTGAGAAAGTGACATCCTGCACTTCCATAACCTCAGAAGGACGCTCTTTAGCAAACAAGCCGATGGGACGCTCCTGATTTTGGACGGTTCGATCTGCATATCTATATGCGTGGTCATGTTTGCCCACAAACAGCACAACCGGTATGCCTGATTGAGACTCCCGAAAGATAATCCTGTAGTCGTCGTCAACGCGGATCGACCACAGGTCACTTGCCTTGCCTCGAAGCCGTTCCAGGTTCAGACCTACACTGCACCGATTACTCACAAAGTTTCGCAGCGTCTTGAAGACCTTCCTAGCGGTTTCCTTTGGCAAGTCGTAGGCGCTCGACAAAAAAGAATCCAAAACTGTGATTGCGGCGGCCATGGCGGAAGCATACAACTGGAGGACAAGAATGTCGAAGACTGCCCAATCTTGCGCGCTAGTATGTTTCCTAAGAAGCGGCACACATGTGGCACATGCGCCTGTTGCTTAGGGTTGGTTTTACTGCTTTATCGAGGGAAGACTGACGCTAGTTCAGGTCACTCTCACGTGCCATCCCCGCTGCACTTGCGCGCCCGGCACTACTTCATTCTGTGATACTGCCCTCTTGATCGCGTCATTGTCTGGTCGGGTTTCCTGAACGGACGCCTCTAGCGTCTTCGCAAGTTCATTCGGCAGAAGCGATAGCAGCGTATCCCAGACGACACCGGCGATCTTCGCCTCAATCCTGCGGTAGCACCTCGGCAGCGCAGATTCATCAGTGATCCGTACCGAGTCCTGTCCGTTTTTCTGGGCGCGCAGAGTGAACTCGCGTCCTTCAATCGCCTTGAGGTCGCGGCTCATCAAGTAGTAGAGGACCATGTTTTTGGTGCGCTCCACTTTGCTGGCGGCTGCTCTGGCCCGATCACTGAGGCGGGCGGCTTCGCTGCGGCAGAACAGTTCGCGTGCTTCCATTCGGCGGAGGAAGTGCCCGATCCGATCCACCTTCTCGCCGCGCGCCGAGCAGAATTGCTGGAAGCGTGCAACAAGTTCTTCTGCTGGCTCGCCCCCCTGGTCAGTCTGCTCTTCGATTTCGTCGAAAAGGCTGTCCAATTCAGCGTCGATCTCGAAGAGCGAATTTGTTTCGGCAATCGTTGACATAGCTTTTTCCTCTTTAGGTTGTGCGTCTGTACGAGCGCTCAGGCGGCAATGCGTTCCTGGACGGCTACTGCTCTGGCTGCCTGGTACGCAAGCGCGTCGGCACGGGACTGGATCGGATGGCCGCTGTGTCCTTTGACCCAGAGCCAGCGAATGGTTCGATCCGCATTCAGCAGCAGCAACTCGCGCCACAATTCCCGGTGCTGCAACTCGAAGCCGCGGCTGTTGCGCCAGCCAAATCGCTTCCACCGGAAGGCACGAAAGCGCATGCCATGGATCAAAAGTTCCGAATCTGAGCGGAGTTCAATTCGAGCGCCGGTTGGTGTCTGGCGCAACGCCTCAACGGCGGCGCGAAGCTCCATTTCGGAGACGGTTGACCACGGAACTGATCCAGCGATCTCCTGCCGTCTTGTCCCGCAGATCACGATAGCCGCCCAACCGGCAGGGCCGGGATTGCCGATGGCCGAGCCATCGGTAAAGATGAAAAACTGCTTGTTCATGAGGATGCTCCGCAGTGCGCAGTTCCAGTGCGCCGAGCGCTGCCTACGCCGCCTTTATAGGGAATTCTTTCGGATGTGGCTGAAGAGGTGAGGGGAAGTTTGCAAACGCAAACAACTAGCAGTTCATAACGCGCATTTCATTGAATATATTGAGGATGTCGTTTTCCTCAATGAGGGCGGACAGGATGGCTTGAGTGAGCCCCGCTTGCTGCTACTTATCTGCCCTAGCTTGCAGAAATCTCAGTTATTCAGTGCGTTGACCCTGAGCGCAGCGGGTGTGACCGTCGGGAATAGAAGGCATTCGAAGCTTCCCGAAGTCGACATGGTTATTTGAAGACCATTGCCTCAGACAGAGGCTTCGACCTACCCTCGTGTCAGTCGTTGAATGACTGGGGGAAGAGCGATGGTCGATGAGTTAGAGGCGGCGGTGCAGGGATTCATTGAAGAGGTCACCGAGGCTTTCGAGCGCGACCTCGGGGCGAATGCGCAGTTTCGCGTCTTTGATCCGCAAATCTCTGGAGAGTTCCAGATGGAATGGCTGATCGAAGCATCCGGCAAAAGGGGCGTCAGCCGAGCCGAGATTGACTGGATGCTCAGTGAGGGGCTGATAAGGCAATCGCGGGGGCGGACAGGCGAAGAGGGCTTCATCCTCTACACCGAGCGAATGGCCGAGGTTCTCAAAGCGCTGCGTGACAATGGGCGGTATTCGTCCGATGAACTCCGCCACGTCGCTGGCGATTGGTATGCAGATCTGGAGGTGCTTTCGTCACAGGATCTTGCCTACGACAGCTTTGAAGTAGACGATTATGAGCATTTCCGTCGGCACGCAGCCGAAATGATCAAAATCTACGAATGCGGCCTAGCCAGCACTTTGGCAGGTAGTTTTCCCATGGCGCCCGAGGAGCAGGCGGCGCAAACGGATAGATACGAAAAGCTCATTGCTAGCTGGCGGCGCATGCTTCACCTGGTATCAACCCAAACAGATGCTGAACTTACCCCTAGTGCGCAGCGAGCATGGCGAAGAAGCCTATTCCAGTTGCGATGGATGGACGACTGGTTCCGGATAATGAAGGCAAAGGAATTCGAGACACTGATTGAACAGGGGTACAGTACTGAGGTCGCGTTTAGCAGTCATTCCTGGGACGGCGGAGGAGTAACCCTGGCCGACCTCAATTGGAGTCGTACTCTCGACTCCTTTAAGGAAACGATTAACGAGGGCAAAGTCTTTCCACTGCGGACGCCAGATTTCGACCTAACAGCCCAGGGAATTACGCTCCTACGCAACCTCTCACCTTCTGAGTATAAGAGAGTCTACGAAAAGCATCGCCTCGGCCAGCTTTTTGAAGAGCTTGAAAAGCGCGGTGCAGACTTCTGGAAGTGCGATCTATCGGCATCGGGTCACGGTCAATGTGCAGAATGCGGCGCTATCTTTGAGCGCACAGCATCGTCCCGAAAATATTGCGGCGACCGCTGCCGGAGTCGGGCCAAGGCGCGCCGCTGGCGAGAGGCCAACCCGGAACGCGCTCGCGAGTCGCAAGCGAAATATTACCGCGAGAATTACCCGGAGAATTAGGCGACAAGGTTTGCCGCAGATTGAGGAATGATAATGGATCGGATCGAAACAAAGTCTACTTCAAGAAAGACCGCAACTGCCACTGACATCGTGCTCCGGGAAGGAACGCAGGCGAGGCTCCTCTTTCGGCCCGAAATCGTAGACAACACAGGCAGACCTGAAGCTGCCGTAAGAGGCCGGTTCCTTTACCAGAAGAAAAAGCGCACAGATCAATGGATCGAGTTCGACCGACTGCCACTCAATTCAGTCAAAGTTGACGAAGGTTTCCAGCTCGAGATCCATTCAGGCGAACTTTACACATTGCTTGTTAACCTACGTAAGATCTATCAGCTCGCGAACGCATACGGCGTCCCTCAAGGCAAGAGGAGCTTTCTTGAAGTTGGCGGAGCTCTAGCTGATCTGTTAACGCTTGCTGGTCCAGAGCTTCAGGAATTCTTTACCTCGAATAGTGAAGATGCGATTAGATTGTTCAGACTGCTGTTGCACTGGGTATACAAGCGGTCAAACATTGACGTATTCGAGGGCGCGTCGGAACTGCTGGAGCTGAACGCGGTTTTGGGCTTGGCGAATCTCAAGGTCTTTCTCAAGGAATGGAAAGCCAACAGCGGCGTGAATAAAGAGGAATATTGGCAAACTCTTTTTGCAGATAATGCGTTCGTGCTTTCGCAGCTTTTTGCCTATCCGGTGATCCTCATTAAGGACAAAGCTTACCTCGGGGGGAAAGACTTCACGAATACGGGCGGTCACGTTGTTGACTTCTTGTGTAAACTGGAATCTACTGGTGCCGCTGCCATCGTCGAAATCAAGACACCTGCAACCTCGATTCTGGGCTCGGAATATCGCGACGGCGTATACCCTATCTCTAACGACTTGACGGGGGCCATAGCGCAAGCGCTCAAGTATCGGAACTCCCTGATGGAAAACATCCAGAATCTCCAGGGAGGAAAGCCCACTATTCTGGCCTCTGAGCCGTATTGCGTAGTTGTTGCGGGTGACTGCAAGGAGCTCAATTCACCAGACAAGAAGACTTCATTCGAAAGATTCCGCGAACGATTGAGCGGCGTCCGAATTTTGACGTTTGACGAGGTATACAAGCGTGTAGATGGACTGCTCGAGATCTTTAGAGATTCCTCCGGGGTTTTGTCCTCATAAGTTGGCAAATATCTAAGAATTTGCGAAGAGAGAGGCATCCTTGCCCTTGCGCCTCCCCTGAACGATTTGCGAAGAAGAACACTACGTTACATTACGCTGCTTGCATGGGGATAACGCTGCCGAAGGGCGCATGACGGCTTCCGGTCGAGGCCCAGAGCACGGGGTAGTCGGGGGCATCGTCGGGGAATGTCCCGTAGAGATCGGTCAGGAAGACCAACGTCTGCGGGCGGATTCCGTGCTCATCGAGCCAGGTGAAGCAGGGACCAAAGTCGGTGCCGCCTCCGCCGACGGGATCGAGATGGAGCGGTTCGCCGGCTGTGTAGGTATCGACCTTGTGGACCTCGGCATCGAAGTAGAGGACATGTACTCGCTCGGGCCGTTGGCCTTCGAGGATCGAACGGATCTCGGCCTCGAAAAGCCGCAGTTGACGCGCATTGACCGAACCGGAGCAATCGACGGCGATTGCGATCTCGCCCGTGCCCTCGCGCACGACGCCGGGCAGATACAGGCCGGACCAGATGTGGCGGCGATTGGGCCGCATCCAGCTTGAATCCGTCGGAATGGTGTCGGACCAGAGGCGGCGCAGCAGTTCTCGCCAGTCAACTTTGGCTTCGGCGGCGCCGTCAAGGGTGCGCTTCAGTCCGGCAGGGACTTTGCCGGCCTGCTGGGCAACCGTCGCGGCCTGGCTAACGGCGATCTCCCATTCGCGCGCTTGTTCGTCGTTGCCCGCACCGTCCTCGCCGCCCTCCGGTGCGTCGATCACCTGGCCGATGCCGCCCTGGCTCTCTGGTAAGGACGGCGATCCTTGATCATTGTTGCCGCCGGTCGAATCGTTCGATTCCGAGCCTTGAGTCTGGGCTGATTCATTTTCACCATCGGGCTCGGACTGCGCCTCGGCCTCGCGCAGGTTGTAAATCTGCTCGGCGCTCATGCCGCGAAAGCGAGGATCGACGAGCACATCGTCCGGCAGATGCAGGCCGGCATCGAGCAGCAGCGGGTTGATGGCGTAGTCGCAGGCCTCGTTCCAGCGCCGTGGATCGCGTTTCGACCGCCGCGTGTGATGCTGGAGCGCGGGATGCATGACCTCATGGGCCAGCACTCCGGCCAGCGTAGCCGCGTTCAGCGTATCGACGAAGGCCGGGTTGTAGCGAAGCACGACGCCGTTGGTCGCCATGGTCGGAATCGAGCGGCACTCCTCGCTCTTCAACCGGAACAAGAGCGAACCAAAGAAGGGATGATCGAGCAAAAGCGCCGTGCGCGCCTTGCGGATGCGCTCAAATGCCGAAGTTTCGTGTGTCATTACAGGCATAAATCTACCGGACCTCCAATCATGAGTAGGTCGCGAGTGCTGGGGCACTCAGTACAGCATTACTATGCAATCGGAGAGACTGCTGGCGCTGGAGCGGGAAATCTCCTTTATAGTCGAGAGAAAT
>Ga0326728_10019914_pt1 | contig 12917 bp, 9 predicted proteins | sample MB3enrmetagenome_FD_207602 | JGI IMG/M metagenome (GOLD analysis project Ga0326728, IMG submission 207602) | Lab enriched peat soil microbial communities from McLean, Ithaca, NY, United States - MB31MN | ecosystem: Environmental > Terrestrial > Soil > Wetlands > Peat | place: USA: New York...
GCGGGCTTCGAGATCGAGCGCGGAGTTGGGAAGAACGTACTCGGCCACGTCGGCGATGTGGACCTGGAGTTCGTAGCCACCATCGGCGCGGTCGGTGACGAGCACCGCGTCGTCGAAGTCGCGCGCGGTCTCGCCATCGATGGTGACGATGGGCAGGGCGCGGAAGTCTGCCCTGTGGGCCGCAGCCTCTTGGTCGAGATGGGCGACCGATCGAGCCTCGGCAAGAACGTGCTCGGGAAAGACGCGCGGCAATTGGTGCTTGCGGATCATCATCTCCACGTCGACGCCAAAATCATCTTGAGCCCCGAGGATTTCGATGACGCGGCCAATGGGTGGACGCGTGGGCGTGGGCCAACTGGTGATCTCAACGTCGACGACGAGGCGTTCCGCGCTTCCCGGTTTTGCATGAGAGAGTGCCCCACGGCCAAGAACGCGATGCGGTGTGGAGGATGTTGCATCGGGAGGGATCTCCGCGCCGGGAGGGATGACGATGGGTTGCGTCATGCCCTCGTCGAAGGGAATGACGAGGTTTTGATTCTGGCCGCGACCGGGATCGGCACAACGAAACGTTCCAACGACGGTTGGGGTTCTACGCTCGAGAACCCTTGCAATCCGGCCCGACGTGCGCCCATCGGCTTTGGGCGGGTCGACCTCGACCAGAACCTGGTCGCCCTGCATGGCGCCGCGGATCTCACCAGGCGGGATGAAAATATCGTCAACTTCCGCGGACGACTGCGCGCCCGTGCGGCGATTCGGCCGCACAAAGCCGTAACCGTCGCGGTGCAGATCGAGGCGGCCGGCGACGAGTTCACGGCCAGAGCCGGGCCGGGCGGCGACACCGGGAAGGCTCCAATGCTCGCGATCGAGCTGCACAAGCTGGCCGCGCAGAGTCAGGCGCGCCAACTGCTCGAGCAGAAGCCGGCGTTCGCGCCCACCACCGAGGCCCAGTTCGCGGACCAACTGCTTGTATCCGGCCTTGCGCCCCGCCGCGGCGGCAATGCGCGCCACCAATTCGCGATCGGTCATACGCCAAGATTAAGGCAACGCAACGGTGTGTACGCAGGAACCTGCCTTTTGCCGTAGAATGTGGGAGACGCCGAACCTTGGGAAGCGGATGAAGCGTATGGTCCGGCTTTCGGCCGCACGTCGGTTGCTGCGCGCAAGCCAGGGTGCGGCAAGCGCAGTTCTTTAATTTGGGCTCAAGCCATTGGCGTTGCCTCGGCATCCCCCCGTCCCGATCGGACAGAAAAGGAATTTATCTTGAGCGCTATGTGGAAACCAAGTCAGAGCGAGCCAATCCGTTCCATGCCTAACCCGGAACCGCCAGCCCCTGTGCACGCGGCGCCGGCCGTTGAGTCTGCCAACCGCGCGGGAGCGCCTGCCGGCGACCAGGCCGTAATCAGCAAGGGCCTGTTTGTGAAGGGGGAGATCTCGGGCACAGAATCGCTGTATATCGACGGCAAGGTGGAAGGGTCGATCAGCCTGGCCGGCAACCGCGTGACCGTGGGACGCAACGGCCAGGTGAACGCGAGTGTGACCGCGCGCGAAGTGGTGGTGATGGGCAAGGTGCGCGGCAATGTGTCGGCTACGGACCGCGTGGACATCCGCGCCGAGGGCGCGTTGAGCGGCGATGTTTCGGCGGCGCGCATCAGCATCGAAGATGGCGCGTTCTTCAAGGGCGGGATCGATATCCGCAAGTCCGACGCCAAGCTGGCGCAGCCGGCCGGCGCGCCGGGACAGGCGTCTGTGCCGTCCGCGCCGGAAGCGCCCAAAGTGCCGGCCCAGGCGTAGATCGCAACTCTGCTGTCTCGCGAGAGCGCCTCTGCTCGGGCAGAGGCGCTTTTGTGTTTTTACGGCGTCTTCGGAAATACTGTGAACTTTTGAGAGCCGCCCATGTGGTTTTTTTTGATGAAAAATCCACTCAGCATTTGCGGCTTCGGTCTGCACTTTTTCCGATAATTCTAGAGCGAGGCGTATGGAGTGAGAAGGCGCGTCGGCGGCCGCACGCGGAGCGACCTTCAGCTCAGTCCCAGGCGGCGCAGGACGACGCGCGGCAATGCGGAGCCGGACTTCTCCAGAGTCCACCCGGCGATGAGGGTCCATGCGGTCGCGCCGGCGAGGAGAATCGCCGCATCGGTCCAAGAACGAGCGTGATGCAGTGCGCTCACGGTCGGCAGATGGCGCGCGAGAACGGCGAGCCCCCAGGCAAGCAGCCATGCGCTGGCGCCGCCGGCGAATGCGGCCAGCAGGCAGCGGCCCATCTCCGCGTAATCCAGACTGGCGAGCGAAACCATGCGCCGCTGGTGCAGGAGCACGGCGATGGTGAGGGTCTGGAGGGCGATGCCCAGGTCGGAAGCGAGCGCCAGACCCGTTGCGCCGCGCCAGTGGTAGAGCGAGTTATAGATAGGCAGCGAGACCAGGGTAACGATGGTGCTGGCAACCATGGGCGCAAAGGTGTTTCCCGCGGCGTAGAAGGCGCGCGCGTAAATGGCCTGCGCCGACCAGAGAAACATGGAGACGGAAAAGATCGCGAAGTAGAGGCTGCACTCGCGCGCATCGGCGGCCGAGAAGCGCCCACCGGTAAAGACGAGATCGATGGCGGGCCAGCCCAGCGCCACCATGCCGGAGGCGGCAAGCAAACCGAGCGAAGCCACGCGGGAGACGGAATCGGCAACGCCGGTGGCGAACTCGTAGCGGCGGTCGCGCGTCCACAGGCTGGCGAAAAACGGCATGGAAGCCGCGCCCGCGGCCTGGGCCAGCATGGCCATGGGCGCCTGGAAGAGCTGCTTGGCGTAGCTCATCAGCGAGACCGCGCCGCCGATGGCGGAGGCGAAGTGGGTGATGATCCAGTTGTCGGCAGTGACCAGCGAGACGCCGGCCATTAACGGAAGAGACAGGCGCACCCACTCACGCAAGCCGGCGTCGTGCCAGTCGAGAAGAAAGCGGTAGCGCGTGCCGGCGCGGTGCGCAAAGAACCAGTTAAGGAGAAACGGTCCGAGGATGGCTCCGGCCACTGTTCCCAGAGCGAGCGAGGAGACGCCCATGCGCTTGACCAGCAGCAGACCGCCGACGATGGGACCCAGGCCGTAAATCAGCGGCACTACGGCCTGCACACTGAACTGCTTGCGCACCAGCAGGACCGAGCCAAAGACGCCGCCGGCCAGGAAGCACAACTGCGCGGGCAGCAGAATGCGCGTGAGCATGGTGCACTCCGCGGCCTTGGCGGGATCGAAGCCGTGGAACTGCCAGCGCACATACCATGGGGCAAAGATTTCGGCCAGCAGGATGGCCGCGCCCAGCACCAGGTACATGGTGGAAAGAATGACGGAGAGCGAGCGCTCGGCCTCGGCCTCGCGGCCCTGCTCGCGATAGCGGGTGAGAATGGTGACAAAGGTGATGGACGCCGCGCCGCCGACGAGAAAGTACGAGATCATGTCGGGCAGGACGAAGGCGGCATTGAAGGCGTCTGCTTCCGCGCCGCGGCCGAAGAGCCAGACGATGTATTTGACGCGCACCAGCCCGATGATGCGCGAGAGAAACGTGGACACCATGAGGATCACTGTGGCCGAAAAGACGCTGTGCGCGTGGGTAGGATGAAGAGCGCCTAGAAGGCGCCCCCACCTGGAGCGTGCGCGCGGCGATGGCGGCGCGGGGGGCTGGGTTTCCACCCCATCGACAAGGAGCTGTCGCTGGGAACCCGGATTGGGAGGCGTGCTTGCCACTGCAAACGATTCTATAAGGGGAGCGGCGATGCAGCTCAGGGGCTAAGGTAGCCGCGCAAAAATTCGTTTGAAGAGAGGTTTTTCTGGCAATGGGAAAGAGCAAAGGCTAAAGCTCGGCAATTTGATTGGGCTCATTCAGCCCGGATAAGAAAACTTGTCAAACTCACCTTTCCTCGGTAGTGTGAATCGGAATCTTCGTCCTTCCTCCTAAACCGGAATTTCAATGCGATGGCGCGCGTGCCTTTGCCGGCGGGGCCGGCGTCAAATCAACAACTGCACCCGTGTAGACAGGCTGCCCTTTAGGGTCCACCACTCCTATCGCAAATTTCTTCAAACCGGATGGGAGAACGAATACAACGGTAAAATGCCATTCATCTGCCCCTCCACCAAACGGAATCCCACAGTAGCTGTCTGGCACCGTCCCGAAAAAGTCAGTGCTGATCGCCTCGCCTTGATACGACGCCTTTGTCTGCGCTCCTTTGGCGCTGTCAGGAATCGCCAGAAACCGTTTGCTGTTGAAACAGACGAAATGATATTTCTTGTGCAGTCCGTCCAGGTGACCTACCAGTTCAACAGAATAGTATTTCGTGCCGTCGGGTGCAGTAAACGTGTTTGATGCGCCGAGAAAGCTCTTGGCTTCAAACGTTTCGGAAACCTGAACACCCTTGATCTTGAACGTCAGGAGGGAAAAATCTTCCAAGTCGGGGAGATCGGGCGATGGTGCTGCATTCTGGCTCGAGTTCGACGGGGCTTCGGAGGGTTTGGCGGGCGCCGCCGCGGGTGATTGTCCAGGTGCAGCAACCGATTGCGTTTGGGCTAGAGGCGGTTGAGCAGATGCCGTTGGGGTGCGCAGAGGCCAAAAAGCGGCAAGAGCCAAGAAAATGACGAAGAATCCCCTTTTCATTTGCAGTCTCCGTTCTTGATCACATGATCAGAAAATGAGCCGGATTGATGACTTCAATATACAGCGCCCAAAGGTAAGGCAGCAGGAATTCTACTAGCCGGAACCAATGGAGCAGTCGGGAGACTGCGAAGCTCAATTGTCCTTCTTCTCTCACTGATTTTCTATCGAAATGCGGCAAAAAGCGTCCCTCAGGGGTTAAAGCCCCCGTGTTTTGATTGGACCTATTCGGCCCGGCTAAAGCTGTGCCCTATTACAAAACCCTGGGGCGGAGTTTTTTCCGCAGCCACCAAAACCCCTCTTGTCTTTCGGAGGTCTTACGGCATGACTAGAGTCGTGCTCCTTCGCGATCAACTCCAATCGGTCTGTTATACAAAGCGCTGCGCAGCGGCGCGTATGCTGTTTCCATGAGGTTTCTTCTTGGTTTTGGATGCGTGTTGTGCATAGGAACAATCGCCGCGGGCCAGACGATTCATGGGCGCGGCGGAATTACGCTGCCGGCGCCCCCGGACGCCGAGGTCGTTCCGGTGACGGACGATTACTTCGGCGCCAAGGTGGTCGACAATTACCGCTGGCTCGAGGACGCGAACAGTCCCGAGACCAAGGCGTTCATCGACGCCGAGAATGCCTACACGGCGCGCTACATGGAGCAGGCGCGCATCCGGCCGCAGATTGCCGACGATCTCGACCAACTGGAGCACGTGACCCGTTGGACCGTGCCCATCGCGCGCGGCAACGATTTGTTTTTCCAGAAGCTACTGGCCGGCGAGGACCAAGCCTCGATCTACGTGCGCCACGGCTGGACAGAGAAGGACAAGCGGCTCATCGATCCGGCCCAGTTCAGCCGCGATCCCAACACGTCGGTGAACCTGGACGACGTGTCGCGCGACGCAACCCTGGTGGCCTACGAGGTGCGCGAGGGCGGCTCGGATGAGACCACGGTGCATGTGTTCAACGTGAAGACGGGAAAGACGCTGCAGGATGAGCTGCCGAGCGCCAATTACCTTTCGGTGTGTTTCACTCCCGACGGGCGCGGCCTCTACTACGCGCGCATGGACGCGAAGGGCACGCTTCTCTATGAGCACAGGTGGGGCGAGCGCGTCGCGCACGACAGGCTTCTGTTCGGCCACGAGTTTCGCGGCGAAGAGCTGGGCCCGAGCGACCTGATTGAAGCCTATGTGACCGACGATGCGCGCTACCTGGTGGTGGAGATCGACCGGGGGGTGCCGGCCAAGCGCGTGGACATTGTGTTTCGCGATTTGACCAAGCCGGATTCCTACTTCGATGTGCTGGCCTGGGGACTGGAGTCGCGGTTTTCGGCGATTTACGCCAAGGGCGCATGGTACGTGAAGACCGATTACAAGGCGCCCAACGGACGGATTCTCAAGGCCGATCCCGGCATCCTGCCCGATGTGTGGACCACGGTCGTCCCTGAAGGGAAAGACGCGATCGACGAGTTCAACATTGTGGGCAACAAGATCTATGTGAAGCGGCTGCACGACGTGAAGACAGAAACCTCCGTCTACACGCTGGACGGCAAGGGGGTCGGCACCGTGAATTACGACGGCATCGGCTCGGCGACCGTGGTCCAAGGCCGCAGCACGGACCGTTACGGCTTTTATAGCTTCGAGTCCTTCATCGCGCCGCCCACAATCTATCGGCTCGACACTCTGACCGGTAAGACCGAAGTCTTCGCCCAGCCCAAGGTTCCCTTCGACACCAGCCAATACGAGCTGAAGCAGGTCTTTTTCACCTCGAAGGACGGCACGCGCGTGCCCATGTTCATTGCGGGAAAGAAAGGGTTGAAGCAGGACGGAACAGAGCGGCTGCTGATGACCGGCTACGGCGGATTCGACATCAGCGAGCTGCCGGAGTGGAGGCCTGTCTATGCCGAGTGGATGGAAGAGGGCGGCTGGTTTGCGCTGCCCAACCTGCGCGGCGGCAACGAGTACGGCGAGCGCTGGCACGAACAGGCCATGTTTGAAAAGAAACAGAATGTCTTCGACGACTGGTTCGCGGCCGCCGAGTACCTGATTGCCAACAAGTACACGTCCGCGGCGCACTTCGCCATCATGGGCCGGTCGAACGGAGGGCTGCTGATGGGCGCATCCATCACGCAGCGGCCATATCTGTTCGCGGCGGTGGAGTGCGGTTATCCGCTGCTCGACATGCTGCGCTATCAGAAGTTCGAGGAGGGACGGCTCTGGACGACGGAGTACGGATCGGCGGAAAACGAGAAACAGTTTGCGTATCTCGTCAAGTATTCGCCGTACCAGAACGTGAAGAAGGGCACGGCCTACCCGGCGGTCTTCTTCTTTACCGGGGCCAGCGACACGCGCGTGGATCCGCTGCACGCGCGCAAGATGGCGGCGCTCCTGCAGGCCGATTCGTCGAGCGGACGGCCGATTCTGCTGCACTATAGTATCGCCGGCGGGCACTCGGCCGGGGTCAGCGTGGGCCAGGAGATCGAGGACGGAACCGACCAACTCACGTTTCTCTGGACCGAAACGGGACAACCCGCCAAACAGAAGTAATCGCCACCGGCCTGATTCGCGGTGACGAGTGTCCAAAGACGGGTGTCCATGCGTAACCTCACGCATTGAGCAACTCCTCCGATAAGAAAGATATGGAATTCACGGCAATGCCTGTCGCGGCCGCCGGTTCGGTTTTCCCGCGTGTTGGATGAGGGAGAACCGTGCAGGCAGTGCGTGCGCGCATGCTACATCTCCCCCAGAGAAAGTGGTGGGATGCATTTTGATTCTGGCGGCGGGCCAAAGGGGATTTCGCGGGCCCTGGAGCGGACGATGGCACAAGTAGAATTCGCGATCAGCAAAGTCGAGCGGCAGGAAGAGGACGCAAGACTCGAAGCCTTAGCCTCAACCGGAATTCTCGACACCGCGCCGGAGGCTAGCTTTGATGCTATTACCCGCCTGGCGGCCGAGTATTTCAAAGCCGACACCGTCTTGCTGGGTTTTGCCGACGAGAGCCGGGTATGGATCAAATCCCATTGGGGCGAGCCGGTGCGGGAGCTGCCGCGGAGGCAATCGATCTTCGAGCGGGTGCTGGCCGAGGGCGGCTCGGTGGTGGTCCCGGATATCAACGACGATCCCGAATTCCGGGAGTGGCGCCTACCCTTGCGCCGGATCGAGGCGCGATCGTTTGCCAGCGCTCCGGTGCGTTCCTCGGATGGCAAGATTCTGGGTGCGCTGATCATTTTTTCCTGCCAGCCGCGCCGGCCCATGGCGGTCACCGAGTTGCGCATGCTGGAGAGCATCGCCGATTTTGCGGCCAGCCAGTTGGAGTTGCGCAGGCTGCGCAAGAATTTTAATGGACACCGCGTGCGCCACGAACGCCGCAATGAGGTCGTAACCGGAATCTGGCCGCGCAAGTCGGACCTGCGGCAGGCGCTCGAGAAAAAACAGTTTGTGATGTACTACCAGCCCGAAGTCGAACTGGCTACGCGGCGCATCGTTGGTCTGGAGGCGCTGATTCGCTGGGCGCATCCGGATCGCGGCTTGATTCCGCCCATGGACTTCATTCCGCTCGCCGAGGAGTCCGGGCTCATCCTGCCCATCGGTGACTGGGGTATGTCGGAGGCCTGCCAGCAAATCCAGCGGTGGCACGCCGAAGATCCCGATCAGCCGGCGCCGCGCGTGTGCGTGAATCTTTCGGCCCGGCAGTTCGCGCGCCAGGGGCTTTCCGATCACGTGGAAGCGCTGTTGCGCCGTTCCGGCGTTTCCAGCCAGCAGCTTGGCCTGGAGATGACCGAGTCCAGCTTGATTGCCGATCCCGGCCTGGCGTTGGAAGTGCTCAGTAGTTTGCGCCGGCTGGGAGTTTCGCTGTTGATGGACGACTTTGGCACCGGATACAGCTCGTTGAACCAACTACATACGCTGCCCTTCGATGTGCTCAAGATCGACCGCTCGTTTGTCATGCGCATGACCGAGGGCGAGCAGCCCCTGCAGATCGTGCGCACCATCGTGGAGCTGGCGCGCGTGATGGGCATGGACGTGGTGGCGGAAGGCATCGAGACCCAGGAGCAGCACGTGCTGCTGCGGCAACTGGGCTGCCGCTTCGGACAGGGATTTCTGTTCTCGCGGCCCGTGGCGGCCAGTGTCGTAAGCGCGATGCTGCACCTGCCGGGACGAATCCTGCCGGATCCAGCAGCGCCTCGAGCCGTCCCAAACTAGGGCCTGTCCGCACTGTTGGTGGCGGCGGGATTCCCCGATTTCGATTTGGGAATCGCGCGTGGCTGTGTCCGAATTAGGACGACGCGAAGCTGTTGATTGGAACATTCTCACACTTCCCGCTCCCAGCCGCGCTATTCTCCATCCCATGCAGCAACCCGCTCCAACGCAGCCCTCTTCCACTCCTTCCAGTTTTGCGGGACTGCTGGCCTCGCTTGCCTCGCCCCCGCCTCAGGCCGCAGATGACGACCCCCCGTGGAGCACGAGCGACCTGGGCGAGGACGTGATCTCGCTCAGCTACGAGCGCGCCCTGCGTGCCCATGCGCGCTACCGGCCGGCAGATCGCCTTGTTGATGGCGATATTGACCGCGGCGATGGATTAACTGCACCGCCGGTGAGCTTTGGAGTCGAGGCCGGAGCCGATGCCGCGATCGAAACCGATGCCGCAGGCGCTACCGGTTCCGCAGGCGTTACCGACGCCGCAGTGGCCGCGCCGTCGTTGCCAGCGGATCTTGCGCCTGACCGCGATCTGCGCTCGGCAAGCGTGACGATTCGCCTGAGCAAAGCCGAGTGCGTGCGGTTACGTGAGCGGGCCGCGGAAGCGGAATTGACGGTCTCGGCGTATCTGCGCTCCTGCGTGCTCGAAGCCGAAGCGCTACGCGCCGAGGTCAAGCAGGCGCTGGCGGAACTGAAGACGGGAGCCAGGGGAACAAGCCAACCAAGCGGCGAAGCTGCCGGAAGCGCCGGCGGGGAACAAGCCGCCCCAGCAGGGAAGAAGAAACCGGGGTGGCGAAGGTTCTTTGGCTGGATTGTGCCGATCACAGGGCGCGGATGATGAACTGTGCCTGCGGCGGAGCCCAATCGCTCAGCGCTCGCCGGTGCCCAAAGCTTCAACCAGCCCTCGCGAACCATGGTTTTCTCGACTGCCGGCGCCAATTCCCATGGCGCGCAGTGTGACTGCGAACTGGACAGCGATGGGAATGAGCATGATCTTGGCCATCTCTCCGGCGTAGATGAAGGAATCATCCCCGGCCACATTTCCCAATGCAGCGCCTTGCTGCGCGGCCATCAGATATTGCGTCAGCATGACAGAAGTGGAAACCAGCCACAAAGGCATCGTCGCCCACCAGCGGCGTGACAGGGCGATGAAATACGAGGGGAAGATCAACAGGAGCAGCGTATACCGAAGCCAGATCATCGCTCGATGCGCCTCCGCACGCGATACATCCAGCCTGAACCATTGCCTCTAAGGAAAACATATAGAAACTCTGTAACAAACATAAGGGCGCGGCTCGTGGAACGCCGCGCCGCATCGTTTCGCTTATTTGGCAACCAGTTTCGCTGCTTTCGCTTGCACCCTTGGTCCCTCGGTGCCTTGGTCCCTGCTTCACTCCACTTCAAGCACTAGACATTTGAGATATTCCGTCTCTGGCAGGTTGAGGACGACGGGATGGTCTAGAGCTGCGCCACGGCGTTCAAGCAGGCGCACGCGGCGCGTGGCATCGGCGGCAGCCGCGGCCACGGCGGCTTCCAGATCGGCCCATCCCACATGATGCGAGCAGGAGCAGGTGACGAGCAGGCCGCCGGGAGCGAGCATTTTGAGGGCGCGCAGGTTCAGTTCCTTGTAGCCGCGCAGGGCGCCTTCGACGGCGCGCTTCGATTTGGCGAAGGCCGGCGGATCGAGAACGATGGCGTCGAATCTCTGGCCGGCGTGCGACCAATCGCGCAGGATTTCGAAGGCGTCGGCCTCAATCCATTCAACTTCGCCCCAGTTGACATCGGAAGTGAGGTGGGAGCGGTTGGCCTGAAGATTGCGCTCCGCCACTTCAAGCGAGGCTCTCGAGGCGTCAATGCCTGTAACCTGGCGGCACACCTGGGCGAGATGCAGGGCAAATCCGCCCTGGTAGCAGCAGACGTCGAGCGCGTGGCCAACTGCTCCCAAGCGCCGCGCCCACTCCCGCGCGGCTGCGTAGTTCGCGCGCTGATCGAGAAACGCGCCGGTCTTCTGGCCGGCGTTGGCGTCGTATTGAAAAGCCAGGCCGTTCAGATAAAACTGGGTGGCCGCGACGGGACGAGCTGGATCGGCGAGCCATAAAGCATCTGGGCTCGGCGCGGGCATACCTTCGATCTCGCGGATGCGCGGATCGGGGCGCTCGAAAATCGCGGCGGGCGCAAGTTCTTCGCGCAGGACGCGCACGCAGGCTTCACCCACCACTGCGTGGAGCAGACCTTTGGTCAGGCGCTGCAGTATAACGATCTCTCCATACTTGTCCACAACCAGCCCGGGCAGCTCGTCGGCCTCGCTGAAGCACAGGCGGCAGGCGTCGTTATCAACATCGACCAGCGGCTTGCGGCGCGCAATGGCCCTACGCAGGCGCGAGGCAAGCACCTTGAGCCACGCGGATTCGTCCAAGGCCTCGCGCGAGACCAGGCGCAATGCAATTTGCGATTGAGGACTGGAAAGCGCGGTGCCGAGAAAGATGCCTCGCTGATCGGCAACCGGAACTAATTCTCCCGGTTTTGGAGCAACGATAGAGAGAACGTCGGATGCGTAGACCCACAGATGGCCGCTGCGCAGACGGTCTGCGGCGCGGCGGCTGACGATGGCGCCGGCGATCTCTGGAGCGGCGATGGGGCGCGAGGCGGCGCGGCTCGGGGGCGAGGACTGCCCACGCGCGGATACACTGCGAGGGAATGCGGCGCGCGGATTGCCCTCTGCGGCAACGGATGCCGATGCTTTGGCGCGGCGCTTGCGCGGCTCGGCGGCGGTCTCAGATTTGCGTGACTTTACCATTGGCCTCCCTCCCAAGGTTAACCGCCCAGGGTGGGAAGCCAAAGAACCGGACTACTATTTCTCCTGCAACGACTGCAGATAACGGTTCAGATTGCTGATTCTCAGCGCTCTCATGTTGGGTTCGTTCGCGGCCATGTCCATCGACTCCAGCATCGGGCCCCACACCGGCATCTCCGCCGTGCCGTGCGATGGATTCGCGGCGCCAAACTCAAGTACCGAAACAATATGCTTCGAGGGGAACTTCCCGCCGTGGTTCCGGCTCAAGGCGACCAGGTTGGTGGGCTGCTTCTTCAGCGCCGAGGCCACTGGGCCATTCCCTTTGCCGTCCACGCCGTGGCAAGGGGCGCAATAGTTCACGTACATCTGTTTGCCGTTGTTCGCCGGCGCCTTCGTCACCGGGATGACGACTGTCTTCTTTGCCGTCGACTGATTGGCGTATCCAACGCCCACAACGACTGCCGCGGCTAAAGTGGCTAAAATGAGGATTCTTGCCATGTTTTCCTCCGCTTGCATCTCTGGAGAGAGACATTACGCACCTTTTGTTGCATGAAGAGATGTGATGAATAGCACATCGATGGGAGACTTAAATCACTTTGGGAATGCCCAGGAAAGCGATTCCCGGGGCCGACCGGAGCCCATTCAGGGCCAAAAGCGCCCAAAATGCGGAGTTCCCGCAACGCGGCGGACACTTTCACGCCCCAGGAACGCAAGCGGCCTATAATGAAGCATGGCGACAGCCCGCCACACCGCGTCCATCGAAGCTGAAAGCGCCACCGTGACCGAAACGGGAGCGGCGGGGACTGCGAGCCCGAAGACGCTGCTTGTCCGCAAGGATCCGCGGCCCATCGAAGAGCGTCTTGAGGCCCTCCTTCGCCAGGTGAAGGCCAACCGCCCCCATGAAGACATCTCGTTGATTCGAAAGGCGTGGGAGTTCTGCGTGAGCCACCACGCAGGGCAGACGCGCGCCTCCGGCGAGCCTTACATCGTGCACCCGCTCGAAGTGGCAGAAGTGCTGGCGGAGATGAAGCTGGACGCGACAGCCATCGCCGCCGCCCTGCTGCATGACGCCGTCGAAGACACACCGGCAACGAGCGAAGAGATTGACCAGCGCTTCGGCGTTCAGGTGGCGCACATTGTCGAGGGCGTGACCAAGATCGACAAGATCCAGTTCGCCAACCGCGAGGACCGCCAGGCCGAGAACGTGCGCAAGATGCTGCTGGCCATGGTGAGCGATGTGCGCGTGGTCCTGATCAAGCTGGCCGACCGGCTGCACAACATGCGCACCCTGGAACACCTGCAACCGGACCGGCAGG
>Ga0326728_10019915_pt1 | contig 12917 bp, 15 predicted proteins | sample MB3enrmetagenome_FD_207602 | JGI IMG/M metagenome (GOLD analysis project Ga0326728, IMG submission 207602) | Lab enriched peat soil microbial communities from McLean, Ithaca, NY, United States - MB31MN | ecosystem: Environmental > Terrestrial > Soil > Wetlands > Peat | place: USA: New York...
ATCTTTATCTCGACAAACTCAACAAGAATGCCATTGCTCGGAACTTGGTTCACCGCCTGGAGCGTATGGGCTGCAAAGTCACCATCGAGTGGCAAACAGCAGCTTAAAACATTTTCATAGCAGAGGACGCAAAGGACGCGGAGGAAATTTTAAATTTCAAATCTGTTGAGCATCGCTCTGCCGGAGCCCGCCGTTAAATCTCAAATTACCAATCCATTCTCTTTCCTTGGCGTCCTTGGCGCCCTCTGCGTTCGTCTTGGCTGCACACGTCCACGCGCAAGAACTCTACCCGGCCAAAGGTGTTTGTGGAACGTGGAACGTGAAACGAAAAACGTGAAACGGCTTCTGGCAGGGGACGGGGGACCAGAGACGGGTGACGTCTCCTGTATATTCATCTTATGGCCAAGAAGAGCAAGCAGCCGGTCAAGGTGGTTTCCTCGCGGATCATGTATCACGGTCCGGTTTTCCGGGTCGTTTCCGATCAGGTAATCGAGCCGAGCGGAGTGCAGGTGCGGCGCGACATCGTCCGCCACCAGGGGTCCGTTGTGATCATGGCGGTGGACGAATCGAAGCCGGAGCCGCAGATTCTGCTGGAACGGCAATACCGTTATGCGCCCGGCGATTATCTTTGGGAGCTTCCGGCCGGACGGGTCGACGAGGGCGAGAGCGAGTTGGCCGGCGCCAAGCGCGAATTGCTTGAAGAAACCGGTTTCCGGGCACGGCAATGGAAGCGCGTGCTGCGGTATTACGCCAGCCCGGGGTTTGTCGACGAAACCATGGCCGTCTATCTGGCCCGCGATCTGGTTCGCGGCCAGGCACAACCGGAGTATGACGAGGATATCAAGACACGTTTCTTTCCTCTTTCCACCGTGGTCCAAATGGCCACCTCGGGACGCCTGCGGGACGGCAAGACCATCGCCGGAGTTTTGTGGCTGGCGCAGTCCGGATTCGGCCGAAAACCGCGCCGGTAACGGCGTTTCGGTGATTTGTTCTATTTACCAACTATTTACTAGCTTGACAACACCGGGCCAAAGCCGGAGAATAAATTTAGTCCTTTCTAAAGGCGTTCCGCTGGTTTCCGTGGGTGGGTTTCGCATGAGGTAAAACGGAATTAGCGCCGACATCGGATACTTTGATGGAGGCATTAAAGAGGGCTCCTGGTGATGGCACCATGGGCAATGTACGGAGGAAGACGTAAGTGTCCCGGATTAAAGGCAAAGTCAAATGGTTTAACAACGCCAAAGGGTTTGGCTTCATCGGGCGTGACGATGGACCCGATGTATTTGTGCACTACAGCGCTATCACCTCGGAAGGATACAAGAGCCTCCAGGAGGGTGATGACGTTGAGTTCGAAATCGTCGAGGGCCAAAAAGGACCGCAGGCCGGCAACGTCAACAAGGTTTCTCCTTGAGATTTTTCGGCAGAATTGCCCTGAAACCCAGCCCTGGCGGCTGGGTTTTTGTTTGGGCAGAAATGGTGGCGCCGGCGTCCCGCTGGCTGCCGGAGCGGACGGCTCGTCCGCACCGTAGGCGAGACCGCCGGCGCTAACCATCTTGGAATGGCGATACAATCTGGGGTATGCCACGCTCTGTGCCTTCTGTACGCGCGAAAAAGACATCCGGAAGCGATACTAAGTCCCCGGAGCACTCCGCTCCTTCGCCCGCCGGTGCACTGCCTTCTTCCGGCGTTCGGCCATGGGACAACCAGGCCATTGCCGGCATCCTGCACGAAACCGCCGACCTTATGGAGATCAACGGCGACGATTCCTTTCGCGTTCGCTCATACCGCCGCGCCGCTGAAGCCATTGAAGGCCTGCCGCAACAGGTGTCCGACCTGGTGGCTGAACCCGCCAAGCTTTTGGAAGTGCCCGGCATTGGAAAGGCAATGCTTGGCCATATTCAGCAAATCTTTCGCGAAGGTTCGCTGAGCCTCCATCGCGAACTGCTGGAGCGCTACCGGCCAAGCATGCTGGAACTGCTGAAGGTCCAGGGACTCGGCCCCAAGACGATTTCCCTGATCTGGAGCGCCTACCACGTGTCCGATATCGCCGGGGTGGAGAAACTGGCGAGGGAAGGCAAACTGCGGGAACTGCCCCGGATGGGGGAGAAGCAAGAACAGAAGATCCTCAAGGCCATCGAGGTCTATCAGCGGATCTCCGGCCGCTTCCTGCTCGATGAAGCCGAGCGTGTGGCGGAAAAGTTGGTGGAATATCTGGGCGGCATGCCGGGAATCGACAAGATCACTCCGGCGGGATCGTTTCGCCGCGGGCGCGAGACGGTGGGCGATCTCGATCTGCTCGTCACCGGCCCTTGTGTTGAAGCCCCGGCCGGCCGCGAAACCGTGGTGGAGCGCATCCTGCGGTTTCCCGGCATCGTGGACGTGCTGGCACACGGCGAGAACAAGGTCAGCTTTCGCCTGCGCAGCGGCATGCAGGTGGATGTGCGGCTGCTTCCTCCGGAATCCTATGGCGCGGCCCTGCAGTATTTCACCGGCTCCAAGGGACATAACATCGCGCTGCGCCAACGGGCGCTGAAAATGGGCTATACGTTGAGCGAATACGCCCTGGCCCAAGTCACCGGCGGCCAACCGGTGGCCGGCCGCAGCGAAGAGGAGATTTACGCCCGGCTCGGACTCGATTACATTCCGCCGGAACTGCGCGAGGCCACCGGCGAGATTGAGGCGGCCGAAAAGCATACCCTGCCCCAACTGATTACGGTGGAAGACCTGCGGGGCGACGTCCACATGCATACGGTCGAAACCGACGGCAAATGCACGCTGGAGGAGATGGCGGTTGCCGCGCGGGCACGCGGGTACCAGTACATGGCCATCACCGAGCACTCCAAGAATCTGGCTTTCGCCAACGGCCTCGACGACCGGCGCGCGCTGGAACATATTCAGCGGGTGCATGCCGCCGGCCGCCAGATCGCCGGCATCAAAATATTTGCCGGGATCGAAGTCGATATTCTGGGCGACGGCACGCTGGATTTGTCCGACAGCGTTCTCAGCCGGATGGACCTGATCATCGCCAGCGTGCACTCGCATTTCAAGCAGGAGCCGGAGGAAATGACCCGGCGGCTGCTGCGCGCCCTGGCGAACCCGCACGTATCGTTCCTGGGCCATCCCACGGGGCGTATTCTGCTGCGGCGCGACGGTTACAGCTTTGATATGGATGCCGTGCTTAAGGCGGCCGCCAAATACAAGGTGGCTATGGAACTTAACTCCTTTCCCGACCGGCTGGATTTGTGCGACCGGCATCTCCGGATGGCCCGCGAGCACGGTGTCAAAATCGTGATCAACACGGACGCCCACCACACCTCGCATATGGAGAAGATCCGGTATGGCGTGCTGCAGGCGCGGCGGGCATGGCTCACTCCGGCGGACGTTTTGAACACTTTGCCCTGCGAAGCATTTGCTAAGGCGATGAAGCGAGAGTAGGCTTCGGACGAAGGGAGATCTTGCAAGCAGCGGTCATACCCCGGCATGACCGGGTATCCGGCACGCCTCCTTCGGGAGCGCGCCGGGACAGCACTGCGGACGCGCCGGAAACCTTGGTGGGCTCCACATCATGAGCGGCTGTACTCAGCTTGCAGCCCGCGCTTACATAGGGAGGCGCCCCATGGCTACTGAAAATACTCAACGCACGGAACCTTTACCCATTCCCTCTCCCCAACCCGGGCCGGTACCCGTTCCCTCCGGCGAGGCCGTTCACATTGGAGAAGACCTGGACGATCTGGAAAAGGAGTCCAAGGTCCATACCTTTGTCGTCGTCGGTGTCGTGCTGTTCATTATCGCCATCGGGGTGGCAGTGATTTCGTTCGCCACGCGCCCCAAGCCGGCGGCCAGCGGCACTATGGATGACGCCTTCGCGGTCGCTTTGCAGGGCGATAATGTGTTGACCACGATCCGGGTTACATTTCACAATATCGGCGGAAAGCCGCTGTGGATACGTGATCTCAAGGCCCAGCTCACGACGGCCGACGGCAAACAGTATTCCGATGTGGCCGCCAGCCCGGACGATTTTGACCGTTATTTTCGCTACTATCCCGACCTGCGAGACCGCACCATTCAGCCGTTGAAGGTGGAGACCAAGGTCGATCCCGGCGAACAGGTGCGCGGCAGCATGATCGTCAGTTTCCCGGTGACCCTGGATTCGTTCAACAGCCGGAAATCGCTCTCGGTGATGATCTATCCCTATGACACCTTTGTCGCCCCCGCCGGCGGCGACCAGCCGGCGGTAGTGATTACGAAGGAGTAGCCGGGGGCTGGTAGTTGGCAGCCAGGGGCCGGGGCAAGGGTCGTGGTACCTGCGGTGTGGTTTCCTCCCGGAGGGAGCCCAATAAAATCGCCCAAGCGAGTCCAGAAAGGTTCGCTTGGGCGATTTCCATTCTCACGAGATTCGGGAGCACGCAAGAGCCCCTAACTACCAGCTACTGCGGCTGCGTCGTAATCGGAGCCGGAACCGATTTCGGGGTGGAAAGATAGCCGGTGATTTTGTTCTTATCCACGGTGAAAATGACTACTTCATAAAGCGAGTGATCGCGGCCAGTATAGAACTGCATGGGCTCGGCCACCGTGCGATCCTTTTTTTCGATGGTGCGGTCGTCGGCCAGAACGTTAAGCGTAAATTTACTGCGCTTGGGATCCGTCTTCTTCAGCGCCAAACTGATGGTGGATACCGGAGTCGCATTGGCTCCTTTTTGCAGGGTGAATTCATAATAGTTCCGGTCGCCGCGGTGCCTCAATTCCTCCAGATCGTCGCGCGTATGGGCGATCAATCCGCTTTGCACTCCCAAATCGCCAATGGTGCGCTCCAGTTTGGCCTTGGTCGATTCCAGATCGGTCTTCGTGGCGGCCAGATCGGTTTTCGTGGAGCCGAGATCGGTCTTGACGCCTGCGACTTCTCCCGTCACCTGATTGATCGAAGATTTCTGCTGCTCGGCCAGGCGCCGCTCGGAGGCCTTTTGCTGCTTTTCCAACTCGGCCGCGCGGGCGGCCATACGGTCCTGGAGATCCTGTTCCGTCATGCCCAACCGCTGCGCCAGGGCTTCGGTCGAGGTCTTCAGGTCGCGGTTGGTCACGCTGATCTGCTGATTCAATTTATCGATGGCCGCCTGTTGATCCCGGCCTTGAGCGGCGAGTTCGCTACGTGTAGTAAAGATGAAGTAAAGCGAAACGATCACATAGACGACAGCAATCGCCAGCAAAACGTTACGCCAAACTGTACTGTTTTCCTGGGATGGAACAACGGGCTCTTCTGGTTCCATGGCCTTCTCCTCACGCGTATTTGATCTCTGCCAGCAATTGTTCCAGTCCTGCTCGCCGGTGTCAAACGGGCGTCCTGCACGTCTCCCGTTCCCCGTCCCCCGTCTCCCGCTCCACGCTTATCTGCTCGCGAAGCCCGTCAGTGGACCTCCAGCGCAGCAAGATCTTCAGCCGCTTAGCCGGCCGATTCGCTTTCCTGCCCCGCAGGACGGGCAAGAGTCTTGTGGGAGCCATCACAGAATGGCTGAGTGAGCGAGTGGCCACAACGGCAGAGGGCAAAGGTGGTCTTGCCTTGCAGATCGATTTCGTTTCCGTCGGCATCGACCAAGGAGACAGCGCCCGCGGACGCTTCTATGCGAAACGGACCATTCTTGCGAACCGTGATTTTGACGTCTGCCATTGCTGCCCTCCTTAAGCAGGTTTCAAAAAAGCAGGTTTCAAGGTTTTAAAGTGTCAGATGCCCTTGAGCCTCTTAAGTTGCAGTTATCCTCGGAGATCGAGATGGAAGGCTTGCGAAAATGGCGCCGCCAAAGACAGATGCAGCCCCTAACTTTGAAGCCTTGAAACCTTCAGTCTTTTTTCCCACCCATCATTTCCTCGAATTGGCGGCGCCAATCGAGGCCTTCCACAAACGCGCGTTGCTCGCGCCACTCCGGTTCCACCTTCACGAACAATTCCAGAAAGACCTTCGTGCCCAGCATCGCCTCGATCTGCCGGCGAGCCGCGCTGCCGATCTTCTTCAGCATCAGACCGCCCTTGCCGATAATGATGCCCTTCTGCCCTTCGCGCTCGCAGTAGATGGCGGCGGCAATCCTGGTGATCTTGGGCTCTTCCTCAAAGCGCTCGATGAGCACCGCGGCGGCATAAGGCACTTCCTCGTCCATCTCCATCAGCATCTGCTCACGAATGATTTCGGAGGCCATAAAGCGCACCGGCTGGTCGGTAATCTGATCTTTGGAGAAAAGCGGCTTCCCTTCCGGCAAGGCCTCCACCACCTGGTCCACGAGGCGCGCTATGCCGTCCTTCTTCTTGGCGGAAATCGGGATGATTTCGCGAAACTCGTGGAGTTGCCGGCATTCTTCGATGATCGGCAGCAGCTTGTCCTTCTGGATCACGTCGATCTTATTCAGTAACAGAAAAACGGGAGTCTGGGTCTTGCGGATCATGGAATGCACGTATTCTTCTTCCGCGCCGCGTTGGCGGGTAACATCCTTGATCCACAGCACCAGATCGCAGCCTTCCAGCGCTTCGCGGATTTCGTGCGCCATCTTGCGGTCCAGCCAGCTCTGGGCTTTATGCACGCCGGGCGTATCCACCAGCACCACCTGCGCCGCCGGACGCGCCCCTTGCCGGGGAACATTCAGAATTCCCTGGATGCGGATACGCGTGGTCTGCGGCTTGGGCGTGACAATCGCCAGCTTCTCGCCCACCAGGGTATTCAATAATGTCGATTTGCCGGCATTCGGCCGGCCCAGGATACAAACGAATCCAGAACGCATAACACTAGTGTGGGGGTTTCAGCGGCTGGTGTCCAGTTTTCGGCAACCTCTTCCGCCTTTTTACCGCAGAGGACGCAGAGGCCACACAGGAGAACAGGGATCGGCCGGCGATCGGCATGGATTCAGGCAAATCAATCCATTTCGTTAAATAGCCCCGGCTCTGCGTTGGCTGCAAACTGCAAACTGTGAACTGTGAGCCCATGGACGGAACTCCACGAGAGCCCGCTCTGGCTTATTACTTATTACTTGTCACTTATTACTCTGCTTCAGGCGCTCTGTTTATTGCTGATGGGCTGAGAGGAACTGATGCGCAGACGCTCGACCAGGCGATCGGTGGCTTCCAGAACCTCGAAACGCAGGCCATCGCTTTCGGCCACTTCGCCCGGGCGGGGAATATGCCCCAGCAGTCCGATGACGAGTCCGGCCACGGTGGTGGCTTCGTGGCCTTCCGGACGGACGCCGAAAAAGTCGTCGAGCCGGTCCACTTCCATGCTGCCGGAAACCACATAGGAGTTCTCGCTCTCGCGAACGAAATCGGCGGCGCCTTCGTGTTCGTCCTGAATCTCCCCGACGATCTCCTCCACCATGTCTTCCATGGTGACGACGCCGGCCACGCCGCCATATTCGTCCAGGACGATGGCCATATGGTTTTTGGCGGCCTGCATCTCCCGCAGCTGATCGCTGACCCATTTGCTTTCGGGGACAAATTGTACGTCGGATCGCATCAGATCCTTCACCGTGCGGGTACGGGCCTCTTCGTCGGAAACCTGCAACACATCATGGGCCAGAGCAATGCCGATGATGTTGTCGAGCGTGCCGTTGTACACCGGTACTCGCGAATAGGGATGCGTCCGCAGCATCTCCGTGAACTGCTCGATGGTGGTATCGGCCGGCACGGCAAAAATTTCGGGACGCGGAGTCATGACCTCGCGCACCGTCTTGTCGCCGAACTCGACCACCGACTGGATCAGTTCGCGGTCGCCTTCCTCCAGGATGCCTTCCTCCTGGCCGGCCTCGATCAGGGCATCGACCGCTTCGGAAGGGCGTTCCGGTTCGGGCTCGGCGGAATCCTTGCTTAGCGCGGCGACCGAAAGACAGAAGCCCAGCACCACCGTGATCGGGAGAGCCACGTAAATCAGCCCGCGCAGCAACGGCGCCAGTCCCACGATCCATTCGCCCTTGGTGCGGGAAAAAAACAGGAACGGCAGCAGGTGCTGGCAGAAGACAATGACCGCCGCCAGAGTGATGGTCACCTGAATAATCTCGTTCGAAGTGACCGGAGCTCCGGCAAAAATCGCATGCGTCACCAGCACCGCAATGGCCGCCATCAAGGAGTGTTTGAACACCGAAACCGAGAGGGCCGCGCGCTCGCGGCTGACCCGCAAGCGCGGTTCGACTCGTTCCTCGAACACTTCTATGTTTTGCTGGAACTCGCGCGAGAGGAACTTGCCCATCTCGGTGTATATGCGATCCACGTATGACACAAACGTCAGCAGCACCAGCAGCACCAGGAGAGCGAAGAGCAACGCCGTCATGTCCGCCTCCCGGGGGAAGCCCTGGGAACGCGGGCTGCCCGCCCGCATTTCCCTGCGAGCTGGCAGCCCGCGTTCCCAGCGTGCCGCTCTGCGCGCTCAATCAGCGTTTCGGGCAACCGCAACTCGCGGCGCAGTTCGGCTTCGCGGCGCGCCATGGCACCGTTATCGTTCTCATGGTCATAGCCGGCCAGATGCAGCAGGCCGTGCAGGATAAGGATTTTCAGCTCGGTGGCCGGAGGATGTCCCAGGCGGGCCGCGTTGGCCGCGGCGATCTCTCCGGAGATGGCGATGTCGCCTTCCAGTTTGGTGTTCGCCTCCGGGGCGGCCGGAAACGACAGTACGTCGGTGGGGCGGTTCTGTCCCCGAAAACGGCGATTGAGCTCCCGCAGTTCGCGATTGTCCGCCACCAGCACGACCACCCGCTTCCGCAAACCGGCGGCGCGCCGGGCCCGGGCAAGAAAGCGGGCCAGCGAAGATTCACTGGCGCCCGCAACCGGATTGTTAAAAATGATCACGCGCTTGAGCCGCCCATACCGTTCCGCCCCGGCACCGCAAAAAGCGGCGCGTTCCGGGGCCCCCACAAAACGAACGGGAGGGCCGTTGAACGCCCTCCCGCCCTCAACCGGAATTCTACTCTTTCTGCGTCAGTTCCTGTTCCGCCGGATTGGCCACCGCGTTTCCCTTCTCGGTCTTGCCGTTCGCCGCGGCCCTGGCATCCAACAGTGACAGCTGCGCTTCGGCCAGACGCGTCTTGAAATCGTCATAGGCGCGGACAATGCGCTGCACCAGTTGATGCCGCACCACGTCACTCTCGTCAAAGTAAATAAAGGAAATGCCGTCGACATTGCCCAGGACATCCACGGCCTCCAGTAGCCCGCTGCGCCGCGCATTTGGCAAATCAATCTGCGTAACGTCGCCGGTAATCACCGCTTTGGAACCAAAACCCATGCGCGTGACGAACATCTTCATCTGTTCGGAAGTCGTATTCTGCGCCTCATCCAGAATGATGAACGAGTCATTCAGCGTGCGGCCGCGCATGAAGGCAATGGGCGCGATCTCGATGATGTTCTTCTCCAGGAACCGGTCCACCTTCTCCGGTTCCAGCATGTCGTAAAGCGCGTCATACAGAGGGCGCAGATAAGGATCAACCTTTTCCTGGAGGGTGCCCGGCAGAAAACCCAGCCGCTCGCCGGCTTCCACCGCCGGCCGTGCCAGGATGATGCGGTTCACGCGTTTGGTCAATAGCGCCGTGATGGCCATGGCCACGGCCAGATAGGTCTTTCCCGTGCCCGCCGGACCGATGCCGAAAATCATGTCGTATTTCTCGATGGCCTCGAGATAACGGCGCTGGTTCATGCTCTTGGGCTGAACCATGCGCTTGCCGAAGGAGCGTTGCCGTCCCGCTTCCGCCAACCCGCGCAGGGTGGCCGCCGGATCGAGGGTCAGGACGCGCAACATGGAGTTCAGATCGCCGTTGGCGAACTGATAACCATTCTGCTGCAGGTGTTGAAAGTCCACAAACACCTGTTCCGCGCGCGCCACATCCCGCGGCGCTCCCTCGATTTCTACGCTGTCGGATCGCAAATCGATGGCGACATTAAAGCCATCTTCCAGCAAATGAAGGTTCTCGTCCCTGGTTCCGAACAGGGTCCCTATGGCCGGAGAAATATCGATGTTTTTCTTCATTTCAGGCTTTAGCGTTACCCTCCTGGTCCAGACATGCGTTCGCTACCGGCACATACTCCGGCAGCACACACAAACCTGCCTGAAGACAAAAGACAAAAAAGATGAGCGGGGATTCTCGCGGCCGGAATGCTCGCCACCAGGTGGCTCTCATTAAGCCGTAGAGTACCCCCAGAATGGTCGCGAGTCAATGTTGGATGCAACCGTAACAGCGGCAGGCTCCTTATTGTTCTTAGATGTTGCCACCGGGAAAAAGGCCGCGCCCGCCGCCGGTCCGGAAGAGATTGCTTAAGACGCGTATTTTCAGCGGGTTTGAATGAACTTAGGGTTGACGTCTCCGGTTCTAGCGCCTAAAATAAGTGTTTTAGTTCTCGCCGGCGCGGCACACCGAAGTAATCCGGTCTGGCGCCGGAGAACGATTTCACCTTCGACAAGGACATTCGGAAGTTTATGGCAAATCATTTCTCGGCCCTCAAGCGTACCCGCCAGACGGAAAAGCGTACTGCGCGTAATCGCACCAACAAATCGCGCCTTCGCACCGCCTTGCGCGCCTTCCGGGAAACGCTGAGCGCCGGCGACAAGCAGGCCGCCGCGCAGGCCTTCAGCCAAACCGTTTCCGCCCTGGATAAGTCGGTGCAAAAAGGCGTTCTTCACGACAATACCGCGTCCCGGTATAAGTCGCGGCTGGCCGCCCGCCTTAACGCTCTCCAAGCCTGATTGCAGTTGCGAATTTCAAGTTGTGAGGGGCGAGTTCAAGAACCGCCTGCTCGCAACCTTCGCGGTTTGCCCTGAGCGCGGTACACGTGCTACAAAGGCTGCGATGAGCGGCGAACCGGCACAATCAACGGAAGATTACGTAAGCCTATACCGGCGGGCCTTCAAGGACTTCAAGGCGCGAGCGCTCTGGAACGTGCGCGAGCTTGAAAATCCAACGCCGGCCGACGCGCTGGCAATCACCCGCAGTTTACGCGTCGAAGGCGACTTGAACGCTCGGCGCCTAGCCGAGCAGATCGAGAAGGTTTGCCGTGCCGCTATCTAGGCTTCAGTCGCAAGTCTTGCGTTTGCTCGCGGCACACCGCGACCCGGAAAGCTACGTTGCCGGCAGTACGCCTCTCAATCGTGGCACGCTCCGCTCTTCAGACGACATCGACATTTTCCATGACCGCGAGGAACGGGTAGCCCGCGCTGCCATGGACGATACCGAAATCCTGCAAGCCGCGGGGATGGCGATTACATGGGTCCGGCGCGAGCCAGCCATTCACACGGCTGAGATACGGGACGGCAACGAGCTTACTCGCCTTGAATGGGTTGCCGATAGCGACTTTCGCTTTTTCCCGACGGTGAAGGACGAGGTGTTCGGCTACGTGCTGCACCCCATCGACCTTGCCACCAACAAAATTATGGCCGCCGCCGGACGGCGCAAGGCCGCCGATGCGGTTGACCTGATACCCATCCACGAAAGGATTCTGCCCTTGGGCGCGGTAGTATGGGCAGCCGTCGAGAAGGCGCCCGGTTTTACGCCCGAAGGCCTGATCGCCGAAATCAGGCGCAATGCCCACTACCGGGACGAGGATTTGCGGGGCATACCCACCAGTGAACCAATCGACCCGAAAATCTTCGCTATCCGACTCCGTGAAGTGCTCAACGAGGCCGAAGCCTTCGTCACGCGTATGCCCACGGACAAGGTGGGATTGCTATTTTTGCAGGATGGAAAAATCGTACAGCCCGATCCCAATCACCTTGAGAACTACCAAACCCACGCCGGACAACGCCACGGCCACTGGCCAAGCAGCGCCGAAATCAGCACAGCGATGATCGAGCGTTGCGGGAAACGGTAGGATTGGGGGAGCGTAGCGGTTGCAGTGGCCTTATCCAAATAGCTCGCTATGCGAGCCAAGCCGAGCCAGACGCAAAATGTCAGTGCCGGACTTACTGTAAACCAGTAATAGGTCCGGTTTAATATGGCATTCGCGGTAGTCGGCCCATTCGCCGCGCAAGGCATGGTCGCGATTCCGTCCGGGTAAGCTTTGATCAGCCAGCAGCAACGTAAGAACACCAGCTAAAAGCGCATCAACGTCTTTGCCGTGGCGCGGCGTTGCCTTCACGCGCTTGTAATCGCGCTTAAACGCCGAGGAGCGCTCAATCGTCCGCATTCAAATCTGCCATCAGCGCCTTCACGCTACGGAAGCGTTTACCCTTACCCGCCTCGAGTTCAGCAATGGCTTTGCGGGTCGTGGCATTCGGCGCCTTCACTTCAAAGGGCAAGCGGCGCTCATCCGCAATCCGCAACATCAGCAGGCGGATGGCATCCGAAATGGACAGGCCCATGACTTCAAGTGCGTCGGCTGCGCGATTCTTGGTGGCAGTGTCAATGCGAGCACGAACATAGGTGTCTGCGGTACCCATGAAAGCCCTCCCTCAAATCAGATCTCCAAATTCGATTGTAGTCACATTGAGACTACAAATCAAGGTACCGGTTGCTCCCGCTTACACGGGAAGCAACTGCTGTTCGAAGCCGGGCACAAACGGCCGGGGTTCGCTCATCATTTCCAGCACCAGTTTTTCCAGGATCATGCGTTTACTGGGCGGGTTGGAACGCAGGTCGAGATCGGCGCGGGCTATCAGCCGCAGGGCGCGGGTCAATTCCCGGCGTGACTTATAGCGCCGGGCCTGCCGGATGATGTCCTCGGCGGCAAACGGCGGAACGCGGAAGCCCTGCCACAGAACCTGCCACAAGGCACGCGAATCGCGCACATTCTTCTCGGCAATCACCAGCATCTGGCGAAAGGTTTTGGCCAGCATGTACAAATGCCCGATGGCGGCTTCTTCGCCTTCCCCGGTGGAGAGGATGGCCTGCAGTACTTCCAGGGCACGCACCCGATCGCGCGCCGAGATGGCGTCCGTCAATTCGTACAGCGACCGCTGCTTGGCCGCCAGC
>Ga0326728_10019916_pt1 | contig 12917 bp, 16 predicted proteins | sample MB3enrmetagenome_FD_207602 | JGI IMG/M metagenome (GOLD analysis project Ga0326728, IMG submission 207602) | Lab enriched peat soil microbial communities from McLean, Ithaca, NY, United States - MB31MN | ecosystem: Environmental > Terrestrial > Soil > Wetlands > Peat | place: USA: New York...
GATGGAACGGTTGGATGAGCTGCCGGGATACGCCGCAAGAAAATCGGGCGTGCCCTGGATTAGGAATGGCCCTCGGCACAGTTTTGGATCGTACTTTTTGCGGTTAACCGGCGACCCGGCTGAAACTGCCAAGCAAATGGGAAACAGCCTTACACAGTTGGACCGACACTATAACAGCCGTGCCAAAGGCGTGACACCTGAGACGGCCAAGCGATATTTTGCCATCCTTCCTCCAACCGAGGCTGACAACCTCATTCCGATGCCAAAACAGGAAGCAGAGGCAGAACCAAGACCAGCCGCACCAGCAGCCGGGATGATTCCGTCACGTCAATAGGAAAACCACCAAAATGAAACGAACGTCGCCGCCCCAAACTCAGGTCACCGAAACGGACCCCTTGGCCGACTTCGAGGACGAGGACGGATATTTTAAGGACATTTTCTACCCAGACTTTGACGAACTACCGGGTGAAACGCCAACCGCTTTCAGGTTGAGGTACGCCTTCACCTACTGCGGTTACAGAGTCACGAGGGTCGAGGAGGTGAAAACGCACCCCGTCGTGGTCGTCCGTGCAGTTCGCCAGAGCGCCCGGCGTATAAATGACGATCGGTTGTTCTTTCGACACATTCGAGACGTACTGCGCCAGGCTGGATTCTCTGTGAGAGGACATGAGATGACTGTGGGCCAGACTGGCGACAGAATACTGGCAGCGTTTTTGTTACAGAGGTCCCCACACGGCTACGTCGATGTAATGAATGACGCCGAAGAATTCGCCCCGATTCCGGTATGAGCACGCCAATAACAACCCAAGCGGCAGCTCGCTATATCTCGAAATCGAAATTCCTTCACGGCTTCCAGTGCCCGAAGCTGTTGTGGACCGCCTACAACGCAAAGCACCTGATCCCGGAGCCGAAGGCCCAAACTCAGGCGTTTTTCGACCAGGGACACCAGGTCGGTAATATGGCCAAGAAATTGTTTACAAATTCGGTTGAGGTCGGCGAGGGCGTGGACAATCTGGATAAAGTCTTGCGGCTCACGCAGGAAGCCATCAAAAGCCGTAGGCCGTTTTTTGAACCGGCGTTCGCATATCAGGGCGGCTACGCTAGGGCCGACATCCTGGACCCCCTGGAAGGCAATTCCTGGGACATCATCGAAGTCAAATCGAGCACTTCAGCAAGAAATGTTTACATTTTCGACTGAAATGCTGCTCTGCTGCGTGGCTGTCATGGCGGCCTCTTTGCGTGGCCTGCCGCCCAATGCACCGTTGGCTCGGACAGCGGTCGCCTTCGCCGCCGATTTCGCCCGCCCGCCTTTTCGGCCCATACAACTCGCCGCAAATGCTAAGCGGTTTGGTTTTGCTGCCAGCACCATAAGGTTACGAGACTGGCAGTATAATCCAATCGGATCGCCACTGGCCAGGCGCTCGACTTCAAAAGTCTTCCACCTCTGCCAGGCTCTCGTCACAGCCCCGGAGCCCGGGAACAGATCGACGAATTTGTCGCCCGGCTCCATGGCCAGCAACTCGAACAGCCAATAACAAAAGCGGTCGGGTTTGACGCCGCAAAGCCCTCTCCGCATCGTCATGTTCGCCGCCACCCAGTCACGAACGACGAATCTGCCTTTGCGGGACCGGCATGGCTTGTAAAGGATTGGCTCCCAAGCATAAGCCGGATTGGCGGCTTTGTAGCTGCAAAACGGCTTGACCCAAGCGGCGATCCGAACGTCCGCAGGACACAACGGCAGCAAAGTGCGCAGCGATGGTGTCGAGCACGACAACCCCCACCCATCAAAAGTCGTGAGATGTTCAATCAGGGCTTGGTGGTTAACCTCGGCGCATTTTGGATCGTGCCGGTAATGTCTTTTGGCCTGACCGACATAGGGCGGGTCGGCGTAACCGACTCGTTTGATGGCCGCATTGTTGTCGTCAGTTTTGGTGGCGCTTACGCCCGCCCCGTTTGAGCATGAGTTTCGTTTCATGCTCGGGAAGAACCGAATCCACCGGCATCATAGGAAGGGGTGCGCCAGGAGCGCAGTTTTTGGCAGGCTGCGGTTTGAACAAATAGTCGGAGGTTCGGGTAGCGGCGGCGGCGTCAGCCTGTGTGCGTTCGGTCAATAACTCGATGTTGCCCTCAAGGGGGTCAACGTCCTTGTGCCAATGGTCTTACTAAGGGCTTTCAATCGTGATCTCAACGAATCCATGTTGGGGGCCTGTCCTCCACGCAAAGATAAAAACGTCAACGCTCCGTATGCGCATGTGGCCATCGCCATGTCATCGTACGAATCAGTGTGGGAACTTTCGGCTATCGCTTCAAATACTGCGTGAACAAAGCGGCAATATATCCGGTATGTGGTATCGTAAAAATGCTGCAAATCCGTCATCCCAGCCAGGTCTTGAACCCGAATCTTTATCTCCAGCAACTTGTGCTGGGGGAACTGCTTGGCATAAGCCTTCTTGAAGGTCGTCCAATAACTTTCAAGTTTGCCGGAAAAGTCTTTTCCGGCCCTTTTGGCGGCAGGAGTTATCATTTTCTTTTTTTCCAGGAACTCGCTGTAGGCTATTCGGAATAGAAGATCGGGCTGTTTGTGGACGGCCCGGACCTTAATCAGAGCCTCAATTGCCGGACGTACGAGTAATTTTGATGCGTCCATCATGCTATAACAGCAGGAATTCCCTGCCCCACCGTGTCGGTTGTCGCCGAAATCCGGCGTTTGCGTAAGTGTGCTGGCACTCCCTCGGAATTCCGTTCTATGGATCGAAATCGTCATTGATAAAACGATGGAAACAGTAAACAAAAAAATCTGCCGATCCTGGAATTCCGCTGCGAGGCGTGTGCGCCCGCCGCCCAGGCTGGTGTGTTTTACCAAGACCCATGGTCGGCTTTCTTAAAAACAAACACACACAATGAACGAGACCTTCGTTAAAAAGCATTTTGGCGCTGCCGGGGCCAAGATGATAAATGAAATCAACGCCATACTGGACGACTATGCGAGCCAGGGCTACGACCTGAGCCTGCGCCAGCTTTACTACCAGTTGGTCAGGTGAAACGCCGAACGTAATTAGTTCTGTAAAATGGCAGATCGGAAACCGCCAACTGAACGTGCGCAACGATCTTAATAATCTTCAATTTGGACGGGCCGTGACCTCCCGGTCAGTGCGAGTTGCGCCGCATCTTTTCCGAGCGGCCCGCCATTCTTCTCATGCGCAACAACCCTCACAGCAACGTTAATGGCAGTAGCCGGATCACGGTTAAAAGGAGCGGCCACCCGGTCGTGGACGCCATTTACGACCTCGAACAGCAGGCAAAAAAGGATGGCGAGAGGCTGTTCGGGAATTTTCTCTGCATCCCGGATATCTGGCACCACGTCATCGTAGGCGAAAACGGCCACCCCCATCAGACAGCGATAAAGGTGTTTGCCGAGGTCTGGTTCCGTTACGGGCCTATCTTCGAGAAGCCGGACGAAAAAGGCGTGGTCCGGCTGCGTAAGGCATTTAGCGGCCAGACCTACCAGTACAACCGTGAAGAACTAGCAGTCCGATGGAATGTCCACCCCGATCAACTCAGCCGGGCAGTTACATTTCTGGTTTATGACCTTAAAATTCTGGATCGCAAAATCGACGATGTGGTTGTCAATCACCGCAAGCTGCGCAGGATTTCCTACCTCGTACCTAACGTGGACAGGCTTATGGAGCTGGTGCGGCAGGCGCAAGAAAAAGTTTACAAAACCTCCTACAGTGAAAAAAACCAAGAAAAACCGACTGACTGTGAGTCAGGACATCCTGATCAACAGTCAGCACGTCCTGACCCACAATCAGGACATCCTGATGCACAGTCAGGACATCCTGACGACGGACGCAATGGTACAAGAATTACTTCTGAAACCACTTCGCCTTCGGCGTCGTCCGTCGTTCAGGCGGCGGAGCCGCCTGAACGAGAACTATGCCGAAGGCACACCACCACCACGAAGTCTTCGGCGTCGCCTGACGGCTCCGCCCAGAACTGTGTTGGTGGTGGCCCTGACGGGCATTCTTCTCAATCTTGGTCGGCTTCGCCTCCCAAGATTGACGGCAAAGGTACACCGGAACAGGTAGCCGGAATTATTCGACTCAATGTCGGTAAGGCACACCAGCAGTACTTCGGCAGGTTACCAGAGATCAAAGCTGAAACATTTGAAGACCTCATAGTTAAGCACTGGTCTCAGTTCAGACTTCCATCAGGCCAGTACGTCTTGCTGCTGCTTTCCAGTTGGATGTGGGCTGATGACGCCCCATTGCCAGAAGGTCAGAAGACATTCGATATTGGCTGGTACAGCAGGTTTTTGGGCGGGGACAGGCAAAGCGGTATCCCAGCTGATTTGAAGAAGCTCTACGAGACCAGCACGAAGGGAAAGCTCTACATCCAGCATCTCCAGGACGAGATCGAAAAGAGAGCTGTATCCAGCCTGGGCATCAGCTTGGATTGGGAACTCCCAGATGTAATTGAGTGGTGGACAGACGATCTTCAGCGGCTTCGGATTGTTGACGATCCTGACCGTTACTACCGGGAAGACGGAAAGATGCTCGAAAATCCATGGAAAACGACCTGGGTGGGGATTTATCGGACCTTGCAGAACATCTACAGATGGAACCAATCAGAGAAACTTCCAGAGCCGAAATGGTTCCAGCACGTCTGTATTCGGTGGAAAAAGGAAGGTCGTCCAGGAATACACCGGGACTACTACGACCTGGTGGGCGACATTTTATGTTATTATGGACACTTGTCGGGGCAGCCCAAACCGCAAACCATTAGGTGGACGTAAATGAATTCCGTGAACTTTTCCCACTCTTTCGTGGGCCGAACTACGGCAGCGAACCGCAGTTCAGGTATTGTGGTCTTCTGATCATCCAGGTGATGAGAGTAACCTCGGAAATCACCAGGAGGACAGTTTTTGGCGCACGGTCGAAAAGCGTGAGCTGCGTCGGGGTCGCAACTTCCGGTGCCGGACCAGGACCCACCGAGCCGCAGTGCGGCGGATTGCCGCCTGGAAAAGGCAGCACGAATCGCCCTGACCTTCCGCTCTGAGGACAGTTCCAACGGAGATTTTTTCGTCAACAAAATCTGGCGGCATGTCAACGGCGAACATGTCATGTTAATTGAGGAAAGTTCACAGCAAGTGGAAAGAAGCGTACCAAGAGAAGTCCGGTGGTGCAGATTTCTTCAGCTTTTTGTTTTGCACCGGAAGCTCGTGCCTCAGTAAAAACAGCACCGATGAGGACCAAAGCGTCCGACGCCTTGAAAGTGACCGCCTACCACGAAGCTGGTCACGCTGTGGCCGCAATTGCGTTCGATTACCTGGTCGAATCCAACATCCTGACCATTGAACCCAATGGCGACGCTCTGGGTTCTGTCGCCCATCCGCCTCCATTGATGCAGGGCTGCCAAACCAAACGAGAGTTGCGCACGGTGGTGGATCAGATGTGCATCGGGTCTTATGAGGGTCTGGCTGCTGAACGGCTGTTCGACCCGAGCGCACCGGACTTCGACGGCGAGGACGATGAAATCCAGGCTTGGAATTTGCCCAGGAACAACGGTATCGCCCCTCGTGGGTGCCAGTTCGTCGGAGATGACGTGTACGGTCGTTATTTGGAAAGGTTGAAACGAAAAGCGGAAGCGTTTGTGGAAGCACAGCGGCCAGCCATTGAGGCTTTGGCTGCGGCATTGCTTAAAAAGAAAACGATGACCGGAGCGGAGGCCATACAAATCGTCAGGCCCTGCTTAAGGTGGTCTCACATGTAGAATTTGTACTTCGTTTGCGGCGTCACTCCCGCAGGTAACTCGGTCAGAATCTTGCCCACGTCCCGTGCGAATCGAATCGTGATGGGCAGGCTGCTTCCGAACGCACAGCTATTCCAGTTCAGTTTGGTGAGGGCTAGTATTTCCCGACATACGTCGTGGGCACCCGGGTGGCGCAGGCGCAGTCGTTCTCATTCCGGGCGCAATGGTTGCCACGGCAAGTAAGGACGCCAGAGACCACGTGCCCCGACCTGCGTTGGGTCACGTGCGGCATCAGGCCACGGCTGCACTGAAGCGGGCGCTGGCCAGCCGTGTACTGGTCACTGCGGCTGATCCCGGCGTCGGCAAGATGGTCCCGGTCAGTGCCATCCCATTGATGATTCCTGCCGAGACGGTCGAATGTGGCCAGAGTGCGCCGACCGGCAGCACTGGCAGAAGTCATGCCCGACTGGCTGTCGCCGTGCCCTCCTGGGGTTCGTTTCGCGGGTTGGACTGGGACAATCCGGCCAAATCGGGCCAAGAACTTCGCTTCAAGACCGGCCACACGCCGGGAATGCCTGTTTACGGTTCCTGGCAGCCCGCAGGCAGCGCCGAAAAGCGTCCACCAAAGGACGGCACAGCACCAGGTTCCTGGGTGGACCAGCGGGGCAATTCCAATTTGGCGCACGGGCTCTCACCCTACTGGGCGGACTGTCCGGCGCTGGCACTGGCACTGAGTCAGGTCATCGGGGCACTTTCCCGGCATTCCCCTCGGTAGCCGGGCGCTGGTCATCAGTGCTGGACCCGGTGTCCGGTCCACATCGGCTCACTTGTGCCGTTTCGCTCGGGGCGGATCATACGACCTGGAGCCGTTCGCAGTTCGTCCGGCTGCCGGATGGAACCAGGGATGGTGGCAAAAGACAGGTCGTCCATTGTTTTAATCCAGAGGCGCTGAGAACTGAGCCACCCAATTGATCTCATATTACGGATGGGCTGGAGCTGCCGGTGCCAAGCCAAGCCCCAAACCCTTCGTGAGATGCGTTTCCGGTTGGACCGATAGCAGAAATATGGATTGCAGTGAGGCAACTCCATACGGGAAAAGTTATTCACAGGTTCGGTTGAGATAAGACAGCACCGAAACCTGACGTTTTTCAGTCTCACTCAGAAACGTAAACAGTTCTGGGTTCAGTACGGCGAGACGATTCTCGTTGCATTACGTTGACTCATCAGGGAGGAAAGCCCATCTGAGCCGAACGGAAAAATCCACAACTGGGCTTCATCAGTTGTGGCGTAATCAAAAATGTTTACGACTTGATGATTCCTGTAAACAGGGAAAGTGTAAATAAAACTCATGCTGTGAATAACTTTTTGTTGGCGATGCTAATATCCCGGCTAGGGTTCGTGCGTGCGTGAGCGCAACAATACTAATCGAGGCTTCAATATGAGAACCACGAAAGAACCAATAGCAGAACTTCAGGCAGAAGCCGCAACCGCCGAATTTGTTGTCCTGGCGGTTGGCTTCCCAAAGGAGACCAAAATGGTGAATGCCACACTCTCGGATGCCCAGGCCCTTGCCAGCCTGAACACGCTGGTCAACCAAGGTGGCTATCGGCCTTGATGCTCGTCACGCACTACGAGAAGTATCCGGGCTACAAAGAACGCCAAGCGAAAGCTTGAGTTGCTGCTGAAAGAATACCTCGCTACCTGCAACCAGATCAAAATATTATGTTGATGGCTCACGAAGCGGCTGAACCCCCGAACAACAACAACAGTGCGCTCGTCCGTTCGAGTGTAGCGAGTGTAGCAACTGTAGTGAGCAATTCCGACGATCCCGATCTCTCACGGTTCCCCACCGAGGTTTTGCCGCCTAAAATGGCCGAAATGGTCCGAGCGGTAGCCAAGGCTGTACAGGTGCCTGACGCCCTGCCTGGTTGCTGTGCGCTGTCGGCTGTCAGTGCCGCCCTCGGTAAGGGTTTGATCATCCAAAGCGGTGGTGAGCGAACCACACGCGGAAATATTTATGTCGTCGTTGGTGCGCGGAGCGGAGTGGGCAAAAGTGAAACGTATAAGCCGATCACAGCACCAATTCTTGAGTTTGAGCAGGCACTGGTGCAGGACTGGAAAAATAAGCATCCAGGGTTGCTGGCCGAACAAATGGTGTTGGATGGCAAGATCAAAAGGCTGAAATCGGAAGCCGTCAAATCCGATGACCCCGACGAATCGACGGCGATCAAAACGGAGTTGGCAAAGTTAGTGAGCAGGCGGAAGAAACTGCCCACCGAACCACCCCAACTGGTTTGTGAGGACGCTACAAGCCAAAAGCTGGAGAAACTACTGGACGCGAACAATGAGACGATGTTCTCTGCATCACCGGAAGCCGGTTCAGTGTTAAACAACCTCCTGGGGCGTTACAGTGGGAGCAAGCGCACGGACGAAAACATTTACGTAAAAGCGTATTCCGGTGACCCCTGCCGTGTAAGCCGGGTTGGCCGCGAGGCGGTCACGCTTGAATCCCCTTGCCTGACGGTGCTCTGGCTCATGCAGCCGGACAAGCTGGATGTTTTGTTCTCGCAGAAAACTTTCAGCGAAGGCGGACTACTCCCCCGGATTATGCCTTGCCAGGTGGAGACGGAACCAACGAAGGCTGATCCTGCCATCGGGCTGATTGATTCTGGCGTGAGAGCAAACTGGCGAGAGCTGGTTTTGGATCTACTTGAAACCTATCTTTTTCGGCGGGAGGAACCGTACCTCTTGATCCCGACAGAAACAGCCACGGCCATGATCCGAACGCACTTTGATAGCATAGTTGATCGCCGCTGTGGCGATCTTGCCGACGTGGAGATTTACGCTGTGCGGTGGAGTGAATGGGTTTGGCGGCTGAGTGTGGTTCTTCACGCGGCAAAGTACGGCAGCGAAGCTCACAATCATCGCGTCAAATCGGAAAGTATCGAGGCCGCGATCCGACTGGCTGATTGGTTCGCGGATCGGCAGCTTGAAATCTTGGACAAGTCCCGCGCCTCGGCAAAAAAGGACAAGGAGCAGGCCGTCCTTGATCTGTTCTTGCACCCTCCTGCTCAAAGCCCCAAGACTGCTCCGCCCAATTCCATCACCGCACGCGAGGTTCAACAAGATCACATCACTCACTCCGCCATTGAGGCCCGTGCACTGTTGCGGCAGATGGAAGCCGAGGGAAAACTTATCAGCGAGGAGTGTCGTACGCCGCGCGGGGGGCATCCTGTGCGCTACTATTTCAAGGTGTTGTAAACACTTGCTACGCTTGCAACGCTCGGCGAGGCGGTTCGTGAGAGCGCAACGAAGCAGTCCAAGGACAAATGGCCTTTCAGGTCATTCAAGGCGTAGCACACGATCTGGAGGCCGTGGCAGTCGGAGCCGGGCGCACAGTGCTCCAGTGCGGCGTACAGCGGATGGCAGCCAGACCCGCCCGGGAGTAGAGCCGCCGCTGTGGGCGCAGTCGAAAATAAGACGAACGCCCGAAAGGGCACACTTTCCGCGCTGCACCGCGATTAGCGCCAGATACTCGGAGATGCTGCCGCCATACCGGCGCTGCTTCACCCGTGCCCACTGGTGATGATCGGATGTGAACTGGAAACCGTTCGTTCTCACAGTGCTGGTAGAAACGCCGACAATCCACACCACAGCCACGCCGGGCCGGGAATGTCAAGCACGTGTCTGACCGGCTGAAAAAATTGTAAACTTTTTCTTCTATCGTCAAAAACTCCCGTCGCGCCAACCGGAGGTTCTGTTTTTCCAGCGAATAAATTCCTGAGTAATTGGGCAATTTCCCGAAATTGGGACAAGACCCAATTCTTTTCCGTTCTTTCCACGTGTGAGCGGCATGGTGCCGCTCCGTAAAAAAGGAAAGAAATCATGAAAGTCGGAAAGAAGTTTCGGAAATCGGGACAAGACCAAATTCAACAGGTTCGCATTGCAGAAGTCCGCCCATCGCCGGAGAACGAGCAGCTTTACAGGCCGGTGCGCGAGGAGGACCCGGAAATCATCGCGCTGGCGGACAGTATTGAAGAACACGGCGTCGTCGAGCCGCTGGTCATCACGCTCGACGGCTTTATCCTGTCCGGCCATCGCCGCCATGTCGCCGCAAAGCTGGCAGGGCTGGATTCAGCACCCTGCCGTGTGAAGCAATTCAATCGCAGCGAAGACCCTGACCAGTTCCTGCGGTTACTTCGCGAGTACAACCGCCAGCGGGAAAAATCGTTTGACGAAAAGCTGCGAGAGGAAGTCATTGCGCTCAATCCCGACGACGCCTATGAAAGCCTGATCGAGCAGCGGGCTAAACGCGCCAAGGTTAAAGTCGAGGGTCTGGTTATTGGCACGGCCAAACGCCGGGCCACGATCTCCAAGGCAAAGCAGGCATTTCTCGACGCGGTTCTCGCAGTGCTGGAGGAAAACAAGAGTTTTTGGCCGCTTTCGGATCGCCAGATTCACTATCCGCTCTTAAATGATCCGCCGCTGCGACATTCCAGCAAACCTGGCTCCGGCTATCGCAACGACCGCGCCAGCTACAAGTCGCTGGTGGACTTGCTGACACGGGCACGGCTGGAGAAAGTGATCCCTATGAATGCGATTGCCGATGAAACGCGCCCCGTCGTCACGTGGAACACCTGGCCAGACGTTCGCGGTTTCATCCGTTCAGAGCTTGAAGACCTGCTCAAAGGCTACTGGTGGAACTTGATGGCGAGTCAGCCGCACCATGTCGAGGTTCTCGTCGAGAAAAACACCGTCGCCAACATCGTCAAAGAAGTCGCAATGCAATATTGTATCCCGATGACTTCAGGACGCGGTTTTTGTTCCCTGCCGCCTCGATATGAAATGGCGCAACGGTTCAAGGCATCCGGCAAGGAGAAGCTGATCGTTTTGATCGTCTCAGACTTCGACCCGGACGGCGAAGAAATTGCGCACAGTTTTGCCCGCTCGATGCGTGATGATTTTGAAATCAGCACGGTGTGGCCGGTCAAGGTTGCGCTCACCGCCGAAGAGGTTCAGCGGTTCAGACTGCCGCCTTCGATGGTGGCGAAGGAAAAGTCGGCCAATCGCAAGAAGTTCGTAGCCAAGTACGGGCCGAACGTCTTTGAACTGGAAGCGATCCCGCCGCGCAAGCTTCAGGTCTTGGTTCGGGATGCGATTGATGCCGTGATTGACCGCGAACTGTTCAACAAGGAACTGGCACAGGAAAAAGTGGATGCCGTGCAGATCGAAAGTCTCCGGCAATCAGTGACCAAATTGCTCGAACAGTTTGGCCGCGCAGCATGAACCTGCCATTTTGGCCAGTAGTTCGAGCCAGTGCCTGTCAGGACGGCGCAGTTGTCGCCGGAGTTCCTGTTCAAAAGCAGGGTCGTCCCACACGTGGCGAATTACCGCTGAGGCAGAGTGCAAAGGCTTGGCTCGTCTCGACTTTCCTGCTAAACTCCCGGTGAAGTGATGGCGAACAAGAATATGTAAACAAATTCAACAATCTGCGTAGCTTCGGCTGCGGCCTCGCCAGAAAACCGCGAATTTTCAAATGTAAGGGCCGCGCTGAGCCAGCGCCCAAATCGGGCGCGGCTTGGCGTATCTCCTTACATGGGCGCTTCGCGGTGCCTCTGGCGAGGGGTGCGTTAGGTTCGCGCCCCTTCTTTTGGCTGTGGCTGATCTCCGCGAGATCAGATCACGAAGCCATGAACGACAAAAAGCCAAAACGGCGCACCAGTCAGAAAAAGCCCAGAGCATCGTCCGCATCGAAGTCAAAGAAACGGAAGAAGACGAAAGGGACAGCGAGTAATTTAGGCGAAAATCAGGTCGAGGAGGAGGAATGGGACAGCGAGGATGCGAAGGATGTGTACTAGCCCCAACGTGGTGCCTGGGCGTGGTCAATCTCCGCGACACCAAATCACGAAACCATGAACAGCACCACGAGTGGTTACGACCGGGACCTGTTTGATCGCGTGCTGTTGGGCGTGAGTGATCCCGGCGAACGGGTGAAAACCATTTTGTGCTGGCGTGGATTTCTTGCAAGGCGAGACGGAGCCGGAGTGTTTCTCTGCACCGGAAGCATGGATTGCGATGTGAAAATGCTCCAGCAGTTCGGTTTTGACGTTCGGCGGATAGAAGGGCACCCGGACAATTGGGTTGAAATTCTCGCTCCAGACGCTGTCGCGGACGAGACTTTGTTCCAGCTTTTCAACCGACCACCGCGCCATCGCCTGCCGGGGCCGTTTGGTTTCGACATCACCTTCAGGCAGGACTGGAACACATTCAAGAAGCGCAAATTCGGAGCCAAAATTCCGGTCGAAATTCTCGACCTAGGCATCGCCCTGCTCGTGAAAGTCTTACCGCTGCTTGGTTTGCACGTTATTGATGCCTGTGACGGTCATCTTGCTTATCCACCCCATATTCGGCTTCTCAGCACACATCACCTGAACTGGGCGCGGCTGCTCTTGCCGAGCTTTGCGCCCCAAGGTAAAGGGTTTGAACGCCAGTGGGTCTTTCAATCAGCGCCTTGGAACAGTCCCCGATGGGACTTCCCGGAAGAAACTGGAGTGTGGCTCTTGGGAACGACTGGATGCGGCGAGTCTTTGGAAGGCCGCTTTTCGTTTTACACGGCCATTCAAAGCCTGGCTGTAAACATTATGGAGGGAGGCAGGTCGTCCCGGCTACGTAAAGCCAAGAAACGGCTGCTGTCACCTCAAGCACTCGAACGAGCAGCGGACCTACGGGACGAGCTGCGCGTCATTCGCCCGCTCATTAACGGTGATGTTGAAAGGGGAACCAAAACATGAGTGACGAAAAGAAATCTGGCTTGGCTGGACTACTGGGAACGATTTTGACCTGGGCGTCGGCTTTATACCTGCTGGCGTCGCTGTTTGGCTGGCTGATTCAGCGAAAATGGGGAGCGGTCTTCATCATTTGGGCGCTGTGGTTTTTCGGGGCGATGATCATTCTCGGCGGGGCACTGACCCTGATCACCGGCGATGCCAATCTCGCCGACCAAGGCTGGCCCTGGCTGCTTTTCGGCGTCGCCGCCGCAGTGATGACAGGCGTCCAATGGAAACTCGGCGAAAAGCGACCTTGAACGCAGTTGGGTCGTGGCCGCATTGCTTTACGGATGCCGCGCCTGACCACCAAAGGATCGAAATGGGAGCATCGTGCCTGAA
>Ga0326728_10019917_pt1 | contig 12916 bp, 12 predicted proteins | sample MB3enrmetagenome_FD_207602 | JGI IMG/M metagenome (GOLD analysis project Ga0326728, IMG submission 207602) | Lab enriched peat soil microbial communities from McLean, Ithaca, NY, United States - MB31MN | ecosystem: Environmental > Terrestrial > Soil > Wetlands > Peat | place: USA: New York...
GCTGAATCTCGCGCCTGCGGACTCCGACGCGCAGCGCGATCTCGCCGAGTTGCTCGTCGAATCCAAGAAACTGCCCGATGCCGAACAAATCTATCGCGACCTTATCAAGGGGCATCCCAACGATGCCGAGCTTCATCAACTTCTCGGCGAGTTACTGCTCAAAGAGCGCAAGTATCCCGACGCGCAACAGGAATTCATGGCGGCCGTGAAGATCAAACCTGATTTTGGCGTCGCCTATGGCACCCTGGCCATCGCCGCCAATGAAAATCAGAACTATGCGCTTGCCATCAAGGCCCTCGAAGTCCGCGCCAAGCTGTTACCGGAGACCCCCAGCAGCTACTTTGAACGCGCCTCCGCTCTCGACCACCTGCGCGACTACAAGCAGGCGGCCGAGTACTATCACCTCTTCCTCGATGCGGCCAATGGGAAGTATCCTGACGATGAGTGGAAAGCTCGACATCGCCTGATCTGGATCGAATCCAAGAAGCGTTGACTGCCATGCGCCGACTTGCTTTTACCATGCTTTTCCTCGCATTCGCTTCCGCCTACGGCGCTAAGGACGAAACCGTGGACGAGCTCAAATCGCGCTTTGAAAGCACGCGTCCCGAAGACCGCCCCGAACTCGGCATCCGCATTGCACAGCATCAGCTTCGCGATGCGGACAAGCTCTACAGCGAGGGCAACGCCGACCGGGCCCGCGCCGCCGTCGACGACATCGTTACTTACTCCGAGAAAGCCCGCGACGCCGCCATACAAACCAGGAAGCGCCTCAAGAATGTCGAGATCGATGTCCGAAAAATGGCGGAGAAGCTGCGTGACATCAAGCGCACTCTCGCCTTCGAGGACCAGGCTCCGGTTGAACAGGCGGTCCGGCGCCTCGAAGACGTTCGCACCACCCTGCTTAAAGAAATGTTCGCCAAGGAAGATAAGAAGGAGAAGAAATGAAGCCGGGCGTCCATCGGTACCGGCGCTGGCGCACCGCGTTCGGACTCGGGCTGTTGCTGGCGCTCCCGCTGTGCTCTTCGTTCTTCAGGCCGCTGTTCTTGAGCCCGCTTGCCGCCCAGCGCCGCCGCGACCCGCTCAATCCGCTGGAGATCGACCAGCTCCGCGACGCTATGCTCGACCCTGACGTGCGCTTAAAGCTCTACGTGAAGTTTTCCCGCGATCGCATGACGAAACTTGAGCAAATGCGAAGCGATCCCAAGACCACCGAGCGCGGCCGCCAGACTCACGATTTGCTGGAGGATTTTCTCGCCGTCTACGACGAACTGAACGACAACATCGACATGTACGTTGGCCGCAAGGACGATATCCGCAAGCCGCTAAAAGTGATCATCGAAGCCGACACCGAATTTCAATCCAAGCTGCGCGCCCTAAAAAACGCCGCGAACACCAATGCCGCCGAAGCGAAGCAGTACGAATTCCTGCTGACCGACGCGCTCGACACCGTAGACACCAGTGCCGACGACCACCGCAAGGCCGTCGCCGAAGTCGAGGAATACATGAAGCGCAAAAAGAAATAGGCGCCTTGGCAGCACTCAGCATTCAGCATTCAGCGCTCAGCATTCAGAAGATCATCGGAGTTTGCTGAATGCTGAGTGCTGACGGCTGAGTGCTGACGGCTGACGGCTGCCTCTGCTACTCTTCCTTCAACGTGTCTCCAAAGCTCGCCGAAATCTTTCACGAAGCCTATCGCGAACTTCGCCCGCGCGCGCCCGCGCCGCCCATGCACGTTCGTTTCTATCCTTTTGTCTCCATCAACAACACCATCCGTCTCCGCCAGGGAGAGCTCTACATTCGCCTCTCCGACCTGCTCGAAGGCGCTCCCGATCCCGTGCTGCACTCGATCGCCCACATCCTGCTCGCCAAGCTTTATCGCCAGCCGGTCGAGCGCGCCCACAGCGCGCGTTATCGCCGTTATGTCGCCAGCCACGACGTTGCCGCCAAAGCCCGCCTCGTCCGCCAGATGCGCGGACGCAAGCACATCCGCTCCCCCCGCGGCCACCACTACCATCTGGAAGAAATTTTCGACGACCTCAACCGCCGCTTCTTCCACGGACTCATGGGACGCCCGCAACTCACCTGGAGCCAGAATCACGCCCGCCGCAGCCTCGGCCACTACGACCCCGCGCATAACGCCATCGTCATCAGCCGCGTCTTCGACCACCCGCGCGTGCCCCGCTACGCCGTCGAATACATCCTGTTCCACGAGATGCTGCACTTGAAGCATCCGGTAAAGCTGCGGGGGAGCCGGAGGTGCGTACACTCGAAGGAATTTCTGGCGGAAGAAAAGAGCTTCCCCGAACTGGCCGATGCTAAGAAGTTTTTGAGGATCATCTGAAAGCGGAGGGAGATTCTGGCTCTCAGTGAGGCGATGTAACGACAACTACGCTTGGCCGTGTGCAAGTTTATTCACGTTGGAGAGCCTGTCTGCGGTGATTTTTCTTCGCCGCCCCAGCCGAACAGTACTACAATTCGGCCCGTAAATTCTCTCGCCTTCCCGAAGAGGCGCCCCGCCCGTTGAGACGCAACACCCCCGAGGCGAATGAACCTTGTTCAAACATCTTAATCAAGGAGGACAAGACGATGAGGAACAAAGGGCAAGTGAGAGTACTTATCTTGGCATTGTTACTGGTGATCGCGTCCGTGCCAGCTATGGCGCAGCTGGCCAAGCATTCTGTCACCGAGTTCGACGCTCCAGGCGCAGGCAAGGTGTTCTCACCCGTGTGCGCGAGCGCTTTCCTGGGCTTTTTAGGTTGTGGCACCACCCCTCTCGCTAATAACGACTTGGGAATGGTTGTGGGTACTTACTCAGACAAGAACATCGTGCTGCACGGTTTCCTGCGCACTTCCGACGGCAACATCACTTCCTTGGATGCTCCCGGAGCGGGCCAGCAGGCTGCTCAGGGCACGGCGGCGTATGCCATCAACGACTTGGGCGTGATCGCGGGAACGTTCCAGGACTCGAGCAACGTCTATCACGGCTTCCTGCTTTCCCCATACGGCAACTACATTACGATTGATGTTCTAGGTGAGGGTACGGGCCCTCAACAGGGCGCTTTGGCAACAAACGTCAACCTCGTGGGAACAGTGGCCGGGAGCTACATCGATGGCAATGGCGTGAACCACGGGTTTGTCGGATCCCCCGATAGCGGATTCACACCTTTCGATCCGCCCGGCTCGGTTTTCACCTACCCATGCGAGGAAACCTGCCTCGGCTTGGATGGCACGGTCATCGGGTTCTTCTCGGATGCGAATGGCACGGCTCACGGCTTTGTGCGCACGCCGGATGGGAACATCGCGGTCATTGACGCGCCAGGAGCGGGAACCGGCAGCGGGCTGGGCACCGTCGCTGCGAGCATCAACTGGGCAGGCGTGATCACGGGATACTCCGTGGACTCGAACAACGTCGCTCACGGCTTCGTGCGCAACCTGGACGGCTCGTTTGCCACGTTCGACGATCCGAAGGCGAGCCAGGCCCCCGGCGCAGGCACCGCCGCCTTCAGTATCAACCTCTTCGGGGCAACCACGGGGGCCTACTGGGACGCGAATTTCGCCGCTCACGGGTTCGAACGAGGCCCTTCCGGGAAGTTCACTAATTTCAATGTTCCGCGCGCGGGCAGAGGTGCGGGCCAAGGCACTCGCCCTTCGACGAACAATCTTTGGGGAGCTGTTACCGGCTGGTACATTGACGCGCGCAACGTGAATCACGGCTTCGTGTGGATGCCCGACGAGGAACGCTAGCTAACACTGTCGTCCAATGTTTGGGCGGCTTTTCTTTTGCATCACGCTGGAGTGGATGCTTGGTAACTTCTGTTAACGCTGGAGTGGACGCGCAGTAACTTCTGTTATCAGGCGATTCCACCCAGATACCGGCATTGTCCAGCCTGCAAATGTCTGTCGTCAAAGAAAAACCCGAACCGCGTGGGTCCGGGTCTCGGGAACTACATAACCTGTCCAGTTACAAGATGATTATCGCCAGCCGCGCGCTTGAAGTCAATGTTACCGAAGGGGACCCCCTGTCCTGAGTCCCCAGATCAGTCTCCCTACCCGACCTGGGAGACTGTGGACCCGACGGGATTCGAACCCGCACCTTGTAACTGGACAGGTTCATGTGCTCCCATTACACGACGGGCTCTGCGCCCAGTGTCGCGGCTCTTGGCGTTTGAAGGCAAGTTCATTGCATCGCGCGAGAAGTGTGACCAATACATAGCGTTCCCGCTAAGTGCCGTTCAATGCTCCGTTTCTCCGTGTGATGCAAATCACAGCCATCCGTGATTCAGTACGTTGACCGACCCTCACTTGAAACCGTATCCTATTGATAATGAAATTGAATTTCATTTTCACTTAGAAAGCGGTGCTTCTTTAATGCTCCAGGCATTCATCATTACGCTCCGCGAAGGCGCGGAAGCCGCGCTCCTCGCCGGCATCGCCCTTACGTACCTCACCAAAGACCGTCCCCGACAATTCGCGCAAATCCGCCGACGCCGCGCTGGCAGAGCCGGTTGCGCGGGTCCGAATGGAGACCGCAGGCGAATGGGACCGGAAATGCCCGAACTCCGGGTCGCGCTTACCGATCTGGCAGTGGGCGAGGCGGCCACGATCGACCATATCTCCCTGCCCCCGGGTGACCAACAATTTCTGATGCGAATCGGTTTTGTTCCGGGCGTGCAGGTCAGGTTCTCGCGCCGCGCGCCCCTGGGCGACCCGAGCGTCTATTCGGTGGACGGAACCGAGATTGCGTTGCGGGCGGAGACTGCAAGCCACATCATGGTCCGGCGAGGGTCGCTCTCTCCATTGGGTGACCTGCCGTGAGCTGTCATGCGACCGAGCCTTTGATCGCCACCCGCGGAGAAGTCCCGGAGAACCCGAACCGTGAAATCCGAACGGTGGCCCTGATCGGCCCACCCAATTCGGGGAAGTCGACGCTCTTCAATCGCCTGACCCGCCTTCGTCAGAAGGTCGGCAATTACCCGGGCGTGACGGTTGAGCAACGGGTGGGTCTGCTGGCCGGCAAAGGACACGAGATCAGGATCATCGATCTGCCCGGTGTCTACAGCCTGACACCTTATTCCGACGATGAACGCGTCGCTGTGGACGTGCTGACCGGTCGAATGGACGGCCTGCCTCGCCCGGACGCGGTTTTGCTGGTGCTCGATGTAACCCATCTCTCGCGTCAACTTGTATTGGCCGCGCCAGTGATCGCTTTAGGCCTGCCTACACTCGTGCTCCTGAATATGGCGGATGTTTTTGCCAAGGGAGGCGGGTCGCTCGATGTTCTCAAACTCGCCGCAGAACTGGGAGCGCCGGTTGCCATGGTGAGCGCGACCCAGGGAACCGGGTTGGATGTCGTGGACCGCTTCCTGCGACAGAACCACAATCGGCGTCCGGATGCAGCCTTGCTCCCTGTCCTCCAGGATCTTCCGCAGTCCCGGAAGTGGGCCAGCCAGGTTGGACGCCGAATCGACTACCAGCAGCATCTTCCCAGCGCATGGAGCGGCCGGCTGGACGACATATTTCTGCACAAGCTGTGGGGGCCGCTCATTTTTGTGGTCGTCGTAGGCGCCGTTTTCCAAACCGTGTTCGGACTCGGCCAGCCCATGAGCACAGCTTTTCAGGACCTGCTCACAAAGCTGGGGCAGCAAGCGGCGCCCTTGGTTCCCGATGGTCTCGTCCGATCGCTTCTTCTGGATGGCCTGTGGAAGGGCGTGAGTTCCGTACTTGTGTTCCTGCCCCAGATTCTTCTGCTGTTCTTCTTTATAGGAGTGCTGGAAGATTCCGGCTACCTGGCGCGCGCGGCGCTCATTGCGGACCGCACCATGCGCAGCGTGGGACTGAATGGGAAGGCCTTCATCCCTCTCTTGTCCGCCTATGCCTGCGCAGTCCCGGCAATCATGGCGACGCGCACCATCGAAAACAAGCGCGACCGGATCGCGACCATTCTGGTCGCCCCTTTCATGACTTGTTCGGCCCGGTTGCCCATCTACACCTTGCTGATCGCGGCATTTATTCCCAATCGCCCGGTCGTCGGCGTCCTGCTCGGCTCCAGGGCGTGCGCCATGCTTTCGCTGTACGTGCTGGGATTTCTTGCCGCCATCGTTACGGCGAAGATCCTCAAGTCGTCGGTGCTCAAATCGTCGGCCGCTCCCTTCGTGCTGGAGCTTCCCGAGTATCGCTGGCCGACTTGGCAGTCGATTGGCCTTCGTCTGTTGGACCGCGCAAAAGTTTTCCTGCGGCAGGCGGGCACGTATATCCTGGCAGTCTCGCTGCTGGTTTGGGTGCTGACTCATCTTCCACTGCACGATGGCCACGCTCCGCAACTGGAGCAGAGCGCGATCGCTTATCTCGGGCATGGAATTGAACCACTGATCCGGCCCCTCGGTTTCAATTGGAAAATCGGCGTTGGCCTGCTGACGTCGGTCATCGCGCGCGAAGTGATCGTCGGCACCCTGGGCACGATTTATGGGACCGACCCGGCAACGCACTCGATGACACTGCAGAATGCGCTAAGGCAGGATCTTACTTTCGCCGGGGCAATGGCGCTGCTGGTCTTCTTTGCCTTTGCCATGCAGTGCACCTCGACCCTGGCCGTGGTGCGCCGGGAGACCAATGGCTGGAAGTGGCCCGTCGTCCAGTTTGCCTACATGACCATAGTGGCGTACGCGGCCGCATTCGCGGTCAACCAGGTTCTTTCGACGCTGCTCAAATGAGGAATGGCCACAAACGCGCTCGCTACTTCTTCCCAAAAAATTTCCCAAATCCTAACCGCACCTGCACCGTATTCACTCCCGGATTCGGCACGGTCAGCCCGGCGTTTGATATATGCATGTAGCGGACATCCACCGACCATGCATGCTCCCCCAGAAAATACATCCCAAACGCCGCGCCTGACGTGAAATTTACCGTCGAAGTTCCCGCCGGTACTTCATGCGTCGTGAACAGCGTTCCTCCATTCAATTCGATGTACGGAGCAACATGTCCGCGGGTGGCGAAAATCCATTTCAGTCCCACCGGATTCACTCCTGCTCCGTACGCAGTGTTGGCGCGCTGGAACACAACAAATGCCGGCACCGCGTCCACGGCGAGCTCGAATCGTCCGTTGAGAAATCCCGGCCCATGCGGAGCCGTCAATATCCACCCATAGCGAACTCCGGCGTTCCACACGTTCGTATCTTTGGTGCCGCCGGGAACCGAATGGCCGCCGCCAGTCCACACCTGGAGCTCATGACCGCCCTCCTCCGGACGATCCTGGGCGACCGCGAGAGAAGCGGCCAGAAAGAGAGTCAGAACCAGAAAAGAGGTACGCCGAGTGGATCGTGTCATAAGTATGGTCAAGGTCGCAAAAAGAAACGATACGCGAAAACGAACGATACGTGAACCCTGGGCCAGCAACAAATTCGGTCCCTATGGAGCGCGGGTGAGAACTGGGGTCGTCCCTCCGGGACTTGGATCGTTCTTCCACCTTCCCAGCGCTGAAGCGCTGGGCTAAGCTGGTTCGCCCCTCCGGGGCTGGACCCTCGGGTGCTCCGTTCCACCGGGTTGCACGAAAAGGGATTCTCACGGGCCCGCTATAATCCCAGCCCGCCATCCACTGCCAGCACCTGCCCGGTAATAAACTGCGGAGCCGCGGCGAAGAACATCACCGCCGCGGCGATGTCCGCTGCCGTTCCGTTCCGTTGCATTGGCGTTTGCTTCGCCATCTTCTTCATGAATGCCGCCGCCGATTTTTCTCGCAAATCAATCACTCCCGGAGCCACCGCATTCACCGCAATCTCCGGCGCCAGCGCCTTTGCCATCGCTTTGGTCAGCATGTGCGCCGCCGCCTTCGATGCGCAATAGTGCGCATGCGTCGCCCAAGGACGCAGCCCGCCCAGCGAACCCATATTCACGATGCGCCCTCTGCGCTTTCTCAAATAGGGCAGCGCCTCACGCGACACCAGAAACGGTCCGCGCGCGTTCGAAGCAAAAATCGCATCCCACTGCGCTACGGTAATCTTCTCAAACTCGACGTCCTCATAATTCGCGGCGTTATTCACCAGCACGTCGATTCCGCCCAGTTCCCTTGCCACTTCTTTCACCATCTCCCGAACGCTCTTCTCGTCGGTAATATCGCACCGCACTGCCAGCGCCTCGACGCCGTGCTGGGCCAACTCCTCCACCACCGTCCGCGCCTCGCGCGCCGACTCGCGATAAGTGATCGCCACGTCGGCGCCATTTTCGGCCGCAGCCAAAGCAATGGCGCGCCCCAGCCGTTTTGCCGCGCCTGTCACCAGCAGCGTCCTTCCAGAAAGTGCCTGTCCGTTCGTCGTCGCCATAGTCATTTCGAAATTCTACGCCCGTCTTTCTATGGCCGTTCGTGTCTTGGAAGCCCCGCACTCAGACTGCTACACTCTTTCGAATGACGGAGCCTCGCGAAGTCGTCGTTTATTCCCGCAAGGGATGTCATCTCTGCGAAATCGTCAAAGAGAGCATCGTCAAGCTCCACAAGCGTGGCGGCTTTACCTGGCGTGAAATCGACGTAGACTCCGATGCCGAAATCCGGCGCCTCTACAACGACGAGGTTCCAGTAGTCTTCATCAACGGCCACAAAGCTTTTAAGTACCACATGGACGAGCAGGAATTCCTGCGCAAATTGAGCGCATGAGCTTTGCTCATTTGTGATAGCCGGGACTTGACCTTCGACACCTTGCTGTGGGATGGGGTCGCTACCGTCAGACAGAAGCCCTCGCAGGGGTTAATGAGATGGTCCGCGGCCGAGCGTAATGGCCTGGTCTCGACAGTTGTCGATTAGTGCATCTCTTCAGATCAATTCAGACGGCTTCAGACTGGCTCCATGGACGTTTTCTCGAACCTAGGGCAACATGGCGATCACTTCCCCGCTGAGCTGATTAGCTCTCGGAGGCAATTTATGAAGCGCGCAAACTGGTTAGTCGTTGTAACAATAGTGGTGCTCTCGGGCATGGCGGCTGCGCAATTGAACAGCCGCTCCAAAGTCGTGACCCAGGTGCCATTTGAGTTCGTGGTCGCAAACAAGATCGTTCCTGCCGGCGAATATGCCGTCCGGGTTGCCACCATAGACGGCCGCATTCTGGATATTAGTGACGGGCGCACAAATGTGGGCGTGTTTTCGCCAGCGTCTCGGACCGAGGCCAAACAACCCGCCCCTCACTGCGCACTGGTCTTCAACCATTACGGAGACCGTTACTTCCTGTCCGGAATCAAGCTCCAGGGCAGCAAGATTGCATACCGTCTGCCGGAGAGCAAAGCGGAGGCTGAACTGCGCGCCCAGAACGTGTCCGCCAAGGAAGAGACCTTGCTCGCCTCTCTGGAATAGTTACGCAGGGTCGGTGTTCCCATTGTGATGGTCCGAATTCTTGACAGTGCCCCGTCCAGGTTCCTGCTTGGACGGGGTTTTTACGTCGACACCAGGTAGATCGCTTCCGCATGGTCGGCCAACCTTACCTTAGCGGGTTAAGAGTAGCCCGTCATCTGCCCAGAATCCGAAACCGTCCAGGTCGTAAGCGCTATCGCCTGTTCTCAGCGAGGTGGAGTTTCAACTATCACAGCTCATTCCTCGCGGCAGTTCCTTGCCATCTGACTTTTCAACTTCCGCGCTCTCGCTCTACAATCGCCCCGATGCTTCGCACCAGGTTGTACGCCGATCCCGCAGGTCTTTTCGTCCACGATGTTGTGCTCCAGAGTTGCCGCAGGAACAACCGCAAGACCGCCCTGGTCGATACCTCCTGCGATCGGCGTTTCACGTTCGCCGAATATGGCAGCCTCGTCGAATCCCTTGCCCGCGGCCTTATTTCCGCCGGACTTGCTCCCGGAGAAGTGGTGGCCCTCTTCCTCCCCAACTCCTGGGAATTCGCCATCGCCTATCACGCAGCCACGCTCGCCGGAGGCATCCCCACACTGCTCAATCCCTCCTACCGCGAACGCGAGATCCGCTATCAACTGGAAAACTCGGGCGCCGTTTTCCTCATCACCGACGCTCCTTTACTGGAAGGCGTGAATTTTGCGGGACTTTCCGCACTGCGCCGCATCTTCACCACGCGTAGCTTCACCTCGCGCAGCGAAGACTTCGCGAGCCTGCTGCGGCCGGTGTTCGGCAAAACGTCCGCCAAATTCCCGGAAGCTCGCCAGAACTCGCAAGAAACCGTCGCCGCCCTGCCCTACTCCAGCGGCACCACGGGACTGCCCAAGGGCGTCATGCTCTCGCATTACAACCTGGTCGCGAATGTCTATCAGATCCTCGGCCCGAATGCCGCCATGCTCACGCCCGATGACGTCGTGCTCTGCTTCCTGCCTCTCTACCACATCTATGGACTCACTGTAGCTTTGACTCTTTCCCTGGCGCTCGGCTCCACGCTCGTGCTGATGCCGCGCTTTGACGTGCAAAAACTGTGCGCTCTTCTGGTTCAGGAAGGCGTCACCATGATGCCCATGGTCCCGCCCGCCATCAATGCGCTCTGCCAGGCCGCCGAAGCCGGCATTTTCCCCAAGAATCACAAAGTGCGCTGGGTCAAGAGCGGGGCCGCGCCGCTCGCTCCCGAACTCGCCCGCCGCCTGACCGGCCTTACCGGCATCCGCGTCGCCCAGGGATACGGCATGACCGAAGCTTCACCGGTCACTCACGTCGGCTGCATCACTCCCCCTGAAATGAACCGCCCCGCCTCCATCGGACAGCCGCTGGCCCTCACCGAATGCCGCATTCTGGATCTGAACGGGAACGAAGTCGCTCCCGGCGAACCAGGCGAACTCGTCATGCGCGGCCCGCAAATTATGCTCGGATACTGGAACGATCCGCAAGCCACCGCCGCCGTTCTGCGCGACGGCTGGTACTTCTCCGGTGACATCGTGCGCGCGGATGCCGACGGTTTTTACTACGTCCTCGACCGCAGCAAAGAGATGATCAAGTACAAAGGATTCCCGGTCGCCCCCGCTGAAGTCGAATCGCTCTTGCTCGAACACCCCGCCGTCCGCGACTGCGGCGTAGTCGCCAAACCCGACGTTGCCGCCGGAGAAATTCCCTGCGCCTTCGTCGTCCTCCGAGAAGGCTTCACGCCCTCTGACGCGTTGGACAAAGAACTCCGCGACTTCGTCGCCGACCGCCTCGCCCACCACAAGCAGCCCCGCGAGATTCACTTCGTGGAAGTCGTCCCGCGGACACCATCGGGCAAGATCCTGCGCCGGGAGCTGCGGAAGGTTGTTTCTTGAACTCAATTCGCTTCCTGAACATGCAAAACTCTTCACCTCGACACTGCTGCTACTACGCGCTATAGTTCTCTGGACCGTGGGCAGTGCCCCCACTGCCGCTCCCGTCAGGTTCATTACTCGGTTGTATTTCAATCTTGGACTTCGAGGATTAAATCGTATGTGTCGAAACTTGCCCGCTTCTCGCTCCGCCCGGTATGCCTGGGTAGTTCTGCTGTCATTGCTGATTGCCGTTTTCGCAGTACCGCTCACCGCGCAAACCCCGCGCAAGATCAGCACCGACAATTTCACCAATTCCGACAGTGACCATAAGACCGAAGTTGAACCTTCCTCCTTCGCCTGGGGCTCGACCATTGTGAGCGCGTTTCACGTCGCCCGCAGGCCCAGCAGCGAGGGCTGGGGCAGCGCCGACGTGGGCTTCGCCACTTCCACCAATGGTGGCAAAACATGGAAGTATGGCAACCTGCCCGGGCTCACCGTCAATTATGAAGGTGGTTCTTACGGCGCGGCCTCCGATCCCTCCGTCGCCTACGACGCCAAACACGGACAATGGCTCATTTCCAGCCTGCCGCTGGTGGGGTTGAGCCCCGAAAGCGAATACATCGGCGACGTTGCCGTCAGCCGTTCCAGCGACGGACTTCACTGGGGGAACCCCATTGCCATCGACACCACGCACCTCGACGACAAGGACTGGATCGTCTGCGATAACACTTCCAGCAGTCCTTACTATGGAAACTGCTACACGGAATGGGACCAGGCGTACGGCACGGGCGACGTTATGATGAGCACTTCGAGCGACGGCGGACAAACCTGGAGCGCCGGTCAGCCTTCCGCCGACCAGGCCGGAGGTCTCGGCGGGGAACCGCTCGTTCAGCCCAACGGAACTGTCATCGTTCCCTTCGAAGGTTACTCTGGGATTGCCGCCTTCACTTCCACCAACGGCGGCAAGAGCTGGGGCCGCAGTACAACGGTCGCCAGCATCTCCGAGCACCAAGTCGCTGCCGGTTTGCGGGACCCCGATCTGCCCTCCGCGACTATCGACGGCAAAGGCAACGTCTACGTAGTGTGGGACGATTGCCGCTTCCGCACGGGTTGCAGCTCCAACGACATCGTCCTCAGCACATCGGCCAACGGCAATTCCTGGACGGCTCCCAGCCGTATTCCTATCGACGCCGTCAACAGCACCGTCGATCATTTCATCGCCGGTATCGGGGCCGATCCCGCCACCTCCGGCGCCACCGCTCATCTGACCGTCGTTTATTATTACTACCCGGTCGCCAATTGCACGGCCTCAACCTGCGAGTTGTATGTCGGCTTCACCGCTTCGCAGGATGGCGGCTCCACTTGGACCGCCGGCCAGAAAATCGCCGGACCGATGAAGATCGCCTGGCTGCCTCTGTCCGACAACGGTTACATGGTCGCCGACTACGTCGGAGTTTCCTACGTCGAAGGCGATCCATTCGGAGTCTTCGCCGTCGCCAAAGGCCCCTCTAAAGAATTGCTGAATGAGGCCATCTACACCACGAAAGCGCCGCTTCCGCTCGATGCCAGCCAGCCCACTTACTCTTCCAGAAACGATAAGCCCGTACCCAACGCCAAGTCCGACTACCCGCGCAAGGTCTACTACGACGACGAAGGCCACCGCCCGATTCCCGAGTCCCGGAGGCTCCCGGACAAGCCGCAATGATCGGCGGGGCAT
>Ga0326728_10019918_pt1 | contig 12916 bp, 13 predicted proteins | sample MB3enrmetagenome_FD_207602 | JGI IMG/M metagenome (GOLD analysis project Ga0326728, IMG submission 207602) | Lab enriched peat soil microbial communities from McLean, Ithaca, NY, United States - MB31MN | ecosystem: Environmental > Terrestrial > Soil > Wetlands > Peat | place: USA: New York...
GTCTTTGTCGACATCGGCGTCCATCAGGACGGGCTGGTCCATATCAGCGAGCTTTCCAACCGTTTTGTGAAAAACCCGGCGGAGGTCGTGAAGGTTCATCAAAAGGTACTGGTAACGGTGCTGGATGTGGACCTCGAAAGAAGGCGGATTTCCCTTTCCATGAAGGACAGTCCGCTTAAACCCAGTGAAGTCCCAAAGGCGGCGGAGACAAAGAGGGAAGAGAGGAGAGGGGAAAAAAGGCAGAAACAGAAAAGCACCTTTACAAATAACCCCTTTGACGCCGCTTTCAAAAACAGGAATCAATAGATGACGTGATTAAACTGGAAAGGCGATTCACAAATTGTGATATCCTATTCCGCGTTCAGCATTTGCCAAGCCACTTGATCTACTAATTACATTGAGTAATAATACTCAGGATATTGAGTAATTTGTTATACGGCGGGAGGGGAATTGTACAAGCGAGCGATCTTTCATACTTTGTTAAAGCGCATTCAAGAGCCCAGACGGTTCATCCAGGTTCTCGCTGGACCGAGACAGGTTGGGAAAACCACGATGGCTCGCCAACTGACGGAAGCTGTCTCTATTCCCGTTCATTTCGTAACAGCCGATGAGCCCACCTTGCGGGATCGTACTCCCGATGGGCTCTTTCCAATATTTCATCGTCACTTGGATTCTCGGGCCAATCGCCAGCCCAAAGGGTGTCATGGCCTTCAGATTGTAATTTTCTGCTGACACCGCTCGATACACATGCGTCAAAGAGGAATTTCACGTTCCGGTCTCCAACAGTAAGGGCTCGACCCTTTCGTGGCCGACCAGTCTTCGCGCATAGATTAGACAGGCCTTGATATCATCTTGCTCAAGCCAGGGATAGCCTTGCAGAATCGTCTCAGGGGTATCTCCTGCAGCAAGCATCCCAAGGACGTGCTCAACAGCAAGCCGGCGCCCTCGGATGATAGGTTTCCCTCCAAAAATCTTCGGATTAACAGTGATTCTCTCCAAGATCTTATTCTCATCCATTGGCTCCCTCCAGTGCTTAATGATTGACAATATAGCAAATCCGTCGAAAGTTGAATAGTCCCTAAAAATATTATATCAAAATTGGTCCCTGGTTTCATATCCGTCAATTCCCTTAACCGTGTCTTGCTTTCTTCCATTCCGCATTCTACATTCCGCATTCCGCACTCTAAGATGTCCTTTGTCCCTTTCACAAATTCACAAGGTTTAGTCCATTTTTGGCCAATTTCTGACCTGGATAGTAAGCCGGACCTCGCACTTCGGTCTCTCTCAAATTGCCGCCCGGACATCCCTAAAATAACACCTTGAAATTTCGGTTGACATAACAGAATTTTCAAGGTAAGATTTTCCCATGATGATAGACCGTAAGCAAGAAGTCGAAGCCATCCAGGGACTACTTCGGCGGCACCCCGTGGTTGGAATGATAGGGGCGCGCCAGGTCGGAAAGACAACCCTTGCCCGTTTGCTCGTTCAAAAAACAAAAGGCCCATCTTCGTACTTCGACCTGGAAAACCCCGAAGACCTGGCTCGAATCGCTGATCCGATGCTTGCCCTCAAAGACCTTAAAGGACTCGTTGTCATCGATGAAATCCAACGGCAGCCGAGCCTTTTCCCGGTATTACGGGTATTGGTCGACAGGCCCAAATCCGCCACCCATTTCTTGGTGCTCGGCAGCGCATCACCGGATTTGCTTCGCCAGAGCGCTGAAACGCTTGCGGGGCGAATTTTCTATCATGAGTTGGGCGGGTTTTCCCTTGAAGAAGTTGGAGTTGAAAACCATATGCAACGATGGTTGCGGGGAGGTTTTCCAAGGTCCTACCTCGCTCGCACTCACTCTGAGAGTGATGAATGGCGGCAGGGATTTATCCGTACTTTTTTAGAGAGGGATCTCCCTCAGTTGGGGATTACGATTCGGTCAACCACGCTGAGGCGTTTTTGGACCATGCTTGCAAACACCCATGGCCAAATCTGGAATGCCTCAGAATTCGGCCGGTCTTTTGGTGTGGCTGACACGACGGTCCGAAACTATCTTGACCTGATGACCTCGGCACTGGTGATTCGTCAGCTATCGCCCTGGCATGAGAATATATCCAAACGGCAAGTGAAAGCACCTAAGATATACATCGCAGACAGTGGGGTGCTGCATACCCTGCTCGGTCTTAGAACGCTTAAAGACCTTGAAGGTCATCCCAAAGTGGGTGCATCGAGGGAGGGTTTTGTTCTTGAGCAGGTTATTCATCGCCTGGCAGCGAGGGTTGAGGAATGTTTCTTCTGGGCCACCCATGGAGGAGCTGAGTTGGATCTTCTTGTTGTCAGAGGGCAACGGCGGATGGGATTCGAGATAAAAAGAACGACTTCTCCCCAAATTACTTCTTCAATGCGTTATGCATTGTCAGATCTACATCTTCGATCTCTGGACGTGATCCATGCTGGGGAGAGGACATTTCCAATGGACAAAAAGATACGTGCAGTGGCTTTCACGCGTCTCCTCCAGGATATCAAACCTCTAACCTAAAGAAATACCCTTCACCGTTCACGCTTTACGCCCCTCTTTTTTTTGTTTGCTTACGAATTCACGAACCACGATTCACGCCGTCTTCGGCCCCAGTGAGTTGAGGGGAGTCACGGTTATTCTGCTGTTTCACAAATTCACAAGGTTTAGTCCATTTTTGGCCAATTCTTGACCAGGGCAGTTGATTTTAATCCTGTGCTATAAGAATTAATGTGCACTTTACGTTTTATTTTCAATAGATTACCCTATGCGCTATGCCCTATGCGCTTTGCTTTTCGGGTGGCACAAAAAATGCTTGTTCTTGTCAAGATGATTTATTTCTGGTAAAGTGGGGCAAAATCACAAGTGGGAGAAGACTGATTCACTCTATGCACCATGCTCTTTGCCCTATGCTTTTCTTATGGACACTTTTTTCTCAATGATTTACGGACACGTGACACGGTGACGGACACGGTCTTAATAACGGTGAGGGCGGAGGAGATTTCTGAAAGAAGAAATAAGTGACAGAATTCAACTACGGCCCTCGGTCTTAGGTACTCAAGGATCACACCAGGGGCAACATTTGTAGGTTAAAGCGTTGAACGGGCACCGAGACCGGGATGATTTGGGAGAAAAGAGAAGTTCTTCCTATATTACGCGAGCGGCAATTTTCACAGGCATTCGGCCTTTTGAATGGTGATTCTTATCAAATAGAGCTTTTATTTGGTATATTTTTCAAACAAATGAAAAGTTAAAGATACAATTATTACATCTATACATCCGATTCCATGAAGGGCTTGGGATAATTTATACATGGGTGAAATTCCAGTGTACCCGGCACGGGAGATAGTAAACTATAGAAGTGATCCTCATCCCGTACTATAGGAAACAGTTGAAGCACTGTATTTAAGAGACATATGGAAATTCAAATCTCGCCAAAAAGTGTTCCCAAAAGTCCACGTTTGATCGACCAACAGGTGTTCACGAGATTGCGAACACTTTTTACTGAAAAAAATTGGCTTGTTGACTTAGAGGAAAACTTTATTGAAATGTGGAATCTCTGTTCTGATGGCCACCAGCAAGACTTGGTCGAAGAATTGATCCGCCGATTTTCCTACATTACAAGCCGTGACGTGAGATTAAATGGAGAAATGATTACAGATCATATAACAACCCAATGGGAGGTAGATCCAGACAGAGCTCTAATAATTGCATTTGCGGATAGCGATAAACCGGATGGATCACAAGCATTGCTTCAAAGTATCAAAGATAAGTTTGCTTTAAAAGATAAATGGTCTCCGAAAATCTTTGTTAATAAGCTTACGGCAGGTGCTTACAAATTGAAGAGCGGTGATACAGCTATCTTAATAGACGACTTTGTGGGCACAGGGAACACAGCAAGAAACAGAATTAACTGGCTAGTGAATACACTTCAGAAACGACACGTTACAGAATACAAAATATTTGTGGTGGCATTGGCAATGATGGAATCTGCAAAAACAGTCCTTGATTCGCTGCCCATTGAAGATTATTTCGCTTGTCTGTGGTTGCGTAGGGGGATATCTGATGAGTATAAAGGTGATCAACTATCTGTAAGAACCCAGTCAATGATCGAGCTAGAACAACTGCTCGGCGTATCTTTCAAAAGACATAACTTGGCAATGTATCATTTTGGCTTTGGACATAGCGAGGCTCTATTCAGTTTAGAAGCACAAAACACGCCAAATAACGTTTTTCCAATCTTCTGGTGGCCTGTCCTTAACTCGGGGAAAAAACGAAATACGATGTTCAGACATTTCCTAGGATAGAGCAATGGATGCCGAAAAAACATTAATTATAAACACAGCAGATCGCACTATTTTAAGATATTTATACAGGTCGTTTGGCATTCCCCTTTCTTTATTCCAACTCCACAATGATTACCGTTTCTCGCCTGGGCAGCTTGGTAGCTTTGTGGCTAAATTGGGGGAGATCGGCATCATTGATTTACATAACGAATATATCTCATTAACCGATTTGGGGAAGAAATGGCTTATATCTCACCGGAATAAAATCTTTTATAGTCATGTGCAATATGATTGGAGAGAGATACCCAAAGAAATGAGGAAGCGAGAGATTGATATTGATTCTCTGTATTTACCAAAAAAAAGTTCTTTGGGAAAACATTTTTTGGAGGATGTATGAACTTGATACTGTAACATATATTTGGAGGGGTGAGCCTTCTGCATCTAGCACGATGAGGCGTATTCGCCTCGTAGGTTGAGGGGCCATTTAGCTGTATTGGTCATCCTCCCTTTAATTCCGGACGACCAATGCGACCTCCTAACGGAGGCGCATATTGATGATTACGGAAAAGATGCAATCATCAATAGACAATTGCGAGAATAGTAGATCCGAAAGCTCACCCTTTTATTATCTCTTACTATAATGCGGAAAAGGGATTGAAATGGAAGGATGGGAAGCCTTTCTTGAACAAAATGTAACGGACTATAAGGTTCGAACTGCCTATTTACGTTATGTGAAAAGGTTCAGTACCAGTAGTTTTCCAATAATCTTCTGCCTTGATCATCTTTCTTCACTTGTTGGAATAGAACTAAAATATCTTAGTGGCATGGTGATGGAGACGGAATCATTTTACCGCGAATTCTCGATCCCTAAACGAAGTGGTGGACGACGAGTCATATCAGCTCCATACCCATCATTATTACATTGCCAGCAATAGATCAGCAAAAATATAACCTCAAAAATTCCTGTTCACAAATCCGTTCACGGCTTTATATCTGATCACTCAGTTGTTACTAATGCAGCGCCTCATCTGAGATGTAAATGGCTACTTAAGATTGATATTAAGGACTTCTATCCTTCAATTGACATTCAGCGGATTGTATGGATTTTTAAGAAATGTGGCTATGCAAGGGACGTGAGTTTCTTTCTTACTCGGCTGTGTACTCTGAATGAAAAGTTACCTCAAGGGTCTGCCGCCAGTCCAACTTTAAGTAACATAGCATTCAATAGAACAGACAAAAGGTTGGCACGCATAGCTGAGCACTGGGGGGTGAAGTATACAAGATATGCAGATGACCTGACATTCTCAGGACATTATATCCCATCAAAATTTATAAACATTGTATACGAAATCTTACAGTCAGAAGGATTCACACCAAATAGAGAAAAGACAAGACTTATTGGGCCAAAAGGTAGGAAGATTATTACAGGAGTGTCCGTGTCTGGAAATAGGCTGAAACTCCCTAAAGCAACCAAGAGGCAAGTACGAAAGGAAGCATATTACCTCTGGCGATTTGGATTTGAGAATCACACTAAAATAATAGGTTCCTATGACCCAATATATGCTGAGAGACTTTTGGGCAAGCTGGCATTTTGGAAGCATATTGAGCCTGATAATCAATATGTTAAACTTGCGATAGCTCACGTCCAAGCTATTAGAGGCCAGCTTAATACCTTGATTTAATATGTAGAATACGGGTGTCAGGTCTACACTCTTGGCAAGGCATCTTAAAGGCCGAGAGATAGGAGAGCTTTTCCGAGTAGGTGACAGATCGGTAAGGCAGGAGCGCAGGAAATTGAGGGATCGGCTGTGCGGTGATCGAAATGCTCAGAATTTACTCAAAGGGCTTCTTGGGAAAATGTAACAATTGAAGAATTGACTCCCGGTCACCTTCTATTCGTTTATAATATAGTTGATGGTATTTTTTTCTATGAGCCAATTCCAAGACAGCACCGGGCTCTCGCACGATGGCCTTATAGTACCCGCCATCGGTCATTGGGGAGAGAGGAAATACCTTTTGGTAAGAAATTATGCACAGATTTTCGCCAATTCAATGAAGAAAAAATGGGATTGCCGGGTTTACATAGATCTTTTCGCCGGTGCTGGTCGATCCAAGATAGAAGGAACCTCAAGGATAGTTTTAGCCTCACCACTTCTGGCTTTAGGAATCTCAGACAAGTTTGACCTCTACATTTTTTGTGAGAAAGATGAGACCAAAATGGATGCGTTGAAACAGCGCGTCCGAATGAATTATTCAGATATCAATGTTGAATTCATTCCTGGAGATTCAAATTCGCAGGTGAATCAAATCATCTCGAAAATACCCCAGGCTCGCCAGGCATTTAAAGTACTAGCATTCTGCTTCGCTGATCCCTATAACCTTAAGAGCTTGAATTTTGCGACAGTGGAGAGCCTATCTCAAAGGTTCGTAGACTTTCTCATATTAATACCGTCGGGAATGGATGCGGCCAGAAACGTGGATATTCATTATCTCAATCCCAAGAACAAGACAATTGACAATTTCCTTGGCACCCCAGAATGGAGAGATGAATGGCAAAAGGTTTCTATTAGTACGCGGTTCGATGAATTTCTTACAAATTACTATGGCCGAAATATGGAGAAATTACGTTATTACTACCCTGGCATTGAAAGTACCCAGTTGATAAGGTCAGATGAAAAAAACCTTCCTCTATATCGTTTAGCACTATTCAGCCGTGCTAGACTTGGAGAAAACTTTTGGAAGGAGACGAAAAAATATAGTGACCCGCAACTGACTTTTCATTTTGGTTGCCGAGGATAAACATGGCCCAATTATCAGAGATCGAGTGGACTGATGCGAGCTGGAACCCCGTTACCGGTTGCAGCAAGGTCAGCCCGGGGTGCAAGAACTGCTAGAAGAGAGGGCCTCCGGTGTCAGGTCTACACTATTCACAGGTTCTTGGGTCAGGTATCGGTAATTCGTTAATCGAATTTTACGGCTCGAAGAGATGAGTCCATACTGAATCTACTTGTTGAGTGTCCATGGTGGGTAAGTGTTATAGTTTCTGCTGCTGCTTTTGTATTCTTGAGATTCATATTGCCCTCGATTGATTTTGGAAGCATGGCAGCAAATGCTTTTGCCAAAGGCCTCTCCGGTGCAACTCCATTTGTTGCCCTGGTTCTTTTACTCCCTGCTCCAATTGCTGCTCTTAATTCATCGCTGAAGAAAAAACGTCCAAAGGGTAAGTGAGGATGCTATATCATCCACAAAAAAGTTGGAATCCTTATCTGAACCAAGGTTAGAAAAGATCAAAATGAACGTGAAATTGAAATCACTCGCAAAAATAATCTTTTTCTTTGGAGGATTGATCTCGATTGTGGTGTATTATTTAAATGCATACCCCATGGTACTCGTAAACTTAGGGAAAGGTATCGGGGTAGCTTCTTTGATTATCATTTACCTAGGATGTATTCTCTGCTATTTGGCTCCATTTATCTGGCGAAATATGCGTCCGATTATTTCTCTGGTCAATTCGATAACGTTTCTTCTCTTTTTTAACCTCTGTTTCCTTTCGGTACATTCTCCATACTCACCTTTGGGAATCCTCTTCATATTGGCAATGGCGATCCTAATGTTGATACTGGAAATTAGACAAAGGAAGGAAGCAAAGTGATGGGGAGAGTAAGTCCCGATAGAACTCCGAAGGCAACTTAGAAATTGAGATGTCAACCTTGAGGGAGAAGATTGCGGAAGCCTTGGAAGGAGATTCTCTTGGCCGGAACGTGCCCCGTCCCTGCGGGATAGGCGGGGTCAAGGGGCACAATATGAAGGAAATTTCCTCTCCGGGAAGCCCCGCCCTGTGGGCGGGGAGCTTCACCTACGGGAGATCTCGCAATCGTTCGGGATCAAAGAAAAAGAAGGTGTTGTAAAGAGTCCTTGACAAAGAAAGGGAAAACAATGTATCCTTACAATAAGGAGGTAAGGAATCATGCTTGCCAAGAAGACGTCCAAGAACCAGATCACCTTGCCCAGGGAGATTGTGAAAGCCCTCCCGGATGCCGAGTATTTTGATGTCAGCATCAAGGATAATACGATCCGTTTAATGCCAGTGAAGATCACTCCCGTTCAATCCTCCCTTGATAGCGTTAGAGAAAAAATGAAAAAGCTCGGCCTGACTGAAAAAGATGTGGGCGAGGCAGTCCAGTGGGCAAGAAGCCGAAAAAGATAATACGCGTGGTGCTGGATACGAATGTTCTGATATCCGCTTTGCTTTTCGAGGGGGAGCTGTCGAGGATTGTGGGGTTATGGCAAAGAGGTAAGATCGTTCCGGTTATTTCAAAAGAGACCTTTGGCGAACTCAGAACCGTTCTTGAATATCCAAAATTCTCCCTATCCCGTGCCGAGATAGAATCACTTATCAAACACGAAATCCTTCCGTTTTTCGAAGTGGTGAATGTAAACAAACACGTCAAAGGAGCATGCAGAGACGCCGGAGATGACAAGTTTATCTCATGTGCCCTCTCGGCAAACGCCGATTGCATCGTCACCGGAGACAAAGATTTGTCCGATTTAAGAAAATATCAATCCATAAAAATCATTCATGCCTCGGATTTCATAAAAATGTTTGATTAAATTTGCGAAGTGAAGGACCCGGTGTCATCCATAAAAAAGTTGGCCCACTATTAATTGAACAGATCAATCCAGGAGGGGAGCATGGGAGAGGTTGTTCACAGGTCGCGAATCAAGCGCTTTGGTGTCAGGCTTTGGTGTCAGGTTTGCACTCTTCACGGATTGTGGCAGGACCACCGGGTTGTCCTTAAGTTATTTAGGTAACCTTGATAAGGCTTCTTCAATTCTTGGGGCTCTCTCTGCTCAAGGATACGATATTTCAATTCAGGGAACGGCTTCTAATAACTTTCTCGTTCTCTCCGCTAAATCCAAATCCTTTTTAATCCTTACCTGTAACCGCTTCGCTGCTGAACTTAATCATTGGTTCGGGCCGCCCCAAGCCCCAGCATTTCCCCCAATTTTACGAGGATCCACGTGCAAGAGTACTTCCTGAAGTCGTGATTGTTCAAAATCGTGCGCCCATACAACCTTCCAAGTCGTAATCAATAATTCTTGCAATAATTCTTGTTGAAGTTTCCATCAAAATTTAGTAGGCTCTTTTCAAACCAAAGAAGGAGGCCCACCATGAGAGTGCAGGCATTTGCCATAAGCATATTAGTCTTAGGAATGTTGGTTCTAATAAATTTCGGCTGCACCACCTGCCCGCGTGGTTATCGACTCACCCTAACCCAATACAAAGACAGCCAGGGTAACATCCACAATTCTTCCAAATGCCAAGTCGATTACTTTAGGTTCGGCGAATACTCAACCCAAGCCGCAGATTGCGGCAGCTCATCGCACGAACTGCATGACGAATACTGCGACCGCATAGTTAGTTTACTGTGCATCAAGGGTTACTTCAGCAGCAATGTATGCCTCCGTGGAAATATCGATCTTCATAACCCGGACACCTGGTTTGATCATTAGTCCACGGCGACTGCGCGAGCGTCACAACCTTACATATAATAGGTGGCATTGGTATCCGTCACGGCGATAGAGGTTAACCACTTCGTCCACCGCCGCATTTACAATCCAAGCTCGGGGGCGCCGGAAGATTCCCTTTACTCTTGCTCATAAAGCAGAGCCGCACGTTCAAGAAACTTCTCTAGGATCTTTTCAGCTCCTGAAAGCCTTTCAAGGTTCAACTGAAAACCAGGGAAACCAAGTCTCGTCGATGAACATTTCTAACGCTAATAAATAATTCTATTTTTGATCTGCACCGTTTAGTAGTAGGTGTTAGCGCCAAATTGGAATTTGGGTCGGCTGGTTTTTGAAAAAAAAGGATAACTTCCTGAAGTCTTCAGCGCCGCATAGACCTTCTCCATGCAATGTTTCAGGTGGAAATCCTCAATCTCGAATTTTCATTGACAAAAAGTGGTTCAATGGGTAGGATTCTTGCAAATAACAATTTGCAGTATAATAATTGTTAAGCATGAAATCAATTTATCCCAATACGTACGCTTCCTATGGGACCAAGTATTCACTAACCGATGCAGTTGCTCATGTTGCGGGCAGAGTGAAAAAAGACAACTTTCCAAACCGCCTACAGGGAAGCATTTTGGGCACAGTAAAACCTGATAAAGTCATCCTTCGTCATTTTCACCTGTGGAAATTATTTTCCGGAGCGGTAAGATTTGAAGGTGCGTTCATAAAGAAGGATGGAGTCGTGGTTTTGGAAGGTAGATTTCAATTACCTCAAATTGCCCGTGTCTTCATGAATTTCTGGCTTATGGTTATTATCTTTCTTTTTTGTTACAGCCTGAGCAGAGTTGAATTTATATCAATACCGGTGGCCATGCTTGCTTTATGGCTTGGTAACCTATTTATAATTGGTAGATGGGGGAAATCTGATATTGAATATGTATCCCAAACAATTACTGATGCTCTGCAATAGTATGCTTAACAAACGGCTCCATCGGATCGCCGATAAATTTGGTTTATCGGTAAGCCTATTGATCCTTTTTAGAAGGACCTTGAACAGCGAGAAAAAGCAGTGCGGCAACTTGAAAAGCAAAACAATACTAAATTGGATATTGCGAGGAGAAAGAAAAATGAACTTATCAGACTCGGAAGAGAAGTTCCTGTTGAAATTAGAAAAGAGTTTGAGTTTGAAAAACGTTTTTATAGTTTATATAGCAGTTGGCATGGCATTATGTGCTGCGATCCTAAACTTGATAATCGGATTTATATGGGGTGGCGAAAAGTCATTTTTCAGTGCCTTATTTTGCGCCATTGTAGGGATCAGCTTATTCTCACTTACGCATGCCTATCAAAAAATGTTGAAAATGTTCAAAATAGTTTCAAAAATGAAAAAGATGATAGAGGACCTGGAAAAAGAGGCATAACGGCTAACAGCAGTGGCATGGGAAGTCTTTTTAGGAAGGCTCAAGCTGCCATAGATCTTTTGTTTTCACACTACCAAAAATATTTGGATTTAGTTTTAATATATGTATCCGATCTGATGATTTCTATCGCAAATCTTCGACTCCCCAAGCATCCCTCTTTTGAGGATTAGGTGAAGTCGCCAACCAGTCAAAGAATAAACTGGCAATATATCAAGGTTAGGGTTAAGGTATCAAAAGCAGTTATCATTTCTCTGCCGAACTGTTGGCAACAACCATCTCAGCCTCTATCGGGATAATCTTCAGTAGAGCCCTTCCATTCTTCTCCATTGTTTCCTTCAGGGTTAGAGCCGCTTCATCCGTCACTTCAATAAGAGCTTCCAGTATAATTTTATCATGGACCCAAAGATCCCTCTCCATTGCTCAAGGCGTTTAGGCATCCAAAAAGAAGGTGTTTAATGGTGTTAAAGGTGTGTTTACCCCCTCCCTAAACAGCTGTCTCAAATATAACCGGTTAATCTTATTCATCTAATGATGGACAACCTTTGAGGTGTTAAGGTGTTTAGGCTAAAAACAAGGGGAGATAAAGTTTAAAGGGAATTTCAGGGTGAGGGGCATGTTGGGTGTTGTCTATCGTTTGGGTATCCCTATTGAAGTGTCCCCATCAGTATTCAACATGACAGTGGCGGGAACTCTCTTGTAACTCTCTTGTAACTTTCTCTTGCCTAATTTTTGAAGGCGGTCTATAATACCGCCAACAATTAATAATGGCGGTAATTCCAGAGCAATTTCACAAAAAAGGAGCAACAATGCGCTGGTACCACTATGTGGCCTATTTCTTCGGGGGCGCATTCCTCGCGAACACCCTGCCCCATCTCGGCAATGGGATCTCGGGGCATGCCTTCCAGAGCCCCTTCGCATCACCACCTGGGGTAGGCTTGTCCTCCTCGATGGTCAATGTCCTATGGGGCCTCTTCAACCTTTCCGTCAGCTATCTGCTCGTATGTCGTGTAGGCAGCTTCAATCTGCGCAAAACCCAGCACGTGCTCGTCCTCGGGGCGGGCATCCTGATCATGTCGCTAATGCTTGCTCACGCATTCGGACGGTTCCACGGAGGGCTGTGAGCCCGCCTTTTCAATAAAATCAGCTCCTCTAAGATATTGAAAACAGGCTTCCAATAGACCCCTGTGCTCTCCATGGCCACATGCGTCACCCCAGCTTCGTGAAACCATCCCTTTAATCTCAATAAATCATTCGTCATGGCCCTATAGGTCCTGACCTCTTTCTTAATCCCCGTCCCCATGATACAACCAACCACTGTTTCTTTATGCACATCCAAACTACAACCTCTCTCAATGATGATCTCCATGGTAGCCTCCTCCTTTTTGTTTGGGATATGATGTCCAAAACTTACACTACCCAAACAAATAAGCAAAGAGGTGCCTTATATTCATCATCGCACTAATCCAACGAATCCGGCACAGGGGACTCGGGCCATACTAACTGATTAGGTTGCTGTTCAATGAAATGTAAATGAATGATCGAAAGATAATTGCCCTGGTTGAATTTAAGGTGGTGACCCTTTACCATATTGATAATTATGCTTTGTAACACAACAATTCTTCTAAAGTCCAGACATGGTTACTTATCCCTGCAGCCATAGCAGGAGTCCGAGGCACCCAAGTACGGGTCCC
>Ga0326728_10019920_pt1 | contig 12915 bp, 9 predicted proteins | sample MB3enrmetagenome_FD_207602 | JGI IMG/M metagenome (GOLD analysis project Ga0326728, IMG submission 207602) | Lab enriched peat soil microbial communities from McLean, Ithaca, NY, United States - MB31MN | ecosystem: Environmental > Terrestrial > Soil > Wetlands > Peat | place: USA: New York...
AATGTTCCCTTGCTCTCCAGGATTCTGTCCGCCGCCGGCGTGACCGGCCCGTTGGCCGCCTCGGCCACAATGCGCGCACGCACCCTGGGGGCATTTTCGGCCAAAATGGTGTTCTCCAGCGCCGCCGGAACCAGAATCTCGCACTCCAAGGCCAGCAGTTCGGCCGGCGTGATCGCCTCCGCCTCGGGAAACCCCTGCACGTGTCCGGTGAGGAGCTTCATATGCATCAGCTCCGGGATGTTCAGCCCGCTGCGGTTGTAGACGCAGCCCGTCGAGTCGCTCACCGCAATCACCTTGGCTCCGGCATCGTGCAGCAACTGCGCGGCGATCGAGCCGGCGTTGCCGAAGCCCTGCACCACCACCCGCGCCCCCTTCAACACGATGTGCAGATGCTCGCAGGCGCAGGCGATGGTGTTGGAGACGCCGCGCCCGGTAGCCTCGTTGCGACCCAGCGAGCCCCCCAGGCTGAGCGGCTTGCCGGTCACCACGCCGGGAATCGCATAGCCCTTGGTCATGCTGTAGGTGTCCATGATCCAGGCCATAGTCTGCGAGTTGGTGTACACGTCGGGCGCGGGTATGTCCTGCTCGGGGCCGATCAGAGGCAGAATGGCGCTGGTGTAACGCCGCGTCATGCGCTCCACTTCCCCCGGCGACATCTGCTTGGGGTCGCAGGTAACGCCGCCCTTGGCCCCGCCGAAGGGAATGTTTACGACCGCGCACTTCCAGGTCATCCAGGTGGCCAACGCCTTTACTTCGTCGAGCGTGACCTGGGGGTGATAGCGAATCCCGCCCTTGGCGGGGCCGCGCACCGAGCTGTGCTGTACCCGATAGGCTTCAAAGCGGCGGATGTGTCCGTCGTCCATGCGCACCGGAACCCCAACCGTCAGGACGCGCTCGGGATACTTGATCATCTCCCGCACATCCTCGTTCAGTTCCAATGCATCCGCTGCCGCCTCGAAGTTCTCCAGCGCCAGCTCGTAGGCATTCTCAACCAGAGTTGCCGTCAGCATCGTCTTCCTCCTTCGGCTGCGCCTTCCGGCCGTGCGGCTTCGTCCTCCGTTTTCAGGAGGCGACTCCGCCGCACATTTGTCGAATTCGGATTCGGCGCGATCAGCCGTTTACCCAAACCTCTTCGCAGGCCGTCCGGTACACCGCACGCCCCTGCTCGATGGCGCGCATGTCCAATTCGACCCAGTGCGCTTGTTTCACCAGCCGGCGCAGTGCCGCGTCCAGGCTGGCCTGGGGCAAAGCCCCGGTGCACTCCAGCAGCGCCCCCAGCATCACCATGTTGCAGGCGCGCGCATCGCCGAGTTTGTCGGCGAGATCGGTAAAGGGCGCCGCCAGCACCTGCACTCCCGTGGGAATGCAATCGGCCGGCGCCGCCTCACCGTTATAAAAAATCCATCCCCCCGGCCGCACCGTGGCGGCAAACTTGCGCAGCGAGGGCTCGTTCATGGCCACCAGCAGATTGGGCTGCGTGACCATGGGCGAATCGATGCTTTGGCGCGAGATCCTTACATGGCAATTCGAGGTTCCGGAGCGGATCTCCGGCCCATACGACGGCAGCCAGGAGACCTCCAGTCCGGCGTCCAGTCCGGCCTCGGCCAGCATCTCGCCCATCAGCAGCACGCCCTGGCCGCCAAAGCCCGCCACCCGCACATGCAGATCCACATCCCCGGCGGTCAATGCACCCGCGTTGCCCTCGGGAAGATCCCCATCGGCCACGCCCAGAATTTCCGGTATCTTCTCCAGCGCAGGAACCGGCAACGGCGCCCCGAGCGCTTCGCGATCCTTGCTGCGGTCGCAGAAAACCCCCAGCGGAAAGGTCTTCTCCATGACCTCCTTCACCCACTGCTGCGCCTTGACAGGAGACAGTTTCCAGATCGTCGGGCAGGGCGAAAGCACTTCAACGAGCGAGAAGCCCAGGCCCTTGACCTGGTTCTCCAGCGCCCGCTTCACGGTGCGATGCGCCTGTGCGATCTGCTGGTTGTCGCCCAGGCCCACGCGGGCAATGAAGACCGGCGCTTCCAGCGTGGAGAGCAGTTCGCTCACGTGCAGCGGATAGCCCTCATTGGCTGCCGTGCGCCCCATGGGCGTGGTGTTGCTCTTCATCCCCAGCAGGCTGGTCGGGGCCACCTGGCCGCCGGTCATGCTGTAGATGGCGTTGTTGATGAAGATCACCGTAATGTTCTCGCCACGATTGGCGGCGTGCAGAATCTCCGCCGCGCCGATGGCCGCCAGATCTCCGTCGCCCTGGTAGCTGATGACGATGCTCTGGGGATGGCTGCGCTTGAGCGCCGTGGCCACCGCCGGAGCCCGTCCGTGCGCCGCCTGCACATTGCCCACATCGAAGTAGTTGTAGGTGAAGACCCCGCAGCCCACCGGGCCGACCATGATGGTGCGGTCCTGTATGCCCAGCTCGTCGATGGCTCGGGCCAGCATCTTGTGGGCGATGCCGTGGCCGCAGCCGGGACAGAAATGCGTCTGGTGCTGCAACTCCTTCTTGCGGTCGTAGTTCTCGTAGAAGGACTTGGCCCGCCCCTGCGCCACCGTGTAATCGCATCCCTCGAGGCAAAGCGTCTGCTTAGACATGGGCCACCTGCTCCTCTTCCGGCGCGGGCGCCCCAGGTCCCGCTTCTGGGACCTGGGAAGGCATAGAACGATCCGTGGGTGCCCCCGGTCCCGCTTGTGGGACCGGGGAAGGATACCGTTCCGCCATGCGCCGCACCAACTCCAATACCTCGGCGTGGGAGGGCACATTGCCGCCCACCCGGCCATAAAACTCCACCGGGCGCGCCCCGTTCAGCGCCAGCCGCACATCTTCGATCATCTGCCCCATGCTCATCTCCACATCGATGAAGAGGCGGGCGGTCTGGGCCAGTCTTTGAATCTCTCTGGTGGGAAAGGGAAACAGGGTGATGGGGCGCAGCACGCCGACCTTGAGGCCGTCCCTGCGCGCCTCCGCCGCGACCGCCTTGAGAATCCGCCCGACGATCCCGTAGCCCACCAGCACCATCTCCGCGTCTTCGCAGAGAAACTCCTCGCAGCGGGTCTCTTCCCGCTCCGCCTGACGGTACTTGGCTTCGAGATGGTGCAGATGGGCTTCCATCGCATCGGCTTCCAGAAACAGCGAGGTGATCAGGTTGCCGCGCGTCTCCTTGACCCCGGTAACCGCCCAATCGGGCGCCGGCGGCAGGATGGCCGTCTGCGCGAACTCCACCGGCTCCATCATCTGCCCCACAAATCCATCGGCCAGCAGGTAGACCGGGGTGCGATAGCGGTCGGCCAATTCAAAGGCCAGCGCCGTCAGGTCGGCCATCTCCTGCGCGGAGTCGGGGGCCAGCACGATCACGCGATAGCTGCCGTGGCCGCCGCCTTTGACCACCTGAAAATAGTCGCTCTGCTCGGCGCTGATCGTCCCCAGGCCGGGACCGCCGCGGGTGATGTCGGCGATGACGCAGGGCAGTTCCGCGCCGGCCATGTAGCTGACGCCCTCCTGCATCAGGCTGATGCCGGGGCCGCTGGAGGCGGTCATCGCACGCACCCCCGCCGAGGCCGCGCCGTAGAGCATATTGATGGCCGCCACTTCGCTCTCCGCCTGCAAGAAGACCCCGCCGGCGCGGGGCATATCGGCGGCCGCGGCCTCGGCGATCTCGCTGGCCGGGGTGATGGGGTAGCCATAGAAAGCGCGGCAGCCGGCCAGGATGGCGCTCTTCACGATGGCTTCGTTGCCCTTCATCAGTTGCTTGCGCATGGGGCCGCTCCTTCTGCGACGACGTTCGAAGCCGCTTGCTTCACCGCTCGATAGACGGTAATCGCCCCCGGCTCCGGACAGGCCATGGCGCAGATGCCGCAGGCCGTGCAGCCCTTGCCCGCATACTCCGCCGTGCGATAGCCGTAGTGGTTGAGCCGCTCGCTCAGGCGCAGCAGGTGCTGGGGGCAGGCCTCGATACACAGCCCGCAGCCCTTGCATTCCTCAAGATCGACTTCCGTATATCCCCGGTCGCGCTTTTCCCCATCCATCCTGCGTACTCCTCTCCAACCAGCAGAACACATCGTTCCGACCCTGACTCCTTAATCCATAAACAGCTTCGTGTAAACAGCTCCGTGCCCCATCCTTGCGGTGTTCTTTACCGCAAGGGTGGGAAACCACAATCCCCCTATTCAACCCACCAGCACCGCCGTCCCGCGCGCCGCCTCCAGATAGTGCGCGCGCAGGGCAAAATCCTCCAACTCCTGCTGGAAGCGCGGATCGGCAATCCCAATCAGCGCCTCGGCCCGCTCCCGCAGCGTCTTGCCGTGCAAATAGGCCACACCGAATTCTGTCACGACATAGTGCACATCCGCACGCGAAGTTACCACCCCCGCGCCCGGCTCCAGCACCGGCACGATGCGCGAGACGGCTTCGTGCATGGCCGTGGCCGGCAGGGCGATGATCGGCACCCCGCCTTTCGACCGCGCCGCCCCGCGGATGAAGTCGATCTGCCCGCCGCAGCCGCTGAAGGGCCGCACCCCCAGCGAATCCGCGCAGACCTGCCCGGTCAGATCGATCTGCAAGGCCGAGTTGATGGCCACCATGCGCTCGTTCTGCGCCACCACAAAGGGATCGTTAGTATAGGAGATAGGCCGGAACTCGAAGCTGGGGTTGTCGGCGATGAAATCGAAGAGCCGCCGCGAGCCCAGCACAAACGACAGCACCGCCTTGCCCCGGTGCAGCGACTTGCGCTGCCCGTTGATGATCCCCGCCTCCATCAGATCGACTACCCCGTCGGGAACCATCTCGGTATGAATGCCCAGGTCGCGCTTGTCTTCCAGACAGTGCAGCACCGCCTCGCCGATGCCGCCGATGCCGGTCTGCAACGTCGCCCCATCGGGAATAAGCCGGGCCACGTTGCGCGCCACCCGCCGATGCACTTCGGTGATCGGCTCTTTGGGCAACTCCAGCAGCGGCCGGTCCGTCTCCACTAGCGCATCGATCTGGCGCATATGAAGATGCGTCTCCCCATGCGTGCGCGGCATCTGCCGATTGACCTCGGCGATGACCAGCTTGGCGCAGCGCGCCAGAGTGAGGGAGCAATCCACTGTGGTTCCCAGGCTCACAAAGCCGTGCGCGTCGGGCGGCGAGACCTGCAGGAGAATCACCTCCAGCGAGAGCTTGCCGGAAAGAAAAAGATCTTCGATCTCGCTGAGAAAGATTGGGGTATAGTCGGCGCGCCCGGCGGCCACCGCCTCCCGCACGTTGTCGCCCAGAAACATGCCGCGATGGCGGAAGTGCCCGGCGAACTCCGGCCGCGTGTAAGCCGCCTCGCCTAGCGTCTTCATGTGGACGATCTCGACGTCGCGCAATTCAGGCGCCCGCGCCACCAGCGCATCCAAAAGCACCGCAGGGGTGGCGCAGCCCGAATGCACCCACACCCGGTCGCCGCTATGGACCGCCCGCAGCGCCTCCTCGGCGCTCAACATTTTGGCCCGATATTCGCTCTCCCAGGTCATAGCCGGCGTCCTCCCGGCTTGCGCTTAACCTGCCCGCCGCCCCTCGTCCAAACCACGCCGCTGCGATTCGCCAACATAAACCCTGCCTTTTGGAAGCGACGCATTTTTCTCAAAACCCGACAGATCGTAGGCCCGGCTCAAATAGAGTCGCCGTGACGCACATCACCGGACGCAATAGGCCACAGCGATCCGCAAGAATCGTGCAAGCCTCATCGAAGGTCGCGCCAACGTCGCACGATTCGTGCATTTTTCTGGACTTTTGCAAGGATTTTCAGGGATGGCCAATCCACCAAAGGGCCGTCCAAGTGAGCGCGGTTGCCGCGAGGACAATCAGGATCAATCGCAGAAGGTGGGATCCCTGCTCGGCGGGCGGCAGAATCTTTAGTTGGCTCACAAGTTCTTTATCGCCGGAAGCTATCTCGGCAGTCTGCTCCAGAGCGAAGGCCGCCTGTTGGTCCGGTGTTTTAGGGGTCCGACCAAGGGGATCGCGAAAGGGCACGGGCAGGCGGAATTTGACAGACCCGGCGGCCGGTTTCAGCACATTGAAAAAACCGGCAGAGGCAATCGAGAAATCCCTGTGGATGGTTGGTCGAGGAGACATCGCTGCGCTCCTGAGACTCCGCGTCCATTGTATTACCGCGCCGGCTCCATGTGGGAGAGAATCGCGGCGTCGAGTGACTAGACCGCATGAATTGGACCTTCATCATGGACAAACGCGGACGAGGACGTCCGCGTTCCAGCCGGCCGGGAGGCCAGCGCTACGTTCCTACGATGACCAAATCACGCTATTCCGCCAGCACCTTTTCTATCGTGACGATGTCCACCAGACCAGAACAGCCGTAGAGCGCTTCCAGCACCTTGCCGGTGGGGTAGCGCCGCCGCAATTCGGCCACCTTGTCCGTGCCGCAGCGGTAGGCGGGCAGGTACATGCGGCCCAGCAACGGATGCCGTCCCCAGGCGCCGGAGAGCTTGTCGGCGCGCTCCTCGGTGACCAGGAAGTCCCGGCGCAGCGCCGTGGCCACTTCCTCTTTGGGCTTCAGCTCGCCCCAGGTCAGGTAAGAGGACTGGTTCTTGGCGTCGTCTTGCAAGAGCGCCAGCAGCACGCCGATCTGCAGATCCTCGTCCGGCAACTGATCCACCTCGGTGACCCCGTGGGCAATGAGGATGGCGTTGTTGGCGATGCCCTCGAAGAGCGTGGCCGCGCGCGTGTTCATGGTCAGCACCGAGGCCTCAAAGCCGATCAGGCCGCGATGGTAGAGGTTTTGCAGGTAGGCAAAAGTCGTCACGTGCCCCGGAACCACCTCGTGGCTGACCAGTTGCTCGAACTCGGGATAGGAGATCTTGAGCGAGGCGTTGATCTCGTAGCTGGCCTCGTACTGGGGGCTGCTGTCGGCGTTGCGGGCGCGGCCAATGTAGTTCATCGAGCCGCTGAACCATGCGTCCTTGATGGGCATGAAATCGATGTTGGCGCGCGGCACCGCGGCCAGTTCGGCGGGAAGATAGGGCAGCAGGTTCTTGGCGCTCAGGTTGTCGTAATGGGCGATGACCGCCGCTCCCAGCGCCCGCACCGAAGCCATGGGAATGAAACGGTCTTTCCTCCATGCATCGACGGCATCCAGCAGGCTCGCGTTCGCGGTCAGATAGCCTGCCTTGCCCAGCAGCTCGCCGACCCGTTCGCGCTTGGCCTGCGGCTGGCTGGCTTCCGGTGCCTTGCCGGTGGAAGCCTCAACAGAGCGCGCGTAGGGCACGGGATCGCCTTTGCCCAGAACCTCCAGAGCCAGATCGAGCATGACCTCGGCGCAGACCGCCAGCCCTTCCAGATATTGCCGGCGCAGGCCGCCGATGGCCGCCGCCTCTTTACGCAATCCGGCCACCGCGGCGGGAAGATCGACGGCGCGCAAATACTCGTCGGCCGCCTCCGTTACGTCCTTGCCCGTCACGCCGCCCGCCGCGCGCAGCTTGGCTGCCGCCGCGTGGGTGTAGGCCGCGGGCAGCGGCTCGTCGCTGAACCACGAATCGGCGATAAACCGCCCCGTCCCCGAGGCGCACAGCACATCCCCGCCCCACAGCGTATCCACGCCCAAAACCGCATCCGCTACGTACTTCGCACCCTTATCCATCACGCCTCCTCTTTCCGCCTTCACAGCAAACAAATCTGACTTCGTTGTTCAAATGAAGGGTACGGGCTTCAGCCCGTACATAGACCATGCATCTTTCAACCGGGCTTTAGCCGCTGAGGGATCAATCCCTCAGCGGCTAAAGCCCTCTTCTTCCATTGCGGGGATGTACGGGCTAAAGCCCGTACCCTTCATAGCTAAAGCCCGCACCCTTCGTGGATTTAAATGCGTTAGACCCCCCGCTCCCTCTTCATCGCCCCCAACCACACGTACAGGCATAGTCCCACAAAGAGCAGCGCCGAAACCGACTGCGAGATGGGATCGATGGCATAAAACGGGGTGCGGATCAGGTCTTCGTGGAACCACGGGAAGAGCCTTAGCGCCGCCCCGAAAACCCCGCCCAGCGCCCCGCCGGCCATCAAGCCCGAGGCCAGAATCACGCCCCGCTCGCGCATCTTGCTGCCCGTCTCGCCCGCCGTCTTTTCCGCCTTGCGATTGACCAGGTGGGAGAGAAAGCCGCCAGCCAGGATCGGCGAGGTAAGCCCCAGCGGCAGGTACATGCCCAGCGCGAAGACCATCGACGACTTGCCCAGCATCTCCAGCACCAGCGTCATGCAGGCGCCGATGCCGAAGAGCAGGTACGCCACCGGTTGGCGGCTCATGAAGCCCACCACCAGTGCCTTGATGATCGAGGCCTGGGGCGCGGCCAGCACCTGCCGCGTGTCGCCTGCCGCCGCCTCGCCGAATTGAAAGGTATGGGCCAGCAGAATGATGGTCAAGCCCGCGGTGATGGCCGCCGCCGCCACCCCCACCAGCTTGACCTTCTGTTGCGCCGAGGGCGTCGAGCCCAGCCAGTAGCCGATCTTCAAATCGGTAATGAATTGTCCCGAAACGCACAGCGCGGTGCACACCATGCCGGCGATGGCCATGACGAAGAACATGCCGGTGGTTCCACTCAAGCCAAAGTTCAATAGAACAACAGAAGAAACGATCACCGTCAGCATGGTCATGCCCGAGGCGGGATTGTTGGCGGTGGTGGCGATGGCGTTGGCCGCCACCGAAGTAAAGAAGAAGCTGAAGAGCAGCACCAGCGCCAGGCCCGCCAGCAGCACCGTCCAGCTCACCTGCAAGCGTCCGAAGAAGATCGCCGTGGCCAGCGAGGCCAGCACCACCCCCAGCAGCATGGATGTCAGCGGCAGATCGCGGTCGGTGCGCGCCTCGGTGGGCGTCTCGCCGTGGCGGAAGGCTTTCAGCGCGATGCCGAAGGAGCCTGCAACAATTCTGGCCGACTTGAGAATGCCCACGATCCCCGCCGTGGCGATGGCCCCCACGCCGATGAAGCGGACGTAGTTGCGGTAAATCTCCAGCGCCGTCATGTGGGAGATGGGAATGGTCGCCGGATAGACGGCCAGATCGATGTGGCTGCCCACAAACCAGATCATGGGAACCAAGACAAAATTCGTCAAAATGCCGCCGGCGCAGAAGACCAGTGCGCTGCGCAGCCCCATCACGTAGCCAAGGCCGAGGATGAAGCCCACCGCGTCGAAGTTGAAGACCATACGGCCGCGCTCGGCCAGCGCCCGCATGGGCGGCAGAAACTGGAAGTCCAAGTACTCCCGCCAGGTGTGGAAGGTGGTGGTCAGAAAGTCGTAGACCGCGGCCAGCACCGTGGCCTGGATCAGCAGTTTGGCCTGCGAGCCGCCCTTTTCGCCGGTAACCAGCACCTCGGTGATGGCGGTGGCCTCGGGGAAGGGCAGTTGCCCATGCGTGTCGCGCACAAAGTAGCGCCGCAGCGGGATCAGAAAGAGCACGCCCAGGCAGCCGCCCGCCAGGCAGATGAAGATGGTCTCGACCGGGTGCGGGTCGAGGTGCAGAATGTAGAGCGCGGGCAGGGTGAAGATGGCGCCCGCCACGACGCTGCCGGAAGCACCGCCGATGCCGGTGATGATCATATTTTCTAGCAGGCTCGACCGCCGTTTATAGACCCGCGCCAGCCCGATGGCCAGAATGGAGATGGGAATCGCCGCCTCCATGCCTTGGCCCACCTTCAGCCCCGAGTAGGCCGAGGCCACGGAGAAGATCACGCACAGAACCAGTCCCCAGACGATGGAGCGCACCGTCATCTCCGGCTGTTTCATCTCCGCGGGGACGATGGGCGTGTAGGATTCGCCCGGCTTGAGCATCCGGTAGGCGTTCTCCGGCAGCGATTTGCTTTCCAACTCACTCATTGCGCAAAAATCTCCTCGACAATTGGCAGACGCAATCCACACCGCGCCACCAATAAAATAACTGCCCTGGGCCGCTGGCAATCGTTGCCCGGCCCAGCATGAACCATACAACCCCGCCCATCCGGGCCGTCAAATCGGGCCGCAAAGCGTCCCCACCGCGGCCCAAATCGCATGTACTATCAATGCGGAGGCTGCCATGTTCGAGTTTCATCCCATCGGTACCGTAAAGAGCCCGTTCCAGGACCCCGACGCCGTTCCCAAAGGCCTAGGCGCGCAGCACCCCGAAGAGGGCATTCTCGAAATCCTGCCCGACCTGGAGGCGGGACTGACCGACATCGAGGGCTACTCGCATCTGATTGTGCTCTGGGCCATCGACCGCGCCCAGGGGTTCGACCTGATGGTCACGCCTCCCTCCGACGACCGCCCCCACGGCCTCTTCACCACCCGCACCCCGCGCCGTCCCAACCCCATCGGCCTGACCGTGGTGGAGCTGCTGCGCCGCGAGGGCAATGCCCTCCACGTCAGGGGCATCGACATGCTCGACGGCACACCCATTCTCGACATCAAGCCTTACCTATCGAACGTTCCGCCGGAGAAGCTTCGCCGCGGCTGGCTGGCCGAAGCCGAAGAAAGAAAGCGCCGCGTCGTGCAGTGGTGAATTTTTCTCTTGGCCAAGCCAGGAATGGCGCGCAAGAGCGTTCGAGAGAAATTCAGGGAACCTCTAATGACGTCGGCGGCTCGAAGGGTGCAGGCTGTAGCCCGCACACGGATCTCAATGGACCAATAAGCCATTGCACCTGAGGGAAGGTTGGGTCATAGAAGGCGTACTTATTCGGAGGCTCTCTAGGCCGCTCCCTCCGGTTTGGAATGTTGTTGCTGTTTGCGCGCCGCTCTTCACCCTTGCGGCGGCGCGCCAGCAAGTTCCGACTCCCGGTACTGGGCAATCGCATCTGCGACGATCTTGCGCCGGGTTTGGGGATCGATCTTGCTGGTCGACTGAATATGAAGGGCGACGTGGCTCGCTTTCATCTCTTCGACAAAGCCGTGGTTGCGAAGATATTCGTCCTTGTTCCAGATGGAGTTATAGAGCCCGATGTCCAAGGGCAGTGAGTTGCTTGCCGCCCCAAGATGCTTTTCGCAGAACATTCCGTACAGGATGTATTCGGAAAAGAACCTTCTCTGCGCCAGCGCGATCCACCAGACACGGCCATTTGCCTGGGTCAGACGTTGTTGCAGAGAGACAAGGTTGCTTTTCGTCCAGGGAACGATGTTGCCGATGTAATTCACCGCATCCGCGTCGCAGCCCTCGGCGAGATGCAGCAACTGCTTGGCCGCCAGCCTCCATGCCTGGTGCGTTTCCCGGGTTGCGCCGCGGGTATGTTTGTGCAGTTTCAACAGGCCGTCCTGGGAGAGGGAACGGGGATCGAATTTGCGGAAGAACTCGACGTCGCTGTCCACATAGACAAGGACTTCGGCCTGCGCATAATCGGGTGCGGACAACTTCACGATCTGCTGCAGGGACCATCCGGTCATGAGACCCGCGTGAGGGTGAAACCAGAGTTCCCGTCCCGCATACAAAGTCACGCCGCCCAGTCCGATTCTGGTGGGAAACGGAACGCGGATGAAGCCTCGCTGCCCCACCACCGACTCCACGGTCAGCAGGCGGCGATGTGCGCTCTCAAGATCGCGGAAGAGTTTCAGATCGCGTCTGGGAACCACCAGGATATGTTCAAAGCGCCCCTGTACAAATGCGTCCATGCTCTCGCATAAATGGCGCGCGATGGCATAATCGTTGCGGTAGGAAGGCGTGATGAAGGAATAATCGCATCCCGGCATGGTTCATGCACTCCTCTAATTCGCGCGTCGCAGTGTTCAGTATAGGGAGGGCTATGGGAGGTGTAAAGAAATGGGCCGCCCCGCGATATCTTTCCATTACCGTGATCGCGCCACTTGGCAATGACAGAAAAGTTGCGCCGGCTTCCCGGCAGCTGCGGGACGGACGTCCTCGCCCGCGCTGGTCCAGAATGAGCCAAGATTGGGCAGCCGTTCCGGAGCCAGGAACACTGCATTTTTGAATAACATACATAGTATCAATTACTTGTCATCCTGAGCGAAGCGAAGGATCTGTGTCTCCGTCATCGCCCGATGGGAGAGCAGAAAACCGCAGATCCTTCGCTGTGCTCGGGATGACAGCTCTTGGGTCAAACGAACGCCGACTTTCATGGCTGGGGGTGGCCTAAAGGGCCATGGGTGCTTTTTCCAATAACGACCTCGTCTCGGTAGTATGAAAGGCCCTAGTAACAGGCGCCGGCATTGAATCTGTACGGACTGCCCGGACCGCCGTCTTCTCCCCCCATGACAGTACGGTAGCAACGCTCGGCGGGATTGCCGTAGCTGTGGCCTCCAGGACCATCGCCGCCATGGACGTCGGGTCCGATGGCAGGGAAGGGTAGATGCTTCCACCAGGAGGGACGCGCGCTCAGATACAGCGAGGCAGGCAGAACCCGAGGGAGGCCCTCCGCCCCGTGCAGAGAGCGATCGATGTTATTGAAGTTGCCGAGCAGCAGATCGGTTGCGGAGGCGTGGTACGGAATCATGGACGGAAAGCAGCCGTTGCCGCTGCCGTTTTCGCCAAAGTCGCTGTAGCCGAAGGACCATCCGTATGCGGCATGATCCTCGCTGCGCACCGATGGGAATTCGATGGAGGGGAACTGCGCCAGTTTTTCGCCATAGCCGACGAGGGACTGCATCGGCGCACTGCCGAGAAGGTTGGCGGCGAAGTTGCTGTGCGTGCCCAGGCAGGAGAGCTGGATGGCGCGCGCTTCCTGGAAGCCCCAATGCGCGGAGGCTGCGCAAACCACCGTGGCGCGGCCATAAAGGGGGGCACAGACACGATTGGTTCCCAACAGCCAGTTGCGGTAGGCGGTCAGATGACTGCTGGATCCCCAGACCGCATCCATATCGATGCCGGCGGTTACATTGCCTTCGATGAGGTCGAACTGGGCATGGGCTCCGTGGTAGCGGAAGCCGCCGATGACGGCGTTGGGCGCGTCGGCGATGAACTCCGCGGTGGTGAA
>Ga0326728_10019921_pt1 | contig 12914 bp, 9 predicted proteins | sample MB3enrmetagenome_FD_207602 | JGI IMG/M metagenome (GOLD analysis project Ga0326728, IMG submission 207602) | Lab enriched peat soil microbial communities from McLean, Ithaca, NY, United States - MB31MN | ecosystem: Environmental > Terrestrial > Soil > Wetlands > Peat | place: USA: New York...
CGGTGAATCAGGTAAAGTGGGTTTGCTGCTTCTCTGCTCATGAACGGAAAAGGAAATCAGCGGACACCCTTCTGGAAGAGCCTCTCGAAGCTCGATTGGATCGCTGTGGCTGTGGTCTTTCTGGGGATTTGGGCGGGCTGGTCCGGCAACCCTCTGCAGGGCGACGCGGCGATGCGTTTCTTGCGATTCCTGGCGCTGCTGGCGTTGTTCTATCTTGCCTACCGCTTCTGGAGCCGCTGGCGAGCGGAATTCCTTTGGAGTCTGCGCAATCGCTTAATAGTCGCTTACGTTTTCATCGCCGTCGTGCCCGTTCTTCTCCTCGTCATCCTGGCGGGCCGCGCGCGGCAGATTATTTACGCGCAGCTTGGCTCCTATATCCTTCACGAAGAAATCCACCGGCGCGTGGACTTGCTGGCCGATTCCGCAGCGCACATCGCCGCCGCCGAAGAGACCCTGCCTGCTTCCATCAACCAGAAGACGCTGGAACAATCCCTTGCCGCGCAGCTCGAAGTCGCGGAAGGCAAAGCTCTGCCGGGGTTGGTCGTGAGCTTTCATGTGCCCGAAGACTATTTTCGCAAATTCGCCGGGCCGAAGGCGCACTCGTTCGCGGGCCTGGTGCAGACCGAGAATCAATTGCGGCTGGCGAGCATGAGGGAAGTGGAATCACCGCGCGGCAAGGAGATTCTGGAGCTGAGCGTGCCGGTGACCGCTGAATTCCTGGAGAGCGTGGCCACCGACCTGGGCCCTTTCAACATGCTATTGCTGCACCGCGTGAACGATGGCAGCACCGCGGGTGACGTCACCATCGGCACGGAGAGGTACCGCGTCATCGGGCGCGTGACGACGCACAAGCGCTCTATCCCGCCCGCTACTTCCTGGACGGATCCCGTGGTGGACGACCTGTCCATCCTGGAGGTCAGCCATATCTCCGCCGACGGCGTGGTGGTACGTGCTCACCCGGTGTTCGCTTCCTACGAAGCGCGCATTTCGCAGTTGAATCGGCGCATTTTCGGCTTGGTTGGGGAATTCAGTTTCTCCAAGGTGACCACGCTCATCCTGATTTCCCTCGGCTTCCTCCTTCTGGAGCTCGCGGCGTTGATCATCGGCGTCGTTCTCACGCGGGCCATCACGCGCACAGTTTCCGAACTGTATCGCGCCACGCAGTTCGTCCAGGAAGGCAACTTCAGTTATCGCGTCAGCGTCGAGCGCAAGGACCAGCTAGGCGCCCTGGGCGATTCGTTTAACTCCATGACGAACTCCATCACCAACCTGATTAACGAGCAGAAGCAATTGCAGCGCCTGGAAAACGAAATCTCCATCGCGCGGGAAGTGCAGGACCAGCTTTTCCCGCGCAACGTGCCGCACGTTGCGGGTGTCGAAGTCGAGGCCATCTGCCGGGCCGCGCGCAGCGTCAGCGGCGACTATTACGATTTCATCCAACTGAGCCCCACGCACGTGGCCATCGCCATCGCCGATATTTCGGGGAAGGGAATTTCCGCGGCGCTGCTAATGGCCAGCCTGCAAGCGGCGTTGCGCAGCCAGTTGCTGGTACCGGGCAGCGAAACGCTGAGCACCGCGGAACTCGTGGCGCGGCTCAACACACATCTGGTGCGCAACACCGGGGATGACCGCTTCGCCACCTTCCTGGTCGCCGTGTTCGATACGGCCACGCGCACACTGCGCTACACCAATGCGGGGCACCTGCCGGGCTTCTGCCTCTCCGACGGCAAGGCTATCCATCTGGATAAAGGTGGAATCGTGCTCGGGGTCATGGAGGATTACCACTACGATGAAGGCATCGTCCATGTGCCCCCGGACAGCGTTGTGATTGGCTACAGTGACGGCCTCGTGGAGCCGGAGAATGCCTATGGCGAAGAATTCGGCGTTTCGCGATTGGAAGCTGCGGCGCAGCGCGTTCGCCATGCCAGGCCGCGCCATATCGCCGAATCACTGATGACTGCCGCGGAAGAGTGGTCGGGGAGCCCCGAGCAGGCCGACGACATGACGGTCATTGTCGCGCGCCTGGGGTAGCGGCTCAGTTTACGTTTCGCCCGTGATGGAGTAGCCATGTATGGCAATTTCATCACGGCTGCTGAAACCCGTGGCGGCCACGACATGACCAGTCGGCTCGGATGCAAAGGCGCCGCGATGGTTTAGCAGTGGACTAGTCCAACTTCTTTTCCGACAGAAACTTCGACATCAGCTCCGCAATTTCAAGGTTGTTCAAGTCCGACATCGGGAAGTGCGTGTTGCCCCGGATCTTGATGCGGAAGCCGGTATGAATAGAATTGGAGGACAGTTCCGATCTGTCCCCGATTTCCCAAGCGGCAGACAGTGCTGGCTCTCGGCCTGGGTTACCCTGGAAATCTTTTATTTCGCGCTGTTATAGTCTTTATCGCTAACAGGCTCCAACCAAATTGTTTTTCCCTTTTGAGTGGGTGTAACCGCCAGATAGGCAAAGCCACTTTCCGGTGATGCACCGTGCCAATGCTCTACGCCCGGAAGGCATTTTATTACATCCCCCTTGTGAACTATTTGTATGGGCTTTCCCCTTTCCTGATAATAGCCGGTGCCTTCCGTGATAAGTAAAACCTGACCACCCGGATGAATATGCCAATCCAGCTTTGCACCGGGATCATAGGTTGCTACAGCAATACTGGGATCGAACGTGCTGTCACCTACATTTAACTCTTTAAGCCAAATATTTCCCGTGTGATTTTTGGTCTTGGACAGTTCGCCTTTTGGGAAAATTGCGTCTCCTGTTTGTGCTTGGGACTGCGGACGCGTCAGACCTTGTGCTTCCAGCCACCAGTAAAACTCGTCGAGCCAGTGATCGCTCGTTGTGCCTTGCTTGCGCATGCTCCAGCCATGACCGCCGGAGCTATAGATGTGAAATTCCGGCTTGTATCCGGCTGATTTGAGTGCCTCGTAGAAGGCGACGATTTGCGGTCCGGCGAGTGTGTCGTCTTGCGCCATCTCCATGAAGAAGGGTGGCAGTCCTCTTGGTATTGGGGGCACATCAGGAAAAGGCGCGCCGTAGATCGGGGCAGCATAGTTCGGGCGCGCGCTCACATCCGGGTTAACGGCCGTATACTCCGTGATCATTCCGCCGGCGGAGAATCCCATGAAGACGATTCGATCCGGAGATACGCCCAATTCGGCGGCGTGCGTGCGGACGACTTTGATGGCCTGAATGCCGTCGGCAATACCGTACTTTCCGTCCTCTGCAATCAAGGCATGATTGTTAAGCTGAGCTCCGAAGCGCGCTCCGCCGGACTGGTTTAACTGCGGTTCGTTCTGACCGTCGAGCTGAACTGTCCGGTACTTCAAGACGAATGCCGCAAGTCCTTGGGCTGCCAGCCACTCCGCGACTTCGTGGGTATCCGTGCCAAGGAAAATGAAGCCCCCGCCAGGGGCGATAATGACCGCGGTGCCTGTCGCCTTGGCCGGGTCAGGCAGGTACGCTGTCAGGGTTGGCGTAGTCACGTTGACGATGCGCTGCATGGGGCCAGAACCGAGCGTGGCCTCCTGCTGCTTCCATTGTTCGGAGCCGGGCGCGACACCAGGCCAGATGTTGATGACCTTTGGCGCGACGGCGGGGGTTGCCGCTGCTTGGGGGTTGCTGTTGCTGTTCTCCTGCGCAGTCGCTAAAGACAGAGAAAAGGCCGCCATCAGCACCAGCGCGATGAGAGACTTCCGATGTTTTCTCCTGATGGAGTCAGCGACGTTGACCCTGCGGGCCGCGCATTCCAGATTACTGCTTCCAGATTCTTGTTCTTGCATGATGATTTCTCCTTCGAGCTTTCGTTTGCGGCCCATTTCAATCGCCACGAATATCCGCATCCGTTCCTTCACAGCCGAAAGCGCTCAGCGTCCAGTCATCTTCAGCGCAGCTTCAGGAAGGCGGGCTCCTTCGAGTTTGAGCTTGGAAGAAGCTTCGTCAATCTGCTTGAGGTCGCTCTCGGTCAGCTCGACGTTCACTGCACCGAGGTTTTCCTCGAGCCGATATAGCTTGGTGGTTCCTGGGATCGGCACGATCCACGGCTTCTGCGCCAACAGCCAAGCGAGTGCGACTTGCGCCGGCGTCGCGCCTTTGCGTTCTGCGACGGCCTTGACCAGGTCGACAAGAACCATATTGGCCTTGCGCGCCTCGGGCGAAAAGCGAGGCACGAGGTTCCGGAAGTCGGTGGGATCGAACTTCGTGTTTTCGTCGATCTTGCCCGTGAGAAACCCTGCGCCGAGCGGGCTAAACGGCACGAACCCGATACCAAGCTCCTCCAGGGTCGGCAGAAGCTCAGCCTCGGGACCACGCCAGAAGAGCGAGTATTCGCTTTGCACCGCGGTGATCGGCTGGACGGCATGCGCACGGCGGATAGTCTGCACCCCGGCTTCCGACAAACCGAAGTGTTTGACCTTCCCCTCGGCAATCAACGCCTTGACTGCCCCGGCCACGTCCTCAATCGGCACCTCCGAATCGACGCGGTGCTGATAGAAGAGATCGATGTGATCTGTCCGCAAACGCTTTAGGCAAGCCTCGGCCACACGCTTGATATGCTCGGGCCGGCTATTGGTCCCGCCGCTGCGCTCGCCAGTCTCAAGATCGATGTCGAAGCCGAACTTTGTCGCAATCACCACCTTGTCGCGGATTGGCTGGAGTGCCTCGCCCACCAGTTCCTCGTTCGCGAACGGACCATAAGACTCCGCGGTATCGAATATGGTCACGCCGCGCTCATGGGCGGTACGGATCAACTTAATCATCTCGCCCTTGTCGGCTGGCGGGCCGTAGAGCGCGCTCATGCTCATGCAGCCGAGGCCAAGAGCAGAGACTTCCAGTCCGCGTTTTCCCAGTGTGCGCTTCTTCATGTGTTCTCCTTGCCTAGCTGTTTCGCCCATCTCAACACTACGACCAAATGACCATAGAAGGGTAGCCCGACGCTTCCGATTTATTGCCTATTCCTCTTATCGGGCGAAAAATCAATGGCGTAACTGCAGCCAGGCGGCTATCTTAAGAAGGGGATTTTACAGATCACTATCATGAAAAACACTGAAGAAGAAGCCACTTTGGAAACAAACCCGGCCCGCGGGTTGCGCGCAGAACTCGCGGGCAAGATTGCCTCCTTGCTGGGCAAGGAAGAGAATCGGAGAACGGAGATCCCCGGCGTGAGCCTCCACCGGCGGACTTCCCCTACCCCGCCGTGCCGGACAACCTACCATCCAGGCATCATCGTGGTCGCCCAAGGTAGCAAGCAGGTGAATCTCGGCCCGACGAGCTTCATTTACGATGAGTCGCATTTCCTGCTGACTGCGGTAGATTTGCCGATCGTGAGTTGGGTGGCCCAGGCATCCGAAAGAGTTCCGTGTCTCGTGCTATCGCTAAGATTGGACATGTCCATGGTCCGGGAGCTGCTCGGCCGTGAGGAAACTCATGTCGCAGAAGCGCCGTCTGACAGTCCCGCTATGTCGATTGGCAAGACTACGCCGGAGTTCCTGAACGCATGCTGCCGCCTGCTGGATCTGCTGGACAGCCCGCAGGACATTCCTTTTCTGAGCGGCCTGATTCAGCGCGAGATCATCTATCGGATTCTGCGTGGACCGGAAGGAACGCGCTTGCGGGCAGTTGCAACACTCGGAGATCAGAGCCACCGAACGGCAAAAGCGGTAGCGTGGATAACCGCAAACTACGCTAAGCCGCTACACGTAGAGGAACTCGCGCAGATTGCCAGCATGGGCGTGTCGACGCTACACCATCATTTCCGAATGCTGACGGCGATGAGTCCGCTGCAGTATCAAAAACAACTCCGGCTCCAGTCAGCGCGGAGCCTGATGCTGAACAATGGTCTTGATGCCGCCAGTGCGGCTTTTGAGGTCGGCTACGAAAGCGCCACTCAATTCAATCGCGAATACAGCCGCTTCTTCGGCCAGCCACCCATGCGGGACATTCGGGCACTTCTTTCCCCAGATGTTCCGAAACTCGAATTGGTCGGTAGTCTCTGAATCAGGTTATTTATGGCCCTCGTCCATAGCCGCAAGCCTGCGCTTTGAGGCTAATCGAGCTTGCGCATACGTCGTGTGGTGTTCTGTGCGAATTGTCGGCCACCCGGAAACTGACCAGCCACCCCGGCTTGCGATAGAGTGGAGGAGCGCAGCGGAGTCGGATATACTGACACGTTTTGCGGAGAGTGGAATGTCGCTTAGGAACCGGGTCGCTGTGGTCACAGGTGGTAGCCGTGGAATCGGGCGGGGCATCGCGCTGCGTTTGGCGCAGGACGGCGCACGGATCGCCATCGCGTATCGCTCCAACAAAACTGCCGCGCAACTGGCGCTGCGTCAACTGCAAGCGGTGGGCGCCGATTGCGTTGCGGTGGAGACGGACATCAGCCAGTCCGGCCGCGCCGATCAACTTATTAGCACGGTGGTGGACCGTTTCGGGCGCGTGGATATCCTGGTCAACAACGTGGGAGATTTCCGCTGGGGCACGCTGGTGGAGTCTTCGGCGGGCGAGTGGCGCACTGTCTTCGAATCGAATGTGATGACCGTGTTCTACATGTGCCGCGCCGCATTGCCGGTGATGCGCAAAGGGCGCTGGGGCCGCATCGTGAATCTGGGGGCGGTGGGGGCGGAGCGCGCCTTCGGCCAGGCCAAGATTTCGGCGTACGCGGCGGCCAAGGCGGCGGTGGTGGCGCTTTCGCGCTCGCTGGCACTGGAAGAGGCGAAAAACGGGATTACCGTGAACGTGGTCAATCCCTCCAACATTGACGAGAAAGATTTGACCATTGAGGAAGCGCGCAAATTGCGCGATGCGCGCTATCCGATTGGACGGCCGCCGACGGTCGAAGACGTGGCGGCCAGCGTCGCGTTCTTCGCTTCCGAACAAGCCGAATATGTTACGGGGCAGGTAGTGAACGTCAGCGGCGGGTGGATGTTGTAGGGGCGCGGCCTGGGAGAGATTCGTCCACGGCGTTGGGCACACAGAGCGAATGGGCGTCAGCCCGGGAACTCCGATGAAAGCGTTGACTGCAGCGGAAATGCGCGAGGTTGACCGTCTTACGACGGAGCGCTTTGATGTATCCGGGCTGGCGCTGATGGAGACCGCCGGCAAAAGTGTCGCGGAAGTTTTCCTCGAACAATATACGCATAGGAATACTGAGCCACCCGGGCGCGTCTGCGTGCTTTGCGGTAAGGGCAATAACGGAGGAGACGGCTTCGTGGTGGCGCGGCATCTGCGCGAAGAAGCGGAGCACATCGACGTCTATCTTTTCGCGCAACCGGAAGAGTTGCGCGGCGACACGGCAAAGAATTTCGAGCGCTGGCGGGATCAGGGTGGCAGAGTCACGCTGATTCAGAGTGAGGCGGAGTGGGAACAAACCTGGCCGCAGATCGCGGCAGCGGAGGTTATTTTTGACGCGCTGCTCGGAACGGGCATTCGCGGGGCGGCGAGCGGCCTGGTTGCCCAGGCAATCGAGGATCTGAACCGGCTCTCGCAAAATGCGACCGCAGCGCATCCCGCGTGGATTGTCGCGGTGGACACGCCTTCGGGCTTGCCCTCGGATGGGGAAGCGGCCGCCGGCCCCGTTGTTCGCGCGCACCTCACGGTGACGTTCACGGCGCCAAAAATCGGCCAACTGATTTCGGCGGACGCGGGGTGTTGCGGGCAATTGGTGGTGCGCTCGATTGGCTCGCCCGCGGCCCTGGTCGAGGAAATCGGGAAGTCGCGGGTGCGCTGGGCCGGCCCGGACGAGTTTGCCGGCTTGCCGCTGGTGCGCGGCGCGGAAGCTCACAAAGGGTCTTATGGGCACGTGCTGCTGGTCGCGGGATCCGTGGGGAAAACCGGCGCGGCGGTGCTGGCGGGGCAGGCAGCCCTGCGAGGTGGCGCAGGGCTTGTGACGCTGGCGACGCCGGAGCCGGCGCTTGCCACCATCGCCGCAGCGCAAGCGGAATACATGACCGAGGCGCTGCCCTCAACTGCCTCCGGATCGATCGCTGCCGAAGCCATTCACCTGGGGCGCTTCGCCGCGGCCTTGCAGGGCAAAACCGTTCTGGCGATTGGGCCGGGCGTGAGCACGCATCCGGAAACGCAGGAGTTCGTGCGCAGCGCTGTGGCCCACACCGATCTGCCCATCGTGCTGGACGCCGATGGCCTGAACGCGTTCGCGGGCCACGTGGACCTTTTGCCGAAGCGCAAGAGCGCGCATCTCGTCTTAACGCCGCATCCCGGTGAGATGGCGCGCCTGCTTGGCATTTCCAGCGCCCAAGTCCAGGAGAACCGCGTGCAAACCGCTCTGGAAGCCGCGCGGCAGTGGAACGCCCATGTGGTGCTCAAAGGTTTTCACACCGTGCTGGCGTCGCCGGAGGGCGAAGTCTTGATCAACACCACGGGGAATGCCGGCCTGGCCAAGGGGGGCTCCGGCGACGTATTGACGGGGCTACTGGCCGCTGTCGTTGGGCAATTTGGCACGCGCGATTTCTTGCGGGTGCTCGCCCTGGGCGTGTATCTCCACGGCCTCGCCGCGGAGCTACTCTCGCAGCAAAGCGACGCCTCCGGCATTCTTGCCGGCGAGGTGGCCCACGCCATTCCGTTTGCCCGGCGCACACTTCTCCAGGAGCTGCAGGAGCGTGGCTGAAGAGGTCATCACCCGCTCAGCGGAAGAAACCATCGCCTGGGGACGCCAGTTTGCGGCTCGGCTGCGCGCTCCGGTGCTCGTCCTGCTCTCCGGCGAACTGGGCAGCGGCAAGACCACGCTCACCAAGGGCATTGTGGCTGGCCTGGGCGCTGCGCCCGAAGACGAAGTTACCAGCCCCACGTTTACCCTTCTGCACGAATACGGCAGCGGGAAGCGGGTCTTCCACGGCGACCTTTACCGCATCGAGAACTTCCACGATTTTGAGACCCTTGGCCTGGAGGATGTGTTTGCCGAGCCCGCCATACTGATCCTGGAATGGTCAGAAAAATTCCCGCTGAAGACCCCCTGGGCAGTCATACGGCTGCGCCTAGAGCATCGCGGCGGCGACTGCCGGCGCATTGTCGAGTCTGGTGAGCCTGAAATCTAAAGTCGAAGAGGGATTTCTCCGCTCCGGGACAGCAAAAAGCGCCGTCCCTCCGGTCGAAATGACAGGTTTCAGGCTGAGTCTGGCACACATCTGAAGTGCCCCGTCCCCTGCTTCTGCCCCTACTCCCAGACACCCGTTGCTTTCTCGCTACCCCTGTACCTTGGTTTGCTTGCCCGGTGCTCGTGGCACTGCTACGTTGAAAGGTAGCGTACCCGGGCGGCCCCATGACAATGGAACTCTTGAATAATGTGACGGATAGAGAGCGCGGCGAGCTTAAGAGCTACCGCGTGACCCTGCCGATGGGTACGCTCTCGATCGGCGTGGACAACATCCACCACGACGTCTTCCTCAGCCCCAAATTCGTTCAGGTGACACGCGACTACCTGTTCGACCTCATACGCCAGAACACCAGCAGCACCTACCTTTCCGGCATCGAATTCCGGCACACCAAGCCGGTGGAGTCGACGACCTTCCGCAAGCTCCTCACGGAGTTGCTGCAAAGCTCGCTGACCAGTGCCAAGCACCAGAAAAACATCGAAATTGACCTGCTTTTCCGGCTGGCTATCCTGAAGTTCATCACGGGGGAGCTGCAGAACCAGTTCGCCAACGTGATCCTGGATTGCAAGGAATACATGCGCAAGCGCGGCGAGTTCTTCGAGCGCAGCCAGTCGGCGCACGTCATCAAGGCGCGGCTGACGGAGATGCAGTCGGCGCGGCGCGATGTGCTGCGGCTGATCGGGCAACTGGTGGCGCAGATCCTCATTGATATCGAGGAGAATGTTATCGCCAAGACGCGCCGGGCCCTGTTTGGCGAGGAGTTCGCGCCGTACTACGAAATTCTTAAGAATCGCCTGGTCTTCCTGGATGGCGGCAAGGACGATTTCTTCTTCCTGGAGCACTACGTTTTGCTGGGCAACTATGCGCGCGATCCAGACCGCCAGGAGGCCATGGACGCGCTGTTCCACGAATTCCTGAAGGAGGCCGGGGCGAACATCCCGCGCGAGCAGCCCGCCGCCCCTGCCGCGGACAGCTACAAGGCCCTTTTTGCGGAAGCCGAGCATCGCCGCACCGAAGTTGTTTCCCTGGAAGAGCAGCGCGAAGGACTGCGGAAGAAGCTCGAACGCGGCGACGGCCTGCTAAACAAATTCCTCAGCTCCACGGATCCCTCGGAAATGCGCGCCTCCGTCAGCGAAATCGAGACGCGGCTCAGGGTGCATCACGCGCGGCTGGAAGAATTGGCGCCGCAACTCGATCGCGCCAAGCAGCAAGTGGATTTCGTGACCAAGGATTATCAGGCAAAGATCGACGATTACCTGAACGAGCCGGAAAACGCGCGGCGGCTCTTCGATGCCTCTTTCGGGGAAGAAGGAGATCGCACGGCGCGCGCGCATCTGCTGGCGCAGTTGGTCAGCCGCCTGGAGGAGCGCGAGCTGATCGTGCACATCCTGGCCAGCTATGAGATTCGGCCCATCGCCAGCGACTACTGCCCGCCCGTGCACTTGCAGCAACTGCGCAAGGCGCTGGTGTCGCGGGAAGAAGCGAAGCGCGTGGCGGAGATGCTGAAGCAGGTTCCGGCGAAACGCCTGACCATGAAGCCGCTTGAGGAACTGACGCGGCGCATGCGGCGGTATTCGCGGGACGAACTGCAGACGGTGGTGCTGCGTTTCGCCATCGACTTTTTCCGCATGCGCCACGATTTGCGCGATGCCGAGCACCTATCCGCCTGCATGGAGCGCGTCAACCTGGTGACCGCGGAGAAGGTCCGCGAACTCTCGCGCATGAACAACCGCTTGTACGAGTGCCTGCTGCAGGAAGAGGCCCGGCCGGAGCAAGATCAGGTAGTATCGCACGTCATCATCAAGGCGGATGTGCGCGGCTCGACCAAGATGACGCAGGACCTGCTGGCGCGCGGCCTCAGCCCCGCTTCGCACTTCAGCCTGAATCTTCACGAGCCCGTGAAGCGGCTGCTGGACCGTTTCTGTGCTAAGAAGGTGTTTATCGAAGGCGACGCGATCGTGCTGGCCATTTTTGAAACCGAGAGCACCGTCGCCTATGCCCGCGCCGTGGCCAAAGCCTGCGTGCTTTCGCGGCAAATCCTGGCGGTGTGCAATTCCTACAACGATACGGCGGCTTCCTCGCAGCTTCCGGCGCTGGAAATCGGCATTGGCGTGGCGTTTCAGGGCTCCGCGCCAACGTATTGGACCGATGGGGAATCGCGCATCATGATTTCCAAAGCGCTCAATGTTTCCGATCGCCTTTCGGGTTGCGCCAAGCTCGCCAAACGCATGCTTTCCAGGCAGAAGAGCCAATTCGCGGTCTATCACTTCCTCACAGCGATGGAAGGCGCCTCCGCCGAAGAGCTGGACGAATTCCTGGTGCGCTATAACATGAATGGCATCGAATTAAACGAGGAAGGATTCCAGAAGCTCGCCGAGGAGATTTCGCTGGAAACGCTCACCACCAAGCTCGATCTACCGTGGGGCAAGGGCGAGGTTTGCCTTTATTATGGCGAAGTGCCTATGGGCGAGTCCGTCGAGTTGCTGGTGTTGCGCAAAGGCCGCGCGCGGGAGTTGCTGCCCGATGGGAAGATCGGCAAGCCCTCGGACCACAGTTACTACGAGGTGTGCACCAGCCAGGCGCTGTACGACCTCGTCGCGGCCCTCAAACGCACGCAAAACGTCGAACTGGAAACCACTCGCGGCTGATATCCCTCCGCTTGCGGGACGTTTGCAGTACGGGGACCGGCTTTGCCAATTAGGGCACAACCGGAGGCGTGTGGCGTCTAAGATATAGGTAGGGGTTGCCCAATCATGCCCAACCTAATCCTACGCGCTCTGGTCGATTTGGATTGAACTTCCGCTCCTGCATAAGTTGTTCTTTGTTGTTCTATTCGCAGCTGGGGTTTATTCGTTGCTCTCGGCTGCGAAAATACTTGCGGGCGTCCGCTTCCTAATGGCAGCGGGCCAATGTAGAGATGTGCCTGCTCTTCAAAACGAAGTCGGTGCTCTTTACGCTCGGTCCGCTAACGTGCGTCACCTCATCACGGCCGCGTTCTATCTTTTCGGAATCGTGTTCTTTTGGGGGTTGCGTTTCACCTTGTGGACACCCGACAGCAAGACTCCAGTCGCTCTACTCGTCTTGGGGAATTTCTTTTTGCACTTTGCCTTCGCTGCCAACGTGTCCTTTATTTTCTTAGTCCTGCATTTGGTGCAGTGGTTTGCGTCTGCTCGACTGCATGCATGTACTCGGCGCCTGATTACTTCGCGCGTTGAATAGCAACAATCCCGCCTCCCGCCTGATTAGGAGTGCTTCTAGTACTCGCTCTGGGGGGCGCGGAGTTTATCAGGCAGATGATTCGGCGCGTGCGGTGTGGATGAAGCAGACTCGGAAGGGAACTGTATCCAAACAAGAACGCGCCGGAGAGACTCGCTCCCCGGCGCGCCCGTGTTTCGGTATGGATTACTGGGCCGCTTCGACCTTCTTCACTGGGGGTTTCGGTACCTGCCAGATGATCTGGGAGTCGGCGGCACTGTGCGGATAAGACTCCACCGACTTTTTCCCCGAAGGCAGAAGCACGATATCCACGCGGCGGTTGTACGCCAGCCAATCGCCCTCGACGTTCTTGAGACGCGCCTTGGGCGGCTGGTTCGGGTTAGTGGCCTCGAGTTCCTTTACGGCCTGCTTATCGATTGGGCGCTCTTTCCCGTAAGCTGCGGTCTGAACTTTGCCAGCCGCGATGCCTTGCTCGACGAGATACTCCTTGACGCGCTGGACGCGCCGCTCGCTCAACTCCTGGTTAAATGGCACCGAGCCGCGTGCATCCGCGTGCGCTTCCACCGACAATTTTGCGTCCGGATCGTACTCGA
>Ga0326728_10019922_pt1 | contig 12912 bp, 10 predicted proteins | sample MB3enrmetagenome_FD_207602 | JGI IMG/M metagenome (GOLD analysis project Ga0326728, IMG submission 207602) | Lab enriched peat soil microbial communities from McLean, Ithaca, NY, United States - MB31MN | ecosystem: Environmental > Terrestrial > Soil > Wetlands > Peat | place: USA: New York...
CCCCGCGGTTCAAGGGTCCGGTGGTGATTACGGAAGGCGGAGAGGCCACCTACAAGGAGGCCTTCGAGGAGTTCGGCTGGAACACCGTGGCGCCGGAGCACAAGCCCATGGACATCAGCTTCGCGCTCCTGAACGCGAACCAGCGCTACGAACTGATGACGGGCATCGACTATGATTTGCACCTGGTCCCGATCCGGCTCTACGCGCGATTGCTGGACCCGGATGCGTTCCTGATCTCCTCGTCGGTGATGAAGACGCACAACATGGTTGTGGCCACGCTGACGATCAAGAACGTGGTGGTGGGCGGGGCGGTGTCACCCCCTCCGGAACTCAAGCGGCCGTGGACGGACAGCGACAAGCGCAAGTTCCACGTGGGCATCCGGCAGAGCAACTACAACCTGTACATGGCGGCCAAACGGATGATGGCGAACTGGGGCGTAGGGATCATCGACGGTTATGAGGGCATGGAAGGCAACGGCCCCTCGTCGGGGACGCCGGTGGAGCACCGGATAGCGGTGGCCTCGACGGACTTTCTGGCAGCGGACCGAGTGGGCCTGGAGTGCATGGGCATTGACGCGGGCTGGCCGGGCTATCTCAATTACTGCTACCAGGACGGCCTGGGGCAGTGGGACCTGTCGAAGATCGAGGTGGTGGGCGCCAGGATCGCCGACGTGCAACGGAAGTACCGGCTACACGCCGATGTGGACCGGATGTTGGAGTGGCGAGGTCCGATGCTGGACCTGCCGCCGAACCTGGGCCAAAACCGGCGCCGGCGGGAAGAGGAACTCTCGCCATACGCCTGATGGAGCCGGGTGGTACGATCTGAGCTACGGAGTTACAAAAAAAGACGATGAGACTTATACGAATTGCGGCAGTTCTTTTCCTGATGGTCTCGGCCCTGTCAGCGGCCAAGACGTTTGACATGTACATGATCGATGTGGAAGGTTCGAAGGCGTCCCTGCTGGTTTCGCCCTCGGGCCAGACTATGATGATCGACGCTGGTATTCCGGGGTCCGAGCGTAACGGGCGCGACACGGACCGCATCATGGAAGCGTGCAAGGCCGCCGGTGTCAAGAAGATCGACTACATGGTGGTGACGCACTACGATGGCGACCACGTGGGCGGGGTCCCGGCGCTGGCGGCGCGCATTCCCATCGTGACCTTCGTGGACCACGGCGAGAACGTTCAAATAAACGATTTCACGATCAAAGTGGTGAAGGATTACATGGCGGTGGTGGCCAAGGGCAAGCACATCGTGGTGAAGGCCGGCGACAGAATTCCGATCAAGGGCTTCGACGCACTGGTGGTGATGGCGGCGGGGAAGGCGATCACGGAGCCGCTGAAGGGGGCAGGCCAGCCGAATCCGCTTTGCGACACCACTCCGCGCAAGACGTGGGGGCCGAATGCGCGCGGAATCGTAGACAACCAGGACACCAACGAAAACTCGGCGGCGATTGTGCTGCTGATCACGTATGGCAAGTACCGCATGTTCGACCCAGCCGACCTGACGTGGAACAAGGATCGCGAGATGTTTTGCCCGATGAATCGCATCGGCACAGTAGACCTGTACATGACCGCCAATCACGGTATCGACGTGGCCAACTCGCCGCTAATGGTGCACGCGCTGCGGCCGCGGGTGGTGATCGCGGACAATGGACCGAGCAAGGGCGGGTCGGCGGCCGTGTTCCAGACTGTGGAATCGTCGCCGGGGCTGGAGGATTACTGGCAGGAGCACTATCTGGTGGCGGGCGGAGACAAATTCAATGTCGCACCGGACTACATCGCCAACATAGTGGGCAGCCCGGATGGCAAGTGGATCAAGGTCTCGGCCGAGCGGGATGGCACGTTTACCGTGACCAATACGCGCAACAACTTCAGCAAGACGTATAAGCCGAAAAAGTAAGCCGCTTACGCCGCCTGGGAATTCTCCGGAATACGGCGGATGAGGTCCGCCAACTCGTCGCGGTTGGCCGCGCCGATGGAAAAGCAATCCACGCAATCGAGCCCGAGCACGAAGTGGAGGGTTTCATTGACGCGGTCGCGCAGGCCGCCTTCACCAAGGATCTTCATGCCGATAATGCCCTTGCCGGCGGCTTTCGACTGGCGCAGCAGGGCTACGACATCAGCCGGGTTGGTGGAGTCCATATTCATGCCGGCGGGATTGATGCGCACCAGTTGCACGTGGCACCAGGGGGTCTTGACAGCCGTCTGGAGCGCCTCGATGGAATGAAAAGAACAGCCGTGAGTGCGTATGATGCCTTTCTCCTTGGCTTCCGAAAGCACGTCCATGGCCGCCTTGCGTTCCTCGGGCCAGTTGGCCGAGTGCACTCCGTGGAGCAGGAATATGTCGATGTAATCCGTTCCCAGCTCCTGCCGGAAACGGTCCAGATCGGCCTTCATCGCGGCGGCCGTGGCGACGCCCGACTTGGTCTGAATGGTCACCTTCTCGCGCGGGACGGTTTTGAGGGCCTCTTTGATATGAGGCTGGGTCTGGTAGAAGCCGGCCGTGTCCCAGAAGAACTGCCCCTGGTCAAAGCCGAACTTGAGGTGGTCGGCCACACCCTGCAAACCCATGGCGCGCTGCACGGTGCCGGATTTGGTTCCCAGGCCGATGGCGAGCCGCGCCACCCGAACCTTGTCAGGCCCCAGTAAGACAACGTCGTTGGCTTTCTGGGGCGCCGCCCCGCGAAGCCATGAAGGCCGCCCCAGCGCCGTGAGGAAAGCGGCCCCGGCTGTCCCGCAGGCCGTCTGGAAAAAATTGCGTCGGTTCATCGCCATGTCTGTCTCCTTTGCGCCGCCGGGACTGGCCCGCGGCATGAACTGAACCGGGATGTCCGCCATTCGGTCCCGGCGAAACCAAGGTAACACGAAGCGAGTTCGCGCTGAGAGCGGACGGGGCGGGGCGCAAGATTTCAGTTTGCGGTGCGCGCGTCTCTCCGTCACAATCGATAATGATGCGGATTACGATTGAACGCCAGCCCCTCGAGCAGATTGAGGCCGGCGCACTGATTGTGCCGGTTTTCGAAGGCCGTAAGGAGACGCGGTTCGGCGCCGGCGATCTGACGGACGCGGGCGAGGTGGCCGGAAAGTCCCTGGAATTGACGCTGCTGCACCGCCCGCCGGGAGTGGCGGCCGCGCGCGTGCTGCTGGCCGGGGCGGGAAAGGCGGAAAAGTTCGATTCCGCCGAGCTGCGCAAGGTGGCCGGCGCGGCGGTGCGGCATCTGAAGTCGAAATCGGTGAAGACGATGGCCCTGGCGCTCAATCCGGAACACGCGGACGGCGAGTATGCCGCGGCCGCCGTGGAGGGCGCGATTCTGGGCGAGTTCGAGCCGGACCGCTACAAGACCGAGGACGACAAGAAATCCGTGGAAGCGTTCGCGGTGGCGGCGGCCGGCGGCGCGGCGGAACTCGAGGGCGCGGTCGCCCGCGGGCGCATACTGGCGGAAGCGCAGAACTTCGCGCGCGGGTTGGTGAACGAGCCGGCCAACCGGCTCACGCCTTCGAAAGTGGCCGAGGCCGCGCAAGAAATGGCTTCCGAATACCAGTTGGAATGCGAAGTCCTGGAGCGCGCGCAAATGGAGAAGCTCGGCATGGGCGCCCTGCTGGGCGTGTCGCAGGGAAGCGCGGAGCCTCCGGCGCTGATTGTGATCCGCTACCGGCCGGCGCAGACGGGGTCCAAGACACACCTGGGCCTGGTGGGCAAAGGCGTCACTTTCGATACCGGGGGCATCTCCATCAAGCCCGCGGAAGGCATGGAAAAGATGAAATACGACATGGCCGGCGGCGCGGCCATGATGGGCGCCATGCGGGCCATCGCGCAACTGAAACCGGCGATTCCGGTGACCGCCTTCATTCCCTGCGTGGAGAACATGCCGGGCAGCCGCGCGCAGCGGCCCGGCGACATTGTCACCGCCATGTCGGGCAAGACCATCGAAGTGATCAACACCGACGCCGAAGGCCGGCTGATCCTGGCGGACGCTCTCACCTACGCTCGCCAGCAGGGAGCGACGCACCTGGTGGACGCGGCCACCTTGACGGGAGCCATCGTGGTGGCGCTGGGCCACCTGAACGTGGGGCTGTTCGCCAACGACGAGGCCATGCGCGACCGCGTGCTGGAAGCCGCCAAAGCCGAGGGAGAGCGCATGTGGCCCATGCCGCTCGAAGACGATTACAAAGAATACCTGAAGAGCGCCTTCGCGGACCTGGCGAACGTCGGGGGCCGGTGGGGCGGCGCGGTCACGGCGGCGGTGTTCCTGAAGGAATTCGCCGGGGAGACGCCGTGGGTGCACCTGGATATCGCCGGCACGGCCTGGCTGGAGGAAAGCAAGCCGTTCTTGGCCAAGGGGCCGTCGGGAGTTGCGGTGCGGACGCTGGCGCGCCTGGCCACCGAGTGGAAAGACCGATAAATGCGGCTGCCGTATAGCGGTATAAAAGAGAAATGATCAGGACGGCTATTCTGGGCACGATAGTGCTACTATTGGCGCCCGGACCAGGCGCCGCGCAGACCGGCACCAAGTCTCCCGAACCCTCGAAATCCCTGGCCGATTTCAGCACCGCTATGGAAGATCTCGCACGGTCCGCCAGCCCGGCGGTGGTGCAGATCCTGGTTCGGACATTGGCGCCCCTGGAGAAAGGAGATTCGGAACGCGCGGGGTTCGTCCTGGAGCAGGAAGGCAGCGGGTCGGGCGTGATTGTGGACCCGGACGGGTATATCGTCACCAACGCGCATGTAGTGCGGAACGCCCGCCGCATCGAGGTCAAGATTCTGCGGAGCGACGAAAGGGGGCAGGAGCCGCACGGGCACCTGATGCCCGCCAAACTGATCGGACTGGACCGGCAGGTGGATATCGCGGTGGTGAAGATCGAGGCGCACAATCTCCCGGCGCTTTCCTTCCTGGATTCGGACCTTCTCCGGCAGGGGCAACTGGTGCTGGCTTTGGGCAGCCCGCTGGGATTGCAGAACTCCCTCTCGCATGGCGTCATAAGCGCGACTCTCCGGCAACTCGATCCGGACAGTCCGATGGTGTACATCCAGACCGATGCCCCCATCAATCCCGGCAATAGCGGAGGGCCCCTGCTGGATATCGAGGGGCGCGTGGCCGGCATCAACACCATGATCTTCACGCAATCGGGCGGCAACGAAGGGATCGGGTTCGCCATTCCCGCCAATCTGGCCAAGGACGTGTACCAGAGGCTTCGCAAGGAGGGGCGGGTGCGGCGCGGCGCGATCGGAGTGATTCCCGCGACGATTACGCCGACGCTGGGAGCGGCCCTGGGACTGGACCGGGATGCGGGCGTGATCCTCTCCGACGTGGCGCCGGAAAGCGCGGCGGAGGCCGCGGGACTCGAACCGGGAGACGTGGTGCTGTCGGTCGACGGAAAGCCCATGCGAGAGGCGCGGGACCTGGTTCTGGCGGTGTTCCAGCGGACGCCCGGAGACCAGGTGACCATGGAGATCCAGCGCGGCAAGGAGCGGATATCCATGCAGGTCGCCGTTCTCGAGCGGAAGAGCGAGCCACGCCAATTGGAGGACCTGGTCAATTACGACGCCGCGCTGGTTCGCCAGTTGGGGATTCTGGCCATGACCGTGGACGAGAAGGTGACTGCCATTCTGCCGGACCTGCGGCGTCTTTCGGGCGTCGCGGTGGCGGCGGTTCCGGCGGAGTTCGCGGGGTTGAACCCGGGCCTGGTGGCGGGCGACGTGATCTACGAGCTGAACAACCGGCGCCTGGCATCGCTCGACGAACTGCGGGACGCGCTCAAGGACAAGAAATCCGGCGATCCCATCGCGCTCCTGGTGGAACGGGACGGGCAACTGATCTACGTGGCGGCGGCGCTGGAATAAATCGGAGAAAAGCATCGTAAAGCAGAGATCGAGATAGCGTATGCAGAGGAAAACAGTTGTCATCCTGGCCGCCGCGGCGGTGGTTTGCGCGGGGTTGGGGACGTGGGCGGTGGTCGGGGGAGAAACCGGAATTCAATATCGCACGGCGACCGTGGACCACGGCGACGTGAACGTCACGGTGTCGGCCACCGGCAACCCGAACGCGGTGGTAACCGTGCAGGTGGGCACGCAAGTGTCGGGTGTGGTGGTGGCCCTGTTCGCCGACTTCAACACCAAAGTGACCAAGGACCAGTTGATCGCGCGGATCGATCCGGCGCCCTTCCAGGCGAAAGTCGATCAGGCCCAGGCGAACCTGGATTCATCGCTGGCCGCGGTAGCCAACAGCCAGGCGGTCATCCAGCAGGCCATGGCGGGCATTCAAGCCGCGAACTCCTCCCTGGCAGCGGCGCAGGCGAATGTCGTGAAAGCGGAAGCCGTGGCCGAAGATGCCAAGGTCAAGGCCGACAGGCGCGTGATTATGGTGGACAAGGGCGCGGACGCCAAAGAGGACCTGGAAACCGCGCAGACCACGTACAAATCGGCGGTGGCGGATCATGACGCATTGGTGGCGCAGGAACATGCGGCGGAAGACAGCGTGAAGGTGGCGCAGGCCCAGTTGAACGTGGCGAATTCGCTTTTGACGGCCAACCAGGCGCAGGTGAAACAGTTCACCGCGGCGCTCCAATCGGCGCAGCTCGACCTGGACCACACCAAGATCACGGCGCCGGTGAATGGCGTGGTGGTGTCGCGGAACGTGGATGTGGGACAGACGGTGGCGGCGAGCCTGGCGGCTCCGACGCTGTTTCTGATCGCCCAGGACCTGACCAAGATGCAGGTGGACACCAACGTATCGGAAGCCGACGTGGGACGCGTGCGCGTGGATCAGCCTGCGACATTCACGGTGGATGCGTATCCCGGGCGGGTATTCACGGGCAAAGTGACCTCGATCCGCGAGGCGCCCATCAACGTGGCGAACGTGATCACCTACGACGCGGTGATCGGCGTCTCGAATCCGGACCTGAAGCTGTTTCCCGGCATGACGGCGAATGTGAAGATCCTGGTGACTCAGCGCCCCAACGTGCTGAGGGTCCCCAACGCCGCGCTGCGTTATCACCCGGCTTCCGACGCGGCAGCGGCCGGCGGCAAGAGCGCGCGCAAGGGCGCCGCCGCGGAAAAAGCCGTCTGGGTGCTGGAAGCGGGCAACAAGCCGCAGCGCGTGGTGGTCGCTACCGGCGAAACCGACGGCACGTTTACGGAGGTTACGCAAGGCGGCCTGAAGGACGGAGACCGCGCGATTGTGGCGGCGCTGGCGAAGACGGCTTCGGCTGCGGGCGGCAGCCCCGGCTCCCAGGCCGGCGGCAAGGGCGGCCGAGGGCCGGCATTCTAGGCGAGCGCCATGGCAGCGGTAATCGAGATCCGGGACCTAGTGAAGGATTACAGGCTGGGTGAGATGTCGCTGCACGTGTTGAAAGGCATCTCGTTCGAAATCGAACGGGGAGATTTCGTTTCCATCATGGGGCCGTCCGGGTCCGGCAAATCCACGCTCATGAACATCCTCGGGTGCCTGGACAAGCCCACCTCGGGAGTTTACACGCTGGATGGAATCAGCGTCGGAAATCTGAATCGAGACCAACTGGCGGAGATCCGCAATAAGAAGATCGGATTTGTGTTCCAGCAGTTCAACCTGCTGGCGCGGACCAGCGCGGCGGAGAACGTGGAACTGCCGATGATGTACACCGACACCCCGGCCCGCGAGCGGCGCGAGCGAGCGATCAAGGCATTGCTGGCGGTGGGACTCGCCGGACGGGAGGAACACCAGCCGAGCCAGCTATCCGGCGGCCAGCAGCAGCGCGTGGCCATCGCGCGGTCGCTGGTGAACGATCCCAGTATTATCCTGGCGGACGAGCCGACGGGAGCGCTGGACTCGAGGACCAGCCTGGAGATCATGGCGATCTTCCAGCGGCTGAACCGCGAGCAGGGGATCACCATGATCGTGGTGACGCACGATCCGGATGTCGCGGCTTACTCAAACCGGAGCATCCATTTCAAAGACGGCAGGCTGCGACTGGACGAGAGGCTGGCGCAGCCACGCGAAGCGCGGAGGGACCTGGAGCAACTTCCCGCCGAGCAGCCGGAGGAGGCAGTTTCGTCATGAATAAGATGTTTGTCAGCATACGGATCGCGCTGCGCGCGCTGCAGGTGAACCGCATGCGCTCGGCGCTCACCATGCTGGGGATCATCATCGGCGTGGCGGCGGTGATCGCGATGGTGGGTGTGGGCGCTGGCGCCACCGCGCGGATTCAGGACCAGATCCAGAGTATCGGGAGCAACCTGATTATCATTCTGCCGGGCAGCGTCAGCACCAATGGCGTTCGGCTGGGCTCGGGGGCGGTAGCCTCACTGACGGAAGACGACGCCAAGGCCATCGCGGCCGAGTGCCCGTCGGTGGCTCTTACCGCCCCTACCGTGCACGGCGGAGTGCAGGTGGTTTACGGAAACAACAACTGGGCCACCAATGCCCAAGGGGTGACTCCGGATTACATGACGATCCGCGATTACACCATGTTGTACGGCCAGTTTTTTACGACGCAGGACGTGGATGCGGCCGCCAAAACGGCGGTGTTGGGCGAGACCGTCGCCGAGAACCTGTTTGGCGACAGCGATCCCACGGGCCAGGTGGTGATCATCAAGAATGTGCCCTTTACGGTAACGGGCGTGCTGACGCCGAAAGGCCAGTCGCCGACGGGCCAGGACCAGGACGACGTCATCCTGCTGCCCATTTCCACGGCCATGCAGAAGGTGCTCGGCGCCAACAAGGCCAATGCCCAGGCGGTCGGCTCCCTGATGGTGCAGGCCATCAGCCCGCAAGCCATGGACCCTGCCATCGACGAGATGGAGGGGCTGCTGCGCGAACGGCATAAGATCCTGCCGGGCCAGGACGACGACTTCACCATCCGCAATCTCACCGAGGTGTTCGAGGCCCAGGAGACGTCGGCGCAAGTGATGTCGATTCTGCTGGGCGCCATCGCCTCGGTATCGCTGATCGTGGGCGGCATCGGGATCATGAACATCATGCTGGTGTCGGTGACCGAAAGGACGCGAGAGATCGGCCTGCGGCAGGCGGTGGGCGCCAAGACGCGCGACATCCTGCTGCAGTTCCTGGTGGAAGCCGTGACGCTCTCCCTGCTGGGTGGAATTATCGGAATTGTAGTTGGGCTGACGGCTTCGCTCGCCATCTCGCACTTCGCGAGCTGGTCGACGCAGGTCAGCCCGCTGTCGATCCTGCTGGCGTTTGTATTTTCCGCGCTGGTGGGAGTTTTTTTTGGCTACTACCCGGCGCGCAAGGCGGCCTTCCTGGATCCGATTGAGGCTCTCCGGTATGAATAACCTGACAATCGTCTGGGGGACTGCCGGGCTGTTGCTTTTTTCGAACGCCTGCATGATCGGTCCGAAGTACCAGCGTCCGGGCGCTGCGGCGCCTGCGGCCTTTAAAGAACAGCCGCCAGCCGGCTGGAAGGAAGCGCAACCCAATGACGGAGCGCTTCGCGGTGAGTGGTGGAAGGTTTACAACGATCCGCAGTTGGACGCGCTCGAAGACCAGGTGAGCATCTCGAACCAGAACGTATTGGCCGCCGAGGCTCAGTTCCGCGAGGCCCAGGCGGCGGTGCGCATCGCCCGAGCCGGTCTGTTTCCCACGGCGACCGCCACGCCATCGGTAGCGGATTCCGGAACGGGCACGCCTTCCAGCACGAAACACCTTTACACGATACCGATTGACGTGGCCTACCAGATCGACATATGGGGAAGCATCCGGCGCGGAGTGGCGGCAAATTCCGCCACGGCGCAGGCTTCGGCGGCGCAACTGGAGAATGCCCGCTTGTTGTACCAGGCGGAACTGGCCGGGGATTACTTCCAGATTCAGGGGTTGGACGCCTCGCGGCAGTTGCTGGCCGCCACGGTGAAGTCATACGGACGGTATGTCCAACTGACCCGGGATCGATTCGATGGCGGTGTGGCATCGAAGGGCGACGTTGCGCTGGCTCAAACCCAGTTGGAAACAGCCCGCACGCAGTTAGTCGACCTGGGAGTTGAGCGGGCTCAATACGAACATGCGATCGCCGTGCTGACGGGCAGGCCACCGTCGGATTTGTCGATTCCCGCCGCGCGGGGACAGTCTCCGCCGCCGGCATCTTCGATCGGCATCCCTTCCACTCTGCTGGAACGAAGGCCGGATGTCGCCGCCGCCGAACGGCAGGTGGCGGCCGCCAACGAACAGATCGGAATCGCCAAGGCCGCGTTCTACCCGTCGCTGACCTTCAGCGCCGGGGCGGGTTCCGAAGCCACGGTCATCGGCGATTTACTGACATGGCCAAGCCGCTTCTGGTCGGTGGGACCGGAGTTGGCCGAGACTCTCTTCGATACGGGCAAGCGCCGCGCTCAAGTCAAGCTGGCGGAAGCCGCTTATGACGCCACGGTGGCCAATTACCGGCAGACGGTGCTGACGGCATTTCAACAGGTGGAGGACAGCCTGGCGCAGTTGCGCATTCTCTCCCAAGAGGGTGAGATCGCGGAGCGGGCGGTCAAAGCCGCGCAAGAGTCACTGGACATTTCTGCCATACAATACAGTGGAGGGATGGCGAACTATCTGCAGGTAATCACCGCGCAGACCAGCCTGCTCGAGAACCAGCGGACGGTGGTCGATATTCTCACGCGGCGCATGGCCGCGAGCGTGTCCTTGATCCAAGCCCTTGGCGGCGGATGGGACGCTTCGCAGTTACCCTCCGCCCGGGATATACGGCGCTAACGCGAGAGCCTCTCTCGCGCCGCCAGATACCAATCGATCGTGCCTTGTAATCCGGCGTCCAGGCTGGTGTGCGCCCGAAATCCGAATGCACGCTCGGCGCGGCTTACATCGAGGCAGCGGCGGGGTTGGCCGTTGGGCTTGGTTACGTCCCAGGCAATCCTGCCCGTAAATGCGGTCAGCAGCGCAATCCTGTTCGCCAGATCACAGATGGATATCTCTTGGCCGCTGCCGATATTCACCGGATCGGCGCCATCGTACCACTCGGCAGCAGCCACTATGGCCTCAGCGGCGTCGGAAACATATAGGAATTCGCGTGTCGGCGAGCCATCGCCCCACAAGGTGATTTCGCCGTCTCCGCGCAGACGGGCCTCCACACATTTGCGGATCAATGCGGGGATGACGTGAGAGGAATCCGGATCGAAATTATCGCGCGGCCCGTAGAGGTTCACTGGCAACAGGTAAATGGCGTTCATTCCGTATTGCCGCCGGTATGCCTGACACTGCACCAGGAGGGCCTTCTTGGCGATGCCGTAGGGAGCGTTGGTTTCTTCGGGGTAGCCGTCCCAGAGGGTTTCCTCGCGGAATGGCACGGGCGTGAACTTGGGATAAGCACAGATAGTGCCCAGTACAACCGTTTTTTCCACGGCATGACGGCGGCAGCTCTCAATCAACTGAATCCCCATGAGTGCATTCTGGTAGAAGAAACGCCCGGGGCGGTCCCGATTCGCGCCGATGCCGCCAACCAAAGCGGCCGCGTGGATAACCACTTGCGGATGAAATTCGCGAAACAGCTTTTCGATATCATCCTCACGCATCAGATCACAATCCTCGCGGGTGGGCACAGCCATCCGGCTGCACCCGATTTGGCGCAACCGCTCCACAATGTGGGAGCCGAGGAAGCCGGCTGCCCCGGTAACCAGGATGCGTTTGGATGTCAGATCATGTTTCATGGCCGGCGCCGGTTATGCTGCTTCATGGATTCGACTCGGCGGCCACCCGGAGAGCCGCGGCGCCGCCCTTAAGCTGGCGCTGCAACTCGGCGAGATCCGCATCGACCATCATCCGGACGAGGTCCGCGAAACCGACGGTGGGCTCCCAGCCAAGTGCGCGGCGGGCTTTGAGAGAATCGGCTCGCATGTCAAACACCTCGGCGGGACGAAAATACCGGGTGTCGATCAGGACGTGATCCTGCCAGTCCAACCTGGCATGCGCGAACGCAGCTTCGGTGAATTCCCGGACCGAATGGGCTTCCCCGGTGCCAATGACGTAGTCATCGGGAGTGTCCTGCTGCAGCATGGTCCACATCGCCCTGACGTAATCGCCGGCAAAACCCCAGTCTCTCCGCGCGTCGAGGTTCCCGAGATAGAGCTTCTCTTGCAGCCCCAACTTAATGCGCGCCACGGCCCTGGTGATCTTTCGCGTGACGAACGTTTCCCCCCGCCGCGGGGACTCATGGTTGAAGAGAATGCCGCAAGAGGCGTGAAGCCCATAGCTCTCGCGGTAGTTTACCGTGATCTGATGGGCAAAGACCTTGGCGCACGCATACGGACTGCGAGGATGAAAGGGAGAAGCTTCGCTCTGAGGCGCGGGCGTGTTGCCGAACATCTCACTGGAGGAGGCTTGGTAGAAGCGGCAACGAAGATCGGCGCGCCGGATGGCTTCCAACAATCGGACCGTGCCCATGGCCACCACATCCGCCGTGTACGCCGGAATATCGAAGCTCACCCTGACATGGCTCTGCGCTCCCAGGTTGTAGATCTCGTCCGGCCGGATGTCCGCCAGAGGACCGACTAAAGAGCTGGCATCGTTCAGGTCGGCGTAGTGCAGGAAGAACCTGGCGGTGGAATCGTGGAAGTCCACATAAAGATGGTCCACACGATCGGTGTTGAACGAGGACGACCGCCGTTTCAGGCCATGGACTTCATAGCCTTTCGCGCTCAAGAACTCCGCCAGATAAGATCCGTCCTGCCCGGTGATGCCGGTGATCAGAGCTTTCGGCATGATCTCTTCCTGGCACTCCCGTGCCTGAAATCAGCAAGGGATTATTGTAGCATTCCGGATTCGCAGGCTCGGACAATTCGAGACCCTCTTGGCGAAGCGAACCGCTTGACCAACTGGCATATGGAAGGCGATAACGTTACTCTGTAGCTTATGTGTTCTCCCCGCGAGAGTTCGGGCGGCGACAGGTTTCGAGCGGCGCAGGAAACGCCTTATCTGTCGGTCG
>Ga0326728_10019926_pt1 | contig 12909 bp, 11 predicted proteins | sample MB3enrmetagenome_FD_207602 | JGI IMG/M metagenome (GOLD analysis project Ga0326728, IMG submission 207602) | Lab enriched peat soil microbial communities from McLean, Ithaca, NY, United States - MB31MN | ecosystem: Environmental > Terrestrial > Soil > Wetlands > Peat | place: USA: New York...
TCAGGCGAGGACCGGCGAGCAATTTACGCTGTTGGTTTGGGACCAGGAGCAGGCGGCCATCAAACAAAACAAGGACGCCCAGAGGCAGGCGGCGCTCGCCGCCCAGGCCTCTCTTACGGCCGCCATAGCCCAAACGACTCAAGACCTTGCCTCGGCAACGGCCGACCAGCAACAGCAGCTCCAGACAACCTTGGCCGTAATGCAGCAACAACTTAATTCCCTGGTGGTCCCTGACGTCTATCAGGTGAAACCGGTCCCTCCGAGGTTGCAGGCGGCCCTGGCTTCGGGGCTATGGTAATAACTGAGTTCAAGATAAAGGATTTCGAAATCGCCCCATCACCCCCATAAGCGCTCAAATAAGGCAGGGATCGCGCAAAGAAATGACCGTCATTCTCGCGCAAGCGGGGATCCAGTTTCTGAGTTGTCCATTGTAAAATCAATAGGTAAACAACTGGACCCCCGCCTGCGTGTCCCGGCAGAGTATCTGAGCCGGGATCTCAGCCGGGGTCCAAAACAATTTGTGAGATCAAAAGAGAGCTGGATTCACGGTAAAGCATGCCGGAATGACGAGATTTGATATCCTCCGAGGACTGTACGTTAGTTTATGCAAGCAAGTGCTGGCTATTGAACATGATCGAAGTTCTGCAGCAAGGCTTAGTTCACCGAGACGCTTCGTTCTTGGCGATGCTATCAACTCTATGATCCCCGGCCCTTATTTCGGCATATTTTTTATGAGCCATGCCATATTCTGGCCAAGGGTTTTCATGGTACGGATGCCTTCTTTGTCTTGATTCACTTCTCCTATATCTCTTCCAACGCCTATGTTCCAATAGATCGAACCGGGCACGATCATCTGAGATATCAGGAAGAGGTGGTTGATTGAGTCAAAAACGTGGATGCCGCCTGCTCTTCGAACGGCTACGACTGCTGCGCCGACTTTTCGTTTGAACAGAAAATCGTTCGCCATCGATACGAAGCCTGCTCGATCAATAAGGGCTTTTATTTCCGGGGTTACGTCGCTGAAATAGGTTGGTGAGCCAAGAATGATCCCGTCGGCATCGATCATTTTTTTGATACATTCATTAATGATATCATCTTTTTGAACGCATTCCTTATCTTTGTTTTCCATGCACTTGAAACATGCGATGCATCCGTGGATTTTTTTCCCCGCAAACTGTACGAGCTCCGTTTCGATGCCCTCGCTGTTTAGTTCAGAGAAGACGTGGTTGATGAGAATTGCGGTATTGCCGTCCTTGCGTGGGCTTCCGTTAAAGGCCACCACTTTCATTTGAATCCCTCCCGCTTAAGGCAAAATTAAAGACATTTGACAAGCCTTTCGGACATTCTCCATGTTCCTCAGATGCGATGCCCGGGAACCATTTCCAAAAGCGGCTGCAAAGACTACGAACCAAGCGGATGCCCTTGGAAATCCATCTCCCGGTCCGATCACCCGAAATTTTCCATTCACGGCTGTTGGCGGCACTGCCTGGAGCTTAAGCAGTTCCACCATTATTTGACCGGCGTGGCGAGCGGTTGGCCTTTTTCCGGTACCCAGAATCCAAGGAGTTTTGCCGGTTCCTTGTCGCTCGCGTTCTTCGCGTTATGAATAAATTTGGCAGGGCTGTAGCCGGAGTCCCCCGCCTTGAGGGTCACGGGCGGCTGCCCATCGGGTTCGAGGGTCAGGGCGCCTTCCAGAACATAAAACATCTCAGGGCCGGGATGATAATGCCGCCCCAGCGCTGCCCCCGGGGCCAGCTCAGCGCGGAACATAACAATTTCCCTGTCGGCGACACCCTCCAAGTCCTTTTGCTGCAGGATTGTACGCGTAACCGGCGTCTGCTGGGCAACGAGCACATGCTGGCCGAGAAAACCCAGCAAGATGCCCATGACTAACGTGATAGTCAACATGATGATTGTTCGGCGCATAAATGTTCTCCTTTCTCACTTGGAAGGGCGATTGAAAGTATGGATTTTGGTCAGCGGCGGCGCAACCCGAATTTCCGCGAGCAAAAGAAAGGAAACTTGTTGTCTCCCCTCGAGTTTGGCGCTCTACATCTGAACCGCATTTCCGGTGCAGGAAACTTTCGGCAAAACCCTCAAACCCGTAAAACCATACGATTTGTCGATCTAACATGCAAGCGATATCTCGAAAATGCCGGATGGATGTGACCGATCGGAATAACCGTGTGTATATGCCACACTGGCAAGAAGTGCATGTAGCTTCTTTGGGCCGCAAAGGAAGGAGTGTATCCCTTTGCTTATTTTTTTGCTTTGTTCACCGTTTTTGCCGGCCTGACTTAATCACTCGGAATATTCATGCGCGATCGGGCTACGGATCGTCTTTGCAGGGAACTAGGATGCCCCATATTGATTTTACATTGATAATTAGTAACTTGAACTTCGGCGAGGTGTAAATTTATATGAGGTTTCCGGACGGAAATGAGTACGCGGACGATGCAGACGTCCTGGATGCGATATCGAATGGAGATGTGAATGCCTACTCGGCGCTGGTTTTGCGCTACCAGGGCGCAATTTTCAATCTCATGTTCCGGATGACAGGCTCATACGATGATGCAACCGACCTGGCCCAGGAAACTTTCATCAAGGCGTACGATCAACTGTACCGTTTTCAAAAGGGGAAGAGGTTCTTCCCGTGGCTCTACACAATCGGTTTGAACCACGCCAGAAACTTTCTGCGCGACAACAAGAGAAAGAAGCTTGTTTCCCTGGATGATTACGAGCCTGGCTCGGGGTTGGACTATCCGGGCCAAGAGGAGGAAAATGTTGTCGCAAAGCTGGATTACGAGCAGCTCCACGCCGCGCTCAACCAACTTCCTTTGGATCACAGAGAGGCGCTTATACTGCGCTATCGTGAGGGGCTGTCCATGGAAGATGTGGCTGTGGCGCTGTCATTGAGATTGAGCGCTGCGAAAATGCGGGTGCATCGCGGCCTCTCGAAATTACGCGCGATCCTGGAAGAAGGATCCGAAAGAAGAGATTGGCTCGAGGACAATTCTACCCGTGCGGGGCAAACAAAAGCGCCCGGGTATGAACGGCGGGCGCGATCGAAACCATGATCCTATCCGACAGATTCTCAAATCAGGCGGCCTTCGGTATCCCCCATTGACGGGCGGCGTGTGCTGAAGCGGCAGACCGGTCAAAAAAGTAATTTTCTCTGTGACCATCTTCTCTCCTCGTTTGTATAAGTGTCAGTAGATGATCGGTGGATCTGCATCCGGTCACGATATTTTTTGCAACACTCAAAAGGAGGCAGTCATGGAGTTGAGAATGAAATTCGCTGTTATAATGTTTGCACTTACGCTTGTAGCCGCTGCTGCTTATGCAGCCAATGCAGGCCAAACCGCACAGGGTTTGAATAGCGCGGTTTTGAGCGATGCCGGAAATGCGCGCGTAGTCCCGGTGGTTTCGTGGTCGGTACCCGGTGAGGCCACCTCCTCATCCGGCGGGGGCGCAGTGCGCGTCAACCGTGATTTTGGAGCATATACCATGGATGATGCCAATCAATTCGGCGATGATCGGGCTTACAATTCATCGGATGGGCATGGCAACAGGGAATCGGACTACCAGGCGCATCACTGGACTCCGGAAACCTATGGGCTAATGGGTGACTATGGATACTACTCGAATAATTAACGGCGACGGATTACATTATTAAGTCATATATGAAAGGAAGCGCCGTACAGAAGGCGCTTCCTTTCATATATGCGTTTTCTCCCGCTTCTCCCTATTCAGGCGCCGTGGGCGCCTTGAAGAGATAACACTGCGAGATAATTCGAAAAGTCTTTTTCCCCTGTGACTATCTTGCCTCCCTGTTTGTAAAAATATTAGAAGAGATGAATTGAGAATCGATCTTGGAGCGTTCTCCATATCGGTCAGGCGAAGGTGAGCTATGGAATTAAGGGAAAAATTCGGTTTTTTTGTGCTTGCGATCGGACTCATATCTGCCGGGCTTTACATAGCCCATGCAGGAGTTGTTACCGGAACGAGACAGAATATGGCGCAGGGTTTGAAAGACGTAATTCGGGGCGAGAGCGTAAATCCGCGACTCGTTCCTGTTGTTTCGTGGTCCGTACCCGGAGTGCCACTGCCGCCACAGCAGGGAGGCGCAGTGCGAGTTAACCGGGATTTTGCACAGGACCATATAAACGACCCGAATGTATTCGGGGACGATTGGGCGTTAAATTCCTCGGATGGACGCACCAACAGGGAAGCCGATTACCAGGCGCATCACTGGACTCCGGAAACCTATGGGCTGATGGGTGACTATGGACGCTGGGAAAGATAGCTATTTCCTGTTTCTTGTGACCATTCTCCTTGCGGGTTTGTATATGCATCAAAACGAGCCGGTGAATCAACACCGGGTAGGGATGACTCATTAGGTACCGGCAGATGGAGGTAGTGATGAAATTGAGAGGAAGATTCGGTGTCGTAATGTTAACCTTGGCGGCAATATTGGTTTGGTCTTGCGGCGCAAATGCATCGGGCATGGTCAAAGGCGGAGAGCAGCAAGGCGCGCAGGCCGGGAATTCGCAAATTATCCGCGACAATCAGGATGTCAACTCCAGCGGCGCCATGCGCGTCGACCGCGACCTGCAAGCAGCTCACAACCAGGATTCCGATCAATTCGGCGGCGATGAGGCATACAAGTCTACAACCGGACGCATTAACAAAGAAGCCGACAACCAGAAGCATCATTGGGCCCCGGAATCCTACGGGCTCACTGGCAACTATGGACGCGACAGCAGATAGCCTCCCGATAGGACCATCCGGGAAAAGGAGGCGCCTTCGGAGGATGCCTCCCCCCTCCTCCCATGGTTCTGCCCAATTAAATCGCAAGCCAACGAAACGAATGAACCGAACGGAGAGAGGCGCTGGAGGCCGAAGCTTCTCACTTGACGAGGGTGTGGGCCTCCTTATTTTTCATTGAGACTTTTAAGTGAGGTTTTTGGGGTGCGTATTGACGCTATTAGTTAAAAACATTCTAATATTAAGTACTTAGGTTCTGCTCCTCAGCATTAGCATTTTCGATTGGAGACATCATGCCGGTCGTCGCCTACGTGCTCAAGCGACCCTATACAGTGGTAGCCGCACTGATCCTTATATGCTTATTGGGGATAGGCGCTGTATCGCGCATGCCGGTGGACATTTTCCCTGAAATCGACATTCCTGTCGTCAGCGTCGTTTGGACCTATAACGGCATGAATGCAAGGGATATTCAGAACCGCATCCTGACGCTCCACGAACGGCAGATGGCTTCGCTCGTCGACGATATTTCGCGAATAGAGGCTACGAGTTACACCGGGGTTGGTGTGGAGAAAGTGTTTTTACATGAAGGCGCCGATGTGACCCGCGCGGTTTCGCAAGTGGCGAGCAGCGCTCTGGCCGTACTCAAGTACATGCCGCCAAATATAACTCCGCCGCTGGTTCTGCGGTACGGCGCAACGGATGTTCCGATCATTCAGTTGAGCCTGTCCAGCAACTCCCTGCCCGACACCAAGCTGAATGATCTGGGTCAGAACATTATCCGGCCCAATCTTGCCGTCGTACATGGGGCGGAAGTGCCTTTTCCTTACGGCGGTAAACCTCGCGTCATTATGGTCGATCTCGATCAGCAGGCGCTGGAATCGCGGGGTATGTCACCGTCGGACGTCAGTCAGGCATTGCTGCATCAAAACGTGATCCTTCCTGCGGGTGATGTCAAAATAGGTACGAAAGACTACACGCTTACAATGAACAGCAGCCCCGATATCATCAAAGAGATCGACGCATTTCCGATCAGGGAGGTGAACGGGAAAACCTTGTTCGTGCGAGACGTGGCGCACGTGCATGACGGATTTCAGGTGCAGACCAATTCGGTTTCCGTCAACGGAAAGCCGGGCGCCCTTTTGACGATCCGGAAGACCGGGGGCGTATCCACATTGTCTGTCATTAACGGCATTCGGAAAGCTCTTCCTGATATAGAAAAGGTTTTGCCGACAGGCGTTTCCGTTAAAGCTATCTTCGATCAATCGATTTTTGTGAGAGCCGCGCTCAACAGCGTCGTTATGGGCGGCGCCATGGCGGCGGGCCTGACCGCCATGATGATTCTGCTGTTTCTGGGCAATTGGCGGCTGACCCTCATCATACTAGCCTCCATTCCATTGTCGATCATCACAGCCGTCCTGGTAATGTATGTAGGGGGACAGACGCTCAATACCATGACCCTTGGCGGGTTTGCGCTTGCGGTAGGAATTCTGGTCGATAACGGCGCCGTCGTGATCGAAAATATTGAGCGGCACACGCGTACGGGGGTTGCACTGGAAACAGCGGTTATCGATGGCGCCGGTGAGGTAGGCCTCCCCACCTTCCTTTCCACACTGTGCATATGCATTGTGTTTGTGCCGGTATTCCTGCTTCAGGGTACGGCAAAATACCTGTTTTCGCCACTTTCCTTATCGGTTTCCATTTCGCTTATAGCCAGTCTGGCGCTTTCTTTCACGCTTGTGCCCATGTTGTTCAAATATCTGATGCATTCTTCGATCACAGCCCATAGCGGGTCCGACAAACTCTCGGCAACTTCCGACTGCAAGCGCGGCTTTTTCACCTCAATACATCAAAAATTCCCCATGCTGTTCAAGCACAGAAGGGGGTCTTTAGTTGCCGAGGACAATCAATCCGGCCCGCTTTCCGGACCTCCAGGCCGTAAGTGGAAATTTTTCAGCGCAATTAATGAGAAGTTCGAACATGGCTTCGACACTTTCCGTGAAACGTATCGCCAATGCCTCAGATGGACTTTATCCCGCGCCAGACAAACCGTTGTCTTTTTCATTGTGCTGATGATGTTCTCACTGCTTCTTTTTCCACAGTTGGGACGCGACTTTTTTCCACAGGTAGACGCGGGTCAGATGCGCCTGCATGTCCGCACACCTCCGGGAACCAGGATTGAACAGACGCAGGAGGATTTCGCCAGGGTTGAAGCCGCGGTTCGCAAGATTGTCGGAAATGACCAGATCGACGTCGTTCTCGATAATATCGGGCTACCTTACAGCGGCATCAACATCGCCTTAAGCGATTCGGCCACAGTCGGCCCTATGGACGGTGAGATCCTTATATCTCTCAAGCAAAAACATCCACCGACAGAGGCTTTGATGGCCAAACTCCGCCGAGAGTTACCCGAGCGCTTTCCCGGAATGCAGTTTTTCTTTCAGCCTGCCGATATCGTCGATCAGGTGCTCAACTTTGGTCAACCGTCCCCAATCGATATCCGGGTTTCCGGTCCCGATGATAAGGATGCCTATAAGGTGGCATTAAAGCTGGCGCGTGATCTCCGGTTTGTGCCCGGAGTGGCGGATTCGCATGTTTTTCAGGTCCCGGACGCTCCCGCGCTCGCCATTGACATCGACCGGACGCTCGCCACCGAATTTGGGATCGATCAGCAGAATGTTGCAGGCAATGTCCTCGTGGCGACCAATTCCAGCGCCCAAACAACACCTAACTTTTGGGTCGATCTACGCAACGGGGTCAGCTACCCGCTTGTAGTTCAGATGCCTACTTACCGCATCAATTCGGCACAAGATTTACGGACGATGCCGGTCACTGTTGGAAAGATGGAGGCCGGAGGAAACAACCCGAATGCCGGGTCGGAAAAAGCGGGGGCCCGGGGTCATTCTCAGGGCCAGCTTCTTGCCAATGTCGCGAAATTCGGCCGCGGCACCGTGCCAATGGTAATGTCGCAATATAACATCAGGCCCGTATTCGATGTCGATGCCGATGTGCAGGGGCGCGATCTCGATTCGGTTGCTAACGATATCGACAAAGTGATTGCCGCCGACCGGCCTGATCCGTCAAAAGCTATTTCGGTCGTCCTGGGCGGACAGGCTGAAACGATGCGCCAAAGCTATTCGGGGCTGTTCGGGGGCATGGCCCTGGCCGTAATTTTGGTTTACCTGTTCCTGGTCATGAACTTCCAGAGCTGGATCGATCCTCTCATTGTTCTGATGGCGGCGCCCTTCGCTCTGGGAGGAGTCACGTGGATGCTCTATTTGACTCAGACACATCTGAGTGTGCCGGCCCTCATGGGGACTCTTATGTGCATCGGCTTGACCACGGCAAACAGCATTCTTGTGGTGACTTTTGCCAATCAGCGCATGCAGGCTGGAGACGACGCCCGGATCGCCGCTGAAACAGCGGGGTTTACGCGCTTGCGCCCCGTATTGATGACGGCAGGCGCGATGATCCTTGGCATGGTTCCCATGGCACTGGGCGTCGGTGAGGGTGGCGAACAAAACGCTCCACTCGCCCGTGCGGTCATCGGGGGGTTGATATTCGCCACTTTTGCGACGCTTGTGTTCGTACCAACGATGTACTATCTTCTCCGCAGAGTGCCGGTTTCTCCCCTTATCGACGAAACGAACAGAGGTAACCTTCATGAATAGAGTATACCCTGACAACGAACCGGCCCCGGACGACCTTCGCAGCATAGAGTCTAACAGCGGCCGCAAAGTGAAAGTATTTGCGAGCTTAGTGTCCATAGCACTCCTCATAGGTTTTTTGGTGACCAACCACATGAAGTCCGTCTACCGGGTTAATCTGGCGAACGCTGGATATAAACAGGCTTCTGCACCGCCTTCGATCGATGTGATAACGGTTAGAAACTCGCCCTCGTCTTTTCCGCTGACCCTGCCGGGTGAAACGGTAGCATGGTACGACAGCACAATCTATGCGAGGGTCGACGGCTATGTGGGGAGCTGGAAAGTAGACATTGGAGATCATGTGAAGAAAGGGCAGGTCCTGGCGACCATCGAAACTCCCGATCTTGACGCCAGGCTTGTGGCCGCCGAGGCAAAGGTGAAAGCAGCCCAGGCGCTGGTCGTTGCCCGGCAAGCCGATGCCGATTTTGCAAAAACCACTTATGCCCGATGGAAAGATTCGCCGAAGGGAGTAGTTTCCGAACAGGAACGCGACGCCAAGAAAGCAGGCTATGACTTCGCGGTTGCTCAACTGAACCAGGCGAAAGCCCAAGTCGGCCTCGATCAGGCGCTTGTTGACCAGTATACCGCTCTGACGCGATTCAAGCAGGTAGTGGCGCCTTATGACGGCACGATTACCGAGCGCCATATCGATATCGGGAATCTGGTTACGGCGGATAACAGTGCTAATTCAACGCCGCTCTACCGCATGGTGAAAGACGATCCCATCCGCGTTATGGTCTTTGTGCCGCAGAGTGCCGCTGGAGATATCAAGGTCGGTTGCACGGTCAGAATTCGACCTGGCAACGCCCCGGACCGCAAATTTGATGGGGAGGTAACCCGCACTGCGAATGCCATTAATCCACATACCCGTACTTTGCGTGTAGAAGCCGATATTCCCAACCCTGACCACGCGCTGGTGCCCGGAATGTATGTGAATGTTAATTTCGAGGTCCCGACCGAGGGGTTGGTGCAGGTACCCGCTGCCGCTTTGGTATTTCGCTCGGGCGGTCCCGAGGTTGGTGTGGTGGATAAGGACGGCCGCATGAGATTTCGCGGGGTGGAGATAGTGCGTGACAATGGGGCCCTGGTGGAGCTTGGGTCGGGTGTTTCAGCCGGTGATCGGGTTGGCTTGAACATCAGCAATCAGATCCTCGATGGAGATATTGTCGAAGCCCACGAATCGGCAGAGGCCCGTGCAGATGTCCGACGAGCCGAAGACTAATCGTCAAAAAGTTGCCGGATTTTCGATCTGTAACTTTTTGTTCGGCGCGATTGCCTGTTTTTGCCTTGCTGCCTGTGCGGTGGGCCCCGACTATCATACTCCCGCCATGAAAGTCCCGGATAATTTCGTCGCAGCGCAGGATAAAGGACAAAAGTCGATGGAACTCTCCATCGACAAGCCGGTGATAGATGCCGCCCAATGGTGGCAGAGGCTCGAAGATCCGAAGCTGAATTCTCTCATCGAGCGCGCAGTCCGGAACAATCCAGATATCGAGATTGCCCTTGACCGGATGCAAGAAGCAAGGACAGCGGAACTTGTCGTCATGGGACAGGATCTGCCTGTTGCCGGAGCAAGCGCCGGCGGAGGCGGCGGTACCGGAACCGACCTCGCACGCGGTCGCGTAGCACCGCCCCTGCATTCGGCGGAAAACGCCCAGGGCCTCAAAGAAATTGCGGGGGCCTTTGGTTTCGATGCAGGATGGGAGATTGATCTATTCGGCAAATACAGGCGCGCAATCGAGGCCGCCCAATACGATTCTCAAGCCGCTCTCGCAGCCCGAAATACGGTGTTGATTTCGATAATTGCCGATGTTGCACGCGCTTACATCGACATGCGCGCACAGCAGATGCAGCTCGCTGTTCTGGAAAAAAATACAGGTGTTGCCCTCGATTACTTTAATCTAACAAGAGAAAGGTTCGAACGAGGCATTACCAACGAATTGGACTTAAGCCTTGCCAAACGGCAATTGGCTTCTCTACAAGCTGAGAAAGCCCCTCTCGTCGGGCAGATCCATGCTGCTCAATATGTGATCGCCGTTTTGCTCGGTGAATTTCCGGAAGATCTCGCCAAAGAATTTGAAAAGCCGGAAATGATTCCTCAATTGCCTGAAAAAATCGATGCAGGCATACCACTCGATCTTTTGCGCCGCCGTCCCGACATACAGGAGGCCGAACGGCAACTTGCCGGCGCAACTGCCCGCATCGGTGTGGCGACGGCTGATTTGTTTCCGCACTTGGTGCTTTCGGGCGCTGTCGGGTATCAAGGACAGGGGCTCGGCGTTCATCCTGAAATGCTACGTTCCATATGGTCGATCGGGCCTTCGGTGAACTGGCGTTTGCTTGATTTCGGCACTCTGGACGCCTTGGTCGATATCGCCGATCTTCGATCTCGCGAGCTCTTGGTAAATTACAAGCGAACAGTGCTCAACGCGGTTCGCGAGGTCGATACCTCCATTGACTCTTACGCGGCCCAGCAGGACAGGCTGCATCATCTGAACGATGCGTTGGCCGCAAGCCAACGTTCCGTGAGTCTTGCAACCGAACGGTATGACCGTGGGCTGACGGATTCGCTGAATGTCATCGATGCCGAACGGCAGGAATATAACCTTGAGCAGCAATATGTTTCTTCTCATCAAGCGGCTGCAGAGCAATTCATTGCACTTTATAAAGCCCTCGGCGGGGGATGGGAGCAATACCAGTCGTTTCCGCCGATAAACGAGCCTCAACCGGCGGTCATCGCGGCGTTCAGGCGCCTGCTTGGTATCGAGCGGCCGGAGGTGAGCATCGACGAACCACCAGACCGGAATTCGACACGCCCTTAATCGTGGTTTCTATAACTGACTCCACTTGTAATAACCGTTACTTATGTTTCAAACAACTTGTGACGCCCGGACACGCCGAAGTGTAGAACGATAGAAAGATGTATGTTCAGATGCATAAGGAGGAGAAGTCATGGGAAGAATCGTCACGACAATATTGCTGCTCTTAATGCTCTTCGGCTATAGCGGTTTGACCGGCTCGGCTGCCGCCGCCTCGACGGGCGCTCAATCCACGGGGGGAAGTGAATCGCGCCTGCAATGTTCACCGGATCTGGACCCGGGCTGTCCTTTCGGCTGGCCTCGAGGTCTTCAGAACCCAAGACCGTCCTTCAATTACCAAGTCCCTCAGAGACCCTTTTCAAACGGGGATTTGCATGATAAGGACTCCGGGCCGTACCGGAGACCGATATGCTGCTATTGACCGGCATTTTTCAACTCGTTTCGGCGGCCAAATAGCCAAGAGTCAAGAATTAATTGTGACGTTTAAAGGCGCCGAGGTGTAAATGAATCGTGCTTTCGTGCGAAACGCATTACTGGCGATGCGAGATATGTCTTGTTAAGGAAAAGTAAGATGGAAAAAAAAGAGCATAAAGAGACCAATCTTAATAGAGTCATGGACGAGCGGGTAAACGCCGAATATTCTGAGGTCGCCGACCTGATCAAAACCATGATCCAAAAGATGCCTCAGGCAGATCCTCCGGCTGGATTGCTTCCGTTCGTGATGGAAGCTGTCAGGACTAAAAAAGTTCCTTTATGGTTGCGTGTCCGCCGATGGGCGTCCTCACCCAGGTCGCTGGATTTTACTCCTTTGCAAATAGCCTTCGCAACGGCCCTCTCGGCCCTTGTAGTGTTTTCCGTTCTTTCAGTGCAAGAGAGGGGGGTCCGCAATATTGCACGAACACACCAGGCTGCGCTTGTGCAAACAGCACTTACGAAGGGACCGGAATCCAAGGGATCGGTTCCGGTGGTATTCGCTCTGGATATGCCTGATGCCAGTTCGGTTCACGTGGTCGGCTCGTTTAACAATTGGGTTCCTCAACCCTGCGAGTTGCACAGGGAGAACGGTTCGGCCCGATGGATGCTCACCGTCCAGCTCAAGCCCGGCCGCTACGAATACGCTTTCCTTGTGGATGGAAGACATATGCCGCATCCCGGCGCGGAGGCCTTGGAGGATGACGGGTTTGGAAACAAAAATACGGTGCTGGCTTTGGAACAGGAAGATGATATTTAGGAATTCGTTTCTCTGCCTGATCACGATTGCTGTGGCCTTCATGGTTCCGATCCAAGTTTGCGCTCAAAACGATCACGCGAGCGTAACACGTGCTGTCCAAGAGGCAAAGAAAGCCGGTGTTTCCGATGAAACCATAGGCAGGTTGCTCTCACTCGGTTACGATAACGGAATTGATGCGGCGCCCATGGCCAACCTGGTGCGCATTATCGGAGAGGTCGGTAAAGAGAATCTGCCTCAGGCTCCTTTTGTCAACAAAATCGAAGAGGGGTTGGCCAAACATGTTCCAGCGGCATCGATAGAGCAAGTGCTGAACCAAAAAAAACAGAACTATCTGTTTACCATGTCGGTTGTCGCGGGCTATCTGAAAAACCATAACCTTTCTCAAGAC
>Ga0326728_10019927_pt1 | contig 12908 bp, 7 predicted proteins | sample MB3enrmetagenome_FD_207602 | JGI IMG/M metagenome (GOLD analysis project Ga0326728, IMG submission 207602) | Lab enriched peat soil microbial communities from McLean, Ithaca, NY, United States - MB31MN | ecosystem: Environmental > Terrestrial > Soil > Wetlands > Peat | place: USA: New York...
GCTCAGGGTTCTGATCGCTGACGACCACGCCATCGTGCGCCGGGGCCTGATCGAGATTCTGTTGCGCGAACTCGAGAATCCCGTTTGTGGAGAAGCGGAGAATGCCCAGCAGGTTCTTGCTCAGGTCCGGAGCCAAACCTGGGATCTGCTGATTTTGGATGTCAGCATGCCCGGGCGCAGTGGCATCGACGTTCTTAGCGACTTGAAACGCACGCATCCGAAACTGCCCGTCCTGGTTCTCAGCATGCATCCCGAAGGCCAATACGGCAAGCGGGTGCTCAAAGCGGGCGCTTCCGGCTACATGAACAAGGACAGCGCGCCGGAAGAATTAATCAAGGCCATTCGCAAAGTGCTGGCGGGCGGCCGCTATGTGAGCCCGGCGCTGGCGGAAAAGCTGGCTTGGGACCTGGGTGAAGACAACGCGCGCTTGCCCCACGAGGCTCTCTCTGACCGTGAATTTGAAGTCCTGCGCATGATTGGTTCGGGAAAGACGATCAGCCAGATCGCCGAGGAGCTCCATCTGAGCGTGGCTACAATCAGCACCTATCGGGCCCGGATTCTGGAGAAGATGAATATGACCACCAATGCGGAGTTGATGCGTTACGCCTTCCAGAACCGCTTGGTGGAATGAGCTTGTCTCCTGGCGGTCCTGCAGGCGCGCGCCGATCGGCCCCTCCACCGGCCCCAAGGCGTTGTGGCGTGCGTTCAGCGCCTTCCCCAAGCCCCTTATCCAAGTTGCTTGCAACCTTATCCGGCACGCCGGACACTAGCATATACGTATAGGCTACTGTCGGGGTCTGCACCTCGGCCCCCGCAACGGGCGCCCCTGCAAGGCAACGTGTCGTTTCCAGTTACCGTGTCAGAGAAATGATGACACGCGAAGCCCAGTTAACTCGACGCCAATATCCAGCTTTCGGCGATAGCGTCCCTGCCGCGGATGGGGCAGGCTGATACGTGGGGGGCGACTGATGAGAGTTCTGATCGCTGACGACTCCGAGGTTATCGTGCAACGCTTGGTTCAAGCGCTTGGTGAAATCAGCGGTGTCGAAATTGTTGGGCGCGCCCGTACGGGTGCGGAGGCCTTGCAGGCACTCCGCGATCTGCACCCTGAGGTCGTGATCCTGGACATCAGAATGCCGGACGGAACTGGCATTGACGTGCTGGAAGGCATGAGGAAAGAGAAACTGGCGCCGATCACAATCGTCCTGACGAACTTCGCCTTCCCGCAGTATCGCAGAAAATGCCTGCAGCTGGGGGCGCGATGCTTTTTCGACAAGTCGGCTGAATTCGCAGAAGTCAAACAAGCGCTGAGCGAGCTGATTCACAAACCCCCGGCGCCCGCCGAGAATGGCTCGAGTGGAACGGAGCAAGAAGCTCATCAGGCGTCTTAAGAAAGAGCAGGGAGATGGAGCGGCTGTTTCTAATTGGCGCGGTTGCGTGCTTGGTCGTTTCGTGGCTCTACATTTTCCTCCTGAAAACCAAAGTGCGCGACTGCATGACCTACATTCACAATCGTATCGACACAGCCAGCCGCAGCCTGGTAGGCCCGCTCCGCAGTCCTGCAGGCGGGCACAACTCAAAGCGGACCGGCAACTCTTGGTGCATCGGCAGGAAGGAAGCGGCAATGCCGGCACTGGAAAAGGTGACCATGGAAGGAAAGCCGAAACTCATCGTCGGTGGCTCAGATAGTCCTCAACCACTGCATTATCTTTGTTCGCATTGCTTGCAGCCATTCTATCTACCTGGAAATCAGCCGCCGAAGGAAGCTGTGGCGGAACTGCTCCAGAGCTTTGGGGAACACGTTGAGCGAGAGCATCGGAGCCCGGGCCCTGATTCGAATGCCCCGCAGGCGGAAGCCGATAAACGGGACAATCGTTAGAGTAATGGGGTTACAACACGGTTGAGCGGTTTCCAAAATGGGCCTCTCCGTGTTTTATGCTGTTCGCGGGCGTTGAGAGCACAGAGAAGGAATCTTCGTGAATCAACGACGCGTTGCTGACGAGTGCTCCAGGACAGTGTGAGAAATCCTGGGACTGAAACAGCAGGAACGCGAGGTTTGGTTAGAAGGAGCTGTATGAGTCTGGAGCCAATGGGAGGACGAGAGGACAAAGGGCTTGCTGAGACCTTGATCAAAAGCCTGCCGCACCTCTTCTTCACCGCCGTCGAACAATCTTCGGAAGCCGTGGTCATCACCGACGCCCGAGGCAACATCGAATACGTCAATCCGGCATTCACCCGCATTACAGGGTACACGCGCGAGGAGACCCTGGGGCAGAATCCCCGGCTCCTGAAATCCGGCGAGCACGATCCGGAGCTTTATCGCGAGCTGTGGAAGACCATTCTCACCGGAGCGTCCTGGCGCGGTGAGCTCATCAACCGGCGCAAGGACGGGAGTTTTTACGCCGAGGAGATGCACATTGCGCCGGTGTGCAACCCTCGCGGAGAAGTCACCCATTTCATCGCCACTCAACAGGACGCGACAACCCGCCGCCAACTCGAACAGCAGCTAAAGTGGGTGCAAACGGTGGAGGCGGTCGGACGTCTGGCGGGGGGAGTGGTCCATGAATTGAATAACCTGCTCGCCATCATTTCCGGTTACGGACAGCTTTTGCAGGGACGCGTGAATCCCGAAGGCCTGGGTGCAGTGGAGGAAGTCCTCAAGGCTGCGGAACGGGCGGCCGCACTCACACGCCAATTGCTCTCCTTCAGCCGGAGTCAAATCCTGGCCCCGGAGGTCCTGGACTTGAACTTGGTCGTGTCCGACACCTTGAAGATGCTCCGCCTTCTGGTCGGTGACGGTATCGAACTCGCGACTATTCAACAAGCAGACTTGGGACAGGTGATGGCCGACCGGGGACAAATCGAGCAAGCGATCATGCATTTGGCCGTGAACGCGCGCGACGCCATGCCCGAGGGCGGCAAAATCACGATTGAAACGGCCAACGTCTATCTGGATGAGGCTTATTCACGAACCCACGTCGGAGCCAGTCCTGGTCCGCACGTGATGGTATCCGTGGCCGCCATGGGCGCGAAGCCGGATACCGAATCCCCAGCGTCGTCCTTCGAGCCTCCTTTCACAGCAAAGAGAGCAGGCAAAGGGGCAGGATTAGGGTTGGCAACTGTCTTCGGCGTCATCAAAGAGAGCGGCGGCCACATTTGGATTCAAACCACGCCCGGACAGGGTACGGCCTTCAAGATCTACCTTCCCGGCATTGGGGAGACCGCGCCCAAGGTGGAGCCAGTTCAGCCACGCCCCGTCCTGCCCACGGGATCGGAGACTATTTTGTTCGTCGTCGAGGAGCGCGGAGTTCGGTCCATCGTCGGGAAGACACTCGAGTCGCTTGGCTATAAGGTCTTGGAAGCGCACGGACCCGTCCGAGCTTTGGCGATCATCGATCAGAGTTCCCAACCGATTCATCTGCTGTTGACTGACCTGGTGATGCCCCAGACGGGTGCTAAAGAGTTAGCCAACTGCTTGCAAGCCTCACGGCCAGAGTCGAAAGTCCTCTATATGTCAGGGCAGACAGAGGACACTTCTGTCCACCACAGCACTCTGGAAGCCGGACCATCTTATCTCCTAAAACCCTTCACGCCTGAAACCCTGGCGCGTAAGGTGCGCGAAGTGCTGGACCTTCCAATTCAACCCAGGTAAGCGGAATGTCAACCGGCCCGATTTCAGGGATTGAGGACCGCCAGGTCGAGGTCGCGGAAACCATGAGAATCGCCCGACGGTGGACGGATGTGGTGCGGGCGTCCCGCCCGCTGTGGCACGGGCATCCTGCCCGTGCGCGGGAGCGGGACGCTCCCGCGCGACCGCGGGCGAGACGCCCGCGCCACGATTTTCAAGGCAGAAAGTGATGATAGAATAGTTGCAGGGCGAATTGGACCGTCTAAAAGGGATGAGATTCCTTTCCGCAGGAATTGGAGTTCCACAGGAGGGAAGCGATGTTCCGTCTTGCATGCTGTCTGCTCGTGGCGACGCTGGCGCAGGCCGCTGAACCGGTATTCCAGACTTCGTTTGAGAAGCCAGGCCAGGACTGGACGGTGGTTCGCGGTTCGACTGCGGCTGACTCCGCGGTGCTGCACGAGGGTCATAAGTCGCTTCGCCTGGAGCGCGACGTTGCCTCCCCGGACGCCTGTGTGCGCTTGGCGCCCGTCTCTCTCAGCATCGGCAAGGAGTATGAATTGAGCGGCTGGGTGCGAACCGAGAACCTCGAGGTGCATGACCTCGACCGTTCCCCCATCGCTATTGGCGCGGCGCTGACCATGGCCTCGATGCCCTTCGATGTGCATTCAGCCTCACTGGGCGGCACTCAGCCCTGGACGCGCCTCACCCTTCCATTCGTGGCCAGCAGTGCGCAGGACCATATCCTGCTCACAGTCGGCAATGGCGGATCATTTCGCGGCAAGGCCTGGTTTGAAGGCGTGCACCTGGAGGAGAAGTCCTCGAGTGATGAATGGCCGGTTCGGGACGCCGTCGAGACCTTGGGCCCCGCTTACCGCTACCCCGCCGCCGGTTGGATTTATCTCCACATCGAAGGCCAGCCTTACGAGCGCGGCTATCAGCACGGGCACCTCATGGCTCGTGAGATTCCGGAGTATCTGGAGCGCTGCGCAGCGTCGCTCGGCTCCAAGGAACGCTGGGACGACTATCGCACCACCGCCAACACTCTTTTCCTACGCGGCTTCGATCGCGAAATCCTGGAGGAGATGCGGGGCATCGCGGAAGGCGCTTCCGACGCCGGCGCCCGCTGGCAGAACCGGCGCATCGATTTGCTGGACATCGTCGTGGCCAACACCACGGTCGAGATGGGCGAGTTGCCTTCCGCCGTCGCCACCACGCCCACGGGGCTGGAAGGCCTCAACTTTGATACACCGCCCTACGCCAGGCGCGATTCCGCGCTCGATCATTGCAGCGCGTTTGCAGCCACCGGGCCCGCCACACGGGACGGCAAAATGGTGATTGGGCATGTCACCTGGTGGCCGCTGACGCTCGCCGAGCAAACCAACGTCCTGCTCGATATCAAGCCGGCCGCCGGCCATCGCATGCTCATCCAGAGTTATCCCGGCGGCATTGAAAGCGGCACCGATTGGTACCAGAACGATGCGGGCATCGTGCTCACTGAAACCACTATCGATCAGACCCCCTTCAACCCCCAGGGCACGCCGGTGGCCTTCCGCGCGCGCATGGCGATTCAATACAGCAGCAACATCGACGATGTGGTGCGTTATCTCGGCAATCGCAACAACGGCCTTTACACTAACGAATGGATTATGGGCGACGCCAAAACCAACGAGATTGCCCTCTATGATCTCGGCACGAACCACACCGGGCTTTGGCGAAGCTCCAAAAACGAATGGTTCGGCGGAACACCCGGCTTCTACTGGGGCGACAACAACGGCAAAGATCTCAGCGTCCGCCTTGAGGACTACCCTGACCCCAAAGGCGACCCTGATTTCATCCCTTATTCCCCGGGGCCGCGCGACCTGGCCTGGCAGGAGCTTTATCGAAAGTATCGTGGCCAGATCGATGAGCAGTTCGGCTTCCTGGCTTTCCGCACCGCGCCGCTGGTCAGTTCCAGCACCATGGACGCCAAAGTCACCACCGCCGATATGGCCAATCGCCTTATGGTTTGGGCAGAGATCGGCAAACCCAACCAGCGAGAATGGCTGCCTCATAAATGGGACTCTGCCAACGACGATGGCCTGTACCCGTCGGGCTACTCTCTCTTTGAAGCTGAGCCCTCAGCAAGCCTCCTCTCTGCAATTCAGCAGAACGAAAAGCTTCGACTTACGGCAGCGCTCGACCCGCCGCAGACGAGGACCGCCCTCCTAGACCCGCCGTCGTACGAGGGCCGGCTCTGGAAAGGTTGGGTACTGCCGGCCTCCGAAGCCGACGACTGGTTCGTCGCCGGTTCAGCCCAATACCGGCGGGTGCTCCAATCGAGCGATGTAGAGGAAGCCCTCAATGCCCAGCGCGCCATCATCCGCGGCCTGAAACTCATCCCTGACACGCCGTTGAATCACCTCCGCCGCGAGCAAGCTCAGGGAGTGCTGTTTTTGGATTCGTTGCGTCGCAAAATGGGCGACGAGGCTTTCCTCAAGCTGATGAATGACTATTTCGCAGCTAACACGACTAAGCCTGTCACGGCGGAATCTTTCCTCGAAAAGGCCGGGGTTCGATTCGAAACTGTCGACCCTCCTGCCGGTCCCGCTTACCTCACCAACGAAATCTGGCGCCGACTCTCCTCGGCCGTGATCGTCTACGGCACGGAGCGCGAAGCCGGTGCGAACCGCTACGCCGCCGAACGGATGCAGAACCACTTCCTGGATCACTACGAAAGCGAGGTCCCCATCTACAAGGACTTTGAAGCCTCTGAGGAAATGCTGCGCCATCACGATGTAGTCTTTGTGGGCCGCCCGGAGGCCAACTCCGCGCTGGATCTTTGGGTGGGCAAACTTGGTCTCGATTACGAGGGCGCAGCTTTCAAGATCGACGGAAAGGTACATGCCGGCGAACGCGAAGCCCTGATTCTCGCCGCGGAGAACCCGCTCGACCCCGCTCACATGGTTCTGGTGGTTGCAGGTAACGACGCGCTCAGCACGGTGAAAGCACAGAGCGCGCAATTGCCCGCCGACGAGTATGTCATATTCAGGACGGGCAGCGAGCTAACCAAAGGCTTCATCGAGCAAAGCGTGAAACGCTGATTCCCGGATGACTGAAACGGATCTCTCCGAATATCCCACAGTTGAATTGGAATACTTGCGCTGATATTGTCATCCGCGCCGGCTCTCGCTTCCCCTGGAAGTAGATCCGCAGAGGAGAGCGACGGCCGCAGAGTCCGCGCGGCACGATACTCGCTGCTGCCGTCAGGAGAACGCCATGGCGGTTACTACCAAGAGCAGATTACATCTGGTGATTGACACTGTGCGGGACGGCAGGGCTACGCTTTTTGCACTGCGGCTGATCGTGGCCGGAATCGGCGTCGCGGCTTGGTTTGGAACCCAGGCCCTGATCGGCCAACGGCCTCTCTCATCCGGAATCGGCGATGGCATGCACCTTCTGTTCACACCCTTGAACCAGTACCTGATCGGGCATCCCACAGCCGCCAACGGCCTGCTCATCATCAGTTCGGGGCTGGTTGATATACTGGCGGTCTTTATCCTTCTCGAGTGGCTCTTTGGACAGAGCGTCCGCCCGCTGCTCGGCCTGGCAATGGTCCTCGGGTTGCGCCAGGCGATGCAAGCTCTTTGTGCGCTGCCGATACCCAACAATATGATTTGGCACTGCCCTGGCTTCCCATCCTTGCTGGTGACGTACGGCGTTTCTAGTGATTTCTTCTTTTCAGCGCATACGGCCATCGCCGTTTTCGCCGCGACGGAGTTAACGCGCCGGGGCCGCCCGTGGCTTAAGGGTGTAGCCGTTTTCAGCGTCGTATTCGAGGCCACAACAGTGCTCGTTTTGAGGATCCACTATACGATGGATGTCTTTACCGCCATCGTTACAGCGCTCTATGTCGCCCATATCACTGAGAGAATTTCGCCGGGATTGGACCTAATGCTGGCGAGAGCCTTCCCGCCGCCTGCAAAATGACGGCATAAACCCAAGTACCGACCCTGCCGGATCAGCGGCGCCCAGCGGCCGACATGCGGAGTGGCGTCTTCTCAGGACCTTAGTACCATTGAGAACCCCTATCTTACTGGATATAGTCCAGCCTACAAGTGCAAGATGACCCCGAGCAGGGAACTTGAAGACGCAGGTCGTACGAATTCCCCGGTATGAGTCCTAACCCTGTTGGAATGGATCGAGAAAGACGGTAGTCAGTTTGTAAAGACGCTAGAAGGAAAGCTGGGCGGAGTCGTAGATGTCCAGTCCGGAAAAGCTCGAGCGCGGGTCAGTAATCCTCATTGTTGATGATGACGTAACTTTACGAGCCCTCTTTCGGGAATCGCTTGATCAGGTCGGCTTCGAGGTTATTGAAGCGGAAGATGAGTCAAAAGCGCTTCAGAGGTTCACGGAGACGTCGCCCGATCTCGTCGTGATGGACATGGACACGTCCAACCTGGACGGTTTTGAAGCCTGTGCGGCTCTCCGCCGTCTACCTCAGGGGCAAGACACGCCCATCGTGATGGTCACCCGGCGCGACGACATTGAGTCCGTCAACCGGGCTTTTGAAGCTGGAGCAACAGACTTCTTGCCCAAGCCCCTGAATTGGACGCTCTTCGGCCACCGCGTTCGATACTTGCTGCGTGCCAGCCAGACCTACCGTGCCCTGAAGGCCGGCGAGGCAAGACTCGCCAAGGCCCAACGGATGGCGCGGTTAGGACATTGGGATTGGGACGTCAGCGAGGACCGGTGGTCTTTCTCTGATGAGGTGTGCAGGATCTTTGGTTTTGGCCTTGAGGACCAGCCCGCAAAGCGCGAGCTCATGGCCAAGGTTATTCATCCCGAGGATCGCGACCACGTCTTGCAATTGTTCCAGGCGGCGTTGCGGGGTGAAGAGAAGTACGAGATTGAATACCGCCTCTTGCTGCCCGATGGAGCGTTGCGCGTCGTGGCGGAGCAAGCTGAGGTCAGCTTTGACGGGCGTGGCCGTCCGAGGCAGGTAGAAGGAACACTCCAGGATCTGACCGAGCGGCGGCAAGTAGAAGCAAGAATACGATATCTGGCTTACTACGACGGACTAACCGGTCTTCCCAATCGCCGAATGATGTCCGAACACGTCGCCCAGGGATTGCGTCAGGCGCGGAGAAGCAAGAGGCCGCTTGCGCTGCTGTTTCTCGACCTCGACAATTTCAAGTCCATCAACGATTCTTTGGGGCATGGCTGGGGGGATAAGCTATTGCGGCAGGTCGCTGACCGGCTTTCTCAATGCGTGCGCGCTGGTGACCTGATATCCCGGCCCGGCGCGCAAACCTCGACCCCCCCTGTCTTCCGCTTCGGTGGTGATGAATTTGCAATCCTTCTGTTCAATCTTCAGAAGGAGCGGGACGCTTTGTTGGTCGTACAGCGCATTATGAGCGCCCTCAAGGCACCCTTTGTGATTGAAGGGCACGAACTCTTCGCTACAGCCAGCATCGGCATTGCTGTGTCCCCGTCGGATGGCGAGGATCTCAAAACGCTTCTCCGAAATGCCGACGCGGCCATGTATCAGGCCAAACAAAAAGGGAAAAACACTTTCGAATTCTATACAAAATCGCTGACGCGAATGTGCGTCGAGCGGATGAAGATCGAAGCCAGGCTGCGTCGTGCGGTTGAGCAGGGAGAACTGAAGCTCTGCTTTCAGTCTAAGCTCGAAGCTCAATCCGGCCGTCTTGCCGGGGTCGAGGCCCTGCTTCGATGGAACACCGCGGGTTTAGGTTCCGTGCCGCCGGAAAGATTCATCCCCCTCGCTGAGGAAACGGGACTCATTGTCCCGATCGGAGAATGGGTGTTGAGAGAGGCCTGCCGCCAGATCCAAGCCTGGGAAACCGTCGGACTGCCTCTGGTCCCAGTCGCAGTCAACGTCTCGGCCCGACAATTTCAACGCAGCGACCTTTCCGAATTCATCTCCAGTTTGCTGGAAGAAACCGGTCTGAGCCCTCAGAGCTTGGAACTGGAGCTCACGGAAAGCGCCATCGTCGAGGATGTTCCAAGGGCCAAGGTAGTGCTTCAGAAGCTCAGCGAACTGGGCGTGAGGCTCTCCATCGACGATTTTGGGACCGGATTCTCCTCTTTAAGTCTGCTTCGGTGGTTCCGGGTGGACGCACTCAAGATTGACCGGTCGTTTGTGCAAGATCTCCCCCAAGATGCGGACGACTCGGCAATAATCCTCGGTATCATCGCGATGGCGCACAACTTAGGCATCCGAGTCGTCGCCGAAGGTGTGGAGACGGAATCCCAATTCGCCTTCTTGAAAGAGCATGGGTGCGACGAAGTGCAGGGTACCCTTTTCGGCCTGCCGGTAACGGGTTCGGAGTTTGCGCAATCGCTCGACGAGGCCGGCCCCAGCCTGCGGTTTTCGCTTCCGATTCCACGGAGGGTACACTAGTGGAACCTGCACGTGGGCTCGATCGGGCCGGTGCGTATTGACCGTACCGAAGTACCGTTGAACGCGGGTGTTCTCACAGTTAGAATCCAGGCCGGTGCAAGCAGAGAATTGGGAGACGAGCGCGTGTAACCAGGCGAGGTCAATCCTGCCGCCAACGTCGGAAAGTGCACAAAAGAACATGCCAGCCGGTAGATCACTTCGATGCATTTCAGCCCTGGCAAGGGCGTGTCTGCTGCTGACAATCTTCTTTTGCTTTTGGAACACTCCGGCCCAAGCCCTGATGCCAATCAAGACCTTGACGCAGTATGTCCACGAAGTCTGGCAGCAAGAGGATGGGTTGCCTGAAGATGATGTGACAACGATCACTCAGACGCGAGACGGATATATCTGGCTGGGAACCGAGGCCGGTTTGGTTCGCTTCGATGGAATTCGCTTCACCGTGTTCGACCAATCTAACACGCCTGAGCTCACCAGCGGTTTTATTCACAAGTTGCACGAAGGCCGTGATGGCAGTCTGTGGATCGGCACGGACGCAGGCGGCATCTATCGATTACAGAATGGAAAGTTCACGGCCTATCCCACCCCGGACGGGCTTTCCAATGACACTGTCGTGGCACTATGTGAGACCGATGACGGAAGTCTCTGGATTGGAACGGAAGGGCATGGACTGGGGCGCTTAAAGGACGGCAAATTCTCGCGTTACACGACCAAAGACGGCTTGTCGGACGATTTCGTTTGGGCACTGATGGGAACCGACGATGGAAGCCTTTGGATTGGCACGAACCACGGCCTCAACCGGCTCAAGGACGGAAAATTCACTCTCTACACCACGAAAGACGGGCTCCCCAACAATGTTGTTTGGTCGTTGGGTTCAGGCCGAGAGCACAGCTTATGGGTCGGAACGGGCGCCGGATTATGCCAGATGCGAGATGGCCAATTGCAGGCCCTCCCCGGGCACGAGGGTGCAGAGAGAAACCGTGTGATCTCGCTCGTTGAAGACCACCAGGGCACCTTATGGGTTGGGACAGATGGTCATGGGTTGGAGCGTATCCAAGACGGAATGGTCTCGGCTTTTACCACCAAGGAGGGCCTATCGAACGACACGGTTTCTGCGATTATGGAAGATGCCGAGGGCAGCCTTTGGCTCGGCACGTTTGGCGGCGGTTTGGTTCGATTGAAGGACGCTAACTTCGTCACCTATGGCAATGATCCAGAATTACACTGGGGAGGGGTCGATGGCGTTTATGAAAGCCACGACGGCAGCATGTGGATAGGAACTGCAAACCGCGGATTGGCCCGGTTTAAACCGGGGAGGGTCACCACCTACACCAGCAAAACGGGTTTGCCGGAAGATCAAGTATTGAGTGTTCTCGAAAGCCACGACGGCAGCCTTTGGGTGGGAACCAAGGGCGCCGGAGTGGCCAGGATCTACAACGACAAGGTCACCACCTACAGCACGAAAAACGGCCTCTCCAACGACTCCATTCGAGCCCTTCTTCAGGATCAAGACGGCGACGTTTGGATCGGCACGCGGAGCGGCGGGCTCAATCGCTTTCGAGACGGGAAATTTACCCTCTATTCAACCCGCAACGGATTGCCCTCCGACGTCATCAGGGCCCTTTACCGGGATCCTAAAGGCACGCTCTGGATCGCCACGGAGAAGGGGCTCGTCGCGATGACGGGCGACGGCTTTCGAACCTACACCACCAAAGACGGCCTGGCGAACGACGAGACGTGCTCCATTTATCAGGACCAAGAGGGAACGTTCTGGATTGGGTCATGTTCTGGCGGGCTGAGCCGATTCAAGGACGGCAAGTTCACCGCCTACACGAAGCGACAAGGATTGTTCGACGACATCGTATTCCAGATCCTCGAGGATGACCAGGGTAATCTCTGGATGAGCTGCAACCGGGGCGTCTATCGTGCCAGCAAGAAGGAACTGAACGAATTTGCGGAAGGGAAGATCAAGTCTATTCAGTGCATTTCCTATGGCAAATCCGACGGAATGGCCAGCCACGAATGCAATGGCGGCTTTCAGCCTGCCGGGTGGAAAGCCAAGGATGGGAGCTTGTGGTTCCCCACCATCAAGGGGGTCGCCGTGGTCAACCCGGCCCACCTGAAGGTTGACGAGCACCCGCCCCGGGTCATGATCGAGCAGCTCTTGATTGATGGCAAGCCCGTGCCGGCGTCGGGGTACATCGAGGTGCCGCCAGGGCAGAACAGACTTGAGTTCCGCTACACCGGTCTCAGTTTTTCCGCGCCCGGCCGGGTACAATTCAAGTTCCAGTTGACAGGTTTCGACGGGGACTGGGTCGATGCCGGAGCACGACGCATCGCCTCTTACACAAACGTTCCTCCCGGCCGTTACCGGTTTCGGGTGATCGCACGCAACGAGGAAGGGAACTGGACCCAGGAAGGCGCGGCTGTCGACCTTTATCTCAAGCCGCATTTCTACCAAACGCTCTGGTTCTACACCTTTTCAGGACTGTTGCTGCTGTTCACGGCGGTTGGGGGATATCGGCTCCGGATCCGGGCGATCCGCGCGCACGAAAAGGAGTTGGAGGTCCGCGTGAAGGATCGGACCGAGGAGTTACAGAAAGAAATCGTGGAGCGCAAGCGGACGGAGTTGGAGCTGCAAAAGGCCAAAGAGGGCGCGGAGGCCGCTAGCCGCGCCAAGAGTATGTTTCTGGCCAACATGAGCCACGAGATTCGCACCCCCATCAACGGCATCCTGGGGATGACAGAGTTGACCCTGGAAACGGAACTGACCGCCGAGCAGCGGGAATTCTTGGGAATGGCCAAAACTTCAGCCGACGCCTTGCTTACTGTCCTCAACGATGTCCTGGACTTCTCCAAAATCGAGGCCGGCAGGCTCGA
>Ga0326728_10019928_pt1 | contig 12908 bp, 10 predicted proteins | sample MB3enrmetagenome_FD_207602 | JGI IMG/M metagenome (GOLD analysis project Ga0326728, IMG submission 207602) | Lab enriched peat soil microbial communities from McLean, Ithaca, NY, United States - MB31MN | ecosystem: Environmental > Terrestrial > Soil > Wetlands > Peat | place: USA: New York...
TTGAGCTCTTTCGGCAAGATAACCGCTTAATGCCTGGGTTCCGAGCGGAGAAAAGAACGGGAATCCACTCGTCATCGAACAGGGCACAACGAAAAACCAAGGCCGCTACACCGTGCCCAGCCTTGCGCAAAGCGTGATCGCACCGATCAGCCCTTCAGCGTTGATCTACAAGATCGTCTGAGCGCCGTCATTTCCACAACGGGAATGAATGCCTTTAGTCTAGGATATCGAGAATCTTACTCAAGAATTCTTTAGTAATGCGACATGGTTACTTTCCAGCGCTAAAGCTCGCAACTCTTCCGATTCTGAAGCCGATTCTGCTTCGCCCGTCTGGACTCGGGGTCTTCAGGACAGCCCTACCGTGCTGGAAATGTTGAGAAAGTTATTTTTTCTCCCCCAACTCTCTGATCCGGCTGGCCTCGAAGCTGACGATCTTCCACACGCCGTGCTCATTGCGCACATAAACGCGGGTGTAGCGGAAGTTTCCCTCCACAGGCCCTTCGGCGTTGCTGCCGCTCACCGTAGCCAGGGAAGTGACCAGTGCGGTGGTTCCGTAGAAGCGCACCTTGCGGTCGGAGAGTTCCAGGGAGGTAAAGTGGAGCCGCCCGCTGCGCATCCTAGCCAGCGTCTCCTCCCGGGTTTGCAACGTGCCGGAGGCGGTGATCGCCATATAATCGTCGGCCAGCAGCGCATCCATCGCGGGGATGTCGGCATTCAGGATAGCCTTGCGCCAGCTCTCTTCGAGTTGATCGATCTCGTGCCGGCTCTCGTGCTTCTCGGCCCGATGCATACCCGGCTGCGGCGAAGGGATGCTCTGCGCCGCGGCACCGAGCGTCAGCGCAAACGGCAAGAGCAGAAGCAGCGAACGTGGCAGCGCCAACCGGCGTCCAAGGAGCATCGAAGAGAAAATCGTCGCGCGTGGCATAAGCGAACCGATGGTATTACCGGCGGGGCAGCGCGGTCAATACAATTCAAATTGCGCGGGCGCCGCCATCCGCCAAGCGGATCATCCCATGCGTTGGACGCAACAGCAGCTCAGACGAGAGCGTCCAGATCTTCCCGATGGCGCTCCCGCATCTTCTGGTAGAGGCCGCCCACCGCGTGCTGTTTGAAGTGCTTCGACTCCTGGTGCGCCGTCAGCGCCGCGGCGTCCCGGTACTGCTCGTAGATCAGCACGGTGTCCGGTTCGCCCTCTACCCGATGGGGAACGTAGTTGACGCACCCCGGTTCCTGGCGGGATGCGGTGGCCAGTTGGCGCAGGGTCTCGGCGATGTCGTCTCGATCTTCGGGGGCAAACTTCAAGCGCACCATAAAGGAAATCATGAAGCCATCTTCCTTGCATGCGGGGGCAATGCCGCCCCCGCGGGTTCTCATTCCAGCCTATGCGTGGATCTCTTCCAGAGCCGCGGCAAACTCCGGCAAAACCATGGTCTGATCCCGGTCCGGACCGGTCGAGACCATGCCGATGCGCGCCCCGCTCTCCCGCTCCTGGAAGCGCAGGTATTCCTGGGCCGCCTGGGGCAGCTTGTCGAACTCGGTAATGCCCTCGGTCGAGCACTGCCAGCCCTTCATGGTGGTATAGACCGGCTTGATCGACTCCAGCCCATGCACGTCGGCGGGAACTTGGTCGGTGTGCTTGCCGTCGATCTCGTAGCCCGTGCAGATGGGAATCTCGGCCAGTTCATCCAGCACATCGAGCTTGGTAATGACCAGCCACTCGGTGCTGTTGACCCGGTTGGAGTAACGCAGCAGGGGCAGATCGAGCCAACCGCAGCGCCGCCGCCGCCCGGTGACCGCGCCGAACTCATTGCCGCGCGTCTGCAGATGGTCGCCGGCGGGGCCAAAGATCTCGGTGGGGAACGGTCCCTCGCCCACCCGCGTCACATAGGCCTTGGTCACGCTGATGACCGTGCCGATGGCCGCCGGACCCAGACCGCTCCCGGTCGCCGCCCCGCCTGCCGCCGCCGAAGAGGAGGTCACATAGGGATAGGTGCCGTGATCGATGTCCAGCATGGTGCCCTGCGCGCCCTCGAACATCACGCTGCCGCCCTTGGCCAGGATCGAGGCTAAAAGCTGGCCGGTGTCGGCCACAAAGGGGCGAATCTCCTCGGCTGCCGCCGCGTATTCCTCGTAAATCTGCTTGGGGTCCAGCGGATCGGTGCCGAAGAGCGCGTGCACGATGGCGTTCTTCTCCGCGCAGGCCGCCTCGATGTGCGTCTTGAGCAGTTCCGGGCGCATCAGATCGACGATGCGCAGGCCGCCCCGCGACATCTTGTCCTCATAGGCCGGCCCGATGCCCTTGCTGGTGGTGCCGATCTTCTTGCGCCCCGGCGCGCTCTCCGCGGCCAGCTCGATCATGCGGTGGTAGGGAAGAATCACCTGCGCGCGGTTGGAGACAAAGAGCCGCCCTTCCACATCGATCTTCAGATCGCGCAGCTTCTTCAATTCCTTGAGAAAGAAGACCGGGTCCAGCACCACGCCGTTGCCAATCACATTCTTGCAACCCGGACGCAGCACCCCGCAGGGCATCAACTGCAAGACGAACTTCTGCTCGCCATGAATGACCGTGTGCCCGGCATTGTGTCCGCCCGCATAGCGCGCCACCGCGGAGAACCGCTCGCTGAGCACGTCCACGATCTTGCCCTTGCCCTCGTCGCCCCATTGGGCGCCCAGAACCACCGCCGATTTTGCCCGCATTCCACTCTCCGCTTCCGTCTTTTCCTGGCCCATGGCCGTTTGCCGCAACCCAACCCCGCCGGCTTTGAAAACCAAAGCCGCCCTCAGGGCCCAGTTGACGATGGAAGGCGCAAATCTTTCACGGCGCGCCACTTTCGATGATAAACCCTCAGCGCTTTTTGCACCTTCGGGGAGGGCGATTCTCAGAGCAATCGCATGAAGCTTTCATTCGCGCCGAGACTGCCTTTTTGTTGCTTCAATTGTCCCAAAACCCTGATTCCGTCCCGAAGGGACGACATGAAAGTAGCCCAGGACAAGCGCAGCGTAGTCCTGGGTTGGCGTCCCAAAGAATTTTTTCCGCCCCGGAGGGGCAGAATGAGAGCTTGAAAAGATGAATCCGCCGTTCATGCGATTGCCTTGGGGCGATTCTCTCCAGCGTCCATCCCAATTCCTTTTCCGTGAGCGGGGGCGTCACAGCGACGGGAGGAAGTTCACCGTCTCCCTTTGGATTTCTCGCGGAAGTCCTTGCATTGTCGCTCGGAGACAAGTTTGGGAACGAAATCACGCGGGGATTGCCGAAGCAAAGCAGAGAGGAATAGTATTCCTTTGAAAACGTTACCATCCGCCCGCAAAGGACCCCCATGCGCCTCGCTGCTTCGCTCTCGCTCGCCGCTCTTGCCTTGACTGTTTCTCTTGCCCACACCCAAACTCCCGCCGCTGCGCAGGTGGCGCTCACCCCGCCCATGGGCTGGAACAGTTGGAACTACTTTGCCGACAGGGTCGACGACAAGGGCGTCCGCGCCGCCGCCGACCAGCTCGTCTCTACCGGCATGAAGGATGCCGGCTACATCTACGTCAACATCGACGACACCTGGGAAGGCGAACGCGACGCCAGTGGCGTTCTTCACCCCAACAAAAAATTCCCCGACATGAAGGCCTTGGCCGACTACGTCCATTCCAAGGGCCTCAAGATCGGCATCTACTCCTCGCCCGGCTCCAAGACCTGCGGCGGCTACGCCGGTTCCCTGGGCCACGAGTTACAGGATGCCCAGATGTACGCCGCCTGGGGCTTCGACTATCTCAAGTACGACCTGTGCGAGTTGCGCACCGACGTCATGGAGAAACAGCCCGATCCCGCCGTGCAGATGCGCCTCATGCAGCAGGCTTACGAGACCATGCACCAGGCGCTGAAGTCCACCGGCCGGCCCATTGTCTATTCGTTCTGCGAGTACGGCTGGGACGCGGTCTGGGAGTGGGGACCGGCCACCGGCGCCAACCTCTGGCGCACCACCGGCGACATCACCCCCGACTGGGACCGCATGTACGCCATCCTCAGCCAGCAATCCGGCCTGGAGCAGTACGCCGGACCCGGCCACTGGAACGATCCCGACATGCTCGAAGTGGGCAACGGCAAGCTCTCGCTCAGCGAGAATCGCGTGCACTTCTCCATGTGGGCCATGCTTGCCGCGCCTCTGCTGGCCGGCAACGACCTGACCAGCATGAAGCCGGAGATTAAGGCGATTTTGACCAATCGCGAAGTCATCGCCCTCGATCAGGACCCGCTGGGCAGGCAGGCCGCGCACATCTACTCCGACGGCGAAGTCGAGGTCTGGGCTCGTCCGCTTCAGGGCGGCGCCATGGCCGTGGCAGTGGTGAACGTGGGTAGCGACCGCTACTCCACTCATCCCTTCCACTTGAACCTGGCCAAGCTCGGCCTGCACGGCCCTCAACAAGCCAAAGATCTCTGGACCGGCAAATCCCTCGAACTCGCCGAAAACATGCCGCTGCAAATCCCCAGCCACGATCTTTTGTTGGTCCGCATCGACGCCCCGAAGAAGTAGCCCACTGAAAGGCCCGTGCCCCATTCTTGCGGTGTTCTGTACCGCAAGGGTGGGCGAGGACAGACCCCGGAGAGCGACGGAGCGTAAAGCCTATCCAGGGGTCTGAAGACCACGGAAGACCGGCGGAGGGAGCAGGGGAGCCTTCAGGCTCCTGAAGACAGCGACTGGTAGGGAGGCCTTCAGGCCCGGACCTGATTCTCGTGCTGAATGCGAGAGCGAGAAATCCGCGGCTAAAGCCGGTTTTTTTATCCTCGCCCTACCCAGGGGCCTGAAGGCCTCTGCTCCCTCCGACGGAATTAACCTAGACCCGAAGAAGTAGCACGCTACCAAGCCCCGTGCCCCATCCTTGCGGTGTTCTGTACCGCAAGGGTGGGACAGCACGGATGCAAATCTCAGCCTAAACCGACCGCCCCAGGACCATCGAAAACCACCCCCGCTCATCCGTCCAGCTCTTTTCCACTGCGAATCCCGCATTCGTCAGCAGGCTCTCGGCCTCTCCCGGCCTGTATTTGTAGCTGTTTTCGGTGTGAATCGACTCGCCTGCAGCAAATTCCACGGTCAGATCGAGCGCCGCGACGCGCACAAACTGCGGTTCGCGGCTGACCAGATGCATCTCCATGCGGGATGCCGTCTCATTCCACAACGCCCGGTGCTCGAAGCGCTCGAGAGAAAAATCCGCGCCCAGCTCGCGGTTCAGCCGCGTGAGCAGATTGCGGTTGAAGGCCGCGGTTACGCCCGCCGCATCGTCGTAGGCGGGCAGCAGAATCGACGCGCTTTTGGCCAGATCCACCCCCAGCAGCAGACAATCGCCGCGAGCCAGCGCCGCGCGGACTTTCTTGAGCAGCGCCAGCGCCTCGGCGGGGTCGAAGTTGCCGATACTCGAGCCAATGTACAGCACCAGCCGCCGCTCCTCGCCGCCGTGCGCATCCAACTTCAGGCCACGGGTGTAGTCCTCGACCTGAGGCGCGACGCGCACGCCGGGAATCTCCGCCTCGATGCGGCTCTTGGCCCCCTCCAGAGCGCTGGCCGAGACATCGACGGGCTCGTAGAGCACTTCCCCTTGGCTGGCCACCGCCGCGGCCAGCAGCAGGCGGGTCTTGTCCGCCGATCCCGCGCCCAGCTCGGCGATACGCAGCCGACTTCCCTGCGCCGCCGCCGCAATCATTTCCGGCGCATGAACCAGCAGGATGCTGCGCTCGGTGCGGGTGACGTAATACTCCGGCAGAGCGGTGATCCGATCGAAGAGTTGCGAGCCGATTTCGTCGTAGAAGAGCCACGGCGGCAGCCGCTTGGGGCTGGCAGTGAGGCCCGCGCGCACGGCTACCGCAACGGGTTCGGAGAGCGGCTTCTGTACGTTTGTTTTCATTTGCTGAGAATCGTTCTCACTATTCACGCGCGGTCAGGCGACGGATGGATTCAACCCAAAGAGGAGACAGAAGCAGTTCCCCACCCAAGCCGCGGAAAGGTACGAAAAGCAGGTATCCCAACTTCGCTCAGGATGACACTTGGTTTCAGATTGAATCACAAATGGACAAATCATAGCCGCGCCAGGCGAATGCCGGAGAACTGCCAGCGCGTCTCGGGCGCGAAGAAGTTGCGGTAGCTGGGGCGGATGTGTTCCTCGGGGGTAACGCAGGAGCCGCCGCGCAACACCATCTGCCCGCTCATGAACTTGCCGTTGTACTCGCCCAGCGCGCCCTGGGGAGCCTTGTAGCCGGGATAACCAAGGTAGGCGCTCGATGTCCACTCCCAGCAATCGCCGAAGAGCTGGGCGACCTTCGCATCGCTGCCCTCGCCTACGGGCTGCTCAGAGGCTTGGCTGCGCCCTGGTCCGGTGGCGGCCACCAGCCCCAGCGGCGCGGGCATCATTCGCTCCGAACCCAGCAGATTGCCGCGTACCGGCTCGGCCTCGGCGGCGACCTCCCACTCCAGTTCGCTGGCCAAACGATAGCCCGCCCAGCGAGCGTAGGCGTCGGCCTCAAAGAAGCTCACGTGACTGACCGGAGCGTTTTCCATATTGGCGAGCGGCACTTCGCCGCGCAGGGTGAAGATCTTGATCTTCTCGTCCTCGCCGCTCCAGTAAAGCGGCGCTCGCCAGTGGTTGGCATTGACCGCGTCCCAGCCCGCCGAAAGCCACAACTCCGGGCGCTGGTAGCCCTCATCGGCGATGAACGCGGCAAACTCCCCGCAGGTTACCAGCCGGGTAGCCAAGGCGAAGCCGTCCAGCCAGATGCGATGGCGGGGCAGCTCATTGTCGTAGCAGAAGCCCTCGCCGGCGTAACCCGCCTCTTGCATCCCACCGGCAAACTCCACGAAGTCCATCGCCGGTGGGGGGATATTTCCCACCAGCTCTTGCCGCCTGGCTCCCGGTGCGGTTTCCAGCCCGCCGGGCAGATACGCCGGGCGCAGCGGATTGGTCGAGAAAGCGTGCAGGATGTCGGTCAGGAGCAGTTCCTGGTGCTGTTCCTCGTGATGAACACCCAGTTCAATGCGCCGCACCGCTTCGGGGTCGGCGTCGCCGCACAAGATCCGCTCCACCGCGCCGTCCACATGCTTGCGGTAGCGCAGCACCTCTTCCAGCCCCGGCCGCGAGAAGGAGGCGCGCAAGCGCTTCTCGGGAAAATCGGCGAAGCTGCGGTAGTAGCTGTTAAAGAGCCAGGGAAAGTCCGGGTTGAAGAGCCTGTAGGCGGCAAGAAAGTCGCGCAACACAAAGGACTCGAAGAACCAGGCGGTGTGGGCCAGGTGCCACTTGGCGGGCGAGGCCTCGGGACAGGATTGCACCATCATGTCCTCGGCCGTCAGCGGCTCGCACAGAGCCAGCGTCCGCTGCCGCACCCGGCGATAGCGCTCCAGACGATGGCGCGATTCTCCCTGCAAAGTTCTCGCGGTCATAACAGCTCCTTCGCCACAGCACGAGTGTACGCCACCCTCCCACCGTTGATGACCAACGACTTTGTTCCCCTTGCCTCTTCCTCTGCCTCTATTCCCGCGTCTATGCTGATAGGGGCGCCCGGCGCCGAGGGGGTCTGGATGAAGCTTCGCTTTCCGATTTTGCTGTCGACGGTCTTTTCCATAGCCTCTTTTCTCAGTGTTACCGCACAGGATGCGCCGCCGGCTCATAGGTCTGCGCAAGGGTTCGGCGGCGGCCAGGGACAGCGCGGCGGCTGGGGCAGCGGGGTGATGGGAACGGTAACCGCCGTGTCTGCCGATCATCTCACCATCAAATCCGAAGACGGGCAGACCTTCACCGTCCAATTCAGCGTCAATACCCACTTTCTGCACCAGACCGCCGTTGGTCGTGGAGCTCAAGGCGGGGAAGGTCGCCGCATGGGACCGGGTGGCACACCGCCGCAGCCCATCAAATCCTCCGATATCAAGGTCGGCGACGCCATCAGCGCCATGGGCGAGCCGGATAGCGCGGCCAAATCCATCGGCGCCGTCTACATTCTGCAACTGGACCCCGAAGCAGCCAGACAGATGCGCGAGATGCGGGCCAACTTCGGTAAGACTTGGCTGATGGGAAAGGTTACGGCCATCAAAGACGTCAGCGTCACCATCGATTGCCAGGTCGATCACGCCGCCCATACCTTTACGGCTGACGAGAACACCACCTTTCGCGAGCATCGCGATCCCATCACGCTGGGCGACCTCCAGGTGGGGGACATGGTGCGCGTGGAGGGAAGCGTCAAAAACGGAGGCTTCGTAGCCGCTACCGTTTCTGTGATGAGAATGCCCCAAGGCGGCACGCCTATGGTTCCCCGCTCCGGTTCGCCCACCAACCCGCCGCAGTAGACCCAACCCGCAACGGTTCGATTCCGAACCTCTCCATCGCGCCTTCGGCGCATGGGAGGGGATGGCGGGGGTTGGTAGCCGGCTGGATTGTCTCTCCGCCTGCAACTCTTTTCTCTACCGCGTGTCTAACCTTGCAGACCGATGCGGATTCCCAACTGTAGATACGTTGTCTTCTTCCTGGCCTCGGCCTTGCTGGCGCTTTCCGCGGCGGCACAATCCGCCAGCTTTATCGTCAGCCAGCACGGCCAGCCAGTGGGTACGGCCAGCTTCAGCTTCACCACCGCGGGCGGCGGCTACGACTCTACCTCGGTGGTGCGCGTTGCCATGCAGGGCCTGGATTATTCCCTCTCCAAGAGCGAGCAGCTCTCGGCCGCCAACCATCTGCGTCACGTGCAACTGAGCGCCACCGTCAACGGTTCGGCCGTCACCGTTAGCGGTGCGCCAGACGCCGCGCAACTGCTCGTCAACATCTCCGCCAACGGCCGCAGCTCGACGACCCGTCTGCCCGCACACGACGGCGCCGTCTTCCTGGCCGACTTCGATCCCGGCGCCCTGGAAACCCTGCTGGCCCTGGCCGTCGCCCAGAACAACCGCGATCTGTGGGCCATAATTCCCAAGCGGGCCGGCTCCATCGAGCCCGTCACCCTGGCCACCTACGCCGACGGGCAAGGCACTTTGGACGGAAAGCCGATCACCGTCCACCACCTGATCGCCACCATCGCCGGAGCCTCGACCCACCTCTTCAGCGGCCCCCAGAGCCAACTTCTGCAGGCCGAACTTCCCCAACAGGGATTCGCCCTGATTCGCAAGGGTTTCGTCCTGACCCCGCCGGCAAAGCCGCAAGCGCCGGAATAGGGAATAGGGAACAGAGAATAGGGAATAGGGAACAGAGAATAAGGAATAGGGAACAGAGAATAGGGAATAGGGAATAGAGGATAGAGGGTAGGAGTTAGAATCCCATCCTATCGGGGAATTCTCGCATCTCTTCGGCGCTTGGACGGAGCACCATGGACTGTGGGAATCGAGGGAAGAAAATCACTGACGGTCCTATTCCCTATTCCCTAACCCCTTTTCCCTACACCGCTCTTCCCGCGGCCACGCCCGAGGCCCAGGCCCACTGGAAGTTGAATCCACCCAACTGGCCGGTCACATCCACCACTTCACCGATGAAGAAGAGGCCGGGGACCGCCCGCGCCTCCAGAGTGCGTGCTTGCAGGTCGGCTGTGTCTACGCCTCCGGCAGTGACCTCCGCCTTGGCAAAGCCTTCCGTGCCGGTGGGGCGCAGCGTCCAGCGGCGGAGCTGACGCTCTCTCGCGGCAAGAGCAGGATTCGACCAACCCGGGGGTTCGCCGTTCTCGGCGAGAAAATTCACCAAACGTTGGGGCAAAATCTCCCGCAGCGCCTGTTTCAGTGCCGTTTCGTCCCGACGCGCTCCCGACTCCAGCAGTGCTTGCAGTAGATTCGTCTTCGACTCCGGCGCAAAATCCAGCCGCAGCTCTTCCCCCGACCGCCAATAGGAGGAAATCTGCAGGATCGCCGGGCCGGAAAGCCCGCGATGCGTCACCAGCATCTTTTCTCTGAATCGAACTCGTTCCTTGGCCCTGCCCACCTCCGCAATCACCTCGGCCGCCACCCCGGCCAGATTGGTCCAGGCCGCCTCCTGTCCGCCCAGCAGCAGCGGCACCAGCGCTGGCCGCGGCTCGACGATCTTCAGGCCGAATTGCCGCGCCAAATCATAGCCGAAACCGCTGGCGCCGAGTTTGGGGATGGAGAGTCCGCCCGTCGCCACCACCAGGGCACTGGCAGCCAGTTCACCCTTGCTGGTTTCGATGCGGAATTCGCCGCCCGCGGAGCCATCGACGGCCAGAACCCGCGTGTCGAGGATCAGTTCGACCGCCCCCGGCACGCACTCCGCCAACAGCATGTCCAGAATGGCTTGCGCGGAGCCATCGCAGAAGAGCTGTCCCTGGGTCTTTTCGTGCCATGGAATGCGGTAGCGATCAACCATCTCGATAAAATGGCGGGGCTGGTAGAGGGCCAGCGATGATTTTGCAAAATGTTTGTTTTCAGAAAGATAGTTTGATGGTCCTGCGTGGAGGTTGGTGAAATTGCAGCGTCCGCCGCCAGAGATGAGGATCTTGCGCCCCGGCTGCGCGTTGTGGTCCACCACGGCCACGCGCCGCCCCCGTTGGCTGGCCACCGCGGCGCACATCAGCCCCGCCGCGCCCGCACCCAGCACAATTACATCGAATTGGCGCGGCGTTGGTTTCATGGTTATCCGGGCATCAAGAGGGTGAAGGGAGCGAAAGCCGGCCTGCGTCTCAGACCAGCCAAACCAATTCCACCCTGAGACAGGAGCAACACACTCCCTGCGAGCAAGAATTCGTGGTTCATCAAATCAGCAAGTTAGGGCCTGTTCACACTACCCCGGCGGGTGGCGCTGCTGGCGAAAATCGGGCCAGACAAGGCGGAGGCTGAAGGCTTTGGTGGTTCCAAAGTCGAGGCCGACAACGCCGTAGGCCCGATTTTAGCCGCAGCCCGAAGGGACGGGGCCAATTTTCCCCATCTCTTCGTCCATCGTCGCTAGGATACGCCCGGTATCCGTCGCTCCTCACTCCTCGATCTGGTGAAAATTGGCTCCCGTCGCCGCCCACCGGGGTAGTGTGAACAGGCCCTAGATCCTCTCGCGCGGCAGAGCGAGTTTGCTGGCTGGCAGATGTTCCTCTCTGCCATGACGCGGTGTCGTGCGTCCAGATGCACCGGATCAGAGGGGTTTTCACTTTTTCCTACTCCCTATTCCCTACTCCCTATTCCCTATTCCCTGTTCTTCTCACTCTCCCGCCAGTTGTTCCAACAAAGCGTCAAAGTCTTCCAGGCGGGCGTACTCGATGATTACTTTACCGCGGCCTTTGTGGTCTTCGATGTGAACCTTGAGGCCCAGGGCGCGTTGCAGGCGGTCTTCCACCTCGCGTACGTTGGGATCGACCGCCGCAGGCGGCTTTGGCTCTTTTTTGGAGCTTCTGTCGGGGTGCAGCAGGCCCTGCACATAGGCCTCCGTTTGGCGAACAGAAAGCGAAAGTTGCAGGATACGCTTGGCCGCCTTCTCCATCTCCTCGGCATGTTCAAAGGCCAGCAGAGTGCGGGCGTGACCGAAGCTCAGTTCTCCGGACTCGACCCGAAGCTGCACCTCCTCCGGCAGGCGCAGCAAGCGCAGAAAATTGGAGACCGAGGCGCGGTCCTTGCCGGTGCGGATCGCCATCTGCTCCTGGGTCATATGAAACTCGCGGGAGAGGCGCTCGTAGGCGCGGGCCTGCTCCATGGGGTTGAGGTCGGCGCGCTGCAGGTTCTCGACGATGGTGATCTCCATCGCCTGCTCGTCGGAGACCTGACGCAGGATTGCCGGAATGGTGGTCTTGCCGGCCAACTTCGATGCACGCCAGCGGCGTTCTCCGGCGATGAGCTGAAAGCGCCCTCCGGCCTGGGGGCGCACCAGAATCGGCTGCACCACGCCGTTGGCGGTAATCGAGGCCGCCAGCTCGGCCAGTTGCCCTTCATCCATGCGTCCACGGGTCTGGAAGGGATTGGGATCGATCTGTTCGATTGGGATCTCGCGGGGCTTGCCGCCCTCAGTCTCCGCTGCGGGCGCCGGCACTGCCTGCACCCTGGGGAGAAGAGAATCGAGGCCCTTGCCCAGGGCGCGTCGTTTATTGTCGATGGCGCTGATTGTCATTGAAATGCCTCTTATCCAGCCAAGTGGCTGGTAGCTCGTGAGTCGGGAATGAATAAGGTCTGAGGGAGAAGGGGCATCACGCCCGGTGCTCAGGAATATGGCCAGAAGCGCACTTTGGTCTCTTGAGCGGCCTGCTGCGCGGATTCGGCGGCAGCCTTGCGCTCCCGGCTGCGGGGTGTCTCGATCCCGTTGCGCGCCAGGTACTCTCCAGCCAGTTCGAAATAGGCTTCCGTGCCGCGGGAGCGGGGATCGTAAAGAGCAACCGGCTTGCCGTGGCTGGGGGCTTCCGCCAAGCGGACATTGCGCGGAATGACGGTACGGAAGAGAAGTTCGCGGAAATACTCACGCAGGGTCTCGGTGACCTGCTGGGCAAGATTGGTGCGGTCGTCGTACATGGTGAGCAGAACGCCCTCGATGGTGAGGTGGGGATTGAAGGCGGCGCGCACTCGCTCCAGGGTGGAGATCAGCTCAGAGACACCCTCCAGGGCGAAGTATTCTGCCTGCATCGGAACCAGCAGGGTATTGGCTGCGGCGAGGGCGTTCAAGGTGAGCAGGTCGAGAGCCGGAGGGCAATCGAGAATGACGAGATCGAAGTGTTCTTGTACCGGGGCAAGCGCCTGGCGCAGGCGCAAAGCGCGATCATTCGCCGAGGCCAGTTCGACATTGGCGCCGGTCAAATTCTTCGATCCCGGTAAAAGCCAGAGATGGTCGATCTCGGTGCGCAAGATGACCTGCTCGGCGGGGGAGTCTCCCATGAGGACGTCATAGATGGAGTGGCGATTGTCGTCGCGCTGAAAGCCCAGACCGGAGGAAGCGTTGGCCTGGGGGTCGCAATCGACCAGGAGGATGTTGATGCCTTCGAGAGCGAG
>Ga0326728_10019929_pt1 | contig 12907 bp, 15 predicted proteins | sample MB3enrmetagenome_FD_207602 | JGI IMG/M metagenome (GOLD analysis project Ga0326728, IMG submission 207602) | Lab enriched peat soil microbial communities from McLean, Ithaca, NY, United States - MB31MN | ecosystem: Environmental > Terrestrial > Soil > Wetlands > Peat | place: USA: New York...
CCGGCTCGGTGTGGGCGCACTTCGCCTGGGGGAGGTACTGGGGCTGGGACCCGAAGGAGACCTGGGCGCTCATCACCTGGTTTATCTATGCAGCCGCCATACACGTGCGCGTCATAGACGGCTCTGTGAGCAGGCGTGTGGCCGTCATAACCATCATCGGCCTGGTGAGCGTCCTCTTCACCTATTTCGGGGTGAACTATTTGCCGGGCCTCCACAGCTATCAATAACCGTGTGCATGATGTAGTTCTTCCAAGAATCTCTTCTTGATACTTTTTCCGCAAGGCATTACAGGTAATCCTAAATCTTACCAGCGACAGAGGAGACTGATTCCGTGAAGACATTAAATCAACATTCAAAGATAAACGTTAAGATCATCCCGCTTTTGTTCGCATGCTTACTCATCTGTGCCCTTCCTAAAGTTGCCAAGGCCGATACGGCCAAGGAGATTGATGTGAGCGTGGATGTTTCCCTGGAGAAATTCATTCAGGATGTGAAAGGGGCGAAGGAATTCCTCCAGGCATCCAAGGGAGTCCTCGTGTTCCCGAAGGTCTATAAGGCAGGATTCTGGTTTGGGGGTGAATACGGGGAGGGCGCACTGCGGATCGGCGGAAAAACAGCAGATTATTATAACATCGCTGCAGGTTCGTTTGGTTTCCAGTTCGGCGCACAGATAAAGACCGTCATTCTGGTATTCATTGATGAAGATGCGCTCAAGAAATTCCGTAGCAGCGAGGGCTGGAAGGCAGGTGTAGACGGCTCTGTCGCAGTTGCAGATGTCGGTGTAGGCCAGTCCATAGACTCAATCACGTTCAAGGAGCCTATCATTGCCTTCATCATCGACCAGAAGGGTCTGATGCTCAATTTCACGATCGAGGGGGCAAGGTTCACGAAGATCAGCAGGTAAAATAAGATAATGTTGTGAGAGGCTCCCCCTAGGGTTAGGATGAAGGTCGCACTCGTACAGTTGCCGCTGCAGTCGCACGATTATGTCTATTCCCTGGAGAACATACCTCTGGCTGCCGGCTATCTTAAGTCTTATGCATCGGCCCGAAATGCGCCTGCGGAAATCATCATCTGCCCTGAGGCAATAGCGAACCTGGGCGGTGATGCCGCCGTCCTTCGCTGGATCGAACATGTTAAACCCGACATGGTGGGGTTCAGCTGCTATTTGTGGAATGTTCAGCGCACCCTTCACCTCTGCAGCATGATCAGACAGCGCCTGGAGGATTGCCTTATCGTGCTGGGCGGGCCCGAGGTAACCACTGACAATGATTTCCTTGCAAGCCATGACTGCTTCCACTTCGGCGTGGTGGGAGAGGGCGAGGAGACCTTTGTGGAGCTGATCCGTTCGGTAATGGACAGGCAAAGGGATTTCCATGGGGTCAAAGGACTGATTGTGCGCCGGGACTCGAAGGTCCTCTTTTCGGGCAGGCGCGGCCTGATGAAGGACCTGGATGCCATACCATCGCCCTATCTGAAGGGCTTCATCGGTCCTTCCCTGAACCGCAGCATGCTCCTGGAGACTGTCCGGGGATGCCCCATGAGGTGCACATACTGCTACTACCACAAGAGTTCCCCGCATGTGCGCGCGTTCGCCATCGAACGGATCAACGAGGAGTTCACCCGGGCACGAGACGCTCGGCTGGGCGAGGTGACCATCATTGATCCGTGCTTTGCCGGGAGGCCGGATCTTGATTCGCTCCTGGCTGCTTTAGCCCCGGTACGATCCGGCAAGCTTCGTTTCAGCTGCGAGTTGAACGCCGAGGACCTCACCCCCGCAATCGTCGATGATCTGGTGAAGGCGGGGCTTAAACATGTGGAGATAGGGCTGCAGAGCACCCATGAAAAGACATTGCGCACTATCGGCCGCCGCTTCATGAGGGATGCCTTCATCCGTGGCGTGAAGATGCTTCGTTCAAAAGACGTGCGGGTCATGACCGATATCATGGTCGGGCTGCCCGGAGACACCCTTGATGATGTGAAGCGCTCCATCGACTTCGTGCTCACGGAAGACCTCTGCGATGATTTAAGCCTCTATCCCTTGAGCATCCTGCCGGGAACGCTGCTCAGGCGGCAGGCACGGCGCCTCGGCATCAATTACCAGTGCGAACCGCCTTACCTCGTAACTCAGACCAATGATATGGCTTGTGAAGACATCCGCGAGGCCTTTCGCTATGCCGAAGATGCGACCGGCAGGGATTTCTTCCCCGTAGAGCTTCCGCGTATGGATGGCAGCAAGGTGCACAGAGAAGGTTCAATCGTTCATCAAATTGTCATAGACGGCAAAGGCGACGGCCCGGATGTCTCTCCTGCCGAGATCGGACAGGCCCTGTGCATACATGTCCACAAGCATGACTTCATAAGCACTCCGGCATCTCTCCAAGAAAGGGTGCAGGCGCTCCTTGCCGAGAACCCCTTCACCCTGGTGAGCTGGGTCATGCCTGAAGGGTCATATCGCGGCCATGAGACAATCGAAAGCCTCTCCCGCCTGTGCAGTAAAGTAGTGCATCCGTCAGATCGCGAATACATGGCCGCCTTCACCCCGGAGAGGTCCTGCCGGCTCTTTCTTGAAGGCAGGACAACCTCGGGAGGGGTCATATACACCCAGGTGCCGATTCATCCTGATGCATCGAGACCCATCTGGGCGGGTCTGCCTGAAGATGCCGGGCCCGAAGAGGAGCAGCTGCACAGAGAGCGTATGGAGGAGTTGCTGGGATATAGACCCGATATCCGCTATCACGATCTGGAAAGCACCTCACCTAAAGTCCTTGATGATTTGCTCTCTTCGAGAGATATCTAATCAGTAATACTCCATAAGCCCTGAGCGGAGCGCCTCGGCCTGGATGATCTTCTGCCACTTCTTTTGGTATGCATCGGATGAATCGAGAGATAAGGCCCTCCCATAGACAGCGTCCATATCCATGGGAGCCGGGTTTTCCAGGAATGCCGCCCTGAAGAGCTCGACCTCGGGCCCCGCGAGCTCGATTTCACCCCATGCGGTGGCCCGTTCGACCACGATCTTCTTGCCCGATGCAAGCCTGATCTCCTTGAACGGGTTCCGATAGGTTATTCCGGGCCGTATGGATACGAGTGCATAGGACAGCTTTATCGCATCAGGCAGAGGATTGATGAGCATAAAGGGCAATGCCGCGACCGAGAGCCTGCCCTTATCGGCGCTTAAGGACCACTGCGCAGGGTCGCACCCCTTGGAAACAAGGTCAGTCGTGATATGAGCGATTGTTTCGGGCTTCCCATCGATGCGGATCATCCTGATCATGCCTGCATCCGTCACGTCCTCGAACGGCTTTGCCATGAGAGGGGCCCATCTCCTCCGTGAAGATCTGGTCTGGAACCGGTTGCGGTAGACCAGCGAGCAGTAGTTGATGCCCGGCTCGATCCCCTCTTCCACGGCGCATCTCAGGAGCTTAAGCGCGGTGAGCTCGGATTCGAGGATGCCGATCTGAGGACCGTGGAGAAAGGTATACCCGCGGCCGGCAAGGTGTTTGAAGTTGTATCTCGTGCAGCGGATCTGGTGGAGGTTCAGGAAGGATATCCCGGAATCGGCCATTTCCCTGATCTTCGCCTTCATGACTTCATAATCTTCGGGTATGGCCGGTATCTCGACGGTGACGTTTCCGATGAAGCGGGATGCCGCCCGCGCCCTGGCAAGGTCGTATGCGGTTGCGAAGATGTTGAAACGGATTTCATCCAGCCCTGCATCGGCGAGCTCTCTGAATTTGTCCTCGGCGGCCAGGGTGCCGTTGGTATAGAGCCAGAGGTAGATGCCGCCTCCGAAGCGGTCCTTGATGTGTTTGACGAACGAGAGTGTCTTGTCAAAGGTGAGCAGGGGCTCTCCGCCGCTGATACTTGCGCCCGTGAACCCGAACTCCTCGAGGTAGTCTGCATAGTCGGCAGGCGATGCGAAGGTGATCGTGCTCGTCCCGGGCTCATCCCGGTCGTCCTGCCTGGCGGGGCAGAAGAAGCACCCGGCATTGCACAGGTTGCTGATGAACAGGCAGGACCATGACCCTTCTCCGCAGAGGCGGCAGCCCGGGGACAGTTCTCCGGAGAATGGTTTGGTGTCTTTGAATGCAAAGGGGCCTTTTTTTCTGATGCCTTCCAGCAGGTCCTGTCTCAAGCCTTCTGATTCCGCAGCCCCCTCCGGACTGAGCCATTTCATCGCAGCTGCATCGGGGCCATATTCATCCGAGTTGCTCTGGATAATGGCGGCACGGTCGAGTTCCGGTATAAGCATGGATATTTCCGTCAGGAGACTTTGTGCAGAGGGATGTCCTTGAGAAGCCTGTTGGCCGGCGAACCCTCCATGACCCTGCTGAGCTCCTTGAGGATGCCCTGGAGGTCTTCCGACTCATCCCCTGCAGACATGCCCATGCATGAAACACCATGTCCATCCACGGCCTCTATGACCGAAGCCACGGTGATGGTATCCGGGTCCCTGGCAGGCATGTAGGCGGATTTATCATGCCCCGGCGATGCAACCTCAACGAGGATTCCGGTCTCGCACAGCTCATGGATGAGAAGCCTTACGAGTACAAGGGGCAGGCTGAGCCGGCCGGATATGCCGGCGGCACTGAGCGGGGGTGACCCTGCGGCGAAGCCCGCCACAACATGGTGGGCTATTAAGAGGCCGATGAGCTTCTTCTGCGAGGGGCTCATCTTGTGCATGTCCGGCTCGATCCCGCACACCTGTGCATTCTGATATGCGTATGACAGCTCGGCCCCGAACAGCACGATGAACCAGCTGAGCTGCAGCCATACAAGCAAGAGGGGCAGGGCCGCGAAGCTGCCGTAAACCGCATTGTAATGGGCCACTCCGACCTGGAAGGAGATGTAGATCCTCTGGACTATGACGAAGATGGTTCCCGCCACCAGGCCGGCAGCCAGGCCTGATGAAGGTTTTACCTGCGTGTTGGGTATGAACATATACACGAATGCAAGCAATATCCATATGAGGCAATAGGGGATGAGCTTCATCAATATTGTTATGATGAGGGTGAAAAAGCCGAACCCGATACTGCCGGTGATGGAATGCAGCCGTGTTATTACCATGACCGTGGCACTGCCGGAGGTGATCATCAGTACCGGGGCGATGGCCATGATGGCAAGGTAGTCGCTGAACTTCCTGCTGAAAGACCTCATTCGTGTCACGCCCCAGATAGTATTAAATGACTCCTCGATGTTGCCGAGGACCTTAATGACCGACCACAGGAGCACGATGATACCGGCACCGGCAAGCAGCCCGCCTTTTGTGCTTTCGAGGAGGCGTTTTGAGAACTCCATGACATACCCCACCACCTCCTGGTGTTCGGACAGGTCTTCCATGAGGCGCTGCTCCAGCAGCTTCTGGAAGCCGAAACCTTTTGCTATGGCAAAGGCCACCGCAGCTATAGGCACGATGGACATGAGGGTGAAGAAGGTAAGCGCGGATGACCGCAGGGCGCACTCATCGGCCGTATATTTTCTCAAGGTGACGGATAGTATCCGCAAGGAGGCAACGAAACCCCTTTTCATTCCGGTAAGATCATCAAGCGGTACTTCCCACATGCCCTGCTTCAGGAACGACCTGACGGCTTCAAGATGATCGGCCTTGCCCTTCATGGATAAGCCCCTCCTTGTCACGATCAAATGCACCATCGAGTGTCCGGTTCAAAAAAACCGCAAAGGATGTGATGTGAACATAGACACATCCTTGAACGATTTCTACCACGATCTCGAATCTATGGGTAGTATCATGTCAGGGGCTTGAGAGGTTTAAGCCCTTGGATCATGGGTATGGGGCTGCTCAAGCGAATGGAATGGAAGGGGGAGGCCGGTCGACAGGACCGGTCCTCCCCCGGGGACCTTTATTATTATGCGTCTTCTTAGGCCGACGGCTTGTCTTCTATGCATACCTCAATGGTGAAGTGGCCGTTGTCCGTTTCGAACGGGATGGCGACGATAGGCTGCTTGGTGATGTGGGAGATGGCGTGGTTTTTACCCGTGATCACCGTGGGGATCGCACCCTTGAGTGATCTCCCCATAGCCTCCAGCTTCTGCCGCGCCTGGCCGGATACGATGTTCAGGATCTCGCCTACGGCATCTTTCACTTCATCGTTGATCTCTTTGACCGGCTCACCGAACATATTCCCGACGATGGCGAGGATGCTCTCCTCGGAAAAGCTCACCGAGATGGTGCCCCTGGCCTCGCCGGAAAGCCCCACGATGCCGGACACATCACCGCTTGCAATGGAGTCCTTCTTAAGAAATGGTTTGCCCGCCTTTGCCCTGGTAAAGGCCAGCGAAGACAGGACATGCAGGGTCGCTTCTATGAACGGGTTGACGAGTTTGACATCCATACATACCTCTCATGAGTATTGCACCACTCTATGCACTGTTCATGCTATCGGCAATGACTTTGGAAAAATGTAGAGTAAATTTAAGTTCCGGCAGAGTTTGCAATCTTCGTCCCTGATTGACTCGTTTGCAACACTCAGTCAACCTGGGATTATCGGCCGGCGTGCTTCAGCATGAATTGTCATGACCGCATGCAGGGAAATAATTAAGGGAGGGACCATGACATCCCCACGAACCCACCCTTCAGGGATGGAGTGTGTGTGCGCCCATACCGGGTTGCAGTCAATCCGCATTCTTTTGAGGTGTTGACATGAGATCGACCTTGTCTCTATTGTAGCATAGGTGAGAATGACAGACCGAGGTGAATTTGCCTGTTAATAAATGGTTATGCCAGACAGGAGGACACAGGTGAATAAAGCAATCATAGATAAATTAGCCAACTTTGTTGAAATAGGTGAAGATATCAACGATTCCACAAATTACGAACGCTGGGAGAATAGGATCAAAACATTTCTTGAAGCGTCACTTGGTCCTCAAGCACGTTCAGATTTTTTAAATCTCAATACTCTGAATTGGGTTGAACGACATGCGCTACAGCTTGGCCACATCGAAGGTTTAATCGCAAAAGCGACGGGGGTTAATTCAGTAGATAGCACTAGTCAAAACCAACCAGGTAGTCCGCCAGGTGAAGTTCGTTCACATACATTAGATAGCCGAAAGGTGTTTGTTGTCCACGGTCATGACAATGAAGCTAAAGAAAGTGTTGCTAGGTTCTTGGAGAAATTAGGTTTGCTACCAATTATTTTGCACGAACAGGCGAGCGCAGGGAGAACCATAATTGAGAAGTTTGAGATTTTTTCTCAAGACGTTGCTTTCGCAGTAATACTGTTGACACCCGATGACGTTGGGACCACTGTTACCAACCCATCTGAACTTAAAAAACGTGCACGACAGAACGTAATTATGGAGCTCGGCTATTTCATTGGGAAATTAGGACGGACTCATGTGTGCGCTTTGCATAAAAAGGGCGTTGAGCTCCCATCAGACTACCAAGGGGTACTTTATATCGAAATGGATGGTAGCAGTGCCTGGAAGGCCAAGTTGGCGCAAGAGCTAGTTCAATCGAAGGTACGCATTGAATTGACAGGGCTTCTTGGTTCATGAATTGGCTAACAATAGCATGCAGGCGGCGCTTACAGCCACCGGTGATCAGCGCGTTAGGCATCTATAGGGAGCATAAATGGATCTCAAACTAATTAACGATATCAAAGAGCTTCTCGTACCAATTGCAACTTCTGTAACACTCTTGTCCGTTGCGATAAGTTCTTGGCTGGCTTTGAGGCAGTATCGTCTCAAATTAAAATCTGAAAAGATCGAGAACGATATAAAGTTGATCAAAGCTTTTTGCGATCTTCTAAATCTCGCTCACGCGAGAAGCCAGACGAATTACTCAGAAAAGTTCTTGGATAAGCTCTTCGAGAAAGAGATCATTTCCAAGGCAGACTTCGATCAGCTCGATCTTAACAAAAAAATAGAGAAGACAGCACTTATTACCCCTGTCGGGAGCGCGGCGCAAGATGCGGCAATAGCTGCGGTAGCAACCTTGGGGTTACGTCACGATGTCCTAAAGGACGCGTCAATTCAAGCGTTGGCATCCTTGATTGTTAGCATACCCGAAAAGAAAGATGTGATTTCCCAACATTTGGAAGCAGCCAAGAGTAGCGCATTCAAATATCATCTCTGCAAACTCAAACAATGGTTGCTCGGAAGGTAGGTTATCAGCCCAGTGCCTAACAATTGCATGTCACACGGACTGAGAAGAAGGGGCGTGTAACAATTGCCGGACATCCTGGTGATGATTTGGCCCCAGGTACTTTAAACAGCGTATTCAAACAAGCCGGGATAAAGAAATCCGGGAAGAAATAAGAGAGGTACATCCATGCGAAGGTTCTTAATAGTGATTGAGAAAGCCAATGGAAACTATTCTGCATATTCGCCCGATCTTCCTGGTTGTATAGCAACGGGAAAAACAAAGGATCAAGCTGCAAAGAACATTCATGAAGCAATTGAATTGCATATCCAAGGTTTAAAGGAAGATCACCTGCCTATACCAAAATCAAACGCTATTGCAGAGTACATTGCAGTAACAGGCAGGTGAAAGAATGAAGATTGATATGAGCAGACTCAGTGAAGCAGAACTCATCGAGCTTAATAATAGGATCGTGGAACGGTTGCGTTTTCTCAGGCAGATGCGCACACATGAGAAGATGCTTCAGTTCAATATCGGCGAGCGTGTCACTTTTCAACCCGAGGGACAACCGCCGGTTGTTGGAATGCTGACACGGTACAATAAAAAGACGGTCACTGTCATCACTGATGACGGGCAGCATTGGAATGTATCTCCGCGCTTCCTCAGGAGAGTTGTTTCTGAGGGTATGAAAAATACGAAGAACAATGTGGTTCGTTTGAAAAAAGATTAGGGCGTATTCACGCCAATAAAGGCCTCCACCGGACGGTTTGCAGCCTCCGCTGATGCGTGTTGTCGGGTGCTCTCACCGGTCGCACTTGAAATAATTGGATTAAAACTATGGCACAGAAAAAGACGGAAAATAAATTTGCGCTTTGTATAGAAAACAAAGACAGTGAGGATTTGGAAAAAAGAAAGATCTATAAAATCATACCAGATGAGAAGGCAAAAGAAGAAGGTTATTTGAGAGTTGTTGATGAGTCTGGAGAAGATTATCTTTACCCGGAGTCTTACTTCATCATGATTCAGCTCCCTCGCGAAGCGCAAGATATATTGCTCATGGCAAGCTAAACAAACTGCTGCGCCCAACAATTCTTTTCACGAGACTTCAGGTATGCCAGTGCGTGGTGTCGCGCACTGTTTGCGGCTGGTGATCTCAATCGTTGCTGGGAGATCTCCCATATGCCTTGGGACGTCCTGTGCGACTAAAACCGGCTGAGGGTTGAAAAATTCGCCATGACCGCATGGGAGAAGTCAGCAGGGGGCATAGTTCCACTTCGAAGAACGAAGGCCCGAACGGTTGAAAGGCGCTAAGCCGTCATGAAGATCCTGAAGGCCGGTGTACTCTATTTCGTGCTCGTATTCGGAGCCGGTTTCATCCTCGGACCTATCCGTTTACTGTGGGTCGTCCCGCATTTCGGCACGAGATTAGCTGAGCTCATGGAAACGCCCTTCATGATTTGTGTCATCATTATCGCAGCCGGGTGGATAGTTCGGCGTCTCTCCGTACCACCCACATGGTTTACCCGACTTGGCATGGGTTGCATTGCACTCGGCCTCATGCTGGTCGCGGAATTTACCCTTGTACTAGGCTTAAGGGGCATGTCGGTCAGTGATTACCTTGCAAGCCGAGACCCTGTTTCGGGGACGGTTTATTACCTGAGTCTCGGTGTGTTTGCCATCATGCCTCTTCTCCTGGCTCGAAAATAAAGAGGCTCATCTGTGGTTATTGACATTTCATAAATGACCATTATCAGCATGAGAGATTCGACTCAAGGAGGTGTTCCCATGCTGTTCGATAAACTGAAAATCCGTGATATAACGTTTCGGAACCGGATCGTTGTTTCGCCCATGTGCCAGTATTCGAGCGAAGACGGTTTTGCCGCTGACTGGCATCTGGTGCATCTCGGCAGCAGGGCGGTCGGAGGGGCCGGGTTGATCATCACCGAGGCTACGGCCGTGGAAGCGAGAGGCCGTATCAGCCCCCATGATCTGGGTATATGGAAAGACGATCATATCCCGATGCTTCAGCGCATAACCACATTCATCGAGGCGCAAGGTGCGCTCGCGGGTATGCAGTTGGCGCATTCCGGGCGCAAGGGCTCGACATACAGGCCCTGGGAAGGCGACTCCCTGGCGGATGAACACCATGGCGGGTGGAAGCCCGTGGTTGCCCCCAGCGCGATTGCTTTTTCACCGAACCATGCCGTTCCGGAGGCATTGACGGTTCCACAGATCGCCGAGACGGTAAATTCCTTCGCCAAGGCTGCACAGCGGGCTTTCGAGGCAGGCTTCAAGGTGATCGAGATCCATGCTGCACACGGGTACCTCATCCATGAATTTCTTTCACCGGTTGCCAACAAGCGTAGCGATGATTACGGCGGACCGTTCAAGAATCGTATCCGGATGGCCTTGGAGATTGTGCGGGCAGTGCGACGGGTATGGCCTGAGAGGTATCCGGTCTTTGTACGGATCTCCGCTACCGACTGGCTGGAGCCTGAAGGCTGGGATCTGGAGCAGTCCCTTGAGCTTGCGCGTATCCTCAAAACCGAAGGGGTCGATCTCATCGACTGTTCATCGGGAAATATCGTGCCTGATGCCAAGATACCCGCTGGTCCGGGTTACCAGGTGGTGTTCGCCGAACGCATCCGCAAGGAAACCGGGATCATGACCGGTGCTTTAGGTTTGATTGTGTCGCCTCAGCAGGCCGAAACCATCATCCGGACCGGGCAGGCCGACGTGGTGGTGATTGCCAGGCAGTTTTTAAGAGATCCTTACTGGCCGCTGCATGCTGCAGCTGAGTTAAAAGAGCAGATCGGCTGGCCGGTACAATACAACCGTGCATCGGTTTAGGTATGAGAGTGAACAAGATTAAGGCGGCTGTTCTGCGCAGGAAGGGCGGGCCCTTGAGGGTCGAATCCCTCGAGATGGAAGGTCCGCGGGATGATGAAGTCCTGGTGCGCATCGTCGCATCGGGCATCTGCCATACCGATATAGGCTTTCTCGATGACTGGGACGATGCAGACGGCCCCGTAGTGCTGGGCCATGAAGGTGCGGGCGTGGTGGAACGGGTCGGCAAAGACGTAAAGGGTGTCAACACCGGAGATCATGTCGTGCTTTCCTACCAGTCCTGCGGCCGCTGTGATCAATGCCGGAAAGGTCATCCTACGGACTGTGATCACTTTTATGAGGCGAACTTCGGGTTTAAGCGGCTTGACGGCAGCAATGCCCTGCATCGTAGCGGTGTGCACGGGCACTTCTTCGGCCAGTCTTCGTTTGCCACCCACTCCCTCGCGACCGAACGCAACCTCGTCAAGGTTCCCAAAAACCTGAGCCTTGAGCTCCTCGCCCCGCTGGGGTGCGGCATGCAGACCGGGGCCGGCACCGTGATGAACTCGCTTCATGTCCCGGCCGGGGCAAGCATCGCCGTCTTCGGTACGGGATCGGTCGGTCTTGCAGCGGTCATGGCGGCCCGCATCGTGAAAGCAGACCCGATCATAGCCGTGGACATCAACCCCATGCGGCTTGAACTCGCTTACGAGTTGGGGGCCACCCACACGATCGACGATCGTCATGAAAAGGTCGGCTCCCGCATCACCGGTATCACCGGGGGCGGTGTTGATTTCGTGCTGGAAGACACGGGCGACCCGGAAATGCTCCGGCTGGCTCTCGATGTGTTGAATCCGCACGGCACCGCAGCGCTCCTTACGGGCGCGATCGGAGATGATTCTCTGCCGGACGGGAAAAAGACCCTCGAAATAATCCAGGGCGATGCCGTGCCGCAGCGATTTATCCCGGAACTGATCGCGCTGTATCAAACGGGTAGGTTTCCCTTTGACCGCCTCGTGAAGTTCTATGGCTTCAGTGAGATCAACCAGGCCATTGACGATTCCAGGCACGGCCGCACCATTAAGCCCGTGCTGCGGATCGGTTAAGAGGAGGAGCTGAAATAATAAAGATGAAATGACTTACACGCGTCTGAGAATATCTTCCAAATCAGTTTTGATCTTTTCCTTTTCTTCTTTCTCAGCCGATTCAGTCAATACCTTAAATAATTCTCTCAATTGATTGCTGATGATTTCTTCATCCCCTGGGGTCATAGATAGATTCTCCTGTGGTGTACTCATTTATGTTATCGTCAAAATGGCGTCTTTGATAACAGCAGTTAATAAAAATTAAGATGAAAGGACTAAGAACATGGCGAATGAAATGACAAAGTGGGGAGTCGGACCGAAGTTTACCTTGTATTCAGCTGTCTACTGCATATTCATCATTGTGTTAACAACGCGCAATAACCCGTCCTTCAGGATGACCTTTGTCCCATACCCTCTCTTAGCATCGATCGGCATCATCCTGATCCTGATGGGAATTCCGTTTTATATCCTTTCCCTGGTTACCGTCATGCGTGCCTTTAAGGCAGGACGCCTTGTTACCGGAGGTGTCTACGGGATGTGCCGTCATCCGGTGTATGCTGCGTGGGTTATCTTTTTCGTACCGGGAATAGTGTTTCTCATAAATTCCTGGATCGGCTTTTCCGCACCGATGGTGATGTATTTAATCTTGCGGGCATTGGTGAAAGAGGAAGATGGTTACTTGGAAAGGACATTCGGTGCTGAATATCTCGCATATAAGGAAAAGGTCCCTGCTGTCCTGCCCATCGGCTGGTTAAGGTGAATCGGCATGAAGAATGGTCCCGGTCGGATGGATTCCCGAGAAAGGCTTCATTATCCATGAGTTTGTAGTTGACGGATTGCCGGCAATAGGGTGGAACATGGAATAAGGTGAAAAAGGAGCTGGAGGTAACAC
>Ga0326728_10019930_pt1 | contig 12907 bp, 9 predicted proteins | sample MB3enrmetagenome_FD_207602 | JGI IMG/M metagenome (GOLD analysis project Ga0326728, IMG submission 207602) | Lab enriched peat soil microbial communities from McLean, Ithaca, NY, United States - MB31MN | ecosystem: Environmental > Terrestrial > Soil > Wetlands > Peat | place: USA: New York...
GAGTACAACTGTCTGTTCCCCACGTTGCCCGCCGGCAAATTGCGCCACCGCGACCATCGCTTCGAGTGGACGCGCGAGGAGTTTACGAAGTGGGCAGAAGGCGTGGCATCTCGATTCGGCTACACGGTTCACACACAACCCATCGGGCAAGTGGACGAAACGCACGGCGCGCCAACACAGATGGGAGTTTTTACGATTGCATGACGAGATCAAAATCGCACCCACGCTGATCGTTCCGACAGGAACGCAGGTTGTGCTGCGTCTCGACATGCCCAAGAGCGGCTCATCAGATTTTTACCCCAAAGGGACAATTGCCGAGATCGTCACGCCGCCTGCGGATGGCGGCCTTATCTACGGTGTGCGCTGTCCGGATGGCGGCGAACTGGAACTTCACCGGCAGCAGTTCAGCATTCTGAAACAGATGAAAGCTGGCCCGCTCGGCGACCCGTCGTATGCGCTTTCGCAGGACGAACTGCGGCCGTACATCATCTACCAGTGCATTGTTGGTTCCAGGGCCTTCGGCCTGGATCGCGACGACTCCGACGTTGATCGCCGAGGCGTCTATCTTCCACCGGCGGAGCTGCAATGGTCGCTTTACGGAGTGCCGGAGCAATTGGAGTTCCGCGAGTCGGAGGAATGCTACTGGGAAATCGAAAAGTTCATTGGCCTGGCTTTGAAGGCAAATCCCAATATTCTGGAGTGCCTGTTTACGCCGCTGGTCGAGCGGTCGTCGGAAGTTGGCGACGCACTGGTGCGCCAACGGGCGATCTTTCTCTCGAAGCTGGTGTACCAGACGTACAACGGCTACGTGATGTCGCAGTTCAAGAAGTTGGAGCAGGATCTGCGCGCTTCCGGCGAGATCAAGTGGAAGCACGCCATGCATCTGATCAGGCTCCTGCTTCAAGGCATCTGCGTTTTGAAAGATGGCGCGGTGCCGGTGCGTGTCGCCGAACATCGCGAGGAACTTCTGGCGATTCGTGCAGGCTCCGTTAGTTGGAATGAGGTCAATCGCTGGCGGCTGTCTTTGCACAGCGATTTTGAGCAGGCATTCCAGACAAGTTTGCTACCCGAGGTGCCCGACTACGCAAGAGCGAACGAACTTCTCCTATGGGCGCGCCGCAGGATGGTCGAGGTGAAGCATGTTTCCCGCTGAAGTTGTGAAGGCCGTCGAGACGCATCCATATCCGCTGCTGTTTGCAACCATCAGCGGAGCGCATCTCTATGGCTTTCCGTCAGCAGATTCCGATTGGGACATTCGCGGCGTTCACATATTGCCCGCAACGGAAGTGATGGGCTTGCTGCCGCAGCGGGAAACGATTGAGGTATCGGAGCAATCTCCTGTCGAACTCGACATTGTTTCGCACGACGCGAAGAAGTTCTTTGGCCTGCTGTTGAAGCCGAATGGCTATGTTCTGGAGCAACTCTATTCGCCGATCATTCTTCATTCGACGCCGGAGCACGACGAATTGAAGCAGATTGCCCGTGGATGCATCACACGCTTCCATGTTCACCACTACCTCGGATTTGCTGCCAATCAATGGCAACTCTTTCGCAAGGAAGATCCGCCTCGCGTCAAGCCGCTGCTCTACGTGTTTCGCGTCCTGCTAACGGGAATTCACCTGATGCAATCAGGGGAAGTGGAAGCCAACTTGCGGGTGTTGAATGAAAAGTTCCGATTGCCGTTCATACCGGACTTGATTGCCAGAAAGACCGGCGGCACCGAGAAGCAGACGTTGGAAACAGGCGAACTCGAATTCTATGAAGCGCAGTTTGCAGAATGGGAAGCGCAACTCAAAAAGGCCGGAGAAGAAACTCATTTGCCTGCCGAAGCGAGTGCTCGCCCGGCATTGAACGAGTTGCTGGTGCGGCTACGCATGGGCAGCATTCAGTGAAAAAACGACGATTGAGAGATTTCTGCTCTTACAATGGAGGAACTGATGAGACGCCACTTTCAACCACGCATTAAAAGGACAACTTCCGACTGGGTGTTGTGGCTCATCTTCAAGCCTCTTGGCATACTCTACAATCTGGCGTTCGGTGGCTTTGATGTGATGAGTTCCCGACGCAGGCACACCGCTTTTGCAAAAGAACTGAATTCTTCTTTTGCGGAGATATTCGCAAAGCAACCTGGAGAAGTTGTTCCGGGTGTAGTCGGTGATAAAGCGCCGCCATTCGATTACGTTTCTGCGACGGTTGAATTCCCGAATGCGCGATTTCAGTTTACTTACGGCCGTAAGGAACTAGACGTCCGATGCTCCCCGCAGGGCGCCTGCAACAGTTGGGTTGAGCTACGGCTCATCTGGGACCGGGCGAGCCATGGCGCATGGGGAGAAGCACCTTCCTGCCAAGACGAATTGCGAGAGGTTGTTCTGAGAATTGACGCACATTGGGACGAATTACTTGCAGAGATCAATTCGTAGGTGAATCATCACGGCTCCTGGGTGCAACCTAAGTTCCCAATATGGATGATTGTTCTCCATTACCCGAATGAACGATGACTGAGGTCTATTTCCGCTGAGAGGCTTTGAAAGCACGAGACGATGAAGATTACGATTCCCGAACTTTCGCTGGTGGTACTGATTGGCCCTTCGGGCTGCGGCAAATCGTCGTTTTGCCGCAAGCACTTTCTTCCCACTGAGGTTGTCTCCTCTGACGGTTGCCGCGGACTGGTCTCAGACGATGAAAACGATCAGTCGGCCACCAATGATGCCTTTGATCTGCTGCACGCCATTATGCGCAAGCGGCTCGCACGCGGGCGTCTCACGGTCATCGATGCAACCAATGTTCAGCCCGAGGCCCGCAAATCGCTCGTCGAGTTGGCGCGCGAATATCACGTGCTGCCTGTCGCCATCGTCTTTGATTTGCCGGAGAAACTCTGCCACGAGCGCAATGCCGCCAGGGCTGACCGTCAATTTGGCTCGCATGTGGTTCGCAATCAAATCCAACAGATGCGCCGCTCATTGCGCGGCCTGGAACGCGAAGGCTTCCGGCATATTTTCAAATTTGCGTCGCCCGAAGAAATGGATGATGTAAGCATCGAGCGCCAGCCCTTGTGGAACAATCGCCGCACCGAGCACGGCCCCTTCGATGTCATTGGCGACGTTCATGGATGCCTGAATGAATTGCTCGAATTGATGGCATCGCTCGGCTATCAGGTTGAGCGCAACGAGAAGGAGTTCTCGGTCGTTCCGCCCGAGGGCCGCCGACTCGTATTCCTCGGCGATCTTGTCGACCGCGGACCGGCGACGCCGGACGTGCTGCGTCTGGTAATGACCATGACCGCAGCCAATCAAGCGATCTGTGTTCCTGGCAATCACGACATGAAGTTGATGAAGGCGCTCAAGGGCCGGAATGTGCAGTTGACGCATGGCCTCGCCGAATCGATGGAGCAGCTTGCCCGCGAGCCGGAAGAGTTTCGCGAGCAGGTGGTGAAATTCCTGGACGAACTGGTCAGCCACTATGTATTCGATGATGGCAAGCTGATTGTTGCTCATGCCGGCATGAAGGAGTCGATGCAGGGACGCGGCTCCGGCAAAGTGCGCGACTTTGCGCTTTACGGTGAAACCACGGGCGAGACCGATGAATTTGGACTGCCGGTGCGCTACAACTGGTCTTCCGATTATCGCGGCAAGGCTCTGGTCGTTTATGGCCACACGCCCACGCCCGATCCGCTGTGGTTGAACAACACCGTGAATATCGATACCGGCTGCGTCTTCGGCGGCCGGCTGACGGCGCTGCGTTATCCGGAGCGCGAATCGGTCACCGTTCCGGCGAAGGCAACCTACTATGAATCGCGCAAGCCATTCCTGCCGAATGAGGAGTTGGCGCCGCGCGCCGCTCAGCACACAGCCGACGATGTGCTCGACATCGACGACGTGATCGGCAAGCGCATCGTTGATACACGTTTGGTTCCGCGCATCACTATTCGAGAAGAGAATGCGATTGCCGCACTCGAAGTAATGAGCCGTTTCGCGGTCGATCCCAAGTGGCTGATCTATCTGCCGCCGACCATGTCACCGTCCGAGACTTCGAAACTATCTGGGCTGCTCGAACACCCACAGGAAGCTTTTGCCTACTATCGGCACGAAGGAATTCCTCGCGTCATCTGCGAGCAAAAGCACATGGGCTCGCGTGCAGTCGTCATCATCTGCCGCGATGAAGCGATTTCGCATAAGCGTTTCGGTGTAATCCAGCCTGCGCTGGGCGTTGTCTATACGCGTACCGGGCGCAGATTCTTTGCCGATGCCGCCCTGGAGCGCGCCTTTCTTGAGCGTGTGCGCCAGGCCGCTGAGCAATGCAAACTGTGGGAGGAACTCGCGACCGATTGGCTTTGCCTGGACTGCGAATTGATGCCGTGGTCTGTGAAAGCGCAGGAACTGCTGGTCGCGCAGTACGCTCCGGTCGGCGCGGCGGGAATGAATGGACTGGCTGTGGCTGTGAAAGTACTCGATCAGGCTACTGCGCGCAACGCCGATCTACATGAGATTGCTGAGCGTACAAAGGCGCGCCTCGATGCGGTCACCAAGTACCGCGACGCCTATCGTCATTACTGCTGGCCGGTCACGAATCTTGATGACCTCAAGCTGGCGCCATTCCATTTGTTGGCGAGCGAAGGCTGCGTCCATACGGACAAGCAGCACACCTGGCACATGGAGACATTGGCCAAGCTCTGCGCCGCCGATAGCGAACTTTTGTTGGCGACGCCGCACAAACTCGTCGATCTAAATGATGCGGCCAGTTGTGATGAAGCGACGGCATGGTGGACTGTGCTGACAAATTCCGGCGGCGAGGGCATGGTCGTCAAGCCGCTTGACTTCATCGCAAAGGGCAGACGCGGCTACGCTCAACCGGCAGTGAAGTGTCGTGGCCCGGAGTACCTGCGCATCATCTACGGACCGGAATATCTGTTGCCTGAGAATCTGGAACGTCTGCGCTCGCGTGGCCTGGGGGCCAAGCGCTCGTTGGCAAACCGGGAATTTGCGCTCGGCGTTGAGTCACTGGAACGCTTTGTACGCAAAGAACCGTTACGCCGCACGCACGAATGCGCATTCGGAGTTCTGGCCCTGGAGAGCGAGCCCGTCGATCCGAGGCTGTAGAGAAACACCTACAAGTCTCCGCGTAATCGTCTGCGAAACTTGAAAGAGACAAAGGAAGATGGCCCTGACGCTCGACAAGATCGAAACACTCGCGCCTGATCAGGCGTCGCTGGCTGCCGCTCGCAAGCTGCTGAAGGCTTCCTCGTGGCCCGGCCTCTTTGCCGGCTCCGACGGGCTGGTGTGGGGAGAGTGTCAGGGATCGGGGTCAACGCCCTACCGGGTCGTGGTTCAAACCGAAGATCTCGGGTACAAGTGCACCTGCCCAAGCCGCAAATTTCCCTGCAAGCACAGCCTGGCGCTGATGTGGATTCGCGCCGAGGGAAAGATCGGATTCGCCGAGGCCGCTCCTCCGGAGTGGGTTACCGATTGGATGCGAAGGCGCAGAAGCGGAGGCGGCGCTCGCCCGCAGGGCGCGGATGGCGGCCAGGAACAACAAGAGACCAAGAGCATGGCGGCGGCTCTAGCGGTAGAAGAAGCTCCCGCAGACCCAAAGGCCGAAGCCCGCGCCGCCGCGGCTCGCGAACGAAGCCGCCGCGATCGGGAAGAGGCGATCCTGGCCGGACTCGACGATCTCGATACATGGCTCGCTGACCAACTCGATACCGGGTTGGCAGGATTCGCGACCCAGGCGCGAAAGAGTTGCGCCACACTGGTGCAGCGGCTTGTCGATGCCAAGGCATCGGGACTAGCTTCCCGGCTGGAGGCGCTTCCTGGCAGGTTGCTGGCGTTGCCCGAACAACGCCGTGGAACCGCCGCCGTTGCAGAACTCGGCCAATTCAATTTGATTGCCCAGGCTTATCGCCGGCAGGACGCGCTGCCAACGGAGCTGAGAGAATCTGTCCGGCGCACGGTCGGCTGGGTTCAGACGCGCAATGAGCTGCTCGACGATCCGCAGGCCAGGCGTGTTGATGGAAGCTGGCGGGTTACAGCCGTTTTGAGCGAGGTGCAGCCGGACCGCTTGCGCCGGCTGGAAACCTGGCTCATGCGTGAAGACTCCGGAGAGACGCATGCGAGCGCCATGCTCATCGATTTCGTGCCGGTTTCCACCGGACCCGCCCGTAGCCCCTACAGCATTGGAGAGCGGCTCAAGGCCACGCTGGTTTACTACACATCTCCGGCGCCGTTGCGCGCGCAGATTGCCGTCATGGACTCACCAGCCTCCACCACCGGCGATGCAATCGCCTTTCCGGCGCATTCCCTCGGTCAGGCTCTCGATGCCTATGACCGGGCGCTTGCCGTCGAGCCCTGGCTGGATCGATGGCCTTTGAGCTTTTCGAATTGCCGCGTGCGCGAAAGCGGAAAGAGACTCTGGCTTCTGAGTCTGAATGAGGATGGCTCGGCTGTGCCCCTCAGTGACGGCCAAACTGCTTCGGCCGCGCCTCTGGCTTGCGTCGATCGGCTCGATGGCTTCGGCATCTGGAACGGATCGGCACTGGAACTGACTGCTGCCGAGACCGCCTTGGGCCGATGGGAGACGCAATGAAGGCCGCCTCGCTGAAGGCTCGGGTTTTGCCCTCCCTGCTAACCGGCCTGCGCCGGGAGCCGCTTCGGCACGAATTTTTCTTGGCTAAACGCGCCACCATTGAGGAGCAGCCAGCAGCCCTCGCCGCGTTGAGCCTTTGCGGACAGGCGCTGCGATTCGAGCGGCCGGAAAGGCCCGGCGAGTTCAATGCCGACGAGTGGCCCGCCGAAGACCGGCCCATCGTTCCAAGCGAAGCAAGAGCGCTTCTTCGTCGTCTGTTCCAGGAAAAGCGCATCACCGCGGATAGCGAGTTTGCGGTTGCCTGTGCTCTCGATCGGCGCCGTCTCCGGCCTCATCCCTTCGACCTGCCGCGCATGGAAAGCTTTCTTCGCAAACATGCCGAGCGGCTGGGCGCGGCCGCCCAATACTGGGTTGAACGCGAGACACCGGAAATCCAGCGCCGCGGCTACTTCGATGCTGATGAGTTAACTCCCGCGAATTGGGCGGAGGCTCCGCTAGCACGGCGAGCGGCGTTTCTTGAAGGCTGGCGTGCGCGGGATGCGGCCGGCGCCCGTGAGGCTCTTGCCTCTGTGTGGGCAAGCCGAAGCGCGGACGAGCGCCTTCGCCTGCTCGGCGCCATGCAGGCTTCGCTCTCCATAGACGATATGGCCTTCCTCGAACCGCTGAAGAAAGATCGGGCGCCGCGCGTTCGTGCGTTAGCCGCTCGACTGCTTGCCCGGCTGTCAGATGCGCCCGGCGAGAATCCGGCTCTGAAGGAATGCCTGAGCAGAATCGAACGAACGAAGGCGGGACTGCTGCGTAAACGGGCGGCGCTGAAACTTACCTTGCCCGCCAATGTGAAGGAACCTGATGCGCCGCGCTGGATCGCGGAGGAGTTCGCCGATGTAGGTTTGGACGAATTGGCATCGGCTCTCGAACTTGAAACTGCCGCTCTCGCCGACGCCGCGGAGAAGGACGCGAATCTGCTGCTCGCATTGGCGATGATGGCGTCAGCCGAATGCCGCTGGACGTTGCTTGAAAAGATCGTAACCGGGGCTTTGCCGGAAGCTTGGGGCAAGATGAGCGAGTGCGGCTGGAGCGGGTTGGACCCGCTCTCGCCTGCCCAGCGAATGGAGTGGGCCGCGGTTGCCGTGCGCCCGCAGGAGTGGATTCCGCCAGCGGGCGTTGCGCCGTGGAGTTGGCTGCTCCGCCAGGTGGAAGGCCTGTTGCCCGTTGCGGTGATGGATCGGATATTAAAGACAAAATCGTTCAGCGAACAGATCGCGGGCGAGAAGCCGCCCTCGACCGAATGGGTTCAGGCGATCTGCGCCCTATGCCCCGGCGCAATGCGCGAGCGGCTGAGCAGCCAGCTCGGAACACTCGAACGGGAGAGCGCGGGTGAGGGCCTGCTGCTCCTTGAAACACTCGACAGACTGGAGAAGACACAATGAGCAACGACAAGCTGAGGCATAGCGCCGAGGAGACCTTTGCCGAAGAGCTTGCGGCTTTGGCCCGCAAGGATGACAAGCCGAAGCCGCCCAACTGGAAGCTCTCGCCCCAGGCCGTGGTGACGTATCTGATGGGCGGCAAAGCTGCCGATGGCGCGAAGATCACGGCCAAGTATGTGGGCAATCGACGGTTGATCGAGACCGCCGTGGCGACACTGGCCACCGACCGCGCCTTGCTTCTGCTGGGATTGCCGGGCACCGCCAAGTCCTGGGTCTCCGAGCATCTGGCCGCTGCCATTTCGGGCTGCTCGCAACGGCTGATCCAGTGCACGGCCGGCACCGATGAAAACCAGATCCGTTACGGCTGGAATTACGCGCTGCTGCTGGCCAAGGGGCCGTCGCTTGAGGCTCTGGTCAAGACACCGGTGACCCGCGCCATGGAAGAGGGAACCATCGTGCGCCTGGAAGAGTTGACGCGCATGGGCTCCGATGTACAGGACACGTTAATTACCGTTCTCTCCGAAAAGACCTTGCCCGTGCCTGAACTCGATCTTGCCATCGATGCGGCGCCGGGATTCAATGTGATTGCCACGGCCAACAATCGCGACAAGGGCGTGAACGATCTCTCCTCAGCTCTCAAGCGGCGCTTCAATGTGGTTGTGCTGCCGTCTCCCGCGACGCTCGAAGAAGAGACTGGCATTGTCGTGAAGCGCGTTCAGGAGATAGGGACCGGGTTGAGCCTGCCGCCTATCGAGCCGGCGGAGAAGGAACTGGTCCGCGTGGTGACCTTGTTCCGCGAGCTGCGCGAAGGCAAGACGCTCAACGGCAAGACCAAGCTCAAAGCGCCCAGCGGCTCGCTCTCGACCGCCGAGGCCATCTCGGTTGGCGTCAGCGCCTGGGCTCATGCGGCTCACTTCGGTGCGGGAGATCTCGACGCTTCCAGTCTCGCAGCGAACCTCGTCGGCGCGGTCGTCAAGGATCCAGTACAGGACGCCGTTGCCCTCGAAGAGTATCTGGAAAACGTGGTGCGCAGCCGCGATGGATGGGCCGACCTCTACTCCGCAATTCGCGAGGTGATGTAGCCGGCGATGGAGGAGCGCGTTCACATCCTCGGCATCCGGCATCATGGGCCGGGCTCGGCGGCGCTGCTCGTTGAAGCGCTCGATGCCCTCGACCCAGAGTGCGTGCTGATCGAAGGCCCTCCGGAGGCGAACGATCTCATCCGCTTTGCCGCCGCGCCGGATATGAAGCCGCCGGTTGCGTTGCTGCTCTATGCCACAACCGACGCCAACGCAGCTGTCTTTTTTCCCTTCGCGGAGTACTCGCCGGAATGGCAGGCGATGTTGTGGGCGCTGACCCGAAAGCGTCCGGTGCGATTCATCGATCTCCCCGCCGGCGTCTCGATTCGGCAGAGATTGGACAGCCAGGCAACGGAACCAGGCGAGGGAGATGCGGACAAACAGCATGCGCCACACCGCGCCCCGCTCGATGAGTTGGCTGAAACCGCCGGCTACAGCGACAGCGAAGCCTTCTGGAACGAACTCATCGAACAGAGCCGGCTTGGAAGCGGCGATGGCCACGACGGCACAAGTGCAATCAATATGCTTACAGCGGTTGCCGCGGCCATGAGCGAGGCTCGCTCTGCCGGGGAGGTAAACGACAGAGACGAAGGAAACCGGCTTCGCGAAATCCAGCGCGAGGCCCAACGCGAATCCTGGATGCGCCTGCAGATTCGCGCTGCGGAAAAGGAGTTCTCTGGCGCGATAGCCGTTGTGACCGGCGCCTGGCACGTCGCCGGATTGCGATCCGCTGCAACGGTCGCTGCCGACAAGGCTCATGTAAAAGATCTTCCCAAGGAAAAGGTCGAGGCCACCTGGGTTCCATGGACCGATGGCCGTTTGAGCGGCGGCTCCGGCTATCGGGCCGGCGTCGTGTCGCCAGGCTGGTACCGGCATCTCTGGGAGCTCTATCGGCGTAAGCAGGCCACGACCACAGAGCGATTTGCTTCCGAATGGCAGGCGCGGACTGCAGTTCTGCTTCGCAAGGAAGGCTTTGCCGCTTCTACAGCTTCGGCCATCGAGGCATCCCGCCTGGCGTTGGCGCTGGCTGCCATGCGGGGCATCCGCGTTCCGGGGCTTGAAGAGATGCGCGAGGCCTCGCTCGCCGCGCTTTGTCACGGCGAAGGTGCGCCGCTCCAGATCGTCGAGCGCAAGCTCTACATCGGCGAGCGGGTCGGCGAGATCGACGACTCGGTGCCGCAGATGCCGCTGGCGCGGGATCTTGCACATTGGCAGAAGAAGACCCGCCTCAAGCCAGAGGAGATCGATACAGAAATTCGTCTCGATCTGCGCAGCGAAGCAGGGCTTCTTAAATCGACGCTGCTGCACCGGCTCAGCATTTTGAATGTTCCCTGGGGCAGCCTGGTCGAAGCCGACACCGGCCGCGGCACCTTTCGCGAGGTGTGGAAGTTGCGCTGGGAACCGGAGCTTTCCGTCCGTCTGGCTGAGGCGCTGATCCACGGACCAACCATTGAGAGTGCCGCGGCCCACGCGCAGGTCGAGCGTGCCGGGGCTTCTTCATCCGTTGCCGAAGTTGCCGGATTGATTCGCGCCGCTCTGGTCGCCGATCTTCCTGCCGCTTCTCAGGAGTGCATCGTTCGCCTGCAGGCGCTCGCCGTGAACACGGCCGAAATCAACGATCTGATGCAGGCAGTGGCGCCGCTGGCCGATGTGCTGCGCTACGGCGCGGCGCGCCAGTTGCCCGAACAGGAACTGCGCGCCCTGGCGCAGGCGCTGGCCGTCGAGGTCAATGCCGGAATTCGCCTCGCCTCCCACAATCTCGATGAAGAGGCTGCCGCTCTTCGAGCCCAATCGATGCGTGCTCACGACGAGGCGCTGCGGCGGCTCGGAGACGCATCTTTGCTCGCCGCCTGGCAATCGGAGTTGGGACGCATCGTCGCCGATATCCAGGTAGCTCCGGCGATCGCCGGAGTCAGCCTTCGCCGCCTTCACGAAGAAAAGGTCTGGCCGCTCGATCAGGTATCGACCAGCTTCTCCTTTCATACCATCGGCGAAATTCCGCAGCGGGCTGGAGCGTTTCTTGCAAGCTTCCTGGGCGGCAGCGCCGAGGTGTTGCTTGCCGATCGACCGCTGCTCAGCCTGCTCGACGAATGGCTCTGCAGTCTCGAAGAGAATGACTTCATCGATTCGCTGCCGCTGCTGCGCCGCGCCTTCAGCAACTTCGACAGCGTGGCCCGCCGGCGTGTTCGCGCGCGGGTTCTCGAATCTGGCCGCAAGGACAGCATCCCCGTAGCGAATGAACAGGTGCAAGGCAGCCCGGGATTTGAGGCGGCTTTACCGCTGCTGCTCACGATTCTCGGCATCGGCAAGGCACAGGAGGCGGCACAATGACGGCTCAAGGCAGCGAGAGAGCGCGGCGCTGGCGGCTGGCGCTAGGAGACGAAGAGGGCGGCGAACTGTGTGAGCGCGACCTGCGCCTCTCGCAGGCGCTCAGCGCGCTCTACTGTGAGGCTCCGGCCACAAAACGAAAGGGCGGCCTGGGCGCGTCTTCACCCCGCGTGGCTCGCTGGCTCGGCGACATTCGCGAGTTCTTCCCGGCGCCCACCGTGCAGATCATTCAGAAGGACGCGCTGGAGCGGCTCAACCTCAAGTCGATGATGCTCGAACCGGAGTTCCTTTCGACGCTCGAGGCAGACGTGCATCTGGTTGCGGATCTGATCTCCCTTCGTTCCGCCATCCCGGAAAAGAGCAAGGAAACGGCGCGCATGGTGGTCCGCAAAGTGGTGGATGAACTGCTCAAGCGCTTGGAAAGCAAGACCGTGGAAGCCGTGCGTGGCGCGCTCAACCGCGCCCAGCGAATTCGCCGTCCGCGCCACTCCGATATCGACTGGCATCGCACCATCGGCGCCAATCTCCGCCACTATCAGCCCGACTATCGCAGCATTGTGCCGGAGTCGCTGATCGGCTTTGCACGCCGCACGCGAACTCGCGCCAATCTCGACAACGTCATGCTCTGTGTCGACCAGTCGGGTTCGATGGCCTCGTCCGTGGTTTACTCTTCGATCTTCGCGGCCGTGCTTGCGTCTCTGCCCGGCCTCAAGACCAGCCTCGTGTGCTTCGATACCGCTATCGTCGATCTGACCGATCAGCTTCAGGATCCCGTCGAGGTTTTATTCGGCGTACAGCTTGGCGGCGGCACCGACATCAACGCCGCTCTCGCTTACTGCGAACAGCGCATCGAGCAGCCCACGCAGACGCATCTGATCCTGATTACCGATCTCTACGAGGGCGGCGATGCTCCCGCGATGCTCGCGCGAGTGGCCGCTCTCAAGCAAAGCGGCGTGAACGTTATCGTGCTGCTGGCTCTCTCCGACGATGGCCACCCCGGCTATCACACCGCTCATGCCGCAACCATCGCCGCCATGGGTTGCCCGGTTTTCGGCTGCACTCCCGACCAGTTTCCTGAACTGATGGCCGTGGCACTCCTGCGGCAGGACATTGCGCAGTGGGCCGCAGCGCGTGAGATTCCACTGGTGCGCGGAGCGTAGACGGAAATGTTTTGCTTACAGGGCCCTCCCACTTCTTTTGAGCGGCTGCCGGAGATGTGGGGGATTGACGGGTCGTCGCTACGCCCTCAGGCCTGGTGAAATGCCCTGTGTTGTGGCAAAATCAACGATGGAATTCAATTCCTCAATGGCAACGGCGCCATGACCACAGCCGCAAGGAGGAAATGCATGAGAAAAAGTATCCAGTCGTTAGAGCATTTTAGCAATTACTGTAGACCATTGATACAGTGATTGAACCATGCCCTTGCGTTGTCTGGAGTAATCATCTGGATGGCTTCGCTGATGGCTATTTCCAGAGCTTCTTTGGTTCTTGCTT